>ERZ831773.35-NODE-35-length-175835-cov-62.818910_pt1 | contig 175835 bp, 171 predicted proteins | sample MGYA00519696_ERZ831773 | MGnify/ENA primary metagenome ERZ831773 (study PRJEB31850, sample SAMEA3708720) | human gut metagenome | biome: human gut; feature: human-associated habitat; material: faeces | place: China | collected 2014 ...
GCATAAGCAGGGTTTGGGGAAGGCACTCCCCAACAAGATTCCCGCAGGGGCAAAATGAGCGATAAGCGAATTTTGGCACCTCGGTAGAATCTTGCTCTAAGAAACTGCCGGCCTGCCGTTCACTTGCTACTGCCACTTTTTCAGAAAATCTATAACCAGCTTTTTTTATAAAAGGCTGCGGGCTGGCGTTTTTCCCTTACTCCCTACAAACCACAAAAGAGCAGAATGGACGGACTTTCCGGCAAGAACTTTTCCGGCGGCTCGGTCTTTCCCGACAATAAGGCGTTTCGGAAGCTGCGTTTTGCCCGCTGTCTGAAAAAAATGGCAGCCTTTTTTGGTTTCACTGTCTAATACGGAACTTTTGGAAATTTGCCAAAAATGGACGCAAAAAAAGCAGCAAATCTTTTTCGGATTTACTGCTTCATGTGCCGCTGCGGTGCGGCGGGATGGATATTCAGTTGAAATAAAAGAGGATGGTGGTACTTTAGTCTATCGACTCTTTACTAACTATTAGGTAATCTTGAAAGATTTTCCTTGAATTTATCTAAAGAATGTTCATTGTTTCCCGCAAAAATAAGTGGAATTGTATATTCATATGATATGCCATTTTCATAGTCCGATAATTGTATTTTTATAGTATCATCCCTCTCATCTTTAGGTGCTATATATATGAATGAATTTTTATTTATATCAGATATTTTCCCTTTTTCAGAAGAAACAGTATAACCCCAGTCTGTTAAATTTGTCTTTATTGTAACTTCTGTTTCTGTTTCTTTTCTAGTCTGCAATGCTGTTTTATCGATTTGGATATCAAAAGGAGTCGAACCTAACAATTCACTGTTTATATTTACAAGTTCTTCTCCATTTGTTTTAGAAATATTAGATTCATCTTCATAATTTTGTTGAGATTCATCTTTTGGTGTTTCTCTGTTACATCCTAATAAAAAGCATAAAATAATTAGTACTAATACAGAAAGTTGTTTTTTTTGCATTTATTTCTCCTTTCATATTATCAAAGAAAGCACTGAAAGTACTTTCAAGAAATTTTGAAATATTCTCAATGCTTTCTATTTTTTGATCATAAACTTGCCGGTAATGATACTATGTTAATTTATCTCTTTCGCGTAACCTTTGTTGCAATATACACATGCACCATTCACCCATTTGTGAGACATTTCAATCGTCTCAACTTCATAAATGCTTACTTCTCCACAAATTAAACATTGTTTGTAATTATATACATGACGTGTCGCACATTTATCCCAGTCATCATATATACCAGGCATTTCATCTTCATATCCATAGTACTGGGGAGAACCCCAACTATGAGTATGAGCGGCAAATACAGTCATTGGAGCAGCTACAATTCCAGCTACTACTGAAAGTGCTAAAATAGATTTTCTTAAATTCATAAGTTCCTCCCTTTCCTTAAAAATACATAGCTCTTTGTTACATTGTCATTTTAACATAATAATTGGTAAAATGCGATAATTTATTTTCTATTTACGAGAAAATACTGTGCATATTATCTTATTTAGGAATAGTTAAGGCGGCTACCTAAATCTTTTTATTACTTTACCGCACATGAGCATTTGCACCTGGGTTGTCATTTCCGTAGCCCTCCAAGAGGTTGATAACGCCCCAAATGCCAAGACCTGCTCCGAGAGCGATAACGAGTGTCTGTAAAACGCCTACTGCGCTGTTGAAAAATGCCATAATATAACTCCTTTCTGCCGCTGTGCGGCTGCCCGAAAAAGGGCATAAAAAACGGCGGTCAGTTTTCGATAACTGCCGCGGTCATAAGTCCCCGCGCTGCGTTTGTTGCTGCGGCGCGGCGGTATTCAGTTGTAAGGGTGCGGCTTCCTGCCGCGATACGCGCAAGGAGTAGGGGCGCGTACCATGTAGCCCGTGTTTATTATTTTTACTTTAAGCTCCCTCCTTTTCAAAAAGTGGTGTGTAGACAGGCATAATGCCGTACTGCCGTTCCCGGACAGCTTCGATATACTTGATATAGGAAATACCTGCCTGTCTTGTCCTGCGTTCCTGTTCCCGCTGCATTTCCTCGGCAGCTTCCACAAGCCCGCTGATAGCCCGGATTAGCTGCTGTTTTGCCTTTTTCTTTCTGATACGCTTATTCATTTTCTGTGTCCTCCTGCAAATCTGCTTCGTCAACTTCGTAATAGTCAAATACCTCGTCCGGCTTTACGATTGCAGGACGGCGGCGCAAGTGCTTTTCCATGTCAAAGGCATTTTTCTTGTCAAAGTCGGAAAGGTACTTGTACTTCGGGTGTTTGGTAATATCGTATTTTTCGGAGAAGAACGGACGCACCCCGCGTAGTTGCAAGATACATTTCCCGCCGTCCATGACCGCAATTTCATCTTCGCTCATAAGCTGCTTGCCTAACTTCTGATAGTTCAGCCCGTGGGAAAGCTCCCGTCCTCTTGTTTCGGAAGTGTTGAAGCTGTCAATGGTTTCTTTCCCCAAGATTTCCGACATTTCTTTAAGGGTCGTTTTCTCCTTGCCGCCCAAGAACAGGGTCGTATCGCAGTTGCCGACAATGGTATCGGCGTTGTCCTTGTAGATAGCCTTTAGCTGCGACTGGCTCTGCAAGATGATGGACGCGGAGATTTCGCGGCTCCTTATCGTGGCAATGAGTTTTTCAAACTTCGGTATCTGCCCGATATTTGCAAACTCGTCAAGCAGACAGCGCACATGAACAGGTAGCCGCCCGCCGTACACATCATCTGCCTTGTCACAAAGCAGATTGAAAAGCTGTGTGTAAAGGATTGATACAACAAAGTTAAAGGTGTCGTCGGTGTCGGAGATAATAACAAAAAGCGCGGTCTTTCGGTCGCCTAAGGTGTCAAGCTCCATTTCGTCGGTTTCCATCAGCTCGCGCAGTTCCCGAATGTCAAAGGGGGCAAGACGCGCACCGCAGGAAATGAGGATAGAGCTTCTTGTTTTTCCGGCAGACAGCAAAAACTTCTTGTACTGGCGCACCGCAAAATGTTCCGGGTCTTTTTCCTCCAAGCGTTCAAACATGAGGTCAACGGGGGATTGAAATTCCGGGTCGTCCTCGCGGGCTTCCGACGCATTTATCATTTCAAGCAGCGTCGTAAAGTTTTTCTCATTCTCCGGGGCTTCGTACCAGATGTAGCCGATAAGGGCGCAGTAAAAAAGCCGTTCCGATTTCACCCAAAAATCCTCGCCGGATTTTTCCCCGTCGCCTTTGGTGTTGGCGATAATGGTATTTACCAGTTTCAAAATATCCTTTTCGCTGCGCAGATAGGCGAAGGGATTGTACCGCATGGATTTCTTGAAATTGATGGTGTTTAGCACTTTGATTTTGTACCCGCCCCGCTGCAAGAGCTTCCCGCACTCGATTAAAACCGTTCCTTTCGGGTCAGTGACTACATAGCTGCTGTGCATTTGCATTAAGTTGGGCTTTACAAAAAACCTCGTTTTGCCGCTGCCGGAGCCGCCGATGACAAGTACATTTTTGTTTCGTGCATATTTCGGGTGCTTCGGGCGGCTTGACATCATCAGCCGTTCGGTCTGCGTCAGCAGCACGTTATTTTCAAAAATGGGGTCGATATACGGCTTTATATCCTCGGCATTGCCCCAACGTGCAGAGCCGTACTCCATGCCCTTACGGTATTTCTTTGCGTTCTTGCCTTTCACATAGACCGCAAGCCGGATAACGACAGCCCCGACAATGCCGATAAGCAAATCCATAGGGTTAAAACTCGGCAGGGCATTTGAAAAGGCAGCGGAAAAGCCGCTGCCAATGGAAACCAGCTTGCCGGAGAGGTCAGCCCCCGGCGAGAGCCGCACCGCCTGTCCGACTTTATCAAAGAGATACACAAAGAGCAGATAGGGGGCGTTTAGGATAAGCAGCTTCTTGATATTCGGCTTCATAGCGATACCTCCCTGTCCTTGTATTTTGTCTTTTGACGGTTCGCGTTAAGCTGCTTTGCTGCTTCCCGGAATGTGGCAAGTGCCTTTCGGATAGAGGGCTTTTGCTCCTGTGTCAGCTTCTTTGCGGAAAACTCCTTAAAGGCTGCGGTCAGAGCGTCCGCGTCCCGCCCCTTGAAAAAGACGAGATAACGGGGCGGCGTTTCGGTGCTGTCTTTCTTTAGGGCAAAGTCGATACCGTATTTTTTTGCCGTCTGCTCAAAGGCTTTGATATTGCCCTCGGTTATCTCAATGTTGGATAGCCCCGCGTTCTGCTTCGCAAGCTGCTTTAGGGTCTGCTTCCCGTGGGGCTGTTTTTCCTGCTGCTTTTTTGCCTGTGCAAGCATGGCTTTGATTGCCTTTTGCAGCGTTTCAGCGGTCAGCTTCGCTCCCTTGACAGAGAGCGCAACCACTTTTTCGTTGATTTCATCTTGCAATGTTTACCGTCCTCCTTTCCCGGTAGTAGTGATAGTGTTAAGGTGGTACGCCGCTTTTGGGCGTGAAAAAAGGGCGTCCGTTCTTCACGCCGCCCCGTTAAATCCGCACTCGCAGCCCGTTCAAGTCCTCGGCGCGGATACCTACAAGATACCAGTTGTCCCCGTACTCAATCTGGGTCGGCTTCCATTTGCCGCCTGTGAATACGTCCATGCACTCGCCGCAATGCAAGCCGCCGTAATAGTCGGCAATATCAAAGCGAATATCGTAGCGGTCAGCGGTTTCGTCAAAAATTAAAGCTCCTGTTTTCTGTGCCATGTGGTAAATCCTCCTTTTTTCGTTTACAGGCTTTCGCCCTCGTTGTAGGTGTAGTAGTCCGGGTCGCCGTATTTAGGCTTGCCGGATAATGCGCCGCTTGCCATGTCGTGAGCGACAAGGGAAGTATAATAGCTGTCAATGGTAGACGGGGCATTGAAAAGAACCGCCTTTAGGTACTGCTTGATATTGCGGATTTTCGTGGTGTTCTCCTGCATACAGTCAAGGACAAAGCGGATATGTTCGCTGTCCAGCTTCATAAACTTTGACTTCACAAGCTCGGCGGGGTAATCGTCCCCTGCAATACGGATTTTCTTTCTTGACGTACAGACCGTTTCAAGGATAATGTCAACAATCTCATTCAGACGGTCATGGTCAAACTTCATATCCTGCAAGAGAATGTTATACTCGATATTGTCCTTGATGATTTCCTCATACACTCTGTAAGCGTCGTTCCTTTCCGTTCCTTTCCGTTCCGGCGGCTGTGCCGCTTCGTCCTCGCCATAAGGCAAGGGATTTAGGGAATGGATAGGAATGGAATGGGTACTTGATAAATCCGTATTTGATTTTTCTTTTTTTTGTAAGTTAGTTCTTGATATATCTTTATTTAATTGCATTGGATTTTCCAATACCGGGCAATCCAATTCCGGCGGCTGCGGCTGTTCGTAAATGGTGTACTCGATTGCGGTCATTTTGCCTTTCTCGTCGCGTCCCTGCCGCCTTGTGATATATCCGGCTTTTTCAAGCTCCCAAACGGCGGTACGGATAGCGTCGATACTTTCCCGGTTGATGTAGGACAGCCCTGCAAGGGTATAGTCCCAATCCTCCGGCAGGGACAGCATTTGAGATAACAGCCCCTTTGCCTTTAAGGAAAGCTCCTTGTTGCGTAAGTGGTGGTTGCTCATTACGGTGTAGCCTGTGTTGCGTTCCACACGGAAAACTGCCATAGCTTCATCACTCCTTTGCTTTAGATTTGTTGCGCAGTAGAACGCGGATTTTGAGGGGTAAGGTATCTTTTCCTTGCTTCCTCTGTTTTGCGTTCTGTAAGCCCGATAAATCAAGGCTTTTTTTGCCCCTACTGCGTAACATGAGGGCATAAAAATAGCGGCGTTCCTGTTCTCCCAGTGAGAGAGTGAGAAACGCCGCTGTGCGGGTCGCTATTTCATTTCTTCTGCTATCAGTTCTTGCATGACTTCTCCAAAGTCTGCCATGAAAGAAAAGATGAAGTATTCCAAAACGTCGGGGTCTGCGTCCATAGGCTCGGCTTCCTCTGAAAAAGGCAAGCCCATTAGCCCATAAAGCAGTTTGATGATTTTGAACAGCTTGCCCCGGTCGGTGGGGTTGTTCATGGTTACAAGTACGTTGGTAAGGCGGTTGATTGTTTCCATGTCGCCGCCTGTCGTTACCCATACCATTTCCGCGAACGGCTGCGTGATTGCCCCGGCGACAAGGTTTATCTTATTCTTGCCGATTTCGCCGGACGGAAGTATAATACCCTTAGTCAAAAGTTCGTTTTTCATGTCGTCCTCCTTATATTCTGTGGTGCTAAAATGGTGCCCGGTCTTACAAAAACACCTTATGCGGAGATATGACAAGAAAAATGAAGATATGCGGAAAACCTTGATTTTAAGCCATTTTCACATTGGTTTATAAACATTTGTGAGGACTTATAAAAGGTTTTGCGTCTATCAAATCAATAAAAAATATATTGTAGTTGCTCTTGCGGTTTTATGTGTGGTTGTTTCTTCTTGCGTTAGTGCTTTTGCGGCTGATGATAATTTAACTTATGATCAAGTTGTTTCAAAATGGGATATTAAGTATGATACATCTAATTATCCTTATTATGTTTTAATTCGTAAATCTAATAAAAATGATTATTTTTTTGTTATTTCACAACATAAAAATGCTGTTTATGTTAAAAATGGATTTGCTTTTGCTGATTCAGGAATAATTTATGATTGTCGTTTTTTTGATGACTCTTACATTTGTAATAAATTTAATAATTCATCTGATTTTTCTGTTGGTCGATTGTCTGAATTAAATTTTATTAGCAGTAACTATGATGTTAAATACGAAGGCTCTGATGAAGTTTTTTTTCAGCAACCCACACTACTCAGCCAACTTCTGAGCCTAACACCGAGCCAAGTGGGGGAGAAAGTAGTGGGGGATATGGCTATTTTGATGGTTTGTGGAATTGGCTGTCTAGCATTGTTGATTTCCTTGCCGGTATTGCTGAAAACATTGCACAAGTTCCTCAATTAGTTTGGAATTATGTAAAAGATATACCTTCTCAAACTTGGAATTTTGTATCGCAAATTCCATCAATGATTTGGGGATTTTTTGAAAGTTCTTTTAATAATATATGTCAGTTTTTAAGTTCAATATTTGATAGTATTGTATCAATTCCTGAACAGATTTTTGAATTTATTAAAAGAATTTTTATACCTGATTCTTATAAAATACAAGAATCAATAGATTTACTTTCTAATAAATTTAAAGATAAATTTGGTTTAAATTCTTATGACCTAAGTGGAATTTTAGGTACTGAATCTCAAATTAGTAATCATTCTGGAACTATTAATATTTGTGGTTATGAAATATCTGCTACTTTTCTTGATGTTTCATATTTGATAAAAGGTGTTAATACTTTTCGTCCTTATATTCGTGGTTTCGTTGTCTTACTTTTAATTTTGTATAATATTAATCAACTTCTTGGATTTATTGGTGCTGGTCATCTTTCGCTTGGTTCTCATATAGTTACTGCTTTAAGATCTTCTAAGTCTGATAATGGGGGTAAATCTGAATGATAATTGAAACTCTTATTTCTTTGGCTGTTAATTTATTTAGTGGTTTAATTGATTTATGTGAATTTATTTCTATTCCGCTTGACCTTATTAATGTTCTTGGTACTATCTGCGGATATGGTTCTTTTATTATTGGTTCTGATGTTTTGTTATTGTTTTCAGGTTGTATTACTTTTTGGCTTGGCTTTAAAATGTCAGTTGGTTTAGTTAAGTTTATATGGGAACTTTTACCACTTACTTAATTTAGGTTGTTTTATGTGGATAATATTATTAATAATGATTGTATTCTTTATCTTCCGCAGATTTTTAATACAATCACCGAAATTTTTTTATTACAAATATCTTGATTTGCTTAATGCTAAAAAAGATTATTTTAAATTATATGGTTTGCGTTTGTATTGCGGTAGGCAAGGAGCAGGGAAGACCATAGGTCTTGTGTATGATCTTGAGCGTTATCGTAAGCGCTACCCTCGTGCGAAAATATACACTAATTTTGGATATAAACATCAGACAGCTCCATTAACTTCACTTAATGATTTGCTTAATCCTTCATTGAAAAATGGTACTGACGGTGTCATTTTTGCGATTGATGAGATTCAGAACGAGTTTAGTTGTGCGAACAGTAAAGATTTTCCCGAAACGCTTTTATCACAGATAACACAGCAGCGTAAACAGCGTGTTTGTATTTTAGCTACTTCTCAAGTTTTTACGAGAGTTGCAAAGCCTTTAAGGGAACAATGCTTTGTAGTTGTGCTCTGTCAAACATTTTTCTCACGATACACTCGTTTAAAATATTACGACGCCGATGATTATATTGAGTATGCTGACAATCCGAGCAGTGAGAAAAAACGCAAGCTACATAAAAAGCAACTTCAAACTTTTGTTCAAACAGATGAGTTGCGTGATTTGTATAATAGTTATGAATTAATTGAGCGACTTAACCGCACTGGTTTTGCTCCGAAGTTGCCTGATAATTCTACTAATGTTACATTAATTTCCGTAAAGGGCAAACGCTGAAGCGTTTGCCCTACGGTAATAATGAACTTGTAGTATATCTGCAATTAAAAAAACAAAGGGGATGTTATATTTATGACTAATAATGTTTTTTTCGATTATTTCGCTTTTTCAAGCAAGATTGATAGTCCTTATTCTTTAATACAACATTTGGATTTAAATGAAGAAAATTGGCTTAATAGTAAAGGATTTCACGGTTACCGTCAACAACTTTATTGCGGAGGTATTCATATTCATTTTGACGGTCAAGATAATATGGGTGTATGTCTTGAGATGTCGGGCTCCGGCTGTAGAATGTTTGAGGATAACGGCGGTAATTTTATTGATTTAATTCGTTATTGTTTAGATAATAAGGATGAAATTAATATTACTCGTATAGATGTTAGTTATGATGATTTTACAGGCTGTTTAGATTTGTATCAGATTGAATCTGACATAGTAGCAGGTAATTACCGTTCTCGTTTTCGTGCTTTTCCTATTGAGCGTATACATTCTAAATCTATAGATAAGCGTACATTTACTATTTATTGCGGTTCTAAACAATCTGAAATAATGTTCCGTATTTATGATAAGAAAGCCGAACAGAAAGCAGATTGCGCACATTGGGTTAGATTTGAAATTCAGCTTAGACGAGAGCGGGCGGAAGTTTTTGCAGTTTTGTGCATTGAAAATTCTATTAATTCGCTTTTTCGTGGTGTTATAGTCAATTATCTTACTTTTGTTGAGAATAATGAATCTGACAGTAATATTAGTCGTGCTGTCATTAAGCCTTATTGGCTCAAGTTTCTTGATGATGTATCAGCTGTAAAATTAACTAAGCAAGCTGATGATTATACTACATCTAATTTACAGCGCTTTGTAGAAAGACAATTACCAAGTGCTCTCGTTGCTTATATAGCGCTTTTTGGTTTTGATGAATTTCTTGAACTTCTTAACCGCCGCAGTCGTGTTAAACTTAATGTAAGACATCAGAGTTTGCTTGATAAAGCTAAGCTTGATGTAATTGGTAATTTTGATTCGCTGGTGGTTCTATGACTGAACAGGAATACAAGATAATCGCAATGTGGGAATACATATTTTATGAACAGCAACGGGCTGAAAATGATTACTTGCAGTACAAAGATTTCTTTCGTATATATGAATACGATACTATTGATTTACTAGAGTTTATTCTTGCAAAAAATCGTCTTGATGTAACTAATAAGATTATGAATGATTTATCTATAATCTTAAGTAAGCACGACCAAGACGGCAAGAATAATAAATGATATGTCATAATGCACAATTTAATTGCTTACCAGGAGCCTTGCTTTTTGTGCAGTATTCCCTGAACTATACAAAATTTACATTTTGTATAGTTGCCTATATCTTAATTCAAGGGTAGAGTTGGATTGAAATGCCTCTACCTTTCTGAGTGATTATTATAAAAGATTATTACAACTTGCTAATGCAATTTGCGTAATTAAAATATTTATCATATTAATTTTATTTCAGCCTGCAATTATAAAATTATAATTAAATCTATGGTTGATTAAATTATTTTTTTACAAATTTGCAATCAATAAAACATTTTACTTTAAAACATTTTACTTTACGGTATATAATTTCAGTTTTAATATCTAAAATGAAATTAAATTGAATAGTATGAATTATTACTTACACTTTATTATATCATATGGCATATAAAATGCAAAATAATTTTAATTATTGAATTTTTGCAAATAAATAAGATTATTTAAATTCAACTAATATTATTGACATCAAACAAAAAAACAGTATAATAATTTTAGACAAACATTATTAATTTGAAACAAAATAATTAAAAGAGTTGATTTTTATGTATGTGGACTTAATTTTATATTTAATACCTTTTTGTTTTGCAGCTCTGTTTTTGCAGACTTTCATTAAGGTTTTATTAGCAAGATGTGTGAACAAAATCATATATAAAGAAAAAATAATTGATAAAGAAATTAGAAATAAATTTTACCGCAATTGCTTAATTGCCTATCTCTTAGCTTTATTTTGTGGAGTAATTTATATTGTTATACAACTATTGATTGATAGCTCATCAGATTTTTCAAGCGTTTTGAATCAAAATGTTTTTAATTTTAGTATTATTTTAATTGCTACACCGTTAATCTGTTTGTTTTTTGATTGTTTCACTATATTCAGAAATTCAGAGCTTACTAAAACACAAAAAATTATCACTTTGATTATTTTTGTTTTTGTAACGCTTCCGTTTCCGCTTTTGGTTTGTTCAACTGTATAAAATCTCTTAGATGACTAATATAAGATTTATAACAAAAACAAGCGACAGTTATATGAACTGACCCCAAAAAGTTAGACAAAGTTATAAAGAAATAATTATGCAAAGCGACTAAGAAAGATCTTGGTCGCTTTTGTTATGCAGCTTTGTGTCTGTAATCTACAGGAGATAGTCCATCAAGCTTAAGCTTGATACGCTTGTTGTTGTACCATTCTATATATTCCGTAAGTTCCGAGATAAAATGCTCAACGGACATAAACTCTTGCAGATACAGCAATTCTGTTTTTAATAAACCGAAAAAGTTTTCAGCACAAGCGTTGTCAAGACAGTTGCCCTTTCGGAACATACTTTTCGGAACATACTTTGCCTGATACCCTTGTCCGCAAGCATTTTCTGATAACGCTTATTTAGATAATTAGTAAAAATGTGGACATAATCCTACAAAAAGACAAAAATAAGAACCGCAACAATAGTTACGGTTCTTATTTGGCGGAGGACAAGGGATTTGAACCCTCGCGCCGCGTTAGCGACCTACTCCCTTAGCAGGGGAGCCTCTTAACCACTTGAGTAATCCTCCGTGTAGTTAAACTACAAAAAATTATTTAAAAAATTAAATAAATGGCGGAGAGAAAGGGATTCGAACCCTTGGTCCCTTGCGGGATCACTAGTTTTCAAGACTAGCTCCTTAAACCACTCGGACATCTCTCCGTATTGCCGATTAACTTACGCAACGATATATTTTATACCATTTTTTCAGCCGTTTGTCAAGATTTTTTTGAAATTTTTTCAAACTTTTTCAAAATTCTGTAAATTTATTCTTTTTCCGTCGCCTCACGCTTTGAAAAAACACAGCCGCAGTAATTCTGTCTGTACAAATTATGCTCGGCAGAAAGTACGATTGAGCGTTTGTATCCCTCTTTTTTCTTGAAATCACTGCTCAGCCATTTAACATTATAAATTTCTGCAAAGTGCTCTCCTATACTGTTAAGAAGTCCAGCGTTTTTCAGCGGACTTATTGTTAAAGTGGTTGTAAAGTAATCGAAATTCATTTCCAGCGCAATACGGGCTGATTTTTCGAGGCGGAGTTCAAAGCATTTTTTACACCTTTCCCCTCCCTCGGGTTCGTTTTCAAGACCTTTTACGGCAGAAAAATACTCCAAAGGTGTGTATTCGCCCTCAATAATATTTACGGGATACTTAAAATTCATTTCGGAAATAAAGCGTTTTTCTTCGTTTAATCTATGCTCGTATTCCTCTTTTTCGGAAATATTGGGATTGTAAAAGAAAACCGTAATTTTAAAATACTGTGACAGATATTCAAGACAATAGCTCGAGCATGGTGCACAACAGGCGTGCAAAAGCAAGGTAGGCACTGTGTTTGTCTTTTCAAGATTTGAGATTATTCCGTCAAGAATTTTCTGATAATTTACCTTGTTCATCGCTCGTCCTTATTTCTGTGCCAAAATCATATTCAAAAGTTCGCCGGCGGTTGCGGCAACCTGCGGAGCGCCTGCGTCCATAAGCTCTTTTCTTCCACGAAATCCCCACTCTACACCGAGCATATTTACTCCTGCATTGTTGGCTGTGAAAACATCTACATCGCTGTCGCCAATATAAATGCACTCGCTTTGCTTTACATTGTGCTTGCTTAAAATAGCGTTCAGAGCCTCGCCGTCAGGCTTGCACTTGTATTCCTTTTTATTTCCCCAAGCCTCTGTGAATTTATGATTCGGAAACACCTTTGAAAGAATAGCGCCCACAAATTCGTCAGGCTTGTTTGAGAGTACGGCGGTCATAATACCGTTTTTGTCGAGCTGTTCCAAAAGCTCGGTGCAGCCCTTGTACTCGGCTGTATGGTCGTTGCTGTGAGCGCCGTAGTAAGTGTTAAATCCGTTCATAACCGTATCAAAAAGTGCCTTATCTTCGCTTTTCTCGCCCATTGCACGCTTTACAAGCATTTCTCTGCCGTTGCCTACAAAATGATTGTATTTCTCCATAGGATGTACAGGCAAACCTGCCTGCTTAAGTCCCTCGTTGGTGGCAATACCAAGGTCAACAAGAGAATTTACAAGTGTGCCGTCCAAATCAAATACTACCATTTTTACCATATTAAAGACCTCTTTCCTGTTCAAACAAAATTGCACGACAAGGCGCAGCCTCAAGACCGCCGAGCTTTATAGGAAATGCAAAAAGCTCGTAGTCGCCGTCTGAAATATCGGATAAATCAAGATTTTCTAAAATTGCAATGCCTGCCTCGGCAAGAATTTTATGTGTTTCGTTTTCGTCAAATTCGGGTGCGATTGACTGTGCGTCCGTGCCAATCATAACCACATCGCTGTCAGCGAGCACTCTGGCGGCAAAAGCAGACACAAAAGCCTTGCAGTTACCGTGCAAAAGCAGTTTCTTACGGCTGTGCGCAAGAATTTTGTCCATATCTTCGCCCGTAAGAATACCGTTGACGGTAACTACCGTACATTTGCCCGTAAAGGTGTTTAAGCGCATTTTTGATATAGGACTGCCGTCGCTCGAAAAATGCAGAGGAGCGTCAATATGAGTGCCTGTGTGGGTGCTCATACTAATGGCAGAAAGATTGTAATCATCGCCGTTTTCAATACTTTTTATTCTGTTTACCTCGGTCTGCGGGTCGCCCTCGTAGACCTTGCTTGTGAGAATATCCCTTGAAATATCGTGAATTATCAAGCTATGCACCAACTTTTTGTCTTAATACATCTATTATACTATATAATTACAAAAAATTCAAATACAAAAGGGACTGTCTTGCGACAGCCCCGTAAAATTATAAAATATTTAAAAATATCAGATTCTTGCAACGCCTGTTTCGATAGCGGCTTTTTTAACAGCCTCAGCAACAGTCTTGCCGATTCTCTTATCAAAAGCCTCAGGAAGAATGTAGTCGGCATTAAGCTCACTGTCGCTTACAAGTGAAGCGATTGCAAATGAAGCGGCAACTTTCATCTCTTCGTTGATGTCGCTTGCACGGCAATCAAGAGCACCTCTGAAAATGCCCGGGAAAGCGAGAACATTGTTAATCTGGTTCGGGAAGTCACTTCTGCCTGTACCTACAACGGCAGCGCCTGCTTTCTTGGCAAGGTCAGGCATAATTTCAGGAGTAGGATTAGCCATAGCAAAGAGGATTGGGTCTTTTGCCATAGAAGCAACCATTTCTTCGCTTACACAGCCTGCGGCTGAAATACCGAGAAATACATCTGCTCCCTTCATAGCGTCTGCGAGTGTGCCTGTCATATGCTCAAGGTTTGTAATCTCTGCCATTTCACGCTTAACGGCATTAAGTCTTTCGTCACCCTTGCAGATGATACCCTTACTGTCGCAAAGTATAATGTTCTTGACGCCCATATTTAAAAGGTGCTTAGCGATTGCAATGCCTGCTGCGCCTGCGCCGTTCATAACCACCTTAATATCCTCAAACTTTTTGCCAACGAGCTTTAAAGCATTGATAAGACCTGCGGCAACGATAACTGCTGTACCGTGCTGGTCATCGTGGAAAATCGGAATGTCGCACTTTTCTTTGAGCTTTCTTTCAATTTCAAAGCAGCGAGGTGCTGCAATATCCTCAAGGTTAATACCGCCGAATGAACCGCTGATAAGGTAAATTGCATTTACGATTTCGTCAACATCTTTACTTCTTACGCAGATAGGAAATGCGTCAACATCGCCAAACTCTTTAAAGAGTGCGCATTTGCCCTCCATAACAGGCATACCTCCCTCAGGGCCGATGTCGCCAAGACCGAGAACCGCTGTACCGTCTGTTACTACTGCAACAAGATTGTTTCTTCTTGTAAGCTCAAAAGACTTGTTGTAGTCTTTCTGAATTTCAAGGCAAGGCTCGGCAACGCCCGGTGTATATGCAAGAGATAAATCCTCAGCATTAGTAATAGGAACTCGTGAAACTACCTCGATTTTACCGTTCCACTCGTAATGCTTTTCGAGTGATTTCTGTCTGATGTCCATTATAAACTCTCCTTTGTTACAAATCTTTATTTATTATAAACTGAAAAAGCGGATATATCAAGCTATTTTGTGAAAATTCGGTTGACATTTTACAAAAAATCATATAATATTATATTTATGAGTGTATTGAACAGCTGCGGGAAATTGCCGAAAGGCATTTTGCGAGGAAAGTCCGGGCTTCACAGAGCAAAAATAACGGCTAACGGCCGCCGGAGGCGACTCCAGGGATAGTGCAACAGAAAATTACCGCCACTTTTGTGGTAAGGATGGAAAGGTGAGGTAAGAGCTCACCGGAGATAGCGAGAGTTATCTGCCGTGTAAACCCTATTTGAAGCAACACCGTGGTAGGACATTATACGCTTGCTCGGCGTGTCCTTAGGAGGTGGCATTGAGCAGTTCCGGCAACGGGCTGCCAAGATAGATGGCTGTTCACGACAGAACCCGGCTTACAGATACAGTCATATTTTTTAAGGACTACTGCTTTTGCAGTGGTTTTTATTTTTAAGGGGAATATTTTTATGTCGATAATAAAAAATCTTAAAACAGACGAAAACGGTTGGTTTGCTAACGGTACTTTTACTTCAAAATCCTTATTTAAAGGAGAAATGAAAGTATGTATTTTTATAGATGACGGTGCAACCGAGCAAGACGCAGGGAGATGTATTTCTCATTATAATGATTTGCTGAGCAAGAAAGAAATTATTTCTGACTTAAAAGAAAAGGTAGCAAACTTTTTCCTGTATATGTATAACGAATGGGGCTTGATGAATGATATTTACGATAATATTTTCGAGTCGTTGAAGCCGATAATGAAAGCGTATAAAAACGGTGATGATTTAATTTCTTATTTATATAATCCGGTTTTGTATGCAACGCAACATTTAGAAAACGAAGTCGGCTACTGCATTTCTTGTGAATGTCCATGGGAGCCTGAACATCAATGCTCAATAATTATTCGCAATGACGAGCTGTTGTATGTAGGACCGGTAGAGGGATTTACTCCTTGGGAAGATGAAGAGGATTATTATTGCATATGGAATGACAATAGCGAAGACAACTGATAAACATAAAAGGCAGGTGAAAGTTATTGCTCTCACCTGCCTTTTTAATCAGAAATTTTCCTGAAACAGACCTAATAAAATCTTATTTAATTTCTTCCTTAACCTTTGATACGGCTGAGAAAACTACAACTGCAAGTACAATCATTACAGCAAATGCAATGGCAGGAACAACTGCGCCGTAAATGTAGTTAAATCCGCTGTCCTCTTTTACAGTACCGCTGATTACAGTGTAGCCCTCAAGATTTTCAGCGCTGAGTGTATATTTGTTATCGTTTACTGTAAGTGTAAAGTCCTTTGCTTTAAGCATTGAATCCGTAACGCCGAGGCTTGAAAGCTCATTAGCACCGCCAAGGTCAAAACTTGAGCTTACGATTTTGCCGTCTTTGGCAATAATTGTGTCGCCCTTGCACTCATCGGCAAGTTTTTCGCCAGTAACAGCTGTATATGTGTCGGTATTGATATCAATAATTACGATACCGCCAACCGAACGGGTTACGCAAGCCATTACATTGTAAACACCGCTCTCGCCCTCTACGGCTTTAGGCTCTGAAGTTGTTTTGTAGGTAATGCCCTTTAAAACTGTTTTAAAATCCTTTGTGTTGTCAAAGTCATAAATGCTCTTGCCAACCTTTTCCTGCTCGGTTGCATTGATGATGTTGCCGTCAGGATCTGTTACGATAAATGAGTTAAGTCCAAGGCTTTTTGCTATCGCTGTTTCATCCTCGGGAGAAGTTAATTCATTAATGCATACAGATACGATGTTTGCCTTTGCAAAAAGTCCGTCTGAATAAGCGTACTCGTTATATGCTTCATTGTTTACAAACTCAGTAACAACGCTTTTTGCGTCTTTTAAATATCTTGTGTTGCCTGTGCTTTGGTTTGATGTGAGCGCAACGCAGACAACCGATGTAGCTGCCATTACAACAGCAATAACAACTGCTATAATAACCGCAACGCTCTTTTTAACTGTCTTAGAATTGTTCATAATTTTCTTCCTTTCTAAATACCTTAACTTAATAATAGCATTTTGTTTATGCCAATGCAAGCAAACATTGTGAAATAATTAACTACTGCATATAAATTGACAATAAATGAACATCTGATTTCATTGTATACAGGGTATTTGAATAATTTTTAACCTTTTTGGCTAAATTGACAATTTACCTGATAATTTGCTTTTATTAAAAAATCATAGCAAAATACAATAATTATCTTTGTAAAATATATTGCAAAATTTCCTGCGTTGTGCTAATATTCAAGTATAAATAAACACAAATTTATTTCGCTTTTTTGAAAATCAGAGATTTTTATAAAGAAAAATATTTTCTTGTATAAGCAATTCTTAACAATTCAAAATTCACTCGCAAACGGCTGCCGCTCAGGAGTGTTCAATTAGTATTTTTAAATTATTCTTGTTTATTTAGTTTTATTAGGGTTCAGAAAATGAAGCAGAGCGGTGCAAAAAATTAATCGGTGTTACTCAATATTTTAAGCACCTTACTTCATTAATTTTTTTAGGCTGAGCGTTCCTCTTTGTAAAGTAATCTACAAGGTTTTCTCTTGCAAAGCCTTCGCTGTAAAGGTTTGGATTCAGTTCATAAATAAACGAAGTATTCTGCGCCTTTCCAAATTTACTTGCACGAAAACCACCCGATTTTGTTATAATTTCTCTGTCCTCAAGTTTTCGTATGCTTTTTCTTACCGTATTGTCAGACATTGAGCAGGCGGTTGCAATGGTGTGTACCGACGGAAAACACACTCCCGTATCGTCACTGCAACGCACAAGATAGCTGAGTACAGACAGCTCTGACGGAGTAAGCATAAGGCAAAACACCTCGTTTGGTAAAGTAAAAAAGTTTTTTATATTTTTCATAATATCACCTCAGCTATACGGCGTAAACCAAAAAAATTGTGCTAATTAGTGCAATTTATTTTAACAAAGATAAATAATTATAACAATAAGAAAGCAAATAACAATATTATTTAATGTAAAGGAATGATTTTATGGGCTTTTTTGATGATTTATTCGGCGGCTTTTTCGACTTTAACGGCGACGGCAAAACAGATGTTGGTGAGCAGTTTATAGCTCTCAATATGATGGGTGCATTCGACGATGACGAGGACAACAAAGACAGCGCTTTTGATGATGATTTTGATGACATTGATGATGATTTTTAAAATTAAACAGCATTATAAACAGCACATCCCATACTGCATTTTAGCGGTATGGGATGTGTTATGCTTTTTAAAGAGGAAAAATCCCCATACCAACAATGCAGTATGGGGATTTTTAAGAAAGGACTATAAAAGTAGTTGTCATTTAATAAATCCTTGCACAAGTACAATAAGCACAAGAATCGGGAGTACGAATTGGAAATAAGGCTTTAAAAATCTTGCAAATTTCATACCCTTGCCTGTATTACATTCAGTAAGGTAATTGTCAAATCCCCAACCGAATTTTGTAACGCAGAACAGCAGATAAATAAGCGAGCCGACAGGCAACAAAATATTGCTTACAAGGAAGTCCTCCATACCGAGAACATTCTGACCAAACAGCTCAAAACCGCTCCAAATATTAAATCCGAACACACAAGGCAAACTTGCAATAAGAATAATAACCGCATTTATGACTACCGACTTCTTACGGCTGATGCCGAACATATCAATGCAGAACGAAATGATATTCTCAAAAACGGCAATGATAGTTGAAAAACACGCAAAAGTCATAAACAAAAAGAACAGTGTGCCCCAAATTCTTCCGCCTGCCATATTTACAAATACATTTGGCAAGGTAATGAATATGAGTGCAGGGCCTTGGTCGGGCTCAACTCCGTATGAGAAACACGCAGGAAAAATAATAAGACCTGCCATAATTGCCACAAAAGTATCGAGTGCGCAGATTTTTACGGACTCGCCCGGAAGAGTATTGTCCTTAGACATATAACTTCCGAAAATTTCCATAGCCGCAATACCGAGGCTCAAAGTAAAGAAACTCTGATTCATAGCGGCGGAAACAATGTTGCCGATACCTATTTCGGATACTTTTTCAAAATCGGGAACAAGATAAAACTTAAGTCCCTCGCCTGCACCGCTAAGCAAAATGCTGTTTACGGCAAGTGCGAGAATGAGCACAAGCAAAGCAATCATCATAACCTTGCTCACCTTTTCTATTCCCTTTTGAATACCTCTGCTGCACACCAAAAAGCCGAGTATGGTAATAATCGCCATCCATATAACCATTTCAATCGGGTTTGACTGCAACTGAGAGAATACACCGCTGACTTGCTCAGAGGTCATTCCGCTTTCAAAAGTGCCTGTTGCAAATTTGTAAAAATAGCTTGTCATCCACCCTGAAACGGTTGTGTAGTACATCATCAGCAGATAACAGCCAAGCATACAGAACCAACCGTGAATATGCCATTTGCTTTTTGGTTTTTCAAGTTTTTTGTAGCCGAGTACGGCGCTTTTTCGGCTTGCTCTGCCCACTGCAAGCTCCATTGTCAATACGGGAATACCCATAAGAACAAGGAAAACGAGGTAAAGCAAAACGAACAGACCGCCTCCGTTTTCGCCTGCAACATACGGGAATCGCCATACATTGCCGATACCGATTGCACAGCCCGCACTTACAAGAATAAATCCAAGCCGTGACTTAAAACTTTCTCTTTCCATAGAAACTCTCCTAAAAACAAACTGTTACAATTATATAAAAAATAATCATACACTGTCAAGCATAATGTAAAATATTTATCTGTATTTTAATTTTCGCTTAATGGCACATAGAGCTTATTTTTCGGGATTTTGTCACCGAAGTTATCGCAAAGTTTCCATTCGATCGGTTTTTCGCTTAAATTCATTTTAGATTTATAAGCCATCTTGCTTTGAAGCTGTTTTTTCGGCATAAGATAAGTTTTGCTGTCTTTGATAAACACAGTACCCGTTTCTATAAAGCAAAAAGTGACATTGTACTTTTCACATTCCTCTCTAAGGTGCTTTACCCAATCAAAATTACACGGTCGTGCGCCGTCATAGTTTTCTCCGCCACACCAACACTCATACAGCCTATGCATAGCTTTACCTTATTAAATTAAAGTTTTTCTGCCCAATCGGCAAGGGCTTTTTCGCTCATACCGTTGATTACTTTACCTTCAACCCAATTTGCGCCCGGGCAGCTCGGCTTTAGATTTGCCAAAGTCTTACCCATTCCGCTGCCGCCGGAAGTTGCAAACGGAATAACCTTTTTACCGTCTAAGTCAACATTTTCTACAAATGTGTTGATAATTGTTGGAGCAACATACCACCAGATAGGGAAACCGATAAAAATTGTATCGTAATTCGCAAGGCTGTTAGGAAGTCGGGCAATCTGCGGACGATAGCTTTTATCGTTCATTTCAACCGAAGAACGGCTGTTTTTGTTTGTCCAGTCGAGGTCATCTCTTGTGTAAGGCGTCTGCGGCTTGATTTCAAACAAGTCTGCGCCTGTTGCCTTTGCAAGTTTTTCTGCCATTGCCTTAGTGTTACCGCTTGGCGAAAAATATGCTATTAACTTTTTCATTTTTAATTCCTCCGTTTTTATTTATTTTTGTTTATCTGTCAAGGCATTTTAAAGCAATAAATATCCTTATATTTTTATTATAATCACTATTATTTTAAAATGCAATATGAAACAACTTAGGTGTTGAAAAATGTAAAAATAAGGAATATAATTTATTATATATGAAATATATATGTTATGTGTGAATACAAAAAGGTGGATTTAATGGAAAAGGAACGGAAAAAGCAAAAGCTCGATATGCTTAACGGCAGCATTTGGAACAAGCTGCCGCTTTTCGCTCTGCCCATTGCGGCAACGGGAATACTTGAACAGCTTTTTAATGCCTCGGATATAGCAATAGTCGGAAACTTTGCGCAGACCGATAAAACCGCAGCGGTAGCGGCAGTCGGCGCAAACAGTCCTATCATAGGACTGATACTTAATTTATTTATAGGCATAGCGCTCGGCGCAAATGTTGTAATAGCAAATGCCATAGGACGAGATGACAGGCAGACCGTACAAAAGGCGGTGCATACCTCAATGGTGGTGTCGGTAATCGGCGGTGTATTGGTGGCGGTTATCGGCGAAATAATAGCCGAGCCACTTCTTACGGCGCTTAATGTGCCAAATGATGTGCTTGAGCTTGCTCTGCTGTATCTTCGTATATATTTTCTCGGTATGCCCGTAATACTGCTGTACAACTTTGAGGCGGCGATTTTCAGAAGTATAGGCGAAACAAAAATGCCGCTGATTGCGCTTACGCTGTCGGGAATTTTGAATGTACTGCTTAATCTGTTCTTCGTAATCGTACTTAAAATGTCGGTAAACGGAGTAGCAACCGCAACAGTGCTTGCAAATGTTGTGAGCGCAGGTATTCTTTATGTAAAGCTCGTAAAAAGCGACAAATACATAAAAGTAGAATTTAAAAAATTAAGAATTGACGGAAAAGTCTTTGCGAAAATTATGCAGATAGGACTTCCCGCAGGCATACAGAGTGCGGTGTTTGCGGTTGCGAATATTGTAATTCAGGGTGCGATAAACAGCCTTGGCACTACCGTAATAGCTGCCTCAAGTGCGGCATTCAACATAGAGATTATCGCTTACAATGTAATGAACTCGTTTAGTCAGGCTTGCACAACCTTTGTCGGGCAAAACTTTGGCGCAAATAAATTTGACCGCTGTAAGAAAACGCTTTTCCTCTGCCTTATTGAGGACGCAATCGCATCGGGAACGGCAATTTTTATAGTGCTTATAACAGGAAAGTTTTTGCTCTCCATATTCAATAACAACCCTGAGGTAATAGAAATAGGCTATACAAGACTTGTAATTATTTTTATAGCTTACATATTCTCAATGCTGTATGAAGTAATGTCGGGATATTTGCGAGGATTCGGATTTTCACTTGTGCCGGCAATACTCACTACCATAGGTGTGTGCGTGGTGCGAATAGTGTGGATAAACACTGTATTCCCAGCAAACCGAACCTTTGCTGTAATAATGACCGCCTACCCCGTCAGCCTTTCCACAACAGCAGTGCTGATATTCATAGCACTTATGATATACCGCCCGTCTAAGAGGTTTGGAGAGAAAAAATAATAATACAAATCGGACTCAGCCTTTATCATTAAATAAATTTAAAGTGAGCAGGATATCAGCAAAAAATATTTATTAATTAATTGACAATTCCGCTAATATTTGTTATAATCATAATGTTATTAATTTATTTTATATGCAGGCATACTAACCTGTCGCAAAAACAAAAATTAATAAATAAGCAGGTATGGCGGAATTTAAGTGAGCATCCAAATCTTTGATTTGGCTTTGCGAACTTATGCAAAATCTATTTTAATAGATTTTGTAGGCAGACTAACCTGTCGCAAGAACAAAAATTAATAAATAAGCAGGTATGGCGGAATTGGCAGACGCGTATGGTTCAGGTCCATATGAAAGCAATTTCATGCAGGTTCAAGTCCTGTTACCTGCACCACGAAGAGGTATTAGTACACATAAGTATTAATACCTCTTAAATTTTGTTGATTTTCTTTCAGGACTTGAAGACGAGCGTCAAGAAAACAGTCCAGTGGACTGTTTTTAGCGAGAGCGTTGATGATACTTTGACTATGAACAAGCCGCAATAGGCGAGGTAAAAAGTTTTTCCTAAAACAAAAGTATGTTACCTGCACCAAAAAAGGATATTAGTACATAAAAGTACTGATACCCTTTTAAGTTTATCCCCCCTCATATGCTAAATGACATATGAGGGGGATTTTTAAATTTATAATATCTGATTTAATAATTTAAGTCATAGGAATAGATATCTTCCCAATTACGGCGGAGGACTATGTCGGCGGTCAGGGTTGTATCGTTATACACTATTGACCACTGTGTGTTGCTTGTGACATCTTCGGGATTTGGGAGCTGCGCTGCTGCTTTTAAGGCTTTCCATGCGGAATCTGTTGTGTAGTTAGTTTTTTCCTCTTCAAAAACAGCCTCAATTTTGTCATAACGCTCCTTGCCATGACCGTAAATGCCGTTCTTTTGGTTTGGCTGAACTTTATCAATATACATTCCGTAGAAATTAGTTATTGTGCGAATTGGTGTATCGGTTAGTTTTCTGTCGGCGCTGTTGCAATCGTACTCCACTACCCTGCCGTCACCGCTTGAATCTGTAATATAAAAATGATAATCTCTGCCGCTTGTTGCGAACATATCGTATTCGCCGAGCAAATCAACTGCCTCTTGCGTAGATGCGGCTTTGTCAAGCACAAGTCGGATTGCAAGAGTTGTGCCGATGGTTTGCTTGCCTGTATTCTGACGAGTAGGGTCACTGTCAAGGGTAAGAACTGCAATAGAAACGCCTTTTTCGTTCATTCCGTCAAGACAGATAAACGGCGCTGTAAGGCAAGTGAGCTTTGATTTTATATTCTTGTCGGCAACATTAGCCTTAATATTATCGAGTGCAGCTGTTGCAACAGACTTGTAGCCGTCCTTTGGCGAACAATACACAAGCAAAGCCGAGGAATCATTTTTAAAATCATAGTTGCGACCCATAAGTACATCGCCATTGCTCGCAGTCATTGTAAATGCACTGCACGCAAACTTGGGCGCTTTTATGCTGATAGGCAGAAATGGCAAGGATTCCCCGACAATAGCATTTACAAAACTTTGGTCATCTGTAATGCCCTTTTCAATGATGTTATCAAGATTATAATCATATTTTACATTCATTTTATAAACATTGAAATCATCATAGTCTGTAACCTTTCTTATTGTAGATATTGTTTGAAATCTTGTAAAATAAATAGCAGTAAATACTCCACCAAGCAGAATAATAAGTATGAGAATAATTGAAATGATTCGGACTAAAATTTTTTTGATGTTAGATTTTTTTACTGTGTTACTCATAAATGCCTCCTTGCTTGCATATGCAAACGCAGTTGTGTGATATTGCATTGTTATTTGTATATCTTGTACTATTATTGTAGCATATAGTTTTATTAAAATCAACAGTTTTTATGATTTATTGCAAGATTTTTAAACTATTTGGCATTTAATCATATTTATTTAATGCAGATAAGCAATTTAATATTGTAAATATCAATTCAAAACACAAAAAAGGAGTAGCCGTAATTATAGCTACTCCTTATAAATATTAGTTCAAAATATTATTTAGTACCAAAGATTCTGTCGCCTGCATCGCCAAGGCCCGGACGAATGTATGCGTTATCGTCAAGTTCACGATCGAGTGCTCCAACATAAAGCTGAATGTCGGGGTGTGCTTTCATAAGAGTTTCTACACCCTTTGGAGCTGCTATGATAGACATAAATTTAATCTTTTGGCCGCCATGCTTTTTAATATAATCTACTGCTGCGACTGCCGAACCGCCTGTTGCGAGCATTGGGTCAACAACAACGATCTGACGCTGATCTATCGGCTCAGGGAGTTTGCAGTAGTATTCGTGAGGCTCGTGAGTGACAGGGTCACGATAAAGTCCGATGTGACCTACTCTTGCAGACGGAACGAGAGCGAGAATGCCGCCGACCATACCAAGACCTGCTCTAAGAATTGGCACAACAGCAAGTTTTTTGCCTGAAATTACAGGCTGTTTAGACTCCTCAAGCGGAGTTTTAATTGTAATTTCCTGAGTTTCAAGGTCAGAAAGAGCCTCGTAACCCATAAGCATAGCGATTTCCTCTACAAGTTTACGGAACTCGTTTGTAGAAGTGTTTTCTTTTCTGAGTAAAGTGATTTTGTGGCGAATAAGCGGATGTGTCATATATGAAACAGACATAATTTTCCTCCAAGTTTAAAATTATTTTATTAACTTTATATATAATATCATATTTTGTCGATATATTCAAGCCGTATATTAAATTTTTTCGTGGATTGAATTTAATTCTGAAATGCTGATATTGTGAATAGTTGCTTTTTCTGAATTTATTTCTAATCTGTTGAGATTGCTGTCCTGAATATAGGTCATACCCATAAATACAGTGCCGTCATCAGCGAAAATTTCGGCATATACGGTATCAAATATTACCCTCAAGTTTAGATTATGTCCACAACATTTTAGCGGAGCGGACTTATCAAGACAGAATAAAGTTTTACTATTACTGTCATAAGTGATTTTAAGACCGAAAAGCTCTAATGAAAATGAATTTGACACATCTGCACTTATGCTGATATCGCAGGCTCGACTGTCAATCCTTTTGATATATGGATTTGAATTTGAAATTGCAACATTATTTATTGTTACAGAATCTTTATAGAGTGTTTTAAGCTCGTCAATTGGCAATGCGGAAAGATACATATTATTATCAATCTTTTTTATTGTCATATTTTGCGGAATGTTTAGGCAGCTTCCAAACGAATGATTTGGAATAACTGCCGACGCAAAGGCTGTGCGTATGCGCCTGCAGTCGTGAGTATTGAACCAAGATTGAGCGGCATAGGACGCATTGCCAAAGTTTAATCTCTTTTGCTCGGTTTCTATTTTAAATTTTTTGCCGTCAAAGCTGCCTATGTAGTATCTGTCAGCGGCGGCAGAAAATACCCACTTAATGTTATCGCTGTCATTTTCAACAGAAAGCGGATAGAAATCGGGGCACTCGGAATCATCAGGCATTGTTATTTCCTGTATTTTTTGCCATTGAGTGAGATTTTCGGATTTCAAAATTGCAAAGCTGTGACCGTCAAGATATAACACCATAATGCGGATGTCAAGCGGTGAATAGTATATTACCTTTGGATCTCTGTTTTCGTATGCTAAATTTTCTATTATAGGATTTTTGTCATATTTAATCAGAGTTTTTCCGCCGTCTGTGCTATACGCAAGGCATTGTGTAAAAGGCTTATGCTTTGAAGTTTCTGATGTGTGACCTGCGCTTGTGTAATAATACAGAATAACAGGAGTATCGTCCTGCTGAAAACCACATCTGTTATCCTTGTCAATTATTGCACAACCTGAGAACATTGTTCCATCTTTATCGGGAAACAGCACATCTCCAAATTCTCTCCAATGTATAAGATCCTCGCTGAATGCGCCGCCCCAATGCATATTTTCCCATGTTGTGGCAACCGGATTGTGCTGAAAATACATCAGATATTTTCCGTTTGCATACACAAGTCCGTTCGGGTCATTTATCCAACCCTTGGCGGCTGTAAAATGCACCAGCGGTCTGTATTTGCCGTCATATTCAAAGCTGATTTCTTCGGCTTTATCAAAGCAAATATCGACAATCGGTGACGAAGTGATTTTTATTTTTTTACCTTTAAATCTTTTTAAATCAACAGGAAATTTATAGTCGGGTGTATTGTTATCAAGTCTAACGACTAAATCATAGACAAGCTCATTATCTATATAAAAATACAATCTTTTATTTTGAGCGTTGTCGCTGGCAGGGAGCAATATATAATTAGTATCACATAAAAATTCCATATTATCACCTCAAAAATTTAAAGTAATTACAGTAATTTAATTATATATTTTCCGCCTTTTCTTGTCAATATTTTACAAAAAACAGCCGACAGAATCACAAAATCTGCCGACTGCTTTTTAATCTTTATTATTAATAATATTTCTGATTTCTTCTTCGGCTTGCCTTACCTCTTCAAGAAAAGCAAGCGATGACACACGCAAAGCACCGTTTCCGAGTATAATCATTTGTTCAAGCGCATCTGAGGTTACTACACGAACTCGGTTATTTTTAGCGAGCTTATGCGTTACTTTTTCAATATACATATCAGCCGTTTCCGCCTCTTTGGTGTAAACAATGCTGATTCCGTTCACGGTTTCAACTTCTCTGTACTGCCCTTTAACACGATAGGCGTCAAATACAAGAATCAAATTGCACTTGCTGTATCCCTGATAATTGCAAAGAATATTTATAAGCACCTGCCTTGCACCGTCTAAGCTCCTTTCGGTAAGCTCTTTGAGGTGTTCCCATGCAAAAATTACATTGTAGCCGTCTACAAGCAGGTATTCCGTACCATTGCATTGCGGATTTTTTCTCAGCTTTTCAGCGGCTTTATCTAATGCAGATACCGCAGTTACTTTGCGCCTTTCCAGCGCTTTTTTATGAGTAACGGGGCCGTAGGTTTGTTCAAAAATTTGCATAAGCTCCTTGTCAAGTGCGAAAACATCATCTTGATTTTTGCATTTTGCAAAGGCGGTTTTGCTGTTTACGCTCTTTGATTCGTCAGTAGCAGGCGTTAGCGCACTCGGCAGGTGCATATGTTCGCTTACCTCATTCCACGCAACATTGTAACCTGCTCCATGTGAGCAGAAAACCGAGCCGCAAGGATTTTCCAAGTCGGCATCGCAGTCATAACCAATGCTTTCAATTACCTCTTCGGCATTGTGACAAGGCTCATATCCTTTTAAAATACAAGTGAGCTTGCCTTTGCCATGGGTGTACTGCATAACCTCTTTTGTGTAGCTCCGCATTTCTGAAACAGGGCAAGTTCCGTTAAGCACCGTTACTTCTCCCCTGCTTTCGGGTGAATTAAATGTGCCGTACATTCGCTGGATATCTGACATTGCTCTGCCTATATTTTCGTTTGGTACTTCAAGGGTAAATTCATAAACAGGTTCAAGCAAAACGCTTTTTGCCGAGCGCAAGCCTTGTCTTACAGCTCTGTAAGTTGCCTGTCTGAAATCGCCGCCCTCGGTATGCTTTGCGTGCGCTTTGCCCGATACAAGCGTAATTTCAACATCAGTAATCGGTGAACCGGTCAACACTCCGATGTGCGTTTTTTCGTGCAGATGAGTAAGAATAAGCCTTTGCCAATTACGGTCAAGCAAATCTTCTTTACAGCGTGAATTAATGATAATTCCACTGCCACGCTTAAGCGGTTTTATAAGCAAATGTACCTCTGCATAGTGCTTTAGCGGTTCAAAATGCCCCACACCCTCAACTGTGTTTTCTATGGTTTCCTTGTAAATAATATTGCCTGTGCTGAATTCTACCGTCATACCAAAGCGCTCAAAAATTATGCTTTTAAGCACTTCAAGCTGAATTTCGCCCATAAGCTGTATTTGAATTTCAGCAAGCCTACTGTTCCACACCACATTAAGCTGTGGATCTTCATTCTCCAAAATTTTAAGTTTTGCAAGTGCAGTGTGTGGGTCTGTTCCGTCTGTAAGGTCAACCTTGTATGTGAGTACAGGTTCAAGCATTGGCAAATCGGAATCGCTTTCTATACCGAGCCCATCGCCTGATTTTGCAAAAGTAATGCCTGTTACGGCGCACACTGTGCCTGCCGCCGCCTCGTCAATCGCAGTGAATTTTTCACCCGAATACACTCTGATTCGGTTCACTTTTTCGGCATTGACATTTTTGTCGCTCTTAAGCACTTCACGCACCTTTAAATATCCGCCCGTCACTTTTAAAAAAGTAAGTCTGTTGCCCTGATTATCCTCTGCAATTTTAAAGACTTTCGCACCGAATTCATCGGGATAATCGGGCATTTGTGTGTATTCGTCAAGCAAAGTGAGAAACTCACGCACACCGTCAAGTTTAAGCGCCGAGCCGAACATACAGGGAAAAAGCTTTCGCTCCTTAATCGCTCTGATAATATCAGCTTTTTCAATAATTTCGGTTTCGTAATATTTCTCAAGCATTTGCTCGTCACAAACAGCTACATTTTCACGAAAAGAATCTGTGTTTTGATATGTAAAGTCAACGCAGTTTTCGTCAAGATTTGTTCTAAGCTGTGCCATAATTGCAAGCTTGTCTGCACCGTCAAGATCCATTTTATTTACAAATATAAAGCAAGGCACATTGTATCTTTTCAAAAGTTTCCAGAGCGTTGCTGTGTGACTTTGCACACCGTTTGTGCCGCTGATTACAAGAATTGCATAGTCGAGAATCTGCAAGGTGCGCTCCGCCTCGGCTGAAAAATCAATATGCCCGGGGGTGTCGAGCAGAGTAAATTCGGTATCGTTGTACTTCATTACAGCCTGTTTTGAAAATATGGTAATGCCTCTGTCACGCTCAAGCGAAAATGTGTCGAGAAAAGAATCCCTGTGGTCAACTCTGCCAAGTTTTGTAATATTGCCCGAACAGTACATAAGCGCCTCTGAAAGCGTAGTTTTTCCCGAGTCAACATGAGCAAGTATTCCGACTGCGATTTTCTTCATTTTATCACCGTACCCTGCAAAATAATACAAAAATCAATTAATAAAATTATATCACAGCAAACGCAAGTTGTAAATTATCCAATTGTATTTTTATAACTTAGCAATCATCGGTCGGGTAACACAGCAAAAGCCAAGCCAATCTTCTTAAACTCGTTTTTCGATAAATTTGTAACTTTAATCATTTTCTTAACTTCATTTAAAGTTATTTTCATTAAGTTAGATTTAGCTAACTTCTCTTTTAAGAAAAGCTGTGTGTAAAGCTTCGTGTAAATACTTGTTCACACAGGTTATGTTTTTAGATATTATGGTTTATACCATATAATTAGCACTTACAGTTTTTTCTGCGTAAACGGCTAACCTTTTGTCGCTTTGCGACACTTTACCGGCAAGATTAAAAATATCACCGAATTATTACGGCATTGCGTAAAATAATAACTACGGGGTGATTTTATGAAAAGTAAAAATAAAACAACTAATGCGGCAAAAGAAAATGAATTTGCAAACGCAAATAAAAATCTTGAACGCTGTCTTGACCAAATGGCGAACGCTTACTCAACCTACGACTGCACGGGACTTATTCCGAGCAAGCCCGAAAACGAGGCTGAACTTGACTCATACAAAGAGGTTTACAATTATCTGCCGACTGACGCAGACAATTTATAAATAAGAGCCTTGCTCAATCACAGATTTTATTTCCTGAGAAATATTTTTCATATCATCGGGAATCGGCGCAGTGACAGTAATCGGATGTTTTGTTATCGGGTGCAAAAAATCAAGTTTACCGCAGTGCAAAGCCTGCCTTTGGATTTTATCAAGACTGCCTCCGTATAAGTCATCGCCCTCAAGAGGATGTCCTAAATATGCCATATGGCAGCGAATCTGATGTGTTCTTCCTGTTTCAAGCACAAGGCTTACCAGTGTGAAGTCCTCGCCTTTTGCGAGTACCTTGTAATGAGTAATTGACTCTGCACCGTCGGGTGTAACCTCTCGCACCATTTTAGAGTCCTTTTTTAAGGCGATGGGTGCGTTTACAGTGCCGTTTTCATTTATAATTCCCGAGCAGACCGCAAAATATGTTTTGTTAAGCGCAAATTTTACAGCATTTGCCGTATATCGGTCTTTTGCAATGAAAACTATTCCCGATGTATCTTTATCGAGCCTGTTTATGGCACGGAATGTAAATTCCTTGCCGCTGTTTTGCGCATAATAAGCCACAATATTGGCAAGAGTGTCGCTTTGGTGCTGTTTTACAGGGTGAACAGGCATTGAATACGGCTTGTTTACTATTAGAATATAGTCGTCTTCGTACAAAATGTCGAGTTTGCCCTCAACAGGCTCTATGCCGATTTTTTCATCAATCAGCCTGATTATAACTTCTTTGCCTGCCGAAACGGTATCAATGGTTCGCAAAATTTTTCCGTCCATCAAAATACCGTCTTTTTCTCGCTTTAGGTGTGTTATCATTCTTGATGAAAGCTTGCAGTACGAGCGCAAAAAGCTGAGCGCATTTACTCCGTCATATTCAGTTGGAACGGTGAAAGTGAGCTTATTAGGCATAGATATATCTCCAAATAAGAAATGCTAAAACACATTGAAGTGCAAAAATTACGGGAATACCAACCATAAATTTTGCGTGTCTGGTTTTGTGGCGGATAATGAGCATAGTTATATACATTGATACACTTCCACCAAGGGCAGAAAGCAAAAGCAGGGTGCTTTCGGGTACTCGCCACTTTCGTTTAATTGCTTTAACTTTATCTGATATTGTTACAATTATTGATATAAGGTTTATAAGTACAAGATAAACCACCGTTAATTGTGAATAAATTTCCATATTTCACCTCAAAGGAAGGATTTTAATGTCAGTAAAAAAATTTGCGCCTGTAATTTTATCAGCCGTACTGCTCGTAACAGCGCTTGCTGCAAGGGCATATTCCGAAAACGGCGAAGTTAAGCCTGTATCAACCTCAACGATGGATACAGCAACAAATGACAATGCCAAAGTTGAGCAAAATGAACGCTCGGCAAAAGAAATGCGTGGCGTGTGGGTGTCTTACATAGAACTTGATATGCAGAGTGAATCCGATAAAAGTGAATCTGCTTTCAGACAAAAATTTAAAAACATTGCAACCACAAGCAAAAACGCAGGATTTAATACACTTATTGTGCAGGTGCGACCGTTTTGTGACGCACTGTACGATTCAAAATTTTTCCCTTATTCGCACATTTTGAGCGGCGAACAGGGAGTAAATCCTGGTTATGACGCACTTGAGGTAATGTGCGAGGTCTGTTCGCAGCTTGACCTTGATATTCACGCATGGGTGAACCCGTACAGAATCAGCACAGACAGCACTCCGCAAGCCTTGAGTGAAACCAATCCGTATGTGATTGACAACGAAATAGGCGAAGAAACCGAAAAAGGAATTTTTTTAAATCCAGCAAACAAAATGGCACGAAACCTTATAATCGACGGTGTAACCGAAATTGTAAGGAATTACGATGTCGACGGAATACAATTTGACGATTATTTTTATCCCACGCAAGACAGTGATTTTGACGATACGGAATATGCCGATTATGTGGAAACCGTAGGCGAAATGAACTGTATGTCAATTGATAATTGGCGGCTTGCCAATGTAAACACGCTGATTTGCGATACCTACAGAGCAATTCATAAAATCAGTGATGATGTGGAATTCGGCATTTCCCCGCAGGGAAATATCGACAACAATGCACAGATTTACGCCGATGTAAAAACATGGTGTATCTGCAAAGGTTTTGTGGACTATATCTGCCCGCAGCTTTATTACAGCCTTGACAATCCCGCATTGACATTTGAAGATTCCCTCACCGCATGGTCTAATCTTGATATTAATAAATCGGTAAAACTATATGTCGGATTGGCAGGCTATAAAGCAAACAGCGATGCCGACGAGGGCACTTGGCTTTACAGCAACAATATTCTTGCCGACGAATATAAAACGGCTGTAAATAACGAAAAAGTCAGCGGAATTATGCTCTACTCATACTCCGCACTTAAAGACGAAAACGCAAGTACGGAAATTGCTAATCTTACAAAGGCTATGAGCAATAATTTAGATGCTGAAAATCAAACAACAGTACCCATACAGTAATCATCTTCGGCAGATGTAATTTTAACATTCACAATCTGACCGCAAAGGTTTTCGTCGTCGGATATAATATGAACAGGTGTGTAGTTTTTTGTGTAACCCTCAAGATAGCCGTGGCGAAGTCGCTCAATAAGCACAGACTCAGTAAGACCGACCTGTGTTTTCAGAAATTCCGCTCTTGACTCGGCAACAAGCTCGCCCATCTCTTTGGCTCTCTGCTCCTTGATATTCGGCGCTATCTGGTTAGGCGCTTTGTCGGCAACCGTGCCTTTTCTTCTTGAATACGGGAACACATGTACCTTTGCAAAGCCTGTCTGCTTTACAAAATTCATAGAATCTTTAAAGTCATCTTCGGTTTCGCCTGCAAAACCTACCATAACATCGGTGGTTATTGAAGAATTGTCAAATGTCTTTCTGATGTTAGATACAATCTTGCTGTACTCGGCGGTATCGTAATGTCTGTTCATTGCTTTTAATGTGTTGTCGCAGCCGCTCTGCAGTGAAAGGTGGAACTGTGGGCAAAACTTAGGTTGAGCGGCAAGCCTTTTTATCATCGGTTCGTCCATTTGCTCCGGCTCAACAGAACCAAGTCTGACACGCTCAATTCCCTCTTGTGCGCACACACATTCTACGGCATCAGCAAGGTTAAGTCCCTCGTCCTGACCGTATGCGGAAAGATTAATACCTACAAGCACAACCTCAAGATAACCGTTGTTTGCGATTTTTTCCACTTCGGCTTTAAGCGCCTCTATGCTCTTTGAACGAACTCTGCCTCTCGCAAAAGGAATAATGCAGTATGAGCAGAAGCGGTTACAGCCGTCCTCTATTTTTATAAATGCTCTTGTATGCTCGCCGAGAGAAGATATGGATAAATCTTCAAATTTCTCGTTTTTTACAGGGTGCGGTGATATAAAAACATTTTTCATATGATTTTCAATATATTCGTAAATTGCGGGAACAAGCTCCGCTCTTTTTGCGTTTCCGAGCACTATGTCGCAATTCTCAAAATTTTCCTGTCTGTCGGGAAAAGCCTGCGGCATACAGCCTGTAAGCACAATAATTCCGTCAGGATTTTCTCTGCGGATTTTATTGATAAGTTTACGGTTTTTAGCGTCGCTTACCGAAGTTACGGTGCAGCTGTTTACAACAGTAATATCGGCAGGTGTGTTTGGCTTGGCAAGTTCAAATCCGTTTTTCAGAAGATCCTCACGCATTGCCTGTGATTCATACTGGTTTACTTTACAACCGAGAGTAATTATATTAAAATTCATACTGATTTTCCTTTTTTTCGTATAATATGTGGATTTTAAAATATTGCTTATTTTGTTATTGAATTAATGTCAAAAAAATGGTATTATAGTGCTGTTATTATTTTAACGAGGTGATATAAGATGTTTAATATTCCAATTACAATTACAAGTCAAAAAGAAATTATGGATGTATTTGAAATTTTCACAAAATTTCCCCACGAAACTATAATGATTAAAAACGGCGATGTCGCCATTGACGGACACTCTATTATGGGATTTTTCTCGTTAGATATTAACAAGCCTGTTGAGCTTGTTTTAAGCTCCGAGCCGACAGAAAGCTTTACAAATGCGCTTTCAAAATATATGGTTGCCGCATAAATAAAATTTACACATTTTTAAACCCTATGACATTTGCCATAGGGTTTTTGTTTTATCAGGAATTTTTATCAACAGTATGGAACTTCTTTAAGTTACCTGTCTTTTCGCTGCGCTTGTCAAGCTCTGCAAGCACATCTTCAAGAGGGATGTTCTGCTGAACCATCATAACCGTAAGATGATAAATAAGGTCTGCAATCTCATAAACAGTTTCGCTGTTGTCGCCGTTCTTTGCGGCAATAATTGTTTCACTGCACTCCTCGCCTACTTTTTTGAGAATTTTGTCAATTCCCTTGTCAAGCAGATAGCAGGTATAAGAACCTTCCTTTGGATTATCTCGTCTGTTTACAACTGTCTGATAAAGTGCTGAAAGAATTTCATTCTCGTTCACTTGTATTCACCCTTTATATATTATTTTAATTGTGTATAAAAACAGGAATGATTACCTGTGTGACAAGCTGCGCCTGTCTGCTCAACCGTAATAAGCAAAGTATCGTCATCGCAATCTCCGAAAATTTCAATTACTTTTTGAAGATGTCCCGATGTAGCGCCCTTGTTCCAAAGCTCCTGACGGCTTCTTGACCAAAACCATGTGTATCCTGTTTCAAAGGTCTTTTTCATACTCTCTTTATTCATATAGGCAAGCATAAGCACTTCGCCTGTTGACTTTTCCTGTATAATTGCAGGAATTAAATCTGATTTTACAAAAAATTTATCAAAATCTATATTCTTATCCATAGTATTATCCTTAAATTTTGCTTGTAATTTCAATCGCCTGTTTTAAATCAAGGTTGCCTGTGTAGATAGCCTTGCCGCAGATTGCGCCGTAAACATCAAGTTCCGCAAGGTTAATTATGTCTTTAAGAACAGCTACGCCGCCGCTTGCTACTACTCGGCAGTTTACCTCGTGAACAAGGTCGTCAAGCTGCTTTAAATTAGGGCCTGCAAGTGTACCGTCCTGGTCAATATCGGTAAATACAATCTGACCAACGCCAATATCCTCCATACGCTTTGCAAGCTCTATGTAGTTGATTTCAGATTCGTCAATCCAACCCTCGGCACAAACCATACCGTTTTTAGCATCAATGCCAACCACGATTTTGTCGCCGAATGCTTTTACAGCCTCAATTACAAAGTCAGGATTTTTAACAGCCGCCGAACCCAATATAACCTTATCTATGCCGTTGTTAAGGTAACGTTCAATAGCAGCCATATCACGAATACCGCCGCCGACTTCTACTTTAAGTCCACTCTGCTTTGCCACATCAATGATGAGGTCTGCATTTGCGAGAGTAGCGTCCTTAGCGCCGTCAAGGTCTACCATGTGCATATACTGTGCGCCTGCCGCCTTAAAAAGCTCGGCAGCCTTATATGGTGTGTCGCACACCTTTTCTACTGTTGAGTAATCACCCTTAAAAAGTCTTACGCAGTTACCGTCTTTAATATCTATTGCAGGTAAAATAATCATTTATAACACTCCTTTAGTGGAAAGAGGCTTATTTGAGGTATTTTCCTTTACGGCAAGTCTTAATGCGTGAGCAACCGCTTTATAAATTGCTTCTGTAATATGGTGAGAGTTATCTCCGTACAAAGACTTAATATGCAGAGTAATGCCTGCGTTATATGCAAGCGCTCTCATAAATTCAACCGTCATTGCGCAATTATAAGCTCCGCACATCTCCTGCGGAAATTCTGCGTCAAATACAAGGAAAGGTCTGCCGCTGATATCAACAGAGGCAAAAGCAAGCGCCTCGTCCATTGGCACATAAAAACTGCCGAAACGGTCGATAGAAGATTTATCTTTTAAAATTTGAGAAAATGCCTTGCCGAGGACTATACCCGTATCCTCAACTGTATGATGCTCGTCAACATACAAATCACCCTTGACCGTTAGTTTCAAGCCAAAGCCTGCGTGTGTGGCAAAGGAATTTAGCATATGGTCAAAAAATCCAATGCCTGTGTCAATAGAAATATCTCCGCCCTCAAGACAAAGAGAAAGATTTATATCTGTTTCTTTTGTTTTACGGCTGATTTCTGTCTGGCGCATTTTCTCACCTCAAATAAGTTGTAAAGTTGAACCGAATTGCTCAATCTATATGATTATATCCTTTTTAAAGATGATTTACAATAAATATTACAAAATTTTAATAATTTCCGTTATTCAAAATCAATGTCGTCAAATCTGACTTTAATTGAATTTGCGTGTGCTGTAAGTCCCTCAGTGTCTGCAAAACGCACTACATCCTGCGCATCGTGTCTTAATGCTTCTTCTGTGTAGCAGATAAAGCTTGATTTCTTAACAAAGCTGTCAACCGAGAGCGGTGAGAAAAATCTTGCTGTACCGCTTGTAGGAAGAACATGGTTAGGACCTGCAAAGTAGTCGCCGAGAGGTTCAGGTGAATAGTTGCCGAGAAATACCGAACCTGCGTTGTCGAGTTTGCCTACATACTCCATCGGATTTTCGCAGCATACTTCAAGGTGTTCGGGAGCAAGCTCATTTGCAAAGAGTACAGCCTGTTTCATATCGCTGCACACGATAATCGCACCGAAATTGTCAAGTGAAGAATTTATAATTTCATTTCTTGAAAGGGACTGAACCTGTCTTTCAAGCTCTTTTACAGTCTGATTTGCAAGTTTTTCGCAGTCTGTAAGAAGAATTGCAGACGCAAGTTTGTCGTGCTCTGCCTGGCTCATAAGGTCGGCGGCAAGGAACTTAGGATTAGCCGATTTATCGGCAATAATAAGAATTTCACTCGGGCCTGCAATCATATCAATATCAACTGTACCGTACAAAAGTTTTTTGGCTGTGGCAACGAAAATATTGCCCGGTCCTACAATCTTGTCAACCTTTGGCACGCTCTCTGTGCCGTATGCCATAGCGGCAATAGCCTGTGCGCCGCCCATAAGGAAAATTCTGTCAACACCTGCAAGTTTAGCGGCAGCAAGAATATTTGGGTTCGGCTTACCGTTCTTCATAGGAGGTGTGCACATTACGATTTCCTCAACACCCGCAATTTTCGCAGGAATTGCATTCATAAGTACAGATGACGGATACGCAGCTGTGCCGCCCGGCACATAAATACCCACACGCTTTAAGCCTCTGATACGCTGTCCCATAATAACGCCGTTTTTCTTGGTAGTAAGCCAGCTCTGCTGAACCTGGCGCTTGTGGAAGTCCTCAATATTTTTAGCCGCTCTTCTTACGGTTTCAATGTATTTAGGATCGCACTCGGAAATTACGGCGTCGATTTCATCAGGAGAAATCTCTGCCTTTTCAGGTGCTTTGCCGTCAAACTTTACTGTATAATCATAAACAGCCTTGTCGCCGTTTGTCTTTACATTTTCGATAATCTCAGATACAATCGGAATAACATTCTTGTCTGAATTTTGTGCTCTGCTTTTGAGAAGCTCTATAAAATCGTATTCCTTTTTTCCGTCAGCAATTACAGTAGTAATCATTTTGTTACAGCCTCCAGTTTCTTTTGAAGTTCCTCAATTTCAGCCTTGCGAAGTTTAAGGCTTGCTGTGTTTGCAATCAGTCTTGCCGAAATTTCAGTTACCCACTCAATAACCTCAAGTCCGTTTGCCTTTAGTGTTGAGCCGGTTTCTACAATATCTACAATGCCGTCAGAAAGTCCCACAAGCGGAGCAAGCTCTACCGAGCCTTCAATTTTAATAATTCTGACATCCATATTTTTATCGTCAAAAAACGCACGAGTTACATTCGGATATTTAGTTGCAATAGTCTTTGTGTTGTAGCCGCTGTAAAAATCTGTGCCTTTTTTAGTAGCAAGGGCAAATCTGCATTTGCCAAAGCCTAAGTCGAGCAATTCATAAAAAGAATTGCCGTTTTCGAGAATGGTGTCTTTACCTACAACACCGAGGTCGCACACACCGTGCTCAACATATGTAATAACATCGGCCGCCTTTGCAAGCACAACCTCAAAGTCGTTGTCACCAATCGGAAGAATAAGTCTTCTGCCCTTATTGATAACCTCGTCGCAGTTGTAGCCGATTTTTTGGAAAAGCTCAATAGTTGTTTTCTCAAGTCTGCCCTTTGTAAGAGCTATTCTTAATGGTTTCATTTGAAAAATCCTTTCGCACTTCAGCCGATTATTTGTACTTTGTCTATACCCATTTTTTCTGCAAAAGCCTTTGCCTCTTCAAGAGTTTCGAGCACGCAAAAACGAGCGTTTATGCCGTTTCTCTGCATACCGTCAACAGCGTTGATTGCTTTAATCTCTGCGCCGTCATTTGCATAAACGAGAATATCGGGCACATCTGTGTAGCTTGTGTTTTTGTCCGAGAGCAATTTTTCTGTGATTGCGTCTGTGTCAATAGCAAAGCCTGCTGCGCCCATAGGAGCATCAAATTCAGAAAGGAGGTCATCGTATCTGCCGCCCGAAAGAACTGCGTCACCTATGCCTGAAATATATCCACAGAAAACAAAACCTGTATAATAATCGTTTCTCTGTACAAGACCGAGGTCAACAATGAGTTTGTCCCCAAGTCCGAGAGTTTTAAGCGAATCGTAGAGTGTATGTAAATAATTAAGTGCGTCAACAGCCTTTGTGCCGCTGCAAAGCTCCGTTGCCTTGTCAAACACTTCGTCGCCGCCAAAGAGCGACGGCAAACTTCTGATAGCGGTTACAGCCTTGCAAGGCTCAAGTTTATCAAGCAGGTTATTAAGAGCAGAATAGTTTTTGCCCTCAATGCTAACTCTGATTTTCTCTTTGAAATCCTCGTCAATATCTATTTCACTGATAAGTGCGTTAAATACCTGTGCGTGACCGAGTTCAATTCTGAAATCATCGGCAACGCTCATAATAGCTCTGATAGCGGTAGAAAGCACCTCAAGGTCTGCCCTCTTGCCCTTTACACCGAGCAATTCAACGCCCATCTGCATAAATTCATTTCTTCTGCCCATAAGAGTTGGGTTATTTCTGTAAACTGCCTGCTTGTAGTAAAGTCTTACAGGCATAATGCTGTTTTTCAGTCTTGAAGACACCATTCTTGCAATCGGCAAGGTTGAGTCGGGACGCATTACAAGAAGTCTGCCCTTATTGTCTACCGACTTAAACATTGACTGCTGGTCAATTCCGCTGCATTCCATTGAAAAAATATCGTAAAATTCAATGCCCGGTGTGATTACTTTCTTAAAACCACCCTTTGTAAATACCTTTTCTATTTTGCCGCATACATCGTCCATTGCCGAACACTCCGCAAAAAGAAAATCTTTCATTCCTTCGGGGGTAATTTTTAAATTCTTTTTCATAAAAACCTCTTTACAAACGCTTTAGTGTGCTAATATGCTAATATAATAACATATAAAATTGTACTTGTCAAATTTTTAACAAAACTTTTTTAAATTACAGAGCAGCAAATAATTTTACTGCCCTGCAAAATAAATATTATTCTTTGTCGTCTTTGTTATCGTCATTGCTTTCGGAATTTGTATGTTTATCGGGTTTGATAAACTTCAAAAGCTTTTCCTTTTGAGCGGTTTCCTTTTCTTCTCTTATCTTCTTTTGTTCGGCGGCAATCTTTACATAATTCAGTACCTCAAAGTCAAGTGCCTCCTGAGCGATTTTGCCTTTTTTATCAATAGCATTTTTAGCTCTTTTGCCTACTAAAGTATAGATAACGGCATAAATCGGTGTACCCAAAATAAAGCCGACCATACCGAACAGGCTGCCGCCCACAATTACGCTGAATAATACCCAGAAGCTCGAAAGTCCTACCTGACTGCCAATAATCTTCGGTTTAAAGAGGTTGCCGTCAAGCTGCTGAATAACAAATACTATTGCAATGAATATTAACATATCCCATGGGCTTTCAAGGAAGAGGATAATCGCACTTGGAATTGCGCCGATAAACGGGCCAAAGAACGGAATAATATTTGTAACGCCTATGAGAACTGCAATCAATGCGGCATACGGCAATTGGAAAATAGACATTGTAATGAATGTGAGCACACCGATAAAGGCAGCGTCAATAATATCTCCGACAAGAAATCTACCGCATTTGGTATCGGTAATATCAACCACTTCGTAAACCTTTGGTAAATATTTAATAGGAATAAACGCAACAGCCATTCGCTTTACCTGTCTGCAAAGCATTTCTTTTGCCGAAAGAAAGTAAACAGAAATTACAATGCCCATAACAAAGTTGTAAATACCGGCAGTTGTATTTGTAATCATTGGCATAAGAGTGTCGAACAAGAAATTCTTTGATATATTTGCGATTGTAGCGCCGTTAAGGTTCTTGACAATCTCCTGCCCGAGCTGAGCAAATGAAGCGTCAATATCAATGTTTGCATTATAGTTATGGTTAAGCCACTCAGCCATACTTGCAAGCCATTTGTAAATGGAATCAATATATGCAGGCACTCGTTCAACAAGACTTGCAATGTTGTCGGCAATCTGCGGAACAAGAATAGCTATCAAAAATCCGAGCACTGCCACAACCGAGGCATATGTGCAAATTATAGCCAAAGGCTTGCGCATATTTTCTAAAAACGGCTTTTTGCCTTTGAGAAACTTGAATGCTTTATTGTAAAAGAATTTGTAAGGAAAATTGAGTATATAAGCAAACAAAAATCCGATTACAAACGGAGTCATAATAGACGCAACCAGACAGATTGCGTTCCATACCACACTGAAATTATCTTTTACAAACAGTAAAAATATTGTAAAGAGAATACAAATCAGTACATTTTTTAATGTAAAAAGTTTTTTCATTTATTAAGCCACCCCTTAAAACAATGACATCTGAGAGCTTTCCGGAAGTCCCTCAAGTGCGCCTATATTCTTTAATGACTCAATGATAGACTTGGAAACCTTTGTTTTAGTCTGCATTTCTTCAATAGAAAGGTATGTATTTACCTTTCCCGATTCCGCAAGAGATATTGCGGCACTTTCGCCAAGTCCCGGAATTGTAGAGAACGGAAGTCTGATTTTGCCGTCCTCTACCTTGAACATTTTTGCCTCCGATTTGTAAATGTCAACAGGCAGGACCTCAATTTTTCTTGCAAGCATTTCATTTACAATCTGAAGTGTAGCGTACTCCTGATCTTCTTTTGTAGACGATTCGTGGGCGCTTTGCTTTTGCTTTATAAGTTTCATTCTGTTTTTAACAGCCTGATGTCCCTGCATAAGCACAACACCGTCAAGGTTTTCGCTTCGTACCGTAAAGTAAGCTGCGTAATATTCAACGGGCTTATGCACCTTGTACCAGCCAAGTCGCAGAGTAGAAATCATATATGCGGCGGCGTGCGCCTTAGGGAACATATATTGAATTTTCATACAGGAATCAATGTACCACTCGGGCACATTGTTATCTCTCATTGCTTTGAAATGTTCTTCGGTAAGAAGTTTGGTTGCGTTGCCCTTACGGACAATTTCCATTATTTTAAATGCCATACCGGGCTCAAGACCTTTATGCATAAGATATGTCATAATGGAATCTCGAGTACCTATAACGCTTGAAATGTCGCAGGTTTTATTGTGGATAAGCTCCTGCGCATTACCGAGCCATACTCCTGTACCATGTGACAGACCGGCAATCTGCAAAAGGTCGGTAAATGTCTTTGGCTTAGCCTCAACCAACATTCCTCGTACAAATGAAGTACCGCACTCAGGCAGGCTGAATGTACCGGTTTCGGAATCAATATCTTCGGGAGTAACTCCGAGTGCCTTAGTGGAAGTAAACAGGCTCATTACCTCAGGGTCACTCATAGATACTTTCATTACAGGAATACCTGTGTAAAGTTCAAGATAGTGATAAATGGTCGGAACATCGTGTCCGAGCTCATCAAGCTTTGTAATAGTATCGTGAATAGAATGGAAGTCAAAGTGTGTGGTAATGTTGTCCGACTTCATATCATTTGCAGGGTGCTGAACAGGGCAGAAATCGTAAACCTCGCTTGTTCTCGGTACAACAACCATACCGCCCGGGTGCTGACCTGTTGTACGCTTAACACCTGTACAGCCGAGCGCAAGTCGCTTTATTTCAGCCTTGTGCAAAATCATATCCTTGTCGCTTGCGTAGCCCTTCACATAGCCGATAGCGGTTTTCTCCGCAACGGTTGAAATTGTACCGGCTTTAAACACATTGTTCTTACCGAACAGCTCCTCTGTGTACCTATGCGACTTTGACTGATATTCACCACTAAAGTTAAGGTCGATATCAGGTACTTTGTCGCCCTTGAATCCAAGGAAAGTTTCAAACGGAATTTCGTGTCCGTCCTGATCCATAAGCGTGCCGCATTCAGGGCAATTCTTTGGCGGCATATCAAATCCCGAGCCGTAACTGCCGTCTGTAATGAACTCGCTGTGCTTACATTTTGGACAAATATAATGCGGACAAAGCGGATTAACCTCAGAAATGCCCGACATTGTAGCTACGAATGACGAACCTACCGAACCTCGTGAACCTACAAGGTATCCATGCGCCTCGCTGTCGGCAACAAGTTTCTGAGCGGTCATATAAAGTACGGAGAATCCGTAAGTTGTAATTGAATTTAATTCCTTGTCAAGTCGAGCCTTAACTATTTCAGGAAGAGGGTCGCCGTACTTTTCCTTAGCCCTCTCCCATGTAATAGAAACAAGCTCTTCCTCTGCACCCTCAATGTTAGGCGGAAAAGTTCCCTTTGGAATAGGTCTTATAGACTCGCACATCTCGGCAATTTTGCGTGGATTTGTTACAACCACTTCATACGCCTTTTCTTTGCCGAGGTACTCAAATTCTTTGAGCATTTCCGCTGTGGTTCTAAGGTAAAGCGGTGCCTGATCCTCAGCGTCTTTAAAGCCCTGTCCTGCCATAAGTATCTTTCTGTAATCTGCGTCCTTAGGGTCCATAAAATGAACATCGCAGGTTGCACAAACAGGCTTGCCGAGCTCTTTACCGAGCCTTACTATTGTTTTGTCTATTTCGTGGAGTTCTGCCTCATTGGCAAATCTGCCCTCACGAATCATAAAATTATTGTTTCCCGCAGGCTGAATTTCAAGGTAGTCATAAAATGATGCAATTGCTTTGATTTCAGGCCACGGCTTTCCGAGAAGTATAGCCTGATACAACTGACCGGCACAGCAAGCCGAACCGATTATAAGTCCCTCACGGTGCTTAATAAGCTCACTCTTAGGTATTCTCGGTTTTTTATAAAAATATGTGAGATGAGCGTAAGAAATCAATTTATACAAATTCTTAAGACCCGTTAAATTCTTTACAAGAATTATTTGGTGATAAGTAGGCAGTTTTTTGAAGTCACCGCCGCCTGCAATCTGTGTATTGATTTCGTTGGTTTTTGTAATATTGTAGTCATCTTTAAGACGGGTACAAAGATTTATAAAAATTCTTGCAAGCATTTCCGCATCGTCGGTTGCACGGTGATGATTAAAGTCGCCAAGTCGCAAATACTTTGCAACGGTATCCAGCTTGCAGTTTTTAATATCGGTCAAAATGGCTCTTGAAATTGCAACGGTGTCAATGGAAGTGTAGTTGTACTCCCTGTTCATATTTTCGCAAGCCTTACGGATAAATGAGGTATCAAACGGTGCATTATGCGCAACAAGCACGCTGTCGCCTGCAAACTCCAAAAATGCGCTAACCGCCTCGCTCTGTGACGGTGCGTCTTTAACCATTGCATCGGTAATGCCGGTAAGCTCCGTTATCTTGGCAGGAATAGGCATACCCGGATTTGCAAAGGTTGAGAAAGTATCGGTTATCTCTCCGTTTACAACCTTTACAGCGCCGATTTCTGTGATTTTGTCACGATTAGCAGAAAGTCCTGTTGTTTCAATGTCAAAGCAAATAAAAGTACCGTCAAGCGGTTCTTCGCTTTCGCCGTCAACGGACTCTACAAGGTCATCCATAAAGTAAGCCTCTGTACCGTAAATAACCTTGATTTTTTCGCCGTCCTTATTAATTTTATCGGCAGCTTTCATAGCGTCAGGGAAAGCCTGTGCAACACCGTGGTCTGTGATTGCAACTGCCGGGTGTCCCCAATCGGCGGCTCTTTTTACAAGGTCGCCTGCCGAGGTTACTGCGTCCATCTGCGACATATTGGTATGCAAATGCAGCTCTACACGCTTTTCCTCTGCTTTATCAACTACTTTTACCTTGTTGGCAGTAGCAATAGATCTTGCAATAAGCATAAGTTCGCCTGCGTAGCGGTCATATTCGACATCACCCTGTACTACTATTGTGTCACCCTTTTTAAGGTTATCGAGAATAGCAGTATCTTTTATCGTGCCGAACACCTTTACCGAGGTTGAACCTGAGTAGTCTGTAATGTCAATAACAAAAATATTTTTATCGCCCGATTTAGTGACCTTCTTCTCAATGTCGAAAATGTCGCCCCATACAACAATTCTGCCTGTATCTGAAACAATGGTGCTTATAGGTTCAATTTTACCTCGAATTGTTCTGCCGTAAAACGGCTTGATTGAAGATTCAACAATCTGTGGCAAGAGGAATTTACCTTCACGCACTTCAATTTCCTGCACAGCATCAGAATTTCTCTTTTCTTTTACAGCCTTAGTAACAGCCTCACTGCTTGCCGCTTCGTTTACAGATTCTTCAATCCTTTGTCTTTCGATTTTTTCTGCGGCATTTTTCATTGCCTGCACATATTCTTCGCTCTGTCCGTCAATCTCAAGCGTACCTGTATAAATGATATTGATTTCAAGCGAAAATTCATCTTTAATAATTCTTTTAAGCGCCTTGTCAAAACCTTTTGCATCTAAAAGGCTTTTGCCACCATTATTAAGTGTGATTTGCAAATTACCTTCCTCATAGGTAACAAATGCGTTGTTAAGCGTGCCGTTAATGCTTGGAATGTCACGCTTAACCGCCTTATACAGCTCAGGAAAATAATCTGCGGAAAAAAGGTTTGGACTAAAAATCGGATTGATTCGTACGGAACCGAGATTTAATTCGGATTTGGAAATTTGTTTTTCGGCAGTAAAAAGGCTATCCCTCTTCACAAGACCGCCGAAACCGGCGGTCATTGCGATAGAGCGATTATTAGTATTAATATTAAGTTCTAAAAGCTCAGCTGAAGAAATATCATCAGCGAGCGGTTTATCCGCAAGATACGGATTAAAAACTTCGCCAAGTGTTTTCATATACTTCCTTAAGATTTATAATTTTTCGATTTCGTCCATAAGAGCGTCAACGAGCTGCTCCTCGGGAACTTTTCTTATTATTTCACCTTTTTTGAATACAAGACCGCAGCCGTCACCACCGGCAATGCCGATGTCTGCCTCTCTTGCCTCACCCGGGCCGTTTACAACACAGCCCATAACAGCCACCTTGATATTTTTTTGACAGTCTTTAAGTCGGTTTTCAACCTCGCCTGCAATTTTTACAAGGTCAATTCTTGTTCTGCCGCAAGTCGGGCAGGATACAAACTGAACGCCGCTCTTTTTAAGTCCGAGCGCCTTTAAAATATCGTTTGCGGCATAGATTTCCTTTACAGGGTCGGCTGTAAGAGAAACTCTGATAGTGTCGCCTATGCCATGGAGCAAAAGCGAACCGATACCTGCGGCTGATTTTATGATGCCCATTCGTTCAGTGCCTGCCTCGGTTACGCCGAGGTGTAGCGGATAGTCGCACTGCTCGTTTGCAAGCTCATAAGCCTTTACCATAAACGGAACGGTTGAGCTTTTCATAGAGAGAACAATATCGTTAAAATCAAATTTTTCAAGCAAAGACGCATGATACAGCGCACTGTCGCAAAGTGCCTGCGGTGTAGGGTGACCATACTTTGCGAGAATTTCCTTTTCAAGCGAGCCGGAATTTACGCCGATTCTTATCGGAATATTTCTCTGACGGCAAGCGTCGGCAACAGCCTTTACCCTGTCATCAGAACCGATATTGCCGGGATTGATACGAATTTTATCAACACCTGCGGCACAAGCCTCAAGCGCTAATTTGTAATCGAAATGTATGTCGGCAACAACAGGAATAGTAAGCGCCTGCTTGAGTGCCGGAATAAGTTTAACTGCGTCTTTATTAGGAATTGCGGCTCTTATAATCTGACAGCCTGCTTTTTCAAGCTCAACAGCCTGCCTTACAGAACCCTCTATATCGGTTGACGGAACATTCAGCATTGACTGAATACTTACATCGGCACCGCCGCCGACAAGCACATTGCCAACCTTAACTTGTTTTTTACTTCCCAAGGTAAAACCTCCTGTTACAGACCAAGCTGTCCGGTAAATAACTGCCAGATATCCTTACAGGTTATAACAACCATAAACACCATAAGAATAACAAAGCCTGCTGCATTGATATATTTTTCAACTTTTCTCGGTATAGGCTTTTTGAATATCCACTCAATAAGCAAAAGCAAAAATCTTCCGCCGTCAAGTGCCGGGAACGGCAGCATATTGAATATACCGAGATTTATTGTAATCAAGGTCATTACATTTAAAATATTAAATACCGCTGAGCCAAAGTTAGTTTCAAGTCCCTGTGATGCTACCTGAGTTACCGCAGTGGCAATGCCGACAGGTCCCGACATATCTTTAAATCCAAATCTGCCCTGTACAATCCACACAAGCGACTGCCATACCATTCTGCCAACTGACACCGACTCTGAAAAGCCCTGTTTTATTACAGAAGTAAATGTTTTGTCGATAGGCTCAACATAAAAGTCAAGTGCTACCGACGGCTTATCTGCATTTTTATCCTCGTCATCTTTATAATAGGTAAAGAACTGAACATCGTTAAGCTCAACTTCCTTGCCATCTCTTATTACAGTTACTGTTGCTGTATAGCGCTGACGAGTATCTTTTTCTGTAATTGTCGGCAGAGTGTAATCTGTAATTCCTGCCATATCGTATAGCTTTTTTACAGTATCGTTCATCGCCTTAAGCGCCGCAGCCTTATCAGCAGAGTTATTTACTGTTGTGCAGCCATCTGTGGTAACATTGTAAAACTTTAAAAGTGTGTCATCGTCAGGATTTTTTTCGTTTACGATTTTGCCGTACTCTGTGCAGATTGCATTTGCACAATCCTGCTTATATACAGCAACCGACTTGCCGTCAACATTTTCGCAATTTACTCCGGCAAATGAAAAAGAAAGGTCTTTTGCGTTAAAAATATCGTATCCGTTTACCTTTACGATTTTATCGCCGACTTGCAAACCGCAGTTTGCAGAGTAAGAGCGAGGAGAAAATTCCTGAATGGTTGTAGAGGAATATGCCTCCTGCGGGATGACCATTATAAAAGAAAAAATTATGCCAAGAATTATATTCATTACCGCACCGGCAATAATGACTATCATTCGTTTCCAGACCTTTGCATTATTAAAGGAACGGGGTTCGGGACTTTCTTCGTCCTCACCCTCCATTGCACAATATCCGCCAATAGGGAAAAGTCTGAGGGAATACTGAGTTTCGCCCTTTTTAAAACTAAACAGCTTTGGTCCCATGCCGAGTGCAAATTCATTTACCTTAATTCCCGAAAGCTTTGCTGTAATGAAATGTCCAAATTCGTGTAATCCTATAATCAGTTCAAAAAGCAGCACCGCAATTACTACCAAAGCAATAGTTACTAATATTTGCATATGTGGTCAATCAACTCCAGATAAAAATTCCGCAAAATTCAATTATTTGTTTACCGTTTTGCGCACAAACTCCCTTGCGAGAGTGTCTGCATTCAAAACATCCTCAACATTTTTTTGATTTATAGTTTTTACAGCCTCAAGCGACTGCGTAACAAGAATTCCGATTTCAAGGAAAGATATTTTTCCTTGACGGAATAAAGCGTTTGCCTCTTCATTTGCACCGTTTACAACCGCTGTTGCAGTGCCGCCGATATCAAGTGCTTTTTTGCAGGCTGTAAGACATTCAAAGGTTTTGTAATCCGGTTCAAAGAATGTCATTTTAGCTATATCCGCAAGGCGCAACTCACCGACGGGCGATTCATAGCGGTTCGGATATGTAACGGCATACTGAATAGGTATGCGCATATCAGGCAAGCCGAGCTGAGCAATAACCGAATTGTCGTCATACTCAACAAGCGAATGAATAATACTCTCTCTATGAACCACAACATCAATTCTGTCGCCTTCAACATCAAAAAGTCTGCTTGCCTCTATAATTTCAAGTCCCTTGTTCATCATTGTAGCAGAGTCGATGGTTATTTTTGCACCCATGCTCCAATTTGGATGATTAAGCGCCTGCTCTACCGTTACATTTTTAAGTTCGTCACGGGTTCTGCCAAAGAAAGGGCCGCCCGATGCGGTAAGTATCAGCTTTTTAAGCGCTTTGTTATTCGGTTTGCCCTGTAAGCACTGAAAAATAGCCGAATGTTCGCTGTCAACAGGCAAAAGTCTTACATTATTTTCTTTAACTGCATCGGTAACAAGATGACCGCCTGCCACAAGCGTTTCTTTGTTGGCAAGAGCAATGTCTTTTTTAGCATTTGCAGCAGCAATAGTAGGCAGCAAGCCTACCATTCCCACAACAGAATTAAGTACAAGCTCTGAGCTTTTTTCTGTTGCCGCCGCAATAAGTCCGTCCATACCGCCGAGCACCTTTGTATCGGTATCCTTAACGGCAAGCTGTAACTCTTTTGCTTTGCTTTCATCAAAAAGTACGGCAATCTGCGGCTTATACTTTCGTATCTGCTCCTCCATAAGTTTTACATTTGAGTTAGCTGTAAGAGCAGTAACATTAAGATGCAATTTATCGACAACATCAAGCGTCTGGGTGCCGATAGACCCCGTTGAGCCTAAAATAGAAATATTCTGAATCATAATTTACACCACCGTTGCAAAAGGTAAAAAGTGATTTACAGCAAGCATAACAGGGGCAGTGAAAATAATACTGTCAAATCTGTCAAGCATTCCGCCATGACCGGGGAAAATTGAACTGTAATCCTTAATACCTACACTTCTCTTTATGAGTGAAAAGCTCAGATCTCCGATGATTGAAACAACCGCATCCACAATGCCTAAAATAATGAGTGCGGCAAAGTTAAATTTATAATCGGGAGCAATAACAAATGCAAAAAGGAAGCCAAGCACAACAGCAGTGAGCACGCAAAAGAGCACTCCGCCTATTGCACCCTCAACCGTCTTTTTAGGGCTTACATTCGGGCATAACTTATGCTTGCCAAAACTTGCGCCAATGAAAAATCCGCCTGCGTCTGCCATCCAAGGAAGTGAAAAAATAGTGGCAAAGTAAAAACTCAACGGCTTGCAATTAAGGCAAAGAGCCGAAAGCGCACTCATTCCGAAGGTAATAAGAAGTGTGCCGAACATTGCATAGGTAAAGTTTAAGTAATTAACCTGCTTATGGTTATATATCAGCATTACAAAGCCGACTATCATAAATGCGGCAATAACGGGATACACAAAGCCTGTGGTAAGAATAATCGGAATTATTGCTGCAAATAGTATGCACGGAACTGAAATAAAATATTTTTTAAGTAAATTGTTAGCGTGTAAATATTCGCCTGTCATAAACGCAGTGACCGCCGCAATGGCAAATGCGATAATAAGCGGCTGAATTTCGCCTAAAAACAGCAAAACTAAAATAATGGAAATGCCGACTACTGCTGTAAGAAGTCTTGCTTTTAATGATTTCATAATTGATCTACCTGCTTTTTTATACTCCTCCAAAGCGCCTGTTGCGTTGAGAGTATATATTAATAGCCTCGTCGAGGTCTGACTTTTCAAAATCAGGCCATAGCTTATTCATTATGACAAACTCTGTATAAGCCGCCTGCCATAGCATAAAGTTTGAAATTCGGTATTCACCGCTCGGTCTGATAATCAAATCGGGATCAGGCTGACCTGCGGTGTAAAGATAATTTGAAAAAAGCTCTTCGTCAATTTTATCTGCATCAAGTTTGCCTGCCTTAACATCAAGGCTGATGTTCTTTACGGCACGAACAATTTCGTCACGACTGCCGTAATTCATAGCAATGTTAAGCACCATACCGTCACGATCCTTTGAGCTTTCCTCATTTTCAATCATGAGCTTTTGCAGATCCTCGCTGAAATGAGATTTATCTCCGATAAATTTTACAACAATACTGTCGTCTTTAAAATCCTCAAGTGCCTCGTTGAGATATGATTTAAAAAGTTTCATAAGGGCACTGACTTCGTCCTGCGGGCGTTTCCAATTTTCGGTTGAAAAAGCATAAACCGTAAGATATTTTATACCTATATCCGAGCAATATCTTGTGATTTTTCTAAAGGTTTTTGCACCTTCACGATGTCCTACGGAACGAGGCAGACTGCGTTTTTTCGCCCATCTGCCGTTTCCGTCCATTATAATACCTATGTGCTCAGGTAAAATTATATCCGTATTTTTAGCCTCTTCGGATTTTGAATTCCAAAAAGCCATATTACATCTCCAAAATTTCTTTCTGCTTTGCTGCTGAAATTGTGTCTATATTTTTGATATACTTATCTGTAAGCTCCTGCGCTTTCTTTTCGCCCTGCTTTAAATCGTCCTCGGTAAGCTCACCGCTCTTTTTCATAGCTTTGAGCTTGTCGATAAGGTCACGACGAACATTTCTTACCTGTACCTTTGTATCCTCGGAAATCTTCATAATATCCTTTACGATTTCCTTTCGTCTGTCCTCTGTAAGAGGTGGGAATACAAGGCGGATAACCTTACCGTCGTTCTGTGGGTTAATACCGATGTCGGATGTAAGAATAGCCTTTTCAATCTGTCTTAAAACAGACATATCCCAAGGCTGAACGGTGAGAGTTCTTGCCTCTGTTACAGATACTGCGGCAAGCTGATTTACAGGAGTAGGCGCACCGTAGTAGTCAACCTTTACCTTATCAAGTACACCGGGGTTAGCTCTGCCGGCTCTGATTTCTGAGAACTCCTGCTGCATATGTGATACTCTTCTCTCCATTGAGTCAGAAGCCTTTTTAATCTGTGTTTGCATAGTTGTTTCCTCCGTTAATTCACAAAATTATTAGTCAATAGCGTCAACAACAGTACCGATGTTTTCACCGCATACTGCACGATAAATGTTCTCCGGGTCTTCAAGGCTGAATACGAGAACAGGAAGTTTGTTGTCTTTACAAAGTGATGCTGCTGTGCTGTCCATAACCGCAAGGTCTTTATTGAGAACCTCATGGAATGATACAACATCATATTTCTTTGCGTTTGGATTTGTTTTAGGGTCGCTGTCATATACGCCGTCTACCATAGTAGCTTTCATCATAATGTCTGCCTCGATTTCGTTTGCACGAAGAGCGGCAGCTGTGTCTGTGCTGAAGAACGGGTTACCTGTACCGCAGCCGAAGATTACTACTTTGCCCGATTCGAGATGACACATAGCCTTGTTGCGGATATACGGCTCTGCAACCTGACGCATTGAAATAGCTGTCTGAACTCTGACAACGCAGCCGAGCTGCTCAAGTGCGTCTGCTACACCGAGTGCATTAATAGCGGTAGCAAGCATACCCATATGGTCAGCTCTTGTTCTGTCCATATCGCCCGAACTTCTGCCTCTCCAAAAGTTACCGCCGCCTACTACGATACCAACCTGCACACCGGCATCTACACATTTTTTGATTGGTTTACATATTTCAACAACTTTGTCGAAATCAATGCCTGTTTTCTGATCGCCTGCAAGTGATTCACCTGAAAGTTTTAATAAAATTCTATTGTATTTTGGTTTCATAACTTAACACCCCACTGTGTAATATAATTACTATAATAATACTATAAAATGCCTGTTTTGTAAAGAAAATTAAGACAATATTTTCTGTTTTGCTCTCTTTATTTTAAATCGTGCGACAATATCTCAGATAAAAGCCGCCTAAAAGCTGATTCAAATCTTAAATCATCCTCTTTTGTGCGTTTTTTCGGGCCTTTGAGATGATTTTTTGATGATGCCATTCTCGCCTTTTTATTAATGTGCCTTTCCATCAAAAGTCCGTCTATATTATCATTTGTAAAAATTCTGCCGGACTGATGAATTGCGTAACCGCCTTTGCCGAGTACAAGAGCCGCAACTCCGTAATCCTGCGTAACAGCAATATCTCCGCTTTGACAAAGATTTGCAAGCGCAATGTCAACTGCGTCAGCGCCTGCACCGATTACTTTAATTTCACTGTAATCTGATTTTAAAATATGGTTTGTATCGCAAAGCAAAATAACAGGCGCACTAAACTCTTTAGCAACCTTTTCTATAATTTTTACAACAGGACAAGCGTCTGCATCTACCAATATTTTCAAAATCTCACCACCTTGTATATTCATAATTCCTTTAAAAAACGGACTTGAGAATATCAAGCCCGTTTAGTTTTAATCTGTAATTGTTATTGAGTTAATGACAGGCTGATTTTCTGCTGAAACAGAACCGTTGCTGTCAGTTGTAACTGCGTTCTTGCAAATTTCATCGACAATATCCATACCGTCGGTTACATATCCGAAACAAGCGTACTGACCGTCAAGATATGTGCTGTCTGACTGAACAATAAAGAACTGAGAGCTTGCGCTGTCCATATCTGTTGAACGAGCCATAGAAATCGCACCTCTTGTATGTGAAAGGTTATTTTCTACGCCGTTCTGCGAAAATTCACCCTTGATTGTATTTTCAGAGCCGCCTGTACCGTTGCCGAGAGGGTCACCACCCTGCATCATAAAGCCGTCAATAATGCGGTGGAAAGTAAGACCGTCATAAAAATGGCTGTTAGCAAGATTTATGAAGTTAGCAACAGTAATAGGTGCAACATCGCCGTTAAGCTCTACCTTAATTACACCGTAGTCTTTAATATTAATTTCTGCGTGATGAGTGCCTTTTGCCTGAGATTCTCCTATTGTAGCCGATACATTGCTTGCAGAGGCAGAATCATTTGTCGCACCCGCACTGCCGTTTGATTTATTGGAAGTGATAACAAACACCACTATAACAGCAACCAAAAATACAGCTACGGCAGAAATGACAATCCACGCTTTCTTTTTGTCTGATTTCTGAGGTTTGGCAAGTGACAGCACGATTTCATCAAGAAAACTGTCGATCGAGTCGGGAATTTTTGCTTGAGCGGCAGCCTCTTTGACAATATTTGCCGAGGCAGTCATAAGAAAAATTATATCTCTTTTAGTAAACTTGCTGTCACTCATTCTGAGCTGCTTTTTAATATTTTCTCTGCCGTACTCAAGCGAATTTTGAACTTTATCTTCGGATATTTTTAAAATATCGGCAATTTTCTTAGTATTATAATCACAAAGTAAATTGAGCAAAACAACAATGCGTTGATTGGCATTTATTGATTTGAGAGCATTAACAAAGAGATTTTTCTGTTCTGCTGTAATTGCCGATGCAGATGATATTTTGTCTTTATCACCGAAAGGCTGCATTTTACCTGCGCCGTTTTCATGATTATTTTCATCAAAAATTGCAGACTTGCACACCTTTGCGGTTTCACTTTTGACTATTTCATCAAGATTATCGGTATTTGGATTTTTAGAAATTGCCGAAAATATAGCTTTAAAAGATTTTTCAAAGGCATTTTCAGCTTTTTTATTGTCTGAAATTACAGTAGTGCAGAAAAAATATACATACTTTCCGTATTTTTCGCAGATAAAATCAAGCGACTTTTTGTCGCCGAGGGCTGCTTTTGCAATCAATTTTTTATTATTCATCGGTTTGTCCTTCCTGTTTAGTTTCTCAATAACATAATATAAACTAAAACTGACAGCAAGATATAGTTTGTGTGATAATAAGGTGAAAATATCCCCCGCTGTCGCAGAAAAAACGGGCTGCCCTGCAAAGAGAGCAGTCCGTTAATACTCAAAAGCTAATTAAACCTTCTGGCAAACAGCATTGATAGACTCAGGAAGTTCTGACTCCTCAGCTGAAATAAGAAGAACGATGTTTGTTGAAGAAGCCTCTGAAAGCTCCTGCAACTTCTTTGTGAAAGTTTCTACACCGTCAACGCCTGTTGGGCAAATCTTGAATGTAGAGTCAACAAGAATATCTGTAACATCGTAGTTGCCTGCGCAAATACCGCTGATAAAGCCAAAAAGCATATCGTAACCCTCAATGAGGTACTGCTCTGTATCAATAAGTCTTGCCTTGTGTGTTACATCGTATGTGAGCTTAGCGCCCTTTTCGATTACAACAACATTGCCTGCTGAAGCAGCCACTGCCTCGTTAGCAAGAGCGATGAGCTTTTTTGTTTTGCCTGTTCCTTTTTTACCGATAAGTAAAGTAACCATATTAGTTCCTCCAGAATATTAAACTTATTTACTAAAGAAATTACTTGAGTCTTGCCTCAAGAGCAGCCTTCTGATCCTCATAACCCGGCTTACCGAGAAGAGCAAACATATTCTTCTTGTAGCTCTCAACACCGGGCTGGTTAAATGGATTTACGCCAAGCATATAGCCTGAAATTGCGCAAGCCTTTTCAAAGAAATAAATAAGATAACCGAGCTCTGATTCGTTCATTTCCGGAACATTGAGAACGATGTTAGGAACACCGCCGTCATTATGAGCAAGAACTGTACCCTCAAAAGCCTTGCGGTTTACATATCCCATTGTCTTTCCCGAAAGGAAGTTAAGACCATCAACATTTGTAGGATCTGTGCCGAGTGTAACTTCTTTTTTGCATTTATCAAAGAGAACAACAGTTTCAAACATAGTTCTTCTGCCGTCCTGAATGTACTGACCGAGTGAGTGAAGATCTGTTGAGAAGATAACGCTTGCAGGGAAAATGCCCTTGTTATCCTTGCCCTCACTTTCAGCGAAAAGCTGCTTAAACCATTCAGACATCATTGTGTAAGCAGGCTCGTAAGATACCATAACCTCCATTGTCTTGCCCTTGCGGTAAAGAATGTTACGGAGAGCTGCGTACTTGTAGCAATCGTTAGTAGCGAGATCGTCATTGTCAAATTCTTTCTGAGCTGTTGCAGCGCCCTGCATAAGTGCGTCAATGTCTGCACCTGAAACAGCGATTGGAAGAAGACCTACTGCTGTGAGAACAGAGAAACGACCGCCTACATCATCGGGAACTACGAATGTTTCGTAACCCTCTTCGTCAGCAAGAGCCTTAAGTGTGCCCTTAGCCTTATCTGTTGTGCAGTAAATACGCTCTCTTGCGCCCTCTTTGCCATACTTTTTCTCAAGCATTTCTCTAAATACTCTGAAAGCGATAGCAGGCTCAGTTGTAGTACCTGACTTTGAAATCATATTTACAGAAACATCTTTACCCTCGCAAAGCCCCATAATCTCTGCAAGTGCAGATGAGCTGATTGAGTTACCTGTAAAGTAAATCTGTGGTGTATCCTTACAAGTAAGGTTATAGTTCTGTGAAGTAAGAAATTCGATAGCAGCTCTTGCACCAAGGTATGAACCACCGATACCGATTACGATAAACACATCGGAATCCTTTTTGATTTTTTCGGCAGCAGCCTTAATTCTTGCAAATTCCTCTTTATCATAATCAGTTGGAAGATTAAGCCAACCGAGGAAATCATTGCCAAGACCTGTGCCGTCATGGAGTACCTTGTGAGCAGCCTTAACTTCGGCAGCCACACCGTCATACTCGTGTTCATTAACGAAGCCTTTCAAATATTTGTCTGTAAGTTTTGTAGCCATTATTAATTCCCCCAAAATTCCCTTTCGGAATAATACTGCCGGATATAATGCCAAAAACGGCGAAATTAAGCGGTATAAACCGAAACAAGTATCTTTGCTGTCTTATTATACTATAATTCCCGACTTTTTGCAAGGTCATTTTGTATATTTTATAAAGAAATTATAGAATTTAATAAAACCGAGAAAACGGAGGCAAAAGAAATTTGTTCTGCGTGCTGTAAAGCGGTAATTTCAAAGTTTTTTACGGCTTTTCCGTCAAGGCTATATGTAACAGTGCCTAACTTCTGTCCGCTTGCAACAGGCGCTTCTATACTTTCGGGCAAATCAATTTTTGAAACTATTTTTGAACCGCTGTTTTTATCAAGTACGATACTTGAATTTATGTCGCATCCAATTCCTATATTTTTCTGCATACCGTTCTCAACCTTAATCGTTTTGGGCAAATCATCAGGAGCTTTCAGCTGAGTAACAGAAAAATTTGCAAAGCCGTAATCAAGCAAAGCAGCTGCGTCCGAAAATCTTTCTTTGCCCGAATTACAACCGAGTACAACCGCAACGAGGCTCATATCTCCCCTTGTAGCCGATGCCGCCATACAGCAGCCGGCATCATTTGTTGTGCCTGTTTTAAGTCCCGTTATGCCTTTATATGTCTTTAAAAGTTTATTGGTATTTACAATCTGAGTTTTTCCGTCACGCAGGTTGTCGAGCCAAATTGATGTATAGTCAAATATCATTTCGTGTTTCATAAGCTCTCGTGACATTACCGCAACATCGTATGCCGAGGTAATGTGACCGTCCTCGTCAAGACCGTTGCAATTTTTAAATACGGTGTCTTTCATTCCAAGCAGATTTGCTTTTTCATTCATTTTTTGCACAAATACCTCTTCACTGCCGCACAAGTGCTCGGCAAGCGCAACGGCGGCATCATTTGCAGAGGCAACCACTGTGGCTTTTATCATATCGTTTGCGCTCATGGTTTCGCCCTCTTCGAGCCATATGTCGCTGCCGCCCATTGACGCTGCGTGCGCCGAGGCGGTGATTGTATCGTCAAGGCTCAATTTTCCGTTGTCGATTGCCTCGCAAACAAGCAGCATGGTCATAACCTTTGTGATAGATGCGCAAGGACGCTGTTCGTGCGGATTTTTTTCAAACAAAACTTTTCCCGATGAAGATTCCATAAGTATGGCAGACGGAGCGGTGACTGTTTCTTCCGTTACAGCATTTACCTCTGCGCAAAACAGCGGTATTGAGGTAAATACAATAGCAATTACCAATGTCAATGATAGCTTTTTTATCATATAAAAACACCTCGTTCAATAGTATGAACGAGGTGCGGCTTGTATGAATAAGTTAAATTATTTCAAGAAACCTAAGCTGCGTACAACAGGAATTTCGATTGACTTATTTGCAAGTGTCTTGAAAAGGCAAATGTAATTACAAACAAGAACGATAACTTCACAAACGCCGGCTGCAATCGGAACAATACAAGTCCATGAAAGGATTGCTGCGATAACAACGAGGAAGAACATTACAACGAATGACTTAAGGCCCTGCTTAATGTGGAAATCAAGGTACTTAGACTTTCTTGAGCTCTGAGCAATGAGTGCTACGATGATACCGAGAATGCTTGAAACATAAATTACAGCTGCAAGGAGTTTGTTCTCTGAAACCTCTTCAGCTGAAAACTCTGCTGTGTGATCGTAAGGATTTACAGCAGGCATTGGAGCTGCTGCATACTGATTGTACTGCTGCTGTTGTGGCTGTGGCTCAGGCTGCTGAGCTGTTGAGAAACCGCAATTCTGGCAGAACACTGCATTATCTTCCATCTGTGCGTTACATCTTGGACAATTTTTCATTTTTTGTGCCTCCATTATTCTTTGTGTATGATAAAAACATTCATAGATAAATATGTATGCTTAATATCCTAATTTAATTCATTGTAAATTATGCAGGCCGCATGAGCGGAAATACCCTCAAGTCTGCCTGTAAAGCCGAGATTTTCCTCGGTAGTCGCCTTAACACTCACAAGTGAAACATCAATACCGCAGGCATTTGCAATATTCTCCCTCATTTGTGTTATATAGTCTTTAAGTTTAGGCTTCTGCGCAATAACGGTTGAGTCGATATTGCCGATTTTATAGCCGTTTCCGGTGAGTATTCTGCAAACCTCTCTGAGCAGAGCAATGCTGTCTGCCCCCCTATACCTTTCATCGGTATCGGGAAAATGCTTGCCAATATCGCCGAGAGCCGCAGCACCGAGCAATGAGTCCATAATTGCATGAACAAGCACATCGGCGTCTGAGTGACCGAGCAAGCCAAGCTCATACGGAATTTCTACTCCGCCGAGTATCAGCTTTCTGTTCTCTGCAAATTTATGAGCATCGTAACCATGACCAATTCTCATATATTATCCTTTCACTCAAAAATTACCGTTTTCAATACGGTTCTTGAGTATGCTTTCCGCAAGAATTACATCAACAGGAGTTGTGAGCTTTATATTTTCCTCGCTGCCCTTTACCACAAGAACTTCGCCGCCCATATTTTCTATAAGGGCGCAGTCATCTGTGTATGCAAGGCTGTTTTCTCCTGCGTTCTCAAGTGCAAACATATACAAATCTCTTTCAAAAACCTGCGGAGTCTGCACTGCTCTGAGCTGAGAACGGAGCGGTGTGCTTTCAATCTTATTAAAACCGTCAACAATTTTGATTGTATCGGTAACAGATGTTCCGAGAGTTGCCGCACCTGTTTCAAAAGCCGCCTCAACCACTCTTTCTATCTCATCAACGGTAATTAACGGACGAGCACCGTCATGAATGGCAAAATATTTTGCCTTTTCATTTGCCGCCTTAATTCCGTTGCGCACACTTGCGGAGCGAGAAGAACCGCCGAGAACAACATTGCTGACCTTAGAAAAGCCGTTTTCATTTATGAGCGCATTTATACGGTCAACATCCTGTTCACGACAAACAACAATAATTTCTTTTATTAAATAGCATTTTTGAAATGCCTTTAAAGTATATTGAATAGCCGGCTTGTCAAGCAACGGAATAAATTGCTTGCTGTCTGCAATTCCCATTCTTACAGAGCCGCCAGCCGCAACGATTACGGCAGAAACATAAGCTGACATAAAATCAACTCCCAATGTATTTTTTAATTAAATATTTTCAAATGCCTGTGCAAGGTCGGCAATAATATCATCAGCGTTTTCTATGCCGACAGAAAGGCGGATAAGGTCAGGAGCTACTCCTGCCTCGATAAGCTGTTCGTCTGTCATCTGACGGTGTGTGTGGCTTGCGGGGTGAAGAATACATGACCTTGCGTCGGCAACATGAGTAACGATTGTGATAAACTTAAGCGAATCCATAAACTTTATTGATTCTTCTCTGCCACCCTTGATACCGAAAGCAAGTACACCGCAAGAACCGTTCGGAAGATACTTTTTAGCAAGCTCGTGGTACTTGTCGTCTTCAAGGTCAGGATAGGAAACCCACGCTACATTTTCGTTGTTTTTAAGATATTTTGCAACGGCAAGTGCGTTCTCGCAATGCTTTTTCATTCTAAGGTGAAGCGACTCAAGACCGATATTGAGGTAATAAGCGTGCTGCGGTGACTGAATAGCGCCGAGGTCACGCATAAGCTGTGAAGTAGCCTTTGTGATGTAAGCCGCCTTACCGAAACGCTCGGCATAAACAATACCGTGGTATGAATCGTCGGGAGTTGTAAGTCCCGGATATTTGTCAGCATGAGCAAGCCAGTCAAAATTACCGCTGTCAACAATACAGCCGCCAACCGCTGTTGCGTGACCGTCCATATACTTGGTTGTTGAGTGAGTAACAATGTCTGCACCGAACTCAAACGGACGGCAGTTTACGGGAGTGGCAAATGTGTTGTCTACAATAAGCGGAACACCGTGTGAATGTGCAAGTCTTGCAAATTTTTCAATATCAAAAACAGAAACAGTCGGATTAGTGATTGTTTCGCCGAATACAACCTTAGTGTTTGGCTTAAAGAGCTTGGCAAGTTCTTCTTCAGGGAGATCCTGGTCTACAAATGTGCATTCAATGCCCATCTTCTTGAGGGTAGTACCAAAGAGATTGTATGTACCGCCGTAAATTGAAGATGAGGCGATAAGATGATCGCCTGCCTCGCAAATGTTGAATACAGCAAAGAAGTTAGCCGCCTGACCGCTTGAAGTAAGCATTGCAGCCACGCCGCCCTCCATAGCGCAGATTTTAGCGGCTACGCTGTCATTGGTAGGGTTTTGAAGTCTTGTGTAAAAATATCCCTCTGCCTCAAGGTCAAAGAGCTTACCCATTTCTTCGCTTGTGTCGTACTTAAAAGTAGTGCTCTGGTAAATCGGCAATTCTCTCGGCTCGCCTTTCTTTGGCTGCCAGCCTGCCTGAACACATTTTGTTTCAATATTCATTTTCTATCCTCCAAAATTTAATTCACAAAAATTTGTTTAACTGAACAGACCTTTTATAAAGCCTGTTATAGCGTCTGTACCATACACAGCAAGTGCTACAAGAGCAAGAAATGCTATGGCAGAAAGCACTCGTACTGTTGTGCGCTTAACTCCGCTCATTTTTTCAAATTTCTCGTCCAATGTAGGTTCGCTGTTATTTTCCTCTGCCTCATCATCGAGAATTTGAGTATTTCCCTCTTTGATAGCGCCGATTCCTATACATATATCGTAAGCCTTTTCGTAAGCGGCATACGGAACCAAAATATCACTTTCGGCAGAATTTTTATTTAAATGCCCCTGCTTTTTAAGCTGTTTGTCCTTAATAACGCTGTCACAAGGAATTGAGTTATCCTCCAATGCGGTTTTCACTCGCTCAATTTCAAAACCCTCGGCAGAGAGCAGATAAACGGGAGTGTTTTCGTCTGTAATACTTTCAAGCGGCGCATTGCAGTTACTGCAAACAGTATCTTCGTCATTATGTAAATGCTTGCATTTAGTACAAAGTTTCATAAAATATTTCCTTTTTATAAAAATAATCGCAATAATCTATGTTGATTACCATTTTATCACAAAAAAGCGATAGTATCAATACCCCAATTCAAACAATTTGTGTTTTTGTGCAATTTGTTTTTCTAAGTAATCATTTTTATATAAAATGTTTTAGAAATTATTTTCAGAATTTAAAAATATGCATAACAAAAGCGGTAAGTGTAAGCCTACCGCTTTCTAAAAAATTTTAATATGTGTTTTCGGTAATAAAAACTTGAAGTGCTGTTATATCCTGAACATCAAGTTTACCGTCCTTATTCATATCAATACTGTCAAATAACTTTTTATCATTCTTGTCAATGATAGGTGTGCCGTCTGAATTTTTGCCGCCTGCAATATGTCTTTGGAAATATGTAACATCGTTTACATTCACAATGCCGTCTTGGTTTGCGTCACCAATAAGATTACTTACATAGTTATCATATTTAAAGTTTTCATATGCTCTTTTTAGTGCAGATCTTTTCTGATTATCAGAGTAATATTTCCAATCGCTACTCATAATTTTTTCATAGTCAAAATTAATATCTACACAATTATCAATAATACTGTCATTTATTTCATTATATCTTGTTTCTGAAATTTCGTTTGCATCACCAAGTTTGCCATAGCCAAGAGCCCCGTCATAATAAGTATATCCTGATGGGTAACTCATAGAATATGCTGAATAGTAATTAACATCCAAATCTTTGCCGTTAAAAGAAAGTACATAATCGCCAACAATATAATCTGCAGCAGAACTGCGGAAATTACTTCTTCCTAATAGTTTATTTTTACCGGTATTATAGTCAAAATAAGCACTTAATTTTGGAGTAACCAAAGAATAACCGGAAATCATTTTCGATTTATCACCACCGCCTGCCTTTAAAAATTTTCCGTCTGTATAATAATATACAGCACAATCAACATTCATCATTGAACCACAAGGATAAGAAACTATAAATTCATTTTTACTGTCAAAGTTCAAATCCGCAAATGTTATATAGCTTTTAATAAAAATGGGAGCAGAATCATACCAATATTTTGACCATACACTTTCATTTTCCAAAACAGCATCAATTAATGTGTCTTCATAGCTTTGCGCATTTGCTGTAACAGGCATTGCCACTAATACAGTGCTTGCCATAGTGGTAGTAAGAAAAAGTGAGCAAACTTTTTTACATAATCTTTTCATAAATTTTCTCCTTAATACTTAATATATTATTTTGATTTAAATATTTGTAGAATTCATATCTTATTTATATTTTAAACGAGTATTCGTTTAAAGTCAACAATTTATGTTAATATTTACAAATAATTTGAATTGCCAACAAATTTATATACACTAATAGCAAAGCAGCCGCTCCGAAATATCAAAGCGGCTGCTGTTTTTTGAGTTTCAAGACTATATAAATACCGGCTGATATTGTTTGCCTTGCAATGCAAGCTCGGCACAATCTTGTATTTTTGAAAAATCAGCCACGAGTGAGTTTGGTTTTTTTATGCAGTTATCCTGCCGCATTGGGACAAAATAGATGTTCTTTGTGTTCATAAGTCTGCCGATGTTCTGAGCCGATGCGCCGAGGGCGTCATTTGTAGCCACACACAAAAGCACAGGCCGCAGAATACGCAGGTGCGATTTTGCCGCCATTGTTACCGAGGTGTCGGTAATGCCGAGCGACAGCTTTGCAAGGGTGTTTCCGGTGCAAGGCGCTATAATAAGTAAATCGCACATTTTTTTAGGCCCAATCGGCTCGGTTTGAACCGAGGTGTGAAGTACCTTTTCTCCTGTTATATTCTCGCAAGTTTTAACCATTTCCTCTGCCTTGCCAAACCGAGAATCTGTTGAGTAGGCATTGCCCGACATTATAGGAATTACCCTGCAGCCCGAATCAACAAGTTTCTGCATTTGTTCAAAGGCTTGTGAAAAGGTGCAAAAGGAACCGCACATTGCATAGCCAATGGTTGCTTTTGTCACCTGTAAACCTCCTTGATTATGTTAAAAATCGTTTTTCTGATAATTTCTCCCGCCACCTTTGGTGCGGTTCTGCCGGGGAGCGACAGGGCACGAACAGCATCTGTTTTATACCTTTTAGCCGCCTCAAAATCCACTCCTCCGGGAAGTGAGGCAAGGTCAATAATAATCGTGTTTCTGTCGGTATTCATAAGCAGGTTGCCGTCAAAAATCATTACGGGAATTGTGTTAAAAACAAGGTCATAACCTTTTACGCTTTTAAGCGAATTTGTGTTTATATGATTACAGCCGAGTGCGTCTATATACGCAAAGTCTACTTCATTTCTTGCGCTGACCGTTACATCTGCGTTGAGCGATTTAAGCATTTTTGCAAGCATTTTTCCTATTCTGCCAAAACCGCACACAAGGCATTTGCTGCCAAAAATTGTGCCCTCGTACTCATTCATTGCAATATTTACAGCGCCCTCTGCCGTTAGCAAAGCATTGGCAACCGCAAACTCTTCCTTTGCCGAATAGTCGTATATTTGGCAGTTTGAAAGAACAGGATATTCCTTTAAAAATTTATTTTTCATAGCAACAAACATAGGCTTATCTTTTAAAAGTGCAATCAAATCATCGCTAAGCCTTGTTTTTTTATCCGAAAAAGGTGTATTTAATGTGCCGTCAGCGCAAATTGATGGCAACGGAAAAATTATAGCATCTGATTTTGAAACCGCTGTTTTTATATCTGCTATTTCAATAGCGCCAAGGCTTGTGAGCTTGTCAAATCCGCCAAGCGTAACATCAAAACAGCTGTCTGATATTGACTTTGCAAGAAAAAGTTGTCGCTTATCTCCGCCGATTATGCCAAAGGCTTTTAGCTCTGTTTTTTTCATTTTTAACACCCGCACAATAATTATTCTCTACAATGGTATATTATGCAAATGCTTAATTTATGTGTTATTTAAAAGAAAAACTGCCCATATTCGTGTGAATACAGACAGTGTGTTAGTTAGTTTTCTTCGCTTTTCTTTAATATCTTGTCCGCCGCAAGCATTACACCGAGTTTACCGGAGCAGAAATTAAGTCCGCCCTGCATCCATACGGCATACGGTTCTCTTAAAGGCGCATCGGCCGAAAGCTCTATTGACGAGCCGAGTGTAAATGCACCCGCCGCCATAATTACCTGACTTTCATAACCCGGCATATCCGACGGTTCGGGCTTTACAAAGCTGTCTACGGCAGAGCCGCTCTGTATTCCCTCGCAGAAACTGCAAAGCTTTTCTTCGTTGCCGAGCATAATAAGCTGAATAATATCTCCCCTGTTTTCACTGTATTTAGGGGTTGTATCATAACCGAGAATTTCAAAAAGAGCCGATGCAAACACTGCCGTCTTTAATGCCTCGCAAGACACAAACGGAGCGTGGTACGCACCCATAAAGAGTTCACGGTTGTTGCCGAGCGTTGCACCGATTTCCTTACCCGTACCCGGAGTTGTAAGTCTGTATGCGCACATCTCGACAAGTTCTTTTTTACCTGCGATATATCCTCCCGTAGGAGCAATGCCGCCGCCTGCATTCTTAATGAGCGAACCTGCCATAATATCAACGCCGACAGACATTGGAGTAACCTTTTCAACAAACTCGCCATAGCAGTTATCGAGCATAATAATTGACTTTGGTGACGCTTTTTTGGAAATTTCACAAAGTTTTTTGATTTCTCTGTATGTAAGCGAAGGTCTTATGCTGTATCCTCTTGAGCGCTGGATATAAACCATTTTCGGCTTTTCTTCTCTGATTCTCTGCTCGACTGCCTCGTAATCAACAGTGCCGTCAGCCTTTAAATCAACCATTTCAAAGTTAATGCCAAAGTCCTTGAGCGAACCCGAATAATTACCCTCAAGTCCGATAGCCGAGCGGATTGTATCGTATGGCATACCTGTTACGGAAAGCATAGTATCGTTTGGTCTTAAAATGCCGAAAAGTGCAACAGTTAGTGTATGAGTGCCGCTTGCAAAGTTATGTCTTACAAGTGCATCCTCTGCATCAAAAGCATACGCATATACACGGTCGAGAGCATCTCTGCCGTAATCGTCATAGCCATAGCCTGTTGAACCTGAAAAGTGGCTTTCTCTTACGCCTGCCTCTTGAAAGGCTTTAATCATTTTCTGCTGATTGTATTCCTGAATATCGTTTATTTCGTCAATTTTGCTTTTGCAAAGTTCCATAGCCTTTTGTGAGGCTTCAAGTATTCTGCTGTCTATATCAAAAAAACTCAAAATTTATCATCCTTTAAAATGGTATTCACTCCAGCTGTCAAAGCATTTGAATTTTAAATAATCGTAAAATGCCTTGTTTGCCTGCTCTGCCCTATGCACAAACACACGCTTGCCCTCTTTTACAAGAATGTTTGTAAGGTGATTTACTATGTATGTGCCGTATCCTTTGTTTCGGAATTTCGGTAAACACGCAACCGCACCGATTACAGCGCCATGCTTGCTTTCGGCAACAGTCATTGCAACAGCCGCAAGGTTGTTTTCGTCATATAAGCCGAGCAAACGCATTGTGCCATGGCGCAGTTTATGGTTTATATCCACATAAAAGTCCTCAAACTTTGGCGGTGTAAAATATTTGTCCGCTGCCTTTGCGATAAGTTCATACGCCTCTTTTATCTTAGGAGTATCAATTATAAGGCTGTCATTCTCGCTAATCTCTTCAGTGCGCACAAGAATAGGGCCGTGCGATTTTTCGTATCCGAACAAATCAAGACTGTATTTGTTACTGCAAATTACCGAAGTTGCACCTGCCACACGCATAAATGTCGATACTTCGTCTATATCCGTTTTATCGGTCAGAAAAAGAATAAAATCCGTGCCGTTTCGTGCTAATGCGCCTGTCGGATTTTTGGTTTTGTCATCAAATACAGTCCAATAATCAACAAACGGAAGTACAGGCTGATAGCTTGTACAAAGCGAAATTATGCGGCAGGCAAAAGGATCAAGCGCATCAAGATTTTCTATTGTGCTGATAAGTTCTTCGTAATTATCGGCAGTCAATATCATTTTTCATAATCCTTTCGTTTAATATTCTCCGCCTGCAATTTTGTTTGCAAGCATTGAAGTGATTTTTAAAATATCGTCGCAGTCGCTTGTATTTGCAACGGTAACACTGCTATGCAAATATCTGCAAGGAAGTGAGATTGCAAGAGTTTTTACTCCGCCTCGGCTTTGATGAATAACACCCGAATCATTGCCGCCTGCAACGGCTCTCTTGTACTGAGCCTTAGCTCCTGCTTTTTCGGCACACTCAAATGCCAATTGTGCCATTTTCTTATCATAAATGGTGCGTCTGTCCATTACAGAAATTACCGCACCGTCCCCGAGATTGCACACCTGTTTTGTTTCTTCAACACCTGCAATGTCAGCCGCAGTTGTAGTTTCTACTACAATGGCAAAGTCGGGATCTACACTGTAAGCCGCAACCTTTGCGCCACGCAGTCCGACCTCTTCCTGCACTGCAAAAACGAAGTACATATCGTACTCAAGCTCGCTTTTTATAAGCTCAATAAGCGCAAGACAGCCAAAGCGGTCGTCAATAGCCTTTGATTTGATTGTATAGCCGTTATTTTCGTATATAGAATTAAAATTCACACTGTCGCCGTAGCTTACAACGCTTAGCGCATCATCTTTGCTTGTTGCACCAATATCAATGTACATTTCGCCGTACTTCGGCACAGCGGTTCTTTCATCTGATTTGCTTAAATGAATAGGCTTTACACCGATTACACCGTTCACATTATTTTTGCCGACAGTTACGGTTTTGCCAAGCACCACTCGTCTGTCAAGACCGCCTACCTCATCAAATTTAAGATAGCCGTCAGAGGTAATGTCTGTTACCATAAATCCTACTTCGTCCATATGCGCCGAAAGCATTAGCTTAGCTTTTGCACGATTTTTGCCCTTTTTAAAAACAATGATATTGCCGAGATTGTCGGTTTTAATATCATCTGCAAAATCCGCAATTTCGTTTATAATAATTTTTCTTACACTGCCCTCGTCACCGGAAATGCCGTTTGCCGTGCATAATTTTTCAAGTAATTTAAAATCAGTCATTAAAAGCACCTCCGCTGATAATATACTCAGCAATTATAGCCGCCGTATTTTCTACATCGGTAATATCAATCACTTCAATCGGAGTGTGCATATATCTCTGCGGAATTGAAACAACGGCAGATGCAACACCGCTCTTTGCAACAGAAATATGGTCTGCATTTGTGCCTGTTGTGCCTGAAATCGGCTCATATTGGAAAGGAATATTTTTTTCTTTGGCAATAGAAATGAGTTTGTCGCTCATAACTCTGCTTAAAATCGGGGAAATGCAAATCATCGGGCCTTTTGCAAGCTCAATGCCTGCATACTGACCGCTTACATCAGGCTGAGATGCAAAGCTGACATCAACGGCAATCGCCTCGTCTGCATCAATTTGATAAGCGCCTGTCTTTGCTCCTGTTCCGTAGGTTTCCTCTTGAACGCTCAAAAGGATAACTACCTTGTATGAAAGCTCCTTTTTACTGATAAGCTCTGCACATTTAATAAGCGCCGCAATGCCGCACCTGTCATCAAGCGCAGGAGCGGTGATTTTGTTGTTCATAAGTTCCTTTGGCTCTCCGTAAAATGTGAGAACATCACCGATTTTAATTTTTTCGACTACCTTTTCATAAGGCAGACCAAAGTCAATCCACACCTTATCAATCGGTGCAGCCTTGTCCTCACCACCGTCTGAAAGGTGCGGAGGCATACAACATACTACGCCCTTAATCGGCTCGTCCGAGCAGGATACGAGAACAGCGTCAGATAAAACTCTTACATCTATTCCGCCGCATGACGCAACCTTTACAAAGCCTTTTTCATTGATAGAGGTTACAATAAAACCTATTCTGTCAAGATGTGCGTCAAGGAGAATGGTTTTGTCTGCATTTGTGTTGCCAAGTGTGGCAATTACATTTCCGTTTTTATCTATTACAGTATCTGTAAAGGCTGAAAGTTTCTCGGCGCAAAACTTTGCTATTGGTTCTTCACTGCCCGAAACTCCGCCCACACTGCATAAATCAAATAAAAGCTGTTTCATAGTCACATTATTTCAAAGCGTTTACAATAGCCTTGAAATGATTTCCTCTTTCCTCAAAATTCTTGTATAAGCCAAAGCTTGCGCTTGCAGGAGAAAGCGAAACAATATCGCCTTTCTCAGCATGGCTTGCGGCAGCCTCGACTGCCTCTTCCATATTTGTAACATTTATAATAGTGATTTCATCTTCGTTGTAATTATCAGCCTCAACAACTGCCTTTTCAATCTTAGGGGCAGTGTCGCCGAGGAGAATAAGCACCTTAACCTTGTTGTTAATTACAGGGCCGAGCGGCTCATAAGGAATGTGCTTATCGTAACCGCCTGCAATGATAATGATTTTTTCGTCATAAAGCGAAAGTGTGCCGAGTGCTGTTCTTGTAGGGCTTGACGCAATAGAATCGTTGTAGTATTTTACGCCGTTGTACTCTCTTACAAATTCAGCTCTGTGCTCTACACCGCCAAATGTTTTGGCAACTGCCTTGATAGTTTCAACATCAACCATACCCCATACGGCTGAAATTGCCGCAAGGTAGTTTTCAACATTATGCATACCCGGAATTTTTATGTCCTTAATATCCATAATCTTTGTAACCTTGCCGTAGTCGCTGTAACATACGGTTGTGCCGTCAAGAAATGCGCCGTTTGTAAGGCTTTCTTTTACACTGAATTTTGCAAGCTGACCACGAACGCTGTCAGAGAAAGAATTTGCAATTTCATTGTCAAGGTTAAGCACTGCCTTTGAAAAAGCATTTTGATGAAGTACAATATTTTTCTTTGAATCTACATACTCCTGCATATCCTTATGTATGTCGAGGTGGTTCGGAGCAAGGTTTGTAACCACTGCAACATCAGGACTTTTTCTCATTGAAATAAGCTGAAAACTCGAAAGCTCCACAACTGCCACATCGTCCTCTTTAATACTTTCAATCTCAGGGAGCAACGGCTTGCCAATGTTGCCGCCGAGGCGCACATTAACACCGCTCGCTTTCAAAAGCTCAGAGATAATTGTTGTGGTTGTGGTTTTGCCGTCGGAACCTGTAATTGCAATGATTTTACATGGGCAGAGGTCAAAGAACACTTCCATCTCGGAAGTGAGTACAACGCCTTTTTCTCTTAATGCAACAAGTTCAGGTCTGTAAAACGGTGTGCCCGGACTGCGGAAAATAATGTCGCCGTCAAGTTTTGAAAGGTAATCCTCACCCAAAACAAGCTCTGCGCCGTATTCTTTTGCTTTTACAGCATTTTCGCCGAGTGACTCAAAATCCTTTTTATCATATGCAGTAACTACTGCGCCTTTATCCGAAAACAACTTTATCAACGGCAGGTTGCTTGTACCAATGCCGATAAAGCCGACTTTTTTACCCTTTATTCCTTCAAAAAATTTATCTGCTAAGCTGTTCATAATATTATCCCCTTTTATAAAGTAAGAATTACATACATATTTAATTATACCTTGTTATAACAGAAAATTCAACCGTAAACAGCATATTGCAATATAAATTTTCACAAATGCTTTTCGACTTTAAATACTTGATTTAAACAAGTACATATGATACAATTATTTTTACAGATACAGTACGCAAAAGGAGGATTTATGTATAATTTAAAAGGAAAAACCGCTGTAATTACAGGCGGTAATTCAGGAGTAGGTGCCGCAACGGCTATGCTCTTTGCAAAAAGCGGAGCAAATGTTGTAATCAGTGCACGCCGTCAGGCGGCTCTTGATGAGGTTGCATCTAAAATCAAAGCAGAAGGCGGTAATGTGCTTACCGTTTTGACCGACATTTCAAAAGATGAAGATTGTAAAAATCTTATGAAAGCAACCGTAGATAAATTCGGCGGTATTGATATTTTGGTAAACAATGCGGGTGTTCTCGACACCGGTCTTGCCCCTATCGATAAGTTTGACGATGTTGAAATTCAAAAATTGATTTCAATTAATCAGGTCGGTACAATGCAGTGTATTCGTGCGGCTCTTGAATATATGCAAGAGGGTTCGTCTATCGTAAATGTTGCTTCTGTTGCGGGAGTAAACGGCGGTGGCGGCGCTGCCTATGTTTCCACCAAATCCGCAGTCATCGGTATTACAAAGCATACCGCTTTACTTCTTGCCGACAAATACATTCGCTGTAATGCAATTTGTCCGGGTACAATAGTTACACCTATGACTATGAATATGAAGCCTGAAAATCTTGATATGAAAATGTTTGGTGCAATGAGCAAACACGCTGACTTAAAGATAAAGCCTTGTATGGCAGAAGATGTTGCAAATATTATAGAATTTTTCGCATCCGATAATTCAAAGGCACTTACAGGTCAGATTTTAGTAAGCGATTTCGGTGCGTCGCTCTAATGCTCTGTCACATACAATTAAATTTATACGGGAGTAGGATTTGTCTTACTCCCGTTTTTTACTTTGCGTATTGCTTAAAAATAAGTTAAATGCTAAAATATCTAAGGGTGATACTATGCTCTATGACTTTATAATTATTGACAAAACTTCCTCCGCTCCGCTTTATATGCAGATTTACGCATCAATAAGGCGTTCCGTGGAAAACGGAAGTCTTGTAAAAAGCACTAAACTGCCTTCGGTTCGTCAGCTTTCGAGCGGACTTGAGGTGTCAAAAACCACCGTATCTGCCGCCTATGAGCAGCTTTGTGTTGAGGGATACATAAAAAACAAGCCGCAGAGCGGATACTATGTTGAGGCGCAATTTGAGAACGCTCCGAAAAAAAGCGAAAACAGCCATAGTTCGTCTGTTGCGCAAATCAAACGATACGATTACGATTTCAGCGGTAAAAGTATTGACGATAAAATCATTAATATTGACGAATGGAAAAAGTATGTTAAAGAAGTAATAAACACAGGCTATATGCTTATGTCTTACGGTGAACCGCAGGGCGAAACCGTACTTAGAAATGCTTTGCAAAAATACAGCCTCGGTGTGCGAAGTGTAAACACAAGCGCCGAAAACATTGTTGTGGGTGCAGGCACACAGCTTTTGCTGTATTTGCTCTGTTCGCTTGTAGGCACAGATAAAACCGTCGCTATGGCAAAGTCAAGCTATATACAGGCTGAATTTATTTTTAAAACTCTCGGGCTTGATATAAAATATTTTGATAGCGACAGCAAGGGAATTAAAATATCTTCTCTTGAAAAACTAAATCCCGATATGGTGCTGATAAATCCGAATTTTATTGCCGAAAACGGTATGAGTATGCCTGTAAGCCGCCGTCTTGAGCTTATTAAGTGGGCGCAGGAAAATGACTGTATAATAATCGAGGACGACTACAACGGCGAACTGAGATACAGTACGCACCCCATGCCATGCGTGCAGAATTACGACATTGAAAATACGGTATATCTCGGCTCTTTCTCAAAAATTCTTTTGCCGTCAGTAAGAATAAGCTATATGGTACTGCCCGACAAATTACTTAAGAAGTACCGACAAATCAGTCCGTATATAAACCAAACCGCCTCGAAAACCGAGCAAAACGCACTTGCAAAATATCTTGAAAACCGAAGACTTGACGCACATCTAAGAAAGGCAAGGCGAGTTTATCTTGAAAAAAGTAAGCTGATTACCGAGTGTGTATATAAATATTTTGGCAATGACACTCAGATAATATTCAACGAAACCTCGCTTTATATTTCTGTAAAGCTGAAAGGTGTTTCCGATTACGATAAGGTGTGCAAGGCACTTGACAAAAACAGCGTTGCCGTAATGCCGGAAAAAGCTGAAATAAATGCGCTGAGCCTTAGCTTTTCAGGTATTTCTATTGATAAAATAGACAAAGGAATTAGGAAAATAAGCGAAATTGTAAACAGTATACTTTAGCAATAAAACTCCAAATTAAAAATCATAAAAGCAAACAGGTGACCTTACTTTTGTAAAGTCACCTGTTTTTATGGTAGGAAATAATATAATAAAAACAATCAATCAAAATTAATTTTTGATCTTTTCATCTCTGCCGAGAAGATAATCAACAGATACCTCAAGAATGTCTGCAAGTGCAACAAGCTCAACATCTGTTACAAATCTTATCTGTCCCTCGAGCTTAGAAAGACCCGATGCGTTCATATCTACTCCGCTTACCTGAAGCTGAGCAAGGAGTTCTTTTTGTTTCATTCCCTTTTGCTTACGAACGCTTTCAACCCTGTGCCCAATCAAGTTTCTGTCGCCCAAATCCTGTTTACGAAGTCTCATTTTTCTCTCTCCCCAAAATTTATATTTCTTTTTTAAAATTCTTTAAAAACATTGTAGACTTATTATATTACTTTATTAGAAAAAAAACAAGGCTTTTTTGTAAATATTTTTAAAAATTTGAAATTTTTTTGAAGTTTAAATTACAACACTATAATATTTAGCGAATACTAACAAACAATGGTATTTTATATTGTCGATATTACATAGATTTTTAAAATTTTAGTTCATATGTGGAAAATTGTGAGTTGTTTAATAATTATATTTCAAAATGTTAAAATATGTTAATTCTCCTGTAAAAATATATTCTGCTTATATCGACTATAATTATTACAAAATAGTTACATAAATGTAATTTTTAAAAATCAGCTGACCGCTTGACATCCAAGAACATCTGTTCTATAATTTAATAAAACATTTGTTCGAGATGGTAAGTATGAAAATTTGTGACGCAGTAAATTCTGACCGATATAAAAGTGATCGTGCTATTTTGCATAGCGACTGCAACTGCTTTTACGCAAGCGTGGAATGTCTTTTGAATCCGAATATAAGAGATTTGCCTGTTGCGGTGAGCGGTGACGCAGAAAACAGACATGGCATTATCCTTGCGAAAAACGAAATAGCAAAAAGATACAGCGTAAAAACAGGCGAGGCTATATGGCAGGCAAAGAAAAAATGTCCTCCGCTTTTGACTGTTCCGGCACGACTTGATGTTTACAAAAAGTTTTCCGACAAGGTACGCAGAATTTACGCAGAATACACCGATATGGTAGAGCCTTTTGGACTTGACGAGTCGTGGCTTGATATTTCTCAAAATTACAAAAGTGATGCGCTCACCGTTGCAAAGGAGATTTCAGAGCGAGTAAAGGACGAAATCGGCATTACTGTAAGCATAGGCGTAAGTTTTAATAAAATTTTCGCTAAGTTTGGCAGTGACTACAAAAAGCCTGACGCCATTACCTGCATTACAAGAGATAATTATAAAAATCTTGTTTGGAATTCTCCTGCAAGCGACCTGCTCTATGTGGGAGGTGCTACACGAAAAAGACTTGAGCAGATTGGGATTTACACAATAGGCGACATTGCAAATGCTCCGATTGGTCTGCTGAGGACTCACCTCGGCAAATGGGGCGACTTAATCTACGGCTTTGCAAACGGCTATGACTCATCCCCCGTTGCAAAAATCGGCGAGTATTCCGAGGTAAAATCAATAGGAAATTCAACTACGGCTGTTCGTGATTTAAAAAATCTTGAGGACATTAAGGTTATTGCCTATGTGTTGTGTGACAGTGTGTGCAGACGAATGCGTGAACAGGGTTTTGTGGGCAAAACCGTATGCATATATATGCGTGATACCAAGCTCTCCACCATCAGCAGACAGCACACTATGGGCACATATACTGCACTTACAAGCGAAATCACAAAGGTAGCTATGGCGTTGTTTAAAGAAAATTTTGACATCAAAAAGCCACTGCGCAGTATAGGCGTTTCCGTTACAGATTTTGCACACGATAATCTTTCCAGACAAATGGACATTTTTTCGGACGAAAGCAAAATAATTGCTGAAGAAAAGCTTGATAAAACCTTGGACAGGCTCAAGCAACGTTTTGGCAATTATATTATTCGTCCCGCATCACTCTTGACCGACAGGGGTCTGTCTGCCTTTAATCCAAAAGACGAACACACAATTCACCCTGTCGGTTATCTGTGAACTAAGGTTTACAGGAGGCACCTATGCTTAAAAAATATGTTAAAGTTACCGCAACATTTGACTGTGACGGCAGTCTTGTACCCGACTATCTTTTTTGGGATGACAACAGGCGCTACAAAATCGACCGCATAACAGATGTGCGATATGCATCTTCGCTTAAAGCAGGCGGCTGCGGTATTCGTTACACTTGCAGGATTCTCGGAAAAGAACGGTATATTTTTCTTGAAGAAAACAAGTGGTTTGTTGAAGTAAAAGAATGCTGAGGTGTTTTTATGCATAAAGTTAAAGCTAAGTGCATTTTGTCAGCCTCAAACGGTATCAACATATACAGAGGTTGTCAGCATGGATGTATTTACTGCGATTCACGCAGTGACTGCTATCAGATGAAACATAAATTTGAGGATATTGAAGTAAAAGAAAATGCACCCGAACTTCTCGAAAAGGCTTTGGCATCTAAAAGAAAGCTGTGTATGATTGGTACAGGCGCTATGAGCGACCCGTATATTCCGCTTGAAAAGGAATTAATGCTTACGAGAAAATGTCTTGAAATTATAGAAAAGCACTGCTTTGGTGCGACTGTTCATACTAAATCGGCAAGCGTTATGCGTGATATTGATATTCTTGAGAAAATAAACCGAAAAAGCAAAGCTGTACTGCAAATGACGCTTACAACAGCCGATGAAAATCTCTGTAAAATTATCGAGCCTAATGTTTCGTCAACAGCCGAAAGAGTAAGAACTCTCAACGAGTTTCACAATGCAAATATTCCGACTGTGGTGTGGCTCTCACCGTTTTTACCATTTATAAACGATACCCAAGAAAACATTGACGCACTGCTTGATTATTGCATAAAAGCAGGTGTAAAAGGTATTATTTGCTTTAAAATAGGCGTTACATTACGCAACGGCGACAGGGAATATTTTTACAGTCAGCTTGACAAATATTTTCCTGCAATGAAAGAACGGTATATAAAGACCTATGGCAACGCATATGATGTTGCAAGCAAAAACAATGATTTCCTTATGAAACGGATAGAAAATGTATGCCGAAAAGAGGGCATTATGTTTGGAATAGAAAGGGTATTTTCGTATCTGCACGAATATGAAAACAAATATGAAAGTCAAAATAAACAGCTTAGCCTGTTTGATAATATATAAACAAAAAGATATACAGCGTAAAATCACTGTATATCTTTTTTAATGAATTATTTTCTTACATACATCAAGCCTCTTCGTGAGGTGGCTGCATAGCATTTTCTTTATTTTTACCTCTGCGGAAAATCAATCTGAAAATAAGGCGAACAAACGGGCCACAATAGAACATTTGATAGCAGATAGCCATTGGGAAATTAAGCGCCCAGGTCTGTACCCATGTACCGAATGACGGTGTTTTGAAAAGGCAAGTAGCAATAAGGCTCATTGTAGGGCACATAATGCAGCAAATGCAGATTGAAATAGCATATGTAATAAACTGTGGCTTGTCAGTAGGTTTCATTACAGTAAAAGCGAGCTTTGCGGCAATTTTGCCGACTATAAAAAATTCAAGAATAAAAGCGATCGGAGCCATAAAAATCAGTTCGTGCGTTGCCGCAAGAAAAGTTGTTCCGTCAACCTTGCCTGTGTTAAGCGCAACATTATAAACAATCATTCCGTACACCATAACGGTTGCCATAATGGCAGTAAATACTACATCTTCAAGTTTGTTTTTTGGCATAATAAAGTCCTCCCATGATAACATTAGCTATGTGTTGTTCGTTATCATCCAGAGGATGTGCGTTTCCAATAAGACCATATTATGTTGTATTTTGCTGAAATCAGCTTGAATATAATAGCATACTAACAAATAAATGTCAAGATTTTTTTATTAAACGCAGGCAATGCTTAGATTTCTAAGTATCAGCCTGCGTTTTGTTTAGTAATTTTTATTAAGTTTTTCAATAGTTGGGGTAAATTATGGTTTATAGAAATATTCATAAAACAATTATAACAGTTTGTTAAACCATAATTATCCCACAACGCTGTTTAATTCATATTTAAAAACGGTTTTAAATACTGACCTGTAAATGAATTTTCATTTTTTGCAACTTCTTCGGGAGTACCCTCTGCAATTACAGTTCCGCCCATATCTCCGCCCTCGGGTCCAAGGTCAATAATATGGTCGGCAGTTTTTATAAGGTCAAGGTTATGCTCGATAACCACAACCGTATTTCCCGTATCAACCAGCTGTTGAAGAACATCAATAAGTCTGTGAACATCGGCAATATGAAGTCCCGTAGTCGGCTCATCAAGAATATACACCGTCTTGCCCGTCGGTCGCTTTGCAAGCTCGGTAGCAAGTTTTACTCGCTGAGCCTCGCCACCCGAAAGTGTAGTAGCAGGCTGACCGATTTTGATATAGCCAAGCCCCACATCACAAAGCGTTTTCAGTTTGCGGTAAATCCTTGGAATATTTGCAAAGAATTCCATTCCCTCTTCGGCGGTCATCTCAAGCACATCATTAATCGACTTGCCCTTATACTTTACCTCAAGGGTTTCTCGGTTGTAGCGTTTACCCTTGCACACCTCGCAAGGCACATAAACATCGGAAAGAAAATGCATTTCAATTTTAATAATGCCGTCGCCCTGACAAGCCTCACATCTGCCGCCCTTTACATTGAACGAAAATCTGCTTTGCGAAAAGCCTTTCATTTTTGCGTCTTGAGTGGTGGCAAAAAGCGCCCTTATATCGGTAAACACGCCCGTATATGTTGCGGGGTTTGAGCGTGGAGTTCTGCCAATCGGACTTTGGTTAATGTCGATAACCTTGTCGAGATTTTCAATGCCTTTTATGCCTTTATTCTTACCCGGAATTATTTTTGCTTTATTAAGGTCACGAGCGAGGGTTTTGTATAAAATCTCATTAATAAGCGAGCTTTTGCCCGAACCCGAAACACCCGTTACGCAAACAAGTTTGCCGAGCGGAATTTTTACATTGATATTTTTTAGGTTGTTTTCAGCGGCTCCGAGAATTTCAATAAACTTTCCGTTGCCTTCTCTGCGCTTTTCGGGTACGGGAATAACTCTTTTATGGCTGAGATACTGACCTGTAATCGACTTTTCGCAAGCCTTTATTTCATCAACATTGCCTACGCAAACAATCTCACCGCCATGCACACCTGCGCCCGGGCCGACATCAACAATGCAGTCGGCAGCGTACATAGTATCTTCATCATGCTCAACAACTATAACCGTATTGCCGAGGTCACGAAGTCTTTTAAGCGTACTCAAAAGTTTTTCATTATCTCGCTGATGAAGTCCTATGCTCGGCTCGTCAAGAATATAAAGCACGCCCATAAGACTGCTGCCAATCTGAGTGGCAAGTCTTATACGCTGACTTTCACCGCCGCTGAGTGTACCTGCCGAGCGAGCGAGTGTGAGATAGCCTAAGCCTACACGCTGTAAAAAGCTAAGTCGCTCTCGGATTTCTTTTATAATTTCAGCGGAAATTATCTTTTCTTTTTCGGTGAATTCGATTGTATCGAGAAACTCAAGTGCGGACACAACGGATTTTTTACAGAAATCGGCAATGTTTATTCCGCCGACAGTCACCGCAAGGCTCTCTTTTGAAAGCCTGTCGCCGTTACATTCATCGCAATGAATTTCCGACATATATGTTTGGATTTCTTCCTTTATCCAATTACTCGAAGTATCCTTATATCTGCGCTCAAGATTATTTATAATTCCCTCAAATTTATGCTCATAACTTCCGCTGCCGTAAACCGATTTGCGGTGTATTGTTATGGTTTCATCGCCTGTACCGTAAAGCAATATATTAATAACCTCAGGCGAAAGCTCGCTGAGCGGTGCATCAAGCGAGAAATTGTATTTTTCGGCGAGAGCCTCAAAGTACATAGCCGCAATAGAGCTGCCCTCCATTGCCCAGCCACTTCCCTTTATGCCGCCTTGACGAACACTTTTGCTCATATCGGGAATTATTTTGTTTTCGTCAATTTTGAGGAAAACACCAAGTCCCGTACATTTTGGACAAGCGCCGAAAGGATTATTAAATGAGAACATTCTCGGCGTTAAATCTTCAATGCTCACGCCATGGTCGGGGCAAGAATACTTTTGAGAAAACATTACATCTTCTCCGCCGACAATATTTACAAGAATAATGCCGTTTGAGAGCTTTGAGGCGGTTTCTATACTGTCAGAAAGTCTTGAAGTAATTTCAGGCTTTACTACAAGTCGGTCAACAATTACTTCTATATTATGTTTTTTATTTTTCTCAAGCGGAATTTTTTCTGACAAATCGTAAACTATTCCGTCTGCCCTTACTCTCGCAAAACCCGATTTTCTTGCGCTTTCGAGTACCTTTACATGTTCGCCTTTTCTACCACGAACAACAGGAGCCAAAACCTGAATTTTTGTGCCCTCGTCATAGGACATAATTTTATCGACAATTTGATCAACTGTCTGCTGGCGTATTTCTCGACCGCAAACAGGGCAATGCGGAACACCTACTCTTGCGTAAAGCAAACGCAGGTAATCGTAAATTTCGGTAACAGTGCCCACAGTAGAGCGTGGATTTTTTGATGTGGTTTTCTGGTCAATAGAAATAGCAGGTGACAAACCCTCAATGCTTTCTACATTTGGCTTATCCATCTGTCCTAAAAACATTCTTGCATAAGAAGAAAGGCTTTCAACATATCGTCTTTGTCCCTCGGCGTAAATGGTGTCAAAAGCGAGTGAGCTTTTGCCCGAACCTGAAAGACCGGTGATTACAACAAGTTTGTTTCTCGGAATTTCAACATTGACATTCTTCAGATTATGCTCCTTAGCACCTCTGACTATAATTTTGTCGTGTTCCATCTCTTTCCCCTTTTCCCTATATTAGCAAATATAGCCTCTCAAAAGAGAGGCTATAAGATTAATTATTAGTTATCTTCGCTATTTTCGGCGGTTGAACTTTTATCATCATCCGACTCGGTTTCTTCTGCCTCAACAGGCTCAACATATGTGCCGTTCATAACAGCCTCAAAGTCATCGCCGCCCATTTTTTCGTGCTTGATAAGGTAAGCCGCAACCTCGTGGAGCTTATCAATATTATCTTTCAAAATGGTTTCTGCTCTGTCGTAAGCGTTGTTGACAATCTCAAGAATAAGCTCGTCAATCTTAGCGGCTGTTTTCTCTGAGTAATCCTGAGTATGACCCATATCTCTGCCGAGGAATACGGCGCTGTTGTCTTTGCCGTAGCAAATACAGCCGAGCTCCTTAGTCATACCGTACTTTGTAACCATATCACGGGCAGTCTTTGTAGCCTTTTCAATATCGTTAGACGCACCGGTTGAAATATCATCAAGAATGATTGCCTCCGCAACTCTACCGCCAAGATCTACTACGATGTCTTCAAGCATTTCTGTGCGTGAGTTGTAAGACTTATCTTCAGACGGCAACGGCATTGTGTAACCGCCTGCCATACCTCTCGGAATAATTGAAATTTCGTGAACAGGGTCCTGAGTAGCAAGCTCATGGAAACAGATTGCGTGACCTGCCTCATGATAAGCAGTGAGTTTCTTTTCCTTGTCGCTCATAACTCTTGTCTTTTTCTCAGCACCGACTACAACCTTGATTGTAGCCTCTTCGATTTCTTCCATAGTAATGGCTTTTTTATTCTTTCTTGCAGCAAGCAAAGCTGCCTCGTTAAGGAGATTCTCAAGGTCTGCACCTGTAAATCCTGCTGTTGTTTTAGCAATGGTCTTGAGCTTAACATCAGGAGCAAGCGGCTTTTTGCGAGCGTGTACTTTAAGAATAGCCTCTCTGCCGTTGATATCAGGATAGCTTACAATTACCTGTCTGTCAAATCTGCCCGGACGCATAAGAGCCGGATCGAGAACATCGGGGCGGTTAGTAGCGGCAATAAGGATAACGCCCTCGTTTGCACCAAAACCGTCCATTTCTACAAGCAACTGGTTAAGAGTTTGCTCACGCTCATCGTGACCGCCACCGAGGCCTGCACCTCTCTGACGACCTACGGCGTCAATCTCATCAATAAAGATAATACAAGGAGAGTTCTTTTTAGCCTGCTCAAAGAGGTCACGAACTCTTGACGCACCAACACCGACAAACATTTCTACGAAGTCAGAACCGGAAATTGAGAAGAACGGAACTCCAGCCTCACCGGCAACAGCTCTTGCAAGCAAGGTTTTACCTGTACCAGGAGGGCCTACAAGAAGTACACCCTTAGGGATTCTTGCACCGAGTTTATTGTACTTTTCAGGAGCTTTCAAAAACTCTACGATTTCCTGAAGCTCTTCCTTTTCTTCGTCAGCACCCGCAACATCATCAAATGTAGTCTTGCGCTTTTCATCGTTTGTATTTTTGATTTTAGCCTTACCGAAATTCATTTCCTTTCCGCCAAGACCGCCGCCCATTTTCTTCATAATGAATATCCATACGGCAATAAGGAGAACTCCCATTACAAGTATAGGCAAAAATTCATAGAGAAGAGTGTTGTCACTGCTCCTTATATAATCGTAAGAAACAGCTTCATCTGCTGAGGCAGTATAAACAGAAACATCGTCAATAAATCTTTCTACATCGGCAAGAGTACCTCTTATAACAACATTTTTAGTATTGTTAGAGTTGTTTCTATCGTTAGGATTTGTAGTGTCAATCTTACCGTCTGCATTAGAATTATCTTGAACAATGCTGTCTGATGTAGCGATATCCTTTACAGGCTTGAGTTTTACACCGTCTTTAAGTGTAATTTCTACCGCACCTGTACCGTAGTTGATTTTGTAGCTTGATACCTTGTCCTCTTTAAAGAGATTGACAAGCTGCGAGGTTGTGTAATTGTCAGATGAGTTCTGACCCCACAAAAACGCAATACCGAGCACAATCATTACCGCAACAGCAATATAAATAATTATGTTACGCAGTTTTTTGTCCAATAGGAATCACTCCTTTTTATAGTATGAATTTAAAAGCGTAATTTTATGTATCGTGTGAATAAACAGATTCCTTAAGTACACCGACATAAGGGAGGTTTCTGTATTTTTCGGCATAGTCAAGACCGTAGCCAACAATGAAAGCGTCAGGAATAACCGAGCCAACATAGGCAACATCAATATCGGCAACTCGTCTTTCAGGCTTGTTAAAGAGAGTACAAATCTTTACAGACGCAGCATTTTTAGCATAAAGATACTGAGAAATAAAAGCAAGTGTTCTGCCCGAATCCACAATATCCTCTACAATAAGAATGTGCTTGCCGTCAACAGAGGTTGAAATATCTTTCTGAATATTTACTCTGCCTGAGCTTACCGTTGAATTGCCATAGCTTGAAACTGCAAAAAAATCAATACCGAAATCAAGGTTAATTTCTCTCATTAAATCAACCATAAACGATACGCAGCCCTTAAGCAAACCAACCATTATAAAGTCTTTGCCATTATAATCCTTTTCAATCTCTTTTGCAAGCGATTTCACAATATTTTCAATATCTTTTTCGCTATAAAGTACTTTTTCTATGTCCTTATGCACAAAAAATCCTCCCTTGTTCACATATTATAAATTTTCTTTTTTCTGCACTATAAGAAGTCTGAACGGATTTTATCCCCTTGCACCACTTAACATTACTGTTCACTGCCACGAGAGGAATTTCATCTCTCAGCTCAGACGGGATTTTAAATTCATTCATAGCCTTGCGTAAAGGCTTAGTAAGGTTTCTTTCTTCAAAATATATCTTGTCGCCCTGCCTGCGAGTACGCAAAACGGCGGCATTGATTTCTTCATCAGAAAGATAAATTTGATTTTCAACGGTTATATCTGTATTTTTTATTTCTTTAACAAAATATTTTATGTTATTAAAGATAAATTCCCTATCAATTATATTTGAAAACAATAATTCTTCATCAGCATTATTATTATCGGTCTTTTCAATTCTGAGTATTCCCTGCTTGGCAACCGCTCTGAAATTTCCAAACAAATCCACACTTCCGCCTCTTGCGAGTATTTTCTCTATAAGTTCAATGTGAATATGCTCAGGAATACAGCTTGTACTCTCAAGACAAATTTTTTTAATTACATTCTGCCTGATTATTTTATCAAGCTCGCAAATCTTTTGAGTACTGTATCCGTATTCACGCTTGCAATCACTCATTGCGGCAGCAGTTTGCTTGTCCATATATTCGGCAAGATTTTTGGCATCATCGCAAAGGCGCTTTAACGAGGTTTCAAAACTCGGATTGATTTTTTTAAGTTCAGTAATAACATTGTGACGGATTTTATTTCGTGTGTAATCATCGGTAAGATTTGTGCTGTCGGTTACAAAATCAAGCGAATTTGCTTTGCAATAACTTTCAATGTACGCTCTGTCGCACAAAATCAGCGGTCTGATTATGTAATCTCGTTTTTCGGGAATAGCACAAAGTCCGTTGAGCGAAGTACCTCTTATAAGATTAATCATAAAGGTTTCCGCATTATCCGACAATGTATGAGCCGTTGCGATTTTACAGCCAAGCTCTTTGGAAAGCTCGTCAAAAGCCTTATATCTGACATTCCTTCCACAAAGCTCCGTACTGATTTTTTCATCCTTAGCAATGCTAGGCACATCTATTCTTTTTACAAACAGCTTAACCGAGAGTTTTTCGCAGTATTTTCTGCAAAATTCTTCGTCCCTGTCTGCCTCTGCACCTCGTATCATATGGTTTATATGGATTGCATACAAGGTAAGATTATATTTCTGCTTTACAGAATAAAGCATATGCAGCAGAGAAACCGAATCTGCGCCGCCCGAAAGTGCAACCGCAACAGTATCATTATTCTCAAGCAAATTGTATTTATTTACAGCGGTTAAAAAAGGATTACTCACTTCTGTCCTCCGTACCTGTAAATCTCATAAATTCGCCCTGCCAATGCATTTTTACTGTACGAGCCTCACCATGACGGTTTTTAGCAACTATACACTCACCCGAATTCTGATCTGCGCCCTGCGGAGAATCGTCCTCATTTTTATCGTAATAACCCTCACGATAAAGAAAGAGTACAATATCGGCATCCTGCTCGATAGAACCCGAATCTCGAAGGTCGGAAAGCTGCGGTCTGTGATCTGTTCTCTGCTCACTCGCACGAGAAAGCTGTGAAAGTGTGACAACAGGAACATTCATTTCCTTAGCAAGAATTTTTAAATTTCTTGTAATCTCCGAGATTTCCTGTACTCTGTTATCAATTCGTCTGCCACTGCCCATAAGCTGTAAGTAGTCTATGATAACAAGGTCAAGATTTCTCATTCTTCTGAGCTTTGACTTCATTTCGGTTATCGTAATACCCGGAGAATCATCAAGATAAAGTTCAGATTTTCCGAGAATATCGCTTGCAGGAATAAGTCTGCCCCATTCCTCATCGTTGAGCTTGCCTGTTCTCAGCTTTGTGCCTTCAATGAGTGCCTCGGATGAAAGCAAACGGCTTGCGAGCTGTTCCTTTGACATTTCCAAAGAGAAAAAGGCAACAGTCTTTTTTGCCGTACAGGCTACATAACGGGCAATATTCAGCGCAAAACTTGTTTTACCCATACCCGGACGGGCGGCAAGAAGAATAAGGTCACTTCGGTTAAGACCTGTAATAACTCTGTCAAGGTCACCGATACCTGTCGATACAGGTTTCATACTGTCATCGGTAGCGCTGTTGAGAGCGTCAAGTCGGTCGAAAGTCTGCATAATAACAGAATTTATCCTTTCAAGACCTTTTTTCTCGTTGCCCTGTCTTATATCAAAAATTTTCTGCTCGGCAGAGTCAATTATAACCGAGGTGTCCTCTGTACCTGCCGTTGCGTCATCAATAATCTCTCTGGCTGCGGTAATGAGTCTGCGTGTGTTATACTTATCTCTTATAACCTCGGCATAAGCCTCTGCATTTGAAATGGACGGGCAGTTGTTGGCAAGGTCATAAAGGTATGTCTTACCTGTGGTTTCATCAAAAGAGCCTGTCTGCTTTAGCTTTTCAAGCAAGGTAACAAAGTCGATTTTGCCGCCAAAGTTGACCATTTCGGTCATTGTCTTGAAAATCAGCTTATGGAGAGATACATAAAAATAATCGGGCGACTTAATGTATTCAATTACTTTGTCAAATACATCGCTTTCAAGAATAATTGCACCCAGCAATGCTTGTTCAGCCTCTGGACTGTACGGCATATGAAGTCCGTCATAGCTGCTTGAAATCTGATTATCCGCCATCTGTCACCTCTCCTTTAATTTACTGTAATAAAAATTAAGCCTCAGAAACCTTAACTGTAATATTGGCAACAATGCCTGTATAAAGTTTTACATCAGCTTTGTAAGAGCCAAACTCTTTAATATCGCTTTCAAGCACAACCTTGCGCTTGTCGATATTTATATTATACTGCTTTTTAATCTCCTCGGCAACCTGTTTTGCAGTAATACTGCCGAAAAGTCTGCCGCCCTGACCTGCTTTTGCTTTCATCTCAAAGGTTTTGCCCTCAAGCTGAGCCTTGTAACCCTCAGCCTGCTTTTTCTCGGTAGCAATTTTAAAATTCTTTGAGTTTTCTGCGTTTTTATATTCATTCATAGCTTGTGCATTTGCCTCTCGAGCAAGGTTCTTTGGAAAAAGAAAATTTCTTGCATAACCGTCTGAGGCGTTTACAAGGTCACCTTTTTTACCGAGTGCCTTAACATCCTGCAAAAGTATAACTTTCATAATATCGTTCCTTTCTGTTATTTGCAACTTGCGTCCTCAAGATTTGTGTCTATAACATCAATAAGCATCTTGAGCGCCTGTTCTTTATTTATATCACTAAGCTGAGTAGCAGACATTGTTTGGTGTCCGCCTCCGCCGAGTTTTTCCATAATTATCTGCACATTTACTGCGCCAAAGCTGCGAGCAGAAATACATATCTTGCCGCTGCTTTCGTAAATTACAAAAGATGCCTTTACATTTTCAAGTGTCAGCAATTCGTCTGCCGCCTGAGCCGATGCAAGTCTTACATCGCCGTCAGCGCCTTTTGCCACAGAAATGGCGCATCCCTTGTATATCTTAGCATCACACACAATGTTTACTTTTTCTCGGTAGGTTTCAATGGAATCTGAGAACATCTGCTTAACATTAATAGTAGTTGCTCCTCGTCTTCTCAAATATGCCGCCGCCTCAAAGGTTCTTACGCCTGTTTTTAATACAAAATTCTTGGTATCAAGCATAATTCCTGCAAGGAGTGCGTCAGCCTGAGCATAGCCTACCGCCTTGTCATCAATACAGCTTATAATTTCACTGCACATTTCACAAGCCGAAGATGCAAACGGCTCATGACAAAATACAATGGCATTATCTATGTAATTCACCGCTCTGCGGTGGTGGTCTATGACAATTACCTTTTTGCACTGATCGTAAATTTGCGGACTTTCAAGTGAATTTCTAAGGTGAGTATCCACAATAATAAGCAAAGTTTTCGGTGTTATTTGCGTCATTGCCTCTTCGGGAGTAATAAAAATATCTGCGCCGATATTTTTCTCGGCATAGTCAATGAGCTTTTCAGCCATGGTCTTTGTTTTATCAATTACGATTTTAGAATACAAATTAAAAGAATTTTCCATAACCGACTGCATACCGATAGCTGCGCCCACGCAGTCGAGGTCAGAAAATCTGTGACCCATTATAAGCACCTTGTCGCAGTCGTTGATTGTACGGGTAATGGCATTTGCGATAACACGCATACGAACCTTACTGACTTTTTCTGAGGTAGCCGAGGTGCCGCCGAAAAATTCATAGACATTATTGCTTATAATTGCAACCTGATCTCCACCTCTGCCAAGTGCCATTTCAAGCGCTTTTCTTGCATTGGTTTCGCTGTCTTTAAGTGAATTTATACCTCGGCACAAACCGATTGATACGGTAGCTGAATGCTGACCTGCTTTTATGGAGTGAATTTCCTGAAGGATCGGGAATTTTTGCTCAACGAGCTTGTCAACATCGGTTTCCTTAAAAATAATCATATAACGATTACTGCCTATAATTTTGAACAGTGCGTTATATTCGTTTGCCCATCTTTGCAAAAACGACTGAACATTAAGCGAAACTTCGGAATAAATTTCATCCGATTCATTTGAAAAGTCATCACTGTTGTCAAATGTAATTATAGCAACACAAGGGCGTGTAGCGAGGTATTCACGCATAATCTGCTTATAATATGTATTCTCCACAAAATAACAGACATAGCCCTCTTGTGTGGAGATAGCAAAGCCGACAAACTCGTTGCCGTTGCAAGCGGTTTCAAAAGTATCGTGGTCAGCGATTGCCGTAATTTTTTTATCCCCTATGTAAGGCGAAATCATATCGCCCTCGGGGTTTTTGCCGTTGCAAAACTGTTTTCTGAATCTCGTATTGCTCCAAATAATTTCTCCGTCAGCGCCAAGCACAGCAACAGGAATTTTATATTTATCAAGAAATTCGGGATTAAACCCGTTAATTTTTTCAACGGTACTGTGTACGGTGTTTGATATATATTTTTGAAAGCGAAGGGTTGAAATTACGACTATGCCTGCGGTAACAGCTGAAACGGCAATTTCAATATAGCAAAGCATAGGGTCATAGCCATATGAAGCAAAAGACATAGCAAGCATTGCAACCGAAAATATTATAAATGACGGCAATGTTGAATATTTTTTCTTTCTCAATTCAAGCCCTTCCTTTCTTAGTTTTAGTTTAAACTTCCTGTAAAATCGGTAGAATCATTGGGTTTCTGCGTGTTTTCTGAGAAATGAGCTTAGAAACATCATCTTTAATTCTGTTTTTGATAATGCCCCACTCGTGAATGTTGTTTTCTGCACATTCTTCAAGAATGTTGCCTGCAACCTGTTTTACCTCGTCAAGCAAGCCCTCGCTCTCACGAACATATACAAAGCCTCTTGATACAATATCAGGGCCGCTGATTACATGACCGTCGTAAACATCGAGAGAGGCAACAATGATAATAAGTCCGTCCTGTCCGAGGTGCTTTCTGTCACGAAGTACAATACTTCCTACATCGCCTACACCAAGACCATCAACAAATACCTTGCCTGCCGGTACTGACGGCAACTCTTTCATATAGTTTTCGTTGATTTCTATGCAGCTGCCCACATCACCAATATAAATATTCTTTCGCTCCATTCCGAGGAACATAGCGAGATCAGCGTGTTTTCTCAAATGCTTTTGCTCACCATGAACAGGAATAAAATACTTAGGCTTAACGAGCTTGTGAATAATCTTAAGCTCTTCCTGACAAGCATGACCCGATACATGAACCTCATACATTGATTCGTAAACAACCTTACATCCCTTTTTAAGCAATTCGTCAACAACATTACCGACTGTTTTCTCATTGCCCGGAATAGGATTAGCTGAAATTATAATAAAATCGCCCTCGCCAACCATAACCTTGCGGTGGTCGGAATATGCCATTCTCGACAATGCACTCATCGGTTCACCCTGACTGCCTGTTGTAACAAGCACAATCTGCTCTCTTGGGTATCTGTCGAGCATATCAAGGTCAATTAAAATATTTTCAGGCACGCTAAGATAGCCGAGTTCACTCGCAACAGCCATATAGTTGACCATACTTCTGCCCGAAAAAGCTACCTTTCTGCCGTACTTTTCAGCACAATTAATAATCTGCTGTACTCTGTTTACATTAGACGCAAAGGTTGCAATAATAATTCTGTCGTGCTCTGCTCTTCTGAAAAGGTTGTCAAAACTGTCGGATACTGTTCGCTCGGTCTGAGTATATCCGGGGCGCTCTGCGTTTGTACTTTCGGCAAGGAGAGCCAAAACACCCTCGTCACCTACACGAGCAAAAGCAGACAAATCTATCATATCTCCTGTAATAGGTGTGCAGTCGATTTTAAAGTCGCCTGTATGCACAATAGTACCTGCCGGAGTACGAATAGCAAAAGCTACCGCATCGGGAATAGAGTGGTTTACATGAATAAACTCAACGCTCATACAGCCGAGTTTAATTGTTTCACCTGCGTTCACTCTGTTAAGGCTCGACTCATTATATAGGCTATGCTCCTTGAGCTTGTTGCCTACAAGACCGAGTGTAAGAGAAGTTCCGTATATCGGAATATTAACCCTGCCGAGCAAAAACGGAAGTCCGCCTATATGGTCTTCGTGACCATGAGTAAGCACTATACCTCTGATTTTATCCTGATTCTGCTCAATATAAGTGAAATCCGGAATAACGAGGTCAACGCCGAGCATATCACCGTCCGGAAATGCCATACCGCAGTCAACAAGAACAATATCGTTCCCACATTCAATCATAGTGATATTCTTGCCGATTTCATTAAGACCGCCGAGAAAAGCAATTTTTACCGACGGCTTGTTTTTAACAGGCCTTGACTGTTTTTGATATGGCTTTTTGCGGTAATTTTTAAAATTCTTAGCACTCTTGCCGCTCTTAAACGAATCAGACTCCCCTCTGCCTTGTGACGGCTTGTAGTAAGATCCGCCATAATTCTTTTTACCCTTTGAGTACTTACTGTAACTGTTATTTTTCCTTCGATTATCGTACTTGTATTCTGTACTCACAAATCTACCTCCATATTAAAAAATTTATTAAAATTAACATTTCACACAATACAGGCAAAAAACTTCCTTTTGTATGTAAATATAAAAGCCTGAAAATTCATAAAGCGAATGTCTGATACAAAACGGTCATATCAGAAAATGAAATATTAATAATATACTGTATATAAATATTTTATATCTGTATTCCATACAGATTAAATCCTAATTGTAATTCTCTTTATTTTACCGCAAATCCAAGAGGAATGTCAAGCATGTATAAGAATTAAATGACAATTTTAATATTACATTTCAGTAAACATTCCATATCCTACTATTTTAGTATGCGCAAAAATATAAGAATAAAAGCATAAATATACAACAATTCAAAATTCAGGATAATTATTTAATAAATTAAGCTAATAATATACTTAAATTAAAAAAATAAACATAAAATATGGTTGCATTTGGTGATTTTGCGTATTATAATATAGGTTGAACATCAGCTAAGGAGAATTGCAAATGAAACAAGTTGAAATTTTTACAGATGGTGCTTGCAGCGGCAATCCGGGGCCCGGTGGCTGGGGTGCAATTTTGAGATATAATGAGCACGAAAAAGAAATTTCGGGCGGAGAAGCTGTCACTACAAACAACCGTATGGAAATTAGTGCCGTAATTGGTGCGCTTTCTCTACTTAAAGAGCCTTGCAATGTAACTCTGTATAGTGATTCTCAATATGTTTGCAACGCATTAAAGCTCGGTTGGGCAAAAAAGTGGAAAGCAAACGGCTGGATGCGCAACAAAAAGGAAAAAGCTCTTAACCCTGAGCTTTGGGACAAGCTCCTTTCCCTTTGCGATATCCACAATGTTGATGTTGTATGGGTTAAAGGTCATGCAGGTCACCCTGAAAATGAGCGCTGCGATCGACTTGCGGTTGCCGAGGCTCACAAGTTTTCTAAATCCTAATGACCGATTTTATATAGATATAGATTGGAGATTATCAAGTATGAGATATATTTATGCAGACAACTCCGCTACAACAGCTATATCGCCTACTGTACTTGAAAAAATGATGCCTGTACTCACCGAGTACTACGGAAATCCGTCAAGTCTTTACAGAATCGGCGGTAAAGCCAAGGAAATTCTTGAAAATTCAAGAGAAAATATTGCAAAAAACCTTGGTGCGGCTAACGCAAATGAGATATACTTTACCTCAGGCGGCAGTGAATCTGACAACTGGGCTTTAAAGGGCGTATGCAGAGCTCTTAAGGCAAAAGGCAAAAAGCACATTATTACTTCAAAGTTTGAACACCACGCTATTCTTCATACCTGCCAGACTCTTGAGAAGGAGGGCTTTGAGGTTACTTACCTCGATGTGTACGAAAACGGTATTGTTCATCCCGAAGATGTAGAAAACGCAATCAGAGAAGATACAGCTATTGTATCTATTATGTATGCAAACAACGAAATCGGTACTATCCAGCCAATTACCGAAATCGGCGCAATTTGCAGAAAACACAAAGTAATATTCCATACTGACGCTGTTCAGGCTGCAGGTTATGTAAAAATAAATGTTCAGGAGCAGAATATTGATATGCTTTCAATGACTGCTCATAAATTGCATGGTCCTAAGGGCATCGGACTTCTCTATATCAGACGAGGTATCAGAATAGAGAATTTAATTGACGGCGGTGCTCAGGAAAGAAATAAAAGAGCCGGCACTGAAAATGTTGCAGGAGTAGTAGGTCTTGACGCAGCTCTCCAAGAGGCTGTTGACACAATGGACGAAAGACGAGAGCATCTCGAAAAATTGCGTGACAGACTTATTGACGGACTCCTCAAGATTGAGCGTTCAAGAGTAAACGGCGACAGAGTTCACCGCTTACCGGGTAATGTAAATATGTGCTTTGAGGGCATTGAGGGCGAAAGCCTGCTTTTAAGACTTGATATGAACGGAATTTCAGCGTCTTCGGGCTCTGCTTGTACTTCAGGCAGTCTTGACCCGAGCCATGTTCTTCTCGCTATCGGTCTTCCCCACGAAATTGCACATGGAAGTATGCGTCTTTCTTTCTCAGCGGAGCTTACTGACGAAGATGTTGACTATATGCTCGAGGTTATTCCGCAGATTGTAACCTACCTTAGAAATATGTCACCTCTTTGGGAAAAAATCAAAAAACAAGAGGCTTTGGAGAAGTAATTTCAATTATAAAACAGGAGGTTTAAGATATGGCTTATTCTGAAAAGGTAATGGACCACTTTGCCAATCCAAGAAATGTTGGCGAAATTCCCGATGCAGACGGTATCGGTGAGGTTGGCAACTCAAAATGTGGCGACATTATGAAAATGTATATAAAAGTTGAGGACAACAGAATTGTAGATGTTAAGTTCAAAACTTTTGGCTGCGGTGCAGCTATTGCTACAAGCAGTATGGCTACTGAGCTTATCAAGGGCAAAACTATTGATGAGGCTTTAAAGCTCACTAACAAAGCAGTTATGGAGGCTCTTGACGGACTTCCGCCAGTAAAGGTTCACTGCTCTGTTCTTGCCGAGCAGGCTATTAAGGCTGCTCTCGCAGATTACTATAAAAGGAACGGTATTGACCCTACTCCAATCATCGGTGAAATCGGAGATTGTGACGATTGTCATTGCCACTGATAATATTACGGACAGGCTTTATCGCCTGTCCTTTTTTTAATGCCGGTGAAAATACATAATCGAATCATAACCTGTTTTACTGTATTTGCTGTATAATTTTTGATATTTATGCAAAAGATAAAGCAGGTGATGAAAATGTATAAAGATATGCCGTTAGGCTTTGTGAACGCACTTGCTAAAAATGAAAGTGCAATGCAAAGATTTGCTCAGATGGATAAATCTGAAAAGCAGGAGTTACTTGACAAAGCACACAATGTAACTTCAAAAGCTGAAATGCAAAACCTCATAAACAGTATAAACTCATAAGAAAAAGACGGTCTGTTGACCGCCTTTTTTATACTAAAGATTAGAACTGTTATCGAATCTGTTGCGCAAAAGTTTTAGTGCCTTGGTTTCAATTCTGCTCACATACGAGCGAGATATATTCAGCTTTTGCGCAATTTTCTTTTGAGTTTGCGGTTTGTTTCCGTCCAAGCCGTACCGCATTACAATTATCATCTTTTCCCTTGGGCTAAGCTCCTCGTTAATGAATTGTCCGAGCTTTTTTCTGTTCAGTTGAAAATCAAGCTGTTCAAGAATATTATCGTCAACAGACATAATATCAAGCAAAGTTAGCGGATTTCCGTCTTTGTCGCTGTCAATGGTTTCGTTAAGTGAAATGTCCTGTGCAGTCTTTTTTGCGTTGCGAAAATGCATAAGAATTTCATTTTCAATACAGCGAGAGGCATAGCTTGACAGCTTAATTTTTTTACTTAGATCATAAGTATTTATAGCCTTAATAAGTCCGATAGTGCCGATTGACACCAAATCGTCCTGCTCGCTTTGATTTCCGTAATATTTTTTTATTATGTGAGCTACAAGCCTTAAATTGTGCTCAACAAGAGTATTTCTCGCCTCAATATCACCGTTAGCACTGCGCACGAGATATTCGTGTTCTTCTTTTTCTGAAAGCGGCTTAGGAAAAGAACCGTTACCGCAAATATGCAGAATAAAAAAGCAAATATACTGACCGAGAAAGTTTATTAATTCAAACAAAAAAATCACCCCTGACAATGCTTATAATCAGATTTATACCTAATTATAAGTATTCAATCAGGAGTATGATTTTGCTTGTACCCACCTAAATATCGTAAGAAATTATTTTTTTATTATCAATCACAATTTCTTTGTTGCAAATTTCCTTAGCTGCCATTTTATGTGAAATGAGAATACAGGTTTTATTCTTGAGCGTTTTTAAGTTTTTGAGAAGTTGCACTTCTGTTTCTGCATCAAGTGCCGAGGTTGCCTCATCAAAAATTATAATCGGCGAGTCGCAGTAAACTGCCCTTGCGATTGCAATTCTCTGAATTTGTCCCTCAGAAAGTCCCTTGCCGTTCTCTCCCACAACAGTATCGAATTTTTGGGGTAATTTTTCTATAAAATCATAAGCACACGCTATCTTGGCGGCTTTAATGATTTTTTCATCATCGGGAGAATTAGCAGTAAAAGCTATGTTATCTCTGATAGTGCCCGAAAGCAGAAAGTTTCCCTGCGGCACATATGAAAACATACTGCGCACATTTTTATCTATATACACCTTACCACCATTTGCAAGCGAAAGGTAAATTTCTCCGTTATCGGGCGTAATAACATTAAGCAACAGCTTTGTAAGCGTACTTTTGCCAATTCCCGAAATGCCTGCAAGCAAAACGAAGTCACCTTTATTTAACTCAAGACTTGTATTTTTTAACACATCTTCCCTGCCGTAGCTAAAAGTGATATTATCAAACACGATTTTCTCGGTTTGACTATACAGCTTGAGCACATCAATATCAGACTTGTTGATTATCTCTTCGTTCTCAAGGTTTTCAATATCCATAAGTCGTTCGGCAGACGCAAGCGCAGAATAATAGGACGGCAAAATACTGCTGATTCCACGAACAGGGCCTTGAATTTGGGATACAAGGGCAAGCATAGAAGTAAGCACACCGTATGTAATTGTGTGGTCGCTGATAGCGAACGCACCCCATATGAGAGCATACATATAGCCAAGGGAAAAAACAAACGAAAATCCTGTGGTTGCAAATATTGAAATATAGTTTCTTATTCTCTTAATTCTAAAATTATTTTGCTGAAGATTCATTGCATTTTCGGCTACCTTGTTTTCAGCTCCGAAAGTTTTTACAACGAGCATACTTGAAAATATCTCCTGAAAAAAAGAGCGAGTTTTGCCGTCAGACTCCTGAACAGCCTTATGCAAAGATTTCATTTTAGACTTAAAGAGCAATACAACGGCAAACATAAGCGCTCCGCCGAAAACGAACACAAGGCAAAATGTTTTGTCAATCGAAAAAAGCACTATAAAAACGCCGACCAACTTTACCAAAAAATAAACAATGTTTGGAATAATAGAAATTATAGAACTAACTACAACGGAAACATCACTTGTAATTCTGTTGAGCAATTCACCTGTATGTATCTCGGAGATTCTATCGTATTTTTTCCTTATAATGTGATTGAATAAATCCTGTTTCATACGGATTTCAAGTTTAGCAGACACATTAAAAGTCAGCACCCTGCTTAATATTCTGATGACAAGCTGTGCAACTGTAAGTGAAACGAGGATAACTGCGTAAAAAACAATTCCGCCAACATTGGTATTAACAGCTGAATCTACGATACCTCTAGACAGGGTTGCAACGGCAACACCAAGATATGCCATTGCTCCGTATATTACCGACATTAAAATTATGCTGAGTATTTGCGGTCTTGCTTTTTTGAATATCCACTTGTTGGTTTCAGAATCAAGAATTTTTTTCAGCTTATTCATAGCTATCTCCCATCGGTCAAAAATTTCTCACAAATTTCAGCTGACTCAATATCAGTATTACATTTAAGCAAATAAAAATCATTTTCGCTTATTAGCTTATCGGCAGTAGTCAACATATAATCGGCGTACTCATCATCAAGGGATAACTTAATTGTATTCTTATAAAGCATTGGAAAAACATCTTTTTTATTCAGCTTTACAATGCTGTTTGTCTCTGCCCTTTCAAGAAATACTATTCCGCCGAGCTTTGCACGAGTATTAATGTTTACCCCACTTCCGCCGTCAAATGGCGAACCGTACACATACCAATCGTTGTCAATAAATCTGATAATCGGTTTATCATCATTGATTATCTGTACATTTTCAGCGCCGAATTTTTTTATCCATAGTTTTGTGTGCGTTGACTTGCCCACTCCCGAATCGGCAGAAAAAAGATATGCTTTGCCTTTATAAAGAATTGCAGACGAATGGAGAAATATCGCGTTGAATTTAAGTATTTTTTTATTGAAAATATCGGACATAAAGATATTTTCCAATCCGGCAATGCTCATAAGCATTTTATCATCATATTTTTGTCGCACATAATCTTCACGAATTGTAAATTTTATTAAAGGCGGCTCATCGCCAAAGTATTGATAATCTTTTGCTTTTGACTCAAATTCCTTAAAATTGGATTTCAATTTGCACACGATATCTGCTATTTTATAAATCGGCATAACATCACCAAATATATTATATTACAAAATCTGAAAATAAGCAACAAAAAGCACAGATGTTGCCACCTATGCTTTTAATTGAATTATTAGTTTTCGCTGTTTGCAATGAATGTCTGAATATCTGTAACATCGAGAACATCAATGTTGCCATCTTTATTGAAGTTAGCGGCAGTCAAAGCGTCTTTTGATGTTATGACTTCGGTTTCACCTGCGATGTAGCGCTGAAGTAAGGTTACATCGTTTACATCTACTTTGCCGTCAAGGTTGACATCGCCGAGAAGAATTTTCTTGTCAAGCGATACAAAGTTAATTCCGTTTTCATCTGCATAAGTTTCAGCATAAGAATTTGAATAACCGTAAATTGTAAGATTATCGCACTTAGCAAAAGCATTAGGAGCAATATTCTTTACAGCCTTTGGAATTACTACTTTAGCAAGTGATGTGCAGCCTGAAAAAGCAAAATCAGAAATTGTATTTACAGAATCAGGCACTGTAAACTCGGTTAAAGAAGTGCAGTTTTGGAAAGTTTGTCCTTTGATTTCTGAAATATTAGAACTAATATTTACAGTTGTCAAAGAAGTACAGCCCATAAATGCGGCATAACCGATTTTATCAAGCGTCATAGGAATATTGACCGACTTCAAAGAAGTACAGCCGCTAAAAGCAAACTCACCGATTACATCTATTGATTTTGCATTTGAAAATGAAATATTTTCAATCGCTGTGTTATTCAAAAATGCGTAATCAGCAATTTCCAAAACAGTGTATGTTGAGAGCTTATTAGGCACAACAACATCTGTTTTAGAGTCGGTGTATTCGTAAATTCTGCAATTAAATTTGCTTATAGGTGAATATTTAAAACCGTTTTCTTCAAAATATGTAGCTGCGTTAGCAGATACAAAAGCTGACATTGTGAAAATTAATACAAGCATAACACTTGCAATTCTTACGAATTTTTTAGTTTTCATAACAAATTACCATTCTACATCAGCACCATCAGTAGCAATAACATCAGGGTTGCTCTGTTTAATTCTTTGCAAATCAACATCATCGGTCTCACTGTCAGCGAGAATATTCTCAAATGAGAATTTAGTTACTTCAACTTCAGGCGAAGAATAAACCTTTTTGTTTTTCATTCAAATACCTCCATAAGTATTTTAACGGCAAGGCAGATTTTACTCTGCCCTGCCAAAAAATTCAAATCATCAAACTGTTGCGTCAGGACCTAAGTTGATGTTTGCTAAGTCAGAAGTAATATATGTAAGGTTACCAATATCATACATATTCATATAAACAGGATCACTTAAGTAAATCTCTCCTGAAACTGTATCATAAATATATGAGTAAACCTTCATAACATTCTGCTGTGATGTTTCACTGTTCTTGAATCTTAAGTAGTACTCAATTCTATTCTTTACAGAAATATTTGAGTTCTTAATCTCATATCTGTAAACATTTCTGTCAGCACTTTCGCTATCAACTTTATAAGTGCCTACCTTACCGTTTGCAGTTGCAGCCTTTACCAAATTGCCAATAGCATCTTTATTAGAAGATGTTTCATAAGACTTGAGATCATTAATATCGTTATATTTTGCAACGACTTCAAAGGTAACTCCAACCTTGATATTAGCATTATTCTTGATGAGTTCCTGATCCTTATCAAAGCTGAGAGCAAAGTCTGTGTAGAGGTAATCGGTCTTAGTAGCACCTGTATTAAGTGTGCCGTCACCCTTTACACCGTCGCCTGTTGTCCACTGGTTTCTTGTGTACTCAAGGAGTCTGATGCTTGCCTGAGCCTCTTTAATATCGTCCTTAGCAAATCTGTCTGCATATACAGGAACGATATAGTAGTTCTGATAGCTTACATAGTTATATTCCTTAGAATATGACTTAGCAATGAGGTTTTTATAACCGTCAAGCTGAGAAAGGTCTGTTAATCTTGCTGACATATCTGCTTTAGGATTAGCCATATAAGTCTTAACTGCATTGCTAAACTGCTGTGCGCTATCTCTGTTATCAAAGATTGCCCAGTAGCTGAGCTCATACTCAGGAGCGTCATCTGCGGTTGAATACTTAATAGTATCAGGGAACTCGGTTGTGCCTGTCTTGTAGAGGTACTCACCGTTTGAAACAGCCAATTCGCCATACTTAACAGTTTCAGGTTTTGTCCATCCATCGTCAACAGCAAGTGCTGTAATTGTAAGATCTGAAGATTTAGTAGTAGCATCAACAGTAGCGATATAGCCCTTGATTACTGCATGATCAATATCCCACTTAATCTCATTTCTGAAGTTAGATACAAACGGAGCTTTCTTTGTGATGAATTCTTTGCTAAGCTGATCTTTCTCAAGATGTGCAGCTACATTCGCAGCCCACATTTCCTCTAACTCAATACCGGATACTTTATCCTTAATAACATAACTCTGTTCGCCGTTAAGTCTTGTTTTATAAGTGTAAGTAATCTGATAATCAATAGGAACTGATTTGATATTTGAATAGAACGGAATGTTTGACTTTTTAAGTTTGTAAGAAACATTGCCGTCGGCATCTTTGCTTTCTTCAAACAATGAGCTAATTGCACGCTCTACTCTGTAAGTTTGCTCACCTGTGCCTGTAAATGTTGCATCATAACGCTTAGGTGTGTCACTGCTGTAACCTTCATAGAAGCCTTCTACTGTATCGTTACCGTAAGGTACGGTTCTAAGTGTAAGACGAATTTTATATGTGCTTGTATAAGTAACATATTTTGAAGGAATTACAAGGCTACCTGATGTTTCGGCAATAGACGCCTTAACAATATTGTTGCTGTCTATGATGTCTGCCTTAATGAAAGTTTTGCCGTCTGCAGAGCCTGTAAGCAATGTGTGTGAAAGTGTTAATGTACCGCTTGGAGTTGGAATAAAGCGAGCAACATAAGTTTCATTGTTTGTCATTGGGAAGTCAGCATCGGACTCATTAGTAATGAATGAATAACCGTCAGAGGTCTTAAGGTACCAGCCAATGAAATAGTAATTAGCATTGGCGTCTGTTTGAGCATGAACACTGAAGTTACCGCCGCCTACTGCACCTTCACATGTTGTCTTGCCGCTGTAATCGGCATTTGTAAAGTAAGCCTTAGCGCCTGTTGTAGTACCGACATTGCTGTCTTTAACAAATGCATCTTCAACAAACTTAGAAGTATCATCTGCTCTGTACTCAATCTTAACATTAGCGGAAATCTTCTGAGCTTTCTTAGAGAAATACCAACGGCCGTCAGCACGAGTACCCTTATCATCACCGCCGAAATTTGACTTTTCATATGCAATCTTTACAGGTAAGTTAGCATATGGTTTAAGTGCATTGTATGCAGTTGTATATGTTTTGTCAACCTTGTTTTCGTCAATAAGGTTAGAACAGTTGATTGTTGTAATATACTTGCCCTCGTGGTCATATACTGACCACTCAGTAGCATATTTACCAATATAATTTTTCTGATAACCGTCAGATATTACTGTAAGATACTTGCTGTCATAATCAGTAGTCCAATCTTCTGAAAGAATATTTCCAAAGATGTCAACGATATTACCATAGTAATCCTTAAGCGGTTCAAGCTCGTTCTTATTATAAGTAGAGCTGCTTAAACCTGCCTGTGAAGGCTTGTTATCTGTTGTAGTTCTGTAACGGAAGTCGAAGATAATATTATCTACATCATTAGTTTCAGAAAGCTTGTAGAAGTCGTCATAGTCATATGTCTGAGCATTGTCATTAATCTGACTGCTAAAGTTAAGTTTATGAACATCATCCCAAATGTAGTTATTCAATGTAATACCCGAAACCTTATTAGCCGGGTCACCGTTAAGGTACTTAGGAATCTGCATTGAATATTTACCACCCTCGTATACCAAAGGCTGACCGGGATAACCGCCAAGCGCATTCATTTTATCAGAATTAAATTTGCCTGTATCTGTACCGTTTTTGTACCAAGCCTGAACAGCAACTGTGTTGCCCCACTTAGCCTGTACTGTTTCGTCAAAGTCCTCGACATAGAATGTAACTGTATCGGTATCGTCGATGTAGTAGTAAATAGGTGTGATTTCGATAAACTTATCTGTGCAATCCTCAGGAACCGTATATTCAAATGAATAAACACCGTTTGTTTTATCAGCAGCCGAGCTATTGATTATGCCATAAGAATAGCCGTTCACACAGAATGCTTTTACATAGTACTTGCTTCTGTAATCATTATCAATTGTAGTTGTAACTGTAATTGTTGAGCCTAACTTTGCGTAGCCTTCTTCATAATAAGTAGCAGATTTCTTCTTAGTTACATCATCGCCTGTGTAAGAAATTTTAGTATCTGCCATATCAGCGTACTTCTGATATTTAGCTCTGATAGTACCGTCTTTAGCATATACTTTAACTCTCGAAGAAACTGTGCCTGTAACATCAGGAATAATCTCATAAGTTGTAGCAAGTGCATGGTTATCTGAACTCTCAACAATTTTGTTATCAAAGTAGTAACCGAGGTTAACCTTTACGCTTGAAATAGTATCTGCATAATCTTCAAGTACTCTAAATCTTGCGAAAGCTGTATTTACATATGAAGATTCATCGTGCTTAGGCAATCCCCATCGGCTATCGCCGCAGTCAAAATACTTTGTATTAGCTTCATTAGCAACAGCTTTGGAATTATTGTAATTATCATACGCATATTCCCATGATGTTGACATACCTACTGAATTAGAAATCGTAAAACAATATGTTTTAGAGGAGTCAAAGTGTTCACTGTCAAAGTAAGCATACACCTGTCCATCTGCATCACGGTAAAGATTGAGATACTGAGTGAATTTACTCGGGTTTGAATCGCTGTCGCTGTAAATGAGGTAAAGATTCGGAATCACTGCACCTGTAGCTTCAGCAAACTTTGCAAATACATCAGTGTCTTTTGTAAGTTTAAATGTGTATGTTGTATTTGTTGAAAGGCAATCGCTTGTACCGTTGATATCTGAGTACCAACCTTTAAATACATAACCTTCTTTAGCAACAGCATTAAATGTTACCTCTGTACCATACGGATGTGCGCCTTCAACTATAGAAGTGCCATTGCTCGAACAGCTGAAAGTACCCATTTTATCATCGCTGCCTGTTGCATAACCAAAGCCTAAACGGCAATCCGGTTTTGGTGCAAATGTAGCAGAAACAGTTACATCGCTTTCAGGCATTGTGTAAGAACCGTCACTGTTAGGATTGATAGGAATATCGCTTGCATCTTTTACAGTAATAGCATCAAGCTCATAACCGTCATTCGGTGTGGCTGTTACTGTAAATGTCTTGCCTGCCGCAAGAGACTCGGCAGAAACATTAATTGTACCGTTTTTAGGAGTTTCTTTTGTTATTATGTAAGTTGTTGTAGGAGCAGTATAAGTTTCCCATTCTTCAGTTGAGTTATTATACATCATACCTACATTTAATTTTAAGTTACCGGTCTGCTTATCACAATTAGCTGCAGTGGTTGAACCCTTAGATCCATATCTGAAAATGATACTGTTATAGGTTGATAAATTATCATTCTCATATTTATAAATCTTATTACCGTCACTGTCAGTGCTAACATATGTCATAACAGGAGCACTAGCCCAATCTGTAAGATTAACTTTGTCATTCCAAATATAAGCAAAGAAACTTTCATTCCATTTAGCAGCATTTTTTAAATATACTACATTGTTAGCTACCGGTTTTGTCGGTTCTGTCGGTTCTGTCGGTTCTGTACTGCCATATGTCGTCCAAGAAAGAGTATAATCTGAATTTACCTTAACGCAGTTATAATTATTGTTTGCAGGAACAGCTATATTAGTTCCTTCGGAACCATCCCATACAATTTTAAAACCTCTGAAATATTCGTGACTATCTATAGCAGAAAAATCAAATTTATAAGTATAATTACCGAGATCCTTACTGGTAGTATACCAACCGCCGTAATTAGTAAACTGATCATCCCAATAATAGTTTACACCTTTTGCAACTTTACTAATCGCAGATAGATCAACATACATATAATCTTGATTATATGGGTATCCTGTTTCATTAGCCGCATTCGAAGTAACCATACCGACAAGCATAGTCGAAAGCATCATCATAACAGCAAGTACAATAGAAATCGACTGTTTGCCAATACGCTTGAAATTAGTTTTCATTTTTTATTACCTCCATTTAAAAAATTGAAATATATGAGCCGAATAAGTCTGAACCGTCGGAGAGGGAAGTTTTGCTTAGACGGCGACCGCTTTTACCGACTGACCTTCGGTGAATTTGCTGTATTCGGCAGTCAGACCGTATACTAACCCATATTTTTATTCCCTAACATTATAACATTTTTAGGTTTTTATTTCAATATTTTTTTGCTGTTTTGTCGATTTTGACATTTCTTTATTAATTATATACAAAGCATATATATAATTATTGTGCAATAATAATATTTTAAATCACTTCAAAGAATTATAATTTTATAAATTTTTTATAATAAAAAATTTTTGCTGTCAATATGCATAATTTGTATTAGCTTTGTACTTATTTATTACAACCGCACTTTTTCAGCAATATTTTTCACAATAAAGCATTATATCAAAAGAAAAAGCCTTGCCGAAATCGACAAGACTTTTTTAAAATTATGGCGGAGAGAAGGGGATTCGAACCCCTGGTACGGTGATTACCGTACACATGATTTCCAATCATGCTCCTTCGGCCAGCTCGGACATCTCTCCAAAGACAATGATTATTATATCAAATAGAAAAGTGAAAATCAAGACTTTTTTCAAATTTATTGATACTTTTACTCACTTTCTCTGATTGCCTTATTAATGTAGTTAAGCACACGCTTTTTATCTGCGCTCCACATGGGTGCGACAAGAATATTTTTGTCGCCGTCACCTGTAAGCCTGTGAATTACGGTGGTTTTCGGGATAACTCTAAGGCATTTTACGAGTATATCCGCATATCGCTCGAGCGACAGAACGGGCACATTGCCCTTTTCGTATTCATCGCATAAGTCGGTATCCTTTAATATGTGCAAAAGCTGTAACTTAATTCCGTCGGAACATTTGCCCGCATATTCAGCACTCCGCACTATCATATCTTCCGTTTCATCAGGCAGACCGATTATAATGTGCGTTATAACGCTTATGCCCTCCTTGTGCAGGCGCTTAACCGCATCATCATACACGCTTAAGTCATATCCACGGCGAATATAGTCTGCCGTGCTTTTATGAACTGTCTGCAAGCCGAGTTCCACCCACACAGGCTTTATTTTATTAAGTCTTGAGAGCAAATTTACGGTTTTGTCAGGCAGGCAGTCGGGACGAGTGGCAACAGAAAGCGCCACAATTTCATCGGGCGCAATAGCCTCGGTAAAGATTTTTTCGAGATACTCAACAGGCGCATAGGTATTTGTAAACGGCTGAAAATACGCAATAAACTTTTTGCAATCGGTTTTCCTGCATATTCTCTCCTTTGCCTGCGCTATCTGCTCGGTTATACTGAGATTTCTGCTTGCGGAAAATTCACCAGAACCTCCCCTACTGCAAAAAATACAGCCTCTGGTGTCAATTTTGCCGTCACGATTTGGGCAGGTCATACCGCCGTCAAGTGAGATTTTATACACCTTTTCGCCAAAGGTGTTTTTTAAATATTCGTTTAGAGAATAATAATACATAACTGCTCCGTTTTTCCGTAAAATGCAAAGTGACCGACTATGTCGGTCACTGCATTGGTTAAAAAAATTTAGAAGAGGAAAATCTATGAAAATGTCTTATTAGCTTTATTGTGCTTATATAATAACCCTGCTTTGTGATGATTATATGAATAGAAGTACAATAATGTGTGAAACATTGTGAGTTTTATCAAAAATCAAAAGGTTGAATACAATTTGATATACTCAAGAAATTTTGCATTGATTTCATCTTCAAGTTTTTTTCAAATTCTTTGTCAATGCCGCCGTTAAAAATTACTTAATATGAATTTGCATTGCGAATTGTAAATGTAAACATAGCTTATCTAAATAATTCCATATCAGAATTATATAAATCCTCTCTTGTAATATCTGCGTAAAACTCCTCACCCGTTGCATTTTCCAATGCTTTTATAACAAGGTTAGGGTTTGCGTTATCGGTACTGCCCGCCGAAAGTGTAATTTCAAGCTCGGTAAAGTCGCATTTCTCGGATAAAGAATATTCCTTAATGCTTTTCTTTAAATCAACGGTCTTGTATCCCGATTTCGACTTCTTCTCAAGCATTATTTCTTCGCTTTCCAAAAGTTCTTTCAGTGCGGTATATACTTTATCAGAGTTAAGATTATCACTGCTGATTTTCATATTAAACCTTGCATACGCAATTTTTCCGGCTTTCATAATCGGCTCTGTAACGGCAAAAACTCTTATTCCCTGCGGCAAACAGGCATTTAAGTTGTTTATTAATTCCTCATCAGAAATATCTTCTATTAATTTTATATCCATACACTCGTTTATTCCCCTAAAGCCAAGTGAAAGCGGCAGTGGAAATGTAGCGAACGGGTGCGGATTAAATCCCTCTGTATGCCATATTGGCGCTTTGCTCTTATGCAATGCTCTGAGCATACAGCGGTTTAAGTCAAGGTGCGATATATAACGGCACTCGTTATCCTTTTTAAACCAAACTCTTGCGTTTTTCAAAGCACACACCCTCCCCGTATTTTGCTGCACCGCAGTTATTGCACTTTAGTCGGCAATGCGGTGTTGTTGTATTTTCATATGCTTTTTTACATTCTTTAATAAGGTATTCCTTTGTTACGCCGTAATCAAGATGATCCCATGGGAATACTTCGTCAAAGGAGCGCTGACGGTTTGCATAGAAAGTCGGGTCTATCCCACATTCGTCAAAAATATCAAGCCATTTCTGCAAATCAAAGCAATCGCCCCAGCCGTCAAAATGAAAGCCTTTTTCGCAGGCAAGCTCCATAGCTTTGCATAGCTTTCTGTCGCCACGAGCAAACACCGCCTCAAGATAGCTTGTGTCGGCATCGTGGTAATTGAACTGAATTTTACGGGTGGTAATGCTCTCTTTAATATGCTGTTGTTTTGCATGGAGGGTAGGAATTGTATCCTGTCCGTGCCACTGGAACGGCGTAAACGGCTTTGGCACAAAAGAAGAGGCAGAAACCGTAACTCGCACGCTCTTGCCATTTGGCTTTGTGGGGCAATGATAATAGGTATCCACAACCGCCTGCCCGAGGTCGGCAATAGCCTTTACATCGTCCATAGTTTCTGTTGGCAAACCAATCATAAAGTACAGCTTTACGGTAGTCCAACCGCCTGCAAACGCTGTTGCGCAGGTCTGCATCAATTCATCGTGCTGAACATTTTTATTGATAACATCACGCATACGCTGACTTCCCGCCTCAGGAGCAAATGTAAGTCCGCTCTTGCGCACTGTTTTTATCTTATTCATAATGTCATCGGTAAAGCCGTCTACACGCAATGACGGAAGAGATATGCTGACTTTTTCGTCTTTGCTCCACTCGTTCAGCTTAGTAAGCAACGGCACTATTTGTGTATAGTCGCTTGAGCTGAGCGAAGAAAGCGACACCTCGTCATAGCCTGTATTATCGCACAAGGCTCGGCACTGCTTATTGATGACTTCGGGCGATTTCTCTCGTACAGGGCGGTAGATAAAGCCTGCCTGACAGAATCGACAGCCACGAATACAGCCACGAAAAATCTCCTGCACCGCTCTGTCGTGCACAATTTCCACAAGAGGAACTACGAAATTATCGGGATAATAGCTTTCGTCCATCTTTTTCATAAGGCGCTTATGCACCACAGCAGGCGCACCGCACTTTGGAATGTACTGCTTGATTGTGCCGTCCTCGTTGTACTGCACATCATAGAGTGACGGAACATACACACCCTCAATCTGAGCGCACTCAATCAAAAACTCTTCTCTTGATTTGCCCTCATCTCTGCACTTTCTGTAAAGCTCCATAACCTCAAGGTCTACCTCTTCACCCTCGCCGATAAAGAAAAGGTCGATAAAATCAGCGATAGGTTCAGGGTTACAGGCACATGGACCGCCTGCAACAACAATCTGCTTTAGACCTTTTCGGTCGGATGAATTAATCGGCACACCCGAAAGTTTGAGCATATTGAGCACATTTGTAAAGCTAAGCTCGTACTGCAAAGTAAAGCCAATAAAATCAAATTCAGATACAGGATCTCCGCTTTCGAGTGCATAAAGCGAAATATTGTTTTTAATCATTTCCTTTTCCATATCAATCCAGGGCGCAAAAACTCGCTCGCACCAAATGTACGGAATTGAATTAAAAAGGCTGTAAAGGATTTTCATACCGAGATGTGACATTCCCACTTCGTAGGTATCAGGAAAGCAGAAAGCAAACCTTACATCAACATCCTTTTTATTTTTTACAACTGCATTAAGTTCTCCGCCAACATATCTGCCCGGCTTTTGAACCTTTAGCAAAAGTTTTTCTACTTCCTTGCTGACCATTGTATTACCTCCGTCAGAAATACCTGTTATTTTTAAAAATTAATGAAAGTATAATATAACCGCACACAAACAACAGCGAAAAATTATAATCGGAATTAAACAGAATTATAAAACCCAGCACTGCTATTGGAAATAGTGCGATAAAAGTTACAATATTTACTGTCTTTTCAGCCGTAGTGCTTGAAAACCTGCGGCTCAGCAAAATATACAACAGCTGCCCTCCGTCAAATGACATAACGGGGAGCAGATTTAAAAGGCATAATGATAAATTTACATAAGCAAATTTCATTAATTCTATTCCACTATATAAGTATAGCAGAAAAATTATAATAAAACAAACAAAATTCGCAAAAGGGCCGAAAAAAACTATTAAAAAATTCTGTAAATCAGTTCTTTGCTGTCGGCACTCGTCATTTATTGCAATTTCAAATAAAGAAATGCTGATTTTGGTGGGTTTGCTCCCGAAAATCAGCATCATAGCCAAATGCCCCAATTCGTGAATTACAACGGCAAAACAGCACATTACAAATCCGCTGAATATATCAAGAATAATGCAAGCCGCAATAAGACAAAGCAAGGTGTAGGAAATACAGAATTTGATATTAAGTATTTTAAATTTCATCGTCAGTCGCAGTGCCAAAAATTTCGGATAACTTGTAATCATCCGGAATATCTTTTGCTATAATCGACTTGTTAAGCTCACCGTAGTACCACTGTCGGGTATTGGCATAAAAATCTCCGCCGATTGTTTTTATTATAACTGCTGCCAAAGCGATTAACAGGCAAATTATCAGCTGAGCTGTAATGAGCACCTGCGAATTGTGCGACTTTTTTCGTTTTTTAGGCACAGCCTCCATTGTGTCAGCACTTTCTGTTTCTGCATTGGCTGGAACGGAATATTCGGGGCAAGACGCACTCTGCCAACCGTCATCGTATGTAATTTCGTTTGTAAAATTTTCTTCTGTCAAAACAACCACCTCAATGCAAATATATGCACTGAGGTGGACAAAATTAACCTAACTTTTTAAAATCGCCTTTTACAAGGTTTATAAAGAAACCAATCGCAATTGCAAGCGAGAAAATCTCGGCAATCGGAAAAGCATACCATACAGTGCCAAGTCCCCAAATTTTTGAGAATATAAAAGCAATCGGTAAAATGAGAACGAGCTGACGGGCAAAAGACATAATAAGACTTCTGATACCCTTTCCGACAGCCTGAAACAATGTGGTAAAGATAATGCCGGCTGCAGCAGGAATAAAGCAAAGGCTTATAATTCTGAATGCCGGAACACCAATCTTCATAAGCTCATCTGTACCGCCGAACATTGAAATAAGCTGCTCCGGAATTGCCCACATTGCAATAGTTCCCAAGGTCATAATAATTACGCCGATAATAATACCACGCTTGAGTGCGGAATATACTCGCTTGCGGTTTCTTGCACCGTAGTTATAACCGATAATCGGCATAACACCCTGATTAAGACCAAAGCAAGGCATAAATACAAAGCTCTGTAATTTATAGTATACACCAAGCACTGTTACTGATGCCTCAGATGATGCGAGAATACCGTTTAATCCGACAATCATAATCGAACCGATTGACTGCATAATAACAGACGGGAAACCAACGGCATAAATATTCTTAATGGTCTGCATACTGAATTTAAAATTTTTAAATGTAATTTTTATCATATGAGATTTTAAGAAAATTATAAGCAAGGCAAAAATCATACTGCAAAACTGTCCGAATACGGTAGCTATTGCTGCACCCATTACACCAAGTTCAGGGAACGGACCTATACCGAAAATCAAGAGCGGGTCAAAAATAATATTAATTACCGCTCCCGTGAGCTGAAACAACATAGGGAAAATCATATCGCCCGTAGCCTGCAAAGTTTTTTCGATTGTAACTTCTATAATCGCAAAGAGCGAAAAGCAGAGAACCACTGTAAGGTACTGTGTGCCGTACTCGATAATATTTTCATTTGATGTGTAAAGCATCATAAAAGGTCTTGACATCACAATACCGAGGACAAGAAAGATTGCGTAGCTGAAAAAACTTAACAGCAGACCGTGGGTTGCAACCTCGTTTGCCTCTTCAAAATTCTTTTCGCCAAGTCGTCTTGATACAAGCGAGTTAATGCCAACGCCTGTACCGACAGCTACGGCAATCAACAGCATTTGCAAGGGGTAAGCAAGAGAAGTTGCGTTAAGTCCCTCCTGGCTGTACTGACCGATAAAGATACTGTCTACTACATTATACATTGCCATAATTGTCATTGAAAAAATCACTGGCAACGACATTGTAAGAATAAGTTTTGTCATAGGCATAGTGCCCATTTTGTTTTCTTTTACATTTTCCATTCGTTATTCATATCCTTTCTCTTTTTAATTCTTTATTTTTATTTTAGAAACAAAATGCTTTTTATAAATCATAAACACTGCAAGCATAATGAGCGAACCGAAGAGTACACCCGAAAAATCAAGCAGCACATCGGTAATCATTCCTGCCCTGCCCTCAACATTGAGCTGTATTGTTTCGTCACATACAGCTGTGGCAAGTCCGCAAAACATTACATTAATATAGTATTTGTATGGTTTTAGTTTATCAAATGCAAATGCGCACGACATAAGCATTGCGCCTATTGCGGTGTATTCGCTGAAATGCGCAGCTTTTCTTACTATATGGTCTGTAAGGTCGGGAGTGAATCCGATAAAGGATAAGAATTTTTCCAAAAACTCAAGAACATTTCCGCTCTCCTCCTCCGAAATATCGGCAGGCATTGAAGAGTGAATAAAGGCAAATGCCACAAGTGCAAGTGTGATTATTATTAAAATTGCTTTTACTTTTTTACTGCAACTGTAAGTATCCATTTTTAGTCACCTCGTATTATTTTACACAAATCTACATAATATGTCAATCGGCTTATTAAGGAAATGCAATATTTTAAATGTGTGTTAAAAAATCAAGGAAAAGGCGGCGTTTTTTAGATAAAAAACAAATTGCAATATATATGTATTTCTGTTATACTGTTAAATAGCTTTTTAAATTGAAAGGGGTATTGTTTTGTTAAACTATATCTTAGTGTTTTTGATTTCTATGGTTCCTCTTATTGAACTCAGAGGAGCTGTTCCGTTTGGTGTGGGAATGCAGCTCGATTTGTTTTGGGTGTATGTCCTCGCAATTTTAGGTAATATGCTCCCTGTACCTTTTATATACTTTTTCGCAAGAAAGGTACTTGTTTGGGGCAGTGATAAAAAATTTATAGGCAAATTCTTTAAATTCTGCCTTGAAAAGGGTGAAAAGGGCGGCAAAAAATTGCAGGCAAAGGCAGGCAAAGGCTTATTCTTCGCTTTGCTCTTGTTTGTAGGTATTCCACTTCCCGGTACAGGTGCATGGACGGGTACACTTGCCGCAAGTATGCTTGATATGGACTTTAAGTCAAGCGTTATAGCTGTTATGCTCGGCGTAATACTTGCAGGTATAATTATGGGACTCGCAAGTATGGGACTTTTCGGCGGACTGAGCGCTATATTTGCTCCAAAATAAAAATCTTACGGGCAGCAAAAGCTGCCCTATTTTTTAGGATGATAACTTTGACAAATACAATTTACGATGTAATTATTGTCGGCGCAGGCGCAAGCGGACTTGCAGCGGCAATTTCAGCAAAAAGGAAAAACAAAGATTTAAAAATCGCAATACTTGAGGCTCAGAAAAAAGCAGGCAAAAAAATTCTCGTTACAGGCAACGGCAGATGTAATCTTACAAATATAAATGTAAATAAAGATTTTTACCATGGCAGTTTTGATGTTGCCCCTGTTCTTAAACGATATTCAGCTAATAAGCTAATGGCATATTTCTCTGCACTCGGTCTTGTTTGCGATACAGAATCAAACGGTCTTGTGTATCCTCACTCAAGACAAGCAAGCGCTGTACTTGATGTGTTGTTAATGGAATTTAAAAGGCTCAATATTGAAATAATTTGCGAATGTAAAGTTGAACTTATCCGCAAAAAGAGCGGCACTTTTAATATAAAAACCAACAACGGCGACTATGTTTCTAAAAAAGTTGTAATGTCCTGCGGTGGCAAGGCATTTCCAAGTGCAGGTGGTACAGGGCTCGGACTTGATGTAATTAAAAATCTCGGTCATAAAATCACACCCGTTTCTCCTGCCCTCTGCCCCATTCAGGTTAATAGCTGTTACATAAAAAGCCTTAAAGGAATACGGGCAAAAGCAGAGGTCACGCTTTTTGACGGCAGCAAAGCCGTAAAATCAGAGGTCGGCGAGGTTCAGTTTACCGACAGCGCACTTTCGGGAATTTGCGTGTTTAATCTTACCACCCTATTGCCAAAAGTGAAAAGTCCTGTTATTTCAGTTAATCTTGCAAAAGATTATTCCTATATAGAATTATTAAATCTACTTAACGATAGAAAAAAGCTGTTTGCAAATGAGCCGATAGAAAATTACTTTACAGGTCTGTTCCATAAAAATATTGGAATTGCCCTTTTGAAAAGCGTTACCGATAAGCCAATGACTGAAATATGCAAAAGGCTCAGCGATAAAGAAATAAGAGCGCTTGCAAATATCACCCAAAATTGGAAATTTGAATGTAAACAATGCAAAGATTTTTCAAAAGCTCAGGTAATGCTCGGAGGAGTAAACGGCAGTGAAGTAAACAACTATACATTTGAAAGCAAAATTGTAAAAAATCTATTCATCTGCGGCGAGGCACTTGATATATGCGGTGACTGCGGTGGATTTAATCTGCATTTTGCTTTTGCGAGCGGAATTATAACAGGAGAAAATTTATGATAAGAATAAATAACATACCCTTGCCACTTGACTACACAAGTGAAACCGTTTTAAATAAGGCGGCTAAATCAATTAATGTTGATAAAAAGTTTTTTAAGAGCTGCACAATTTTCAAACGCTCGGTTGACGCCAGAAAAAAGGACAATATATTTTTTCTTGCCACTGTTGAGGCAGAACTGATTATAAATGAAGAGAAAATCTGCAAAAAATTCAAGAATGCTGAAATTACAGAAAAATACGAATATAATGTAAATGACTTTAAAGGTACAGTAAGTCCTGTTGTTGTGGGCGCAGGCCCTGCGGGTCTTTTTGCGGCGCTCATTCTTGCGCAGAGCGGTGCTAATCCTATTCTTGTGGAGAGAGGCAGAGATGTTGACTCACGAACCGAAGATGTGCATAAATTTTGGCAGAGCGGTGTTCTTGACACAACAAGCAATGTGCAGTTTGGCGAGGGCGGCGCAGGTACTTTTTCAGACGGCAAGCTCACAACGGGCACAAAGGATACCCGTCAGCGCAAGGTGCTTATTGAATTTGTAAAGCATGGCTCTCCCGAAGAAATACTTTATAATGCAAAGCCCCACATCGGCACTGATAAATTAAGACCTACTGTAAAAAGCATACGAAATGAAATTATCCGACTTGGCGGAAAGGTAATGTTTGAAACAAAACTTGTAGGTTTTACAGAAAAAAATAATGTAATTACAGGTGCGCAGGTTGAGCATAACGGCACTGCCGAGGTAATAGAAACAAACGCAATTATTCTTGCTATCGGTCACAGCGCAAGAGATACTTTTGAAATGCTAAGCGAAAAAGCTATTCCTATTGAGGCGAAGGCTTTTTCGGTAGGTGCAAGAATTGAGCACCATAGAGAAATGATTGATAAATCACAATACGGAAAATTTGCAGGCAACAAGTCGCTCGGCGCAGCAAACTATAAAACGAATGTTCACCTTGACAACGGCAGAGGTGTTTATACATTTTGTATGTGTCCGGGCGGAAAGGTAGTAAATGCCTCGAGTGAGGAAAACCGCCTTTGCACAAATGGTATGAGCGAGTTTGCAAGAAATGAAGAAAATTCAAATGCCGCTTTACTTGTAGGAGTTACTCCTGCCGATTTTTCTTCCGACAGTCCGCTGGCAGGAATGTACTTTCAGCGAGAGCTTGAAAGCAAGGCTTTTGTGGCAGGCGGAGAAAATTACAACGCACCTGTTCAGAGAGTGTGTGACTTTCTTAACAATAATGCAAGCACCAAAATCGGTGATGTTAAGCCGACTATCGGCCCTAATTTTACCCCAACAAGCCTTGACAACTGCTTGCCGAATTTTATTACTAATTCTATGCGACAGGCGATTATTCAAATGGATAAAAAACTGCATGGCTTTGCTTACGGTGACGCAATACTTACAGGTGTAGAAACACGCAGTTCTTCCCCAATCAGAATTATGAGAAATAAAGATTTGCAAAGCGTAGCGATTGCAGGACTTTACCCATGCGGTGAAGGCGCAGGATATGCAGGTGGTATTATTTCTGCCGCAGTAGACGGAATTAAGTGTGCCGAAAAAATTATTGAAAATTCTGTATCAGAATAAAAACAAAATTACAGCAAGCAAAAAGTGCAGTTCATACGAGCTGCACTTTTTGCTTGTAAGATATTTGAAATTTTAATTTTGAGCTGCAATATACATCTGAAGTTCTGTTACATCGGATACTGTAAGCTGACCGTCACCGTTGAGATCGAGTGCCTCAAGTACCGCCTTGTCGTTTTCATCTATCATAGGTGTACCGTCATCATTTTTATAACCCGAAATATGGAACTGCATATGTGTAACATCAGAAACATTTACAATGCCGTCACCGTTTGCATCGCCCTTGAGTACCTTTTTGCCATCAATAGCCACAAATTTCAGCTTGTTGCTATCAGTGTAAGAGTTTACATAACTCTGTGCATACGAACCTTCGTAGCCATAAATCGTAATGTCTGAGTTAAGGAGGAAGAATAATCTATCGCCAATTGAGGTTACGCTCTTAGGAATAGTTACACTTTTAAGATTGTAGCACTCTGTAAAGGCATACTCTTCAATAGTTGAAACACCGTCCGGAATTACTACGCTTTCTAGGCTTGTGCAACCCCAAAAAGCACAACCCTTAATGTATGTAAGAGTTTTGGGAAGTGTGATGCTTTTCAAGTTTGCTTGATTGTAAAATGCACCACGAGCAAGCATTGTTACGGTTTTGCCGTCTATCTTCTCAGGAACTACCAAATCGGTATCACTGCCAAGATATTCCCAAAAAATAATCGAATTTCCGTCAATATTCTCATAGCGGTAGTCGCCACTTGTTATAACATAATGCTCAGCATCTCTGCTCTGCGAAACCTTTGGAACATTTACTTCGGCTGCGTTTGCAGTAAATTGTATTGTCGAAAACGCAGAAGTAAGCATTACGGCAGCAATTATTGTTGCAATAGCTTTTTTAGATTTTTTCATCTTATAACCCCTAACTAAAAATAATTATATATTCATATTATCACTGCAAAAATTCTTTGTCAATAAAAGCGATAATAATTGACTCTATTTTCATATATTACAAAAAGCAAACACAATAATTTTGTATAAAAGCGAGAATATTCGTCAAAACATTGATTTCCCGAAATCATAAGTTTATAATTAGTTAGGATTTTAACTATTAGAATTATAACTATTGAGGTGATTTATATTGGAGTCTATACACTACCTGCTTATGTCAGATCATTTTTTAGTACAAAAATCTCTGCTTACGAGTATAAAGGATTCAGAGCTTACTCCGGGTCAGCCGAAAATACTTGACTATCTGCAAAATCACAACGGCTGTGTGCAAAAAGAGATTGCAAAAGGCTGCCACATTGAGCCTGCATCCATCACTGTTATTTTAAAGGGTATGGAAAGCAAAGGCTATATTGAGCGCAAAATGATAAACGGTGACAGGCGCTCGCTGTATGTTTTTTTGACAGAAAAGGGCAAAAAATATATTGAATACCTAAATGAAAAATTTGATAAGGTAGAAAACACAGCGCTTAAAAATTTCTCGGAAGATGAAAAACAGCAATTAAATGATTTGCTTATGCGAGTTTATGAAAATATGATAGCAAATGAAAAGGAGGAAATATAAATGAATTTAAAAAATGTGAAAGTGCGATTGCCTATGTACCTAATCGGCTTGTTTATAATGACAATAGGCATAGCGATTTCGGTAAAATCTAACCTTGGCGTATCGCCGGTAAGCTCTATTCCCTACACAATGACCTGCATATTGGGAATTGAAATGGGAAAAGCAACAATATTGTTTCATATTGTTTTGGTGCTTATTCAGTTAATTATTCTCAGAAAGAATTTTAAATTGATCAGTCTTTTACAAATTCCTGTCGGAGTTGTTTTTGGATATTTCACAACCTTTTGCAACTACTTGGCAAGTTTCTTTCCCGATACCGACAACTTGGTTATAAGAATCATTATGGTTCTCATAAGTGCTTGCATTGTAGCATTCGGTATTTTTCTGTATCTGCCTGCCGATGTTATTCCTCTTGCAGGTGAAGGAGTAATGAGTACGGTTTCACAGGTTACGAAAATAGAATTTTCAAAGGTAAAGATTGCTTTTGATATTACTATGGTTATTGTTTCGGGCGTGTCTTGTCTTATTTTTATTCATAGCCTTGGCAGTGTTGGTATAGGAACAGTAATTGCGGCTTTCCTTGTTGGATTTATTCTCGGCATTATCAATAAAGCATTCGGAAAATACAGAGATAGGCTCTTAGGCAAGATTGAAGTCGCAGACGATATTGCTGAGTCAGACGACAACAAACCGACATATGTAATTTCTATTTCAAGAGAATACGGCAGTGGCGGCAGAGAAATCGGAAAAATTCTTGCAGACCGACTTGGCTATAAATATTATGATACAGAGCTTATCAAGCTCGTAATGGAAGAAAGCGGTTATTCACCCGAATACATAAAAAAGAATGAGCAAACTCTCGACAAATCAATTCTTAATGACTTTTTTGAATGGTATCAGCCGAACGGTGAAGATGCAGTGCCGAATATTAACAGCTTGTTTAATAAGGAAGAAAATGTAATTAAGAGTATAGCAAAAAGCGAAAACTGCGTAATCGTTGGCAGACTTGCAAACTACATTCTCAGAAATAAAAAACATCTGTATAATGTGTTCATTACTGCCGATGAAGAGAGCGAGATTAAAAAGGTAAGCGAACGAGATAATCTTTCAAAGGAAAATGCAACCCGTCAGGTAAGGAAAGTAAATCAAGAGCGCTCGGCTCATTGCAAATACTTTACAGATACAGACTGGGGCAATGCAAAAAATTACAATCTTACTGTTAAATCAAATGACTTTGGATATGAAAAAACCGCAGAACTGATTGAAATTTTATTTAAGCAAAAATTTTCATTATAACAAAAAGGGCTGTCCACTACATAAGTGTGACAGCCTTTGCTTTGCTACTAATTATTTGATGTAAAATAAACTTCGTAATCCTCATAATTAAGGGAAATAGAGTCTATTTCTTCGCCTTTTCTATGAATTTTAAAATCGGTGGTAGTTTCTCCGTCGTCAAAAATGGCGGTGATTGTATCTCCCGATACAGAATATTTACCCGAATGAGTGCCGTCCTCAGCAGTACCCGGAGTAAGCCACAACGAAAAAGTACCATCATCTTTAAAGGATAGCGAGCCTTTATATGTAGTGTAGTTTGTGTTGTAAACCTCTGCCATTTCTACCTCGTCACCGCTTGCGTTTACGGCACTTGAAGATACCCACTCGGTATTAGAAATGTCACTTTTATTATTCTTAATTGAAAGCAAAAGCGCACACACAACTACCGCAATCAAAAGTACGGCTATTGTAGCGATAATCGCTTTTTTAGTATTTGCTTTGCGCTTAGAATTTACCACAGGATTTACATTCTTTTTCTTTTTTGATTTTTTACTTTTGCTCATTAATCTGCACTTCTAATTTTAAAATAAACATCATAGCCTACATAATCAATTTTAATCTCACTCGGAACATTTCCGTTATACGAAATAATCTCCGCCGATTTATTCTTATCATTTGAATATGTCATATTGATAACACCGTCAGTCACTGTATAAGCACCAAAGTTATACTCAGTTTGTGTAATGTTATCAGAGAAAAGTCCGTTTTTATCAAAGGTAATTCCCTCGCCGCCATAAACAGAACCGAACACCTCTTTTAGTGATGCGTCACGCTTTCCCTCATTATCAAAAGCCTTATACGGATACATCTCAGCATCAAAGTTAAGATCTTTATCCGCACTTTCAGCACCGCTTACCACAATAGACTGTGTAGTCTGCTCGGCAGTAGTTTCTTCTGCTTTTGTTTCAGGCTGAGTAGTTTCAACTGCTGCATTCTCAGTCGCCTGCCCGGTTGTAGGCTGGGTAGAAATATTTGTAGTCTGCACCTGTTGTGTGGCAGTTGCAGTGCTGTTATTCTCGGCATTAAGCTCACGATTAACCGAATAAAAAGTAATACCTACAATAAGCAAAACCAACACGGCAATGATTGCAATAAAAAGCCAAAGACTGATTGTAATTTTATGCGTTTTTTCAGCGTGTTTAGCTTTCATCAGACTTTCCCTCCGCTTTCTCTCTTTTCATCTTTATAATTACACTTCTCTTAACCATTTTTCCGTTATAGAAAATATACTCGTCACCGTCTTTGTTTTCTTCAATGTCAAGGTCAAGAAATTCATCATTAATATGATTTTCCTCTTCCTCGTCATCAATAAACTGTCCCTTACGGCGATTATCCATTTTCTTATCAATCTTCTTAGAACGCTTTTCCTTTTCTGTCATAAGATTATACATACCGGGATATACCGAGGCATTAATTACATAAGAAACAATCGTAGGCACAAAAAATACCATTAGGATTGCCGTTGTTACGATAAGAGCTATACTGCTGTTTGCATTGCCGACAAAAAGAAGTATTGTAGCGCATAAAAGTGCGACAACAAAAAGTCCGAAAGTGGCGATTATATTGTGCTTAAACTCACCAAATGACATAAGCGCACTGTTTTTATAGATATTTTTAAGCGACAGTTCAAATGTTACCGTCATTGACGGCACATAGTAAAAAATAAAAAGAAAGGCTACCGTAATAATTATTGAAATAATCAAGCAAACATAAAGCATTACCAAAAAGAAAGAATCCATATTCGGATTAGAAATCATAGCACTGTAAAGCCTTATAGAAAAATAGCTGAAAATTACAGCAAAATATGTAACCACACCATGGAACAAAAATCTTTTCCAGTTGCTTTTTACACCCTCAACAAATGTAGGAAATACCTCAAGCTCCTCTTGCCCTCTTGCAAGTCGAGAAGTAACAAGCGTTACACCTGCAAAAAACGGTGAAATAGGAATTATTGCAAGTAATAAAATGAAATATCCGTTTAACTTGAGCGCACTGTCAAGAAAATAAAAAGCCACAGTGAAAACCGCAAGCGGCACTGCAAAAATAAGATTGGTAAGAACGATTCTGCCAAAATTAGAAAATAGGTTGCTGAAAAAATCAGTCAAAGCAAACTTTGCTTTTTTACCTGCCATTGTTCGACCTCCAAAGGATTAAAAATTAAAATTCCCCGCAAAAACTCCCCATAACGAAGCGTCAAGGACGGCAGAAAGAAAAGCAAGTATCAAACAGCTTACTCCTCTTGAAAGAAAGTCTGAAATATACCTGTGCGAAGACACACCGCCGTTTTTATCTGCAATAATCTGGAAAAAGATTTTTCCGGACGAATAAAAAGCGGCAGCAGCAAACAATATAAGTGCCAGACAAAACAAAAATGTGCCGGGAAGTAATACAAAAAGATAAAAGACTATTCCCTTAACAGAATGCACCGAAAATAAATATCCTGCTGTTATTCCCGTACCAAATCCTCTTAAAAGTACAACAAAAGGCATAACAGGTATTCCCCAAGGGGTTAATCCAAGTAAAAATATTGAAAACAAAAATACAAAGTCTGACGCAAAGCAGGCGCAAAATGTACTTATAACATTTTGTGTAAGCCTTGCATCAAGGTTTGTAAAAAACAAAAAATCAAGCGAACTGAGCATCTGACTGTCAGTTGAAATCGCATAAACAGTACCGCAGGCAAGTCCGACTATCAGCACAAAAATAAAAACTGCATATACCCCATATCTTTTTATGTAATATTTAATATCCTGCGCTGAAAATGAAAACCTGCTGTTGTGTATTAAATCTGTTTTTCTTTTAAGTGAAAATATAAAGCCTTTCACAAAACATTCCTCCATATAATTATCCTAAATAAAAATATGCAGAATGTTTTGCGTGTATGCTCATTATTTAACGCTTATTTGCCAAGCTCCTCTGCTCGCTTTGTGCAGGCAGCCATACCTTTTTTAACGGCATCATAAAAGCCGAGGCTCTCAAGGCAGTCAAGAGCCGCTATTGTAGTGCCGCCCTTAGAGCTAACCTTTTTAATAAGTGTATCGGCGCTGTCGCCACTCTCTTTGAGCATTTTAGCCGAGCCCTCAAGTGTAGCACAAATAAGGTTCATAGCCTTGTCATAATCTATGCCGCACTCCTGAGCATAATCAGCCATAGCCTTTGCGAAAAGATAAATATAAGCCGGACTGCTGCCGTTTACAGATATAATCTCGTTCATATGCTCCTCTGTAATGTATTCACATACACCGCTGCCGGCAAACATATTATAAACTATCTGCTTATCTTCCTCAGAGATATTGTCTGACGGGCAAAGAGCCGATGCGCCCCTGCCGAGCAACAACGGAGTGTTTGGCATAACTCTGACAACAGGGCATTTGCAATCAAGAAGAGTCTGAACATAAGCGATAGAAATACCTGCCGCAATAGAAACAAATACTTTATTCTCTGTAACCTCAGGCTTTAACACCTCAAGCACCTCAGGATAATTCTGTGGCTTAACTGCAAGTACGGTAATGTCGCTTGCAAGCATTACATCAACCGCAGATTTTTTGATATTAATACCTTTTTTGCTCATAATATCACATTTGTCTTTATCAAGGTCAAATACATTGATAAAATCCGCTTTGCCGTCATTTTGTCCCATAAGGCTGCCGATAATGGCGGTTGCCATATTTCCTGCACCTATAAAACCGATTTTCTTCATTACAATACTCCCTTTCATTATATCATTGCGAAAAATCCGAAATGATTTATAAACCAAAGCTCGGGTTACTTGCACAAGTATAACTAAAGCCATATTTGTTATCGTAGCCGTCCCTTATGTAGTCACCGTAAAAGAACACCTCTGCCTCGTCAACTCTGCGGTACAACAATCCCTCATAGCATCCGCCTGCGGCATGATGATATGCAAAAAAGTTTCTCGCAAAAGCCGACTTACTTACATTATCAAGACTTCGGCTTGCCGATACAACCGACGCATAATCAGAATATATGTACCCGACAGTACCGTCTGTAAGTCTTATTTTATACCAATTACCGTTATACAGATTTCCGTCTGCAAATGTAAAGCTTGTGCCGTAAGACATAACGGTTACAACCGAGTATGAAGTTGACGCACCGCTCCTAAGATTTACGCCGTCGCCGCTTACATAACCCTGCACATCTGTGGCAGGACTTTGTGAAGGCAAAGCCGTTGTGTTAAGCAAAACATCAGATAAGTCGCTGTCATTATCTATTGCATATGCTCCTACATTATATGTAAAGCACACAAGTGCGTCAAATTGCTGTTGATTGCATTTTACATTATTTGTAAGCAAAAATCTGTTTACTCTTGTTGTGTAGCCGCCGCTGTTCACCGTCTGACAAAGGTAGGCATATGCCTCTGTTCTTGTAAGATTATTATAGAACTGTTCGCCTGACCATACCACCTTGCCATAACCCAAGGTTGCGTCACCTGTGATATAATCGGGAGTTACATTTGGTAAAAATCCCTCATAGTTTGCAATAAGAGAAATTATATCGTCGCTTGCTCTGCGTTCGCCGAGTACCGCAGTGGTAGTATCGGTAGATGAGGTAACAAATACCTCACCATCTGCGTCATCCTCTACCGTTTTATAAGAATTTTCATTCTCGGCAAGAGAGTAAGCTGTGTAGCTCCACTTGCCCGATGAGTTAAGAGCTACTCCTGCCGACCATATATAGTGATTTCCCTCTTTTTGAATGGAATCTGCGTGAAGTGTATAGCTTTTTGTGCCGTTTGTAATAACAAAGTATAAACCTCGTTTTGTATTATCAGTAATGGCATTCAGCGTAACAAGGCTGTTAAGCGGAGCTGAATTAGGAGATGCGTAAACAAAACGGACAGGCGCAGTTTTAGTTACCGTTACTGTGCAAGTACCAGCACCGTAGCTTGTTTCTGCTGAAATTACGGCAACACCTTCATTTTTTGCATAGACAATGCCGTCATCAACAGTGGCTACATTTGGATTAGAGGTTTTCCAATCAACATATGAATCTGTGGTAAGGAAAACTGACTTATCCTTGTTTATGCTAACGGTTGAATCTGAAATGGCTACATAACTGCCGCTTGAAACCGTTACATAGCATGACTCAGAAACACCGCCATATCTTGCGGTAATAACCGCCGAACCTGTGGCATTTGCATATAAAAGTCCGTCTGATGTAACCGACACAACGCTTGAATTTGACGAAGAATAGCTTACGCTGTTTGCGCCGTTTACATACAAGCTGCTGTAATTGCCACGATACATGGTAAGACTTGTTTTAGAAAGTCCTTTTCTTTGCGGCTCGTCACTCTTAATTGTTACATAATCGGCATAAACATAGCCTTTTATGCCGCCGTCAAGCTCAACATAATACCAGTCGCCGCTCTTTGAAATTGCCGTCAAAGCAGTGCCGTAGTCAAGAGTAGTAATAACAGAATAACCCGTACCTGCTCCCGACCTCATATTTACATCGCTTGCATTTATGTAGCCACTGCCAATAACCTTATCGTTTTGGCTTTCCTTTACAGAGGCGTACTCACAGTAAATATAGCCTTTTGTGCCATCGGTAAGGGTTATTTTGTACCACTCGCCGTTGTAAAGTGTTGCGTCATCAAAGGTAAACTCCGTATTGTACGGCATTACAGTCACAACGGCATAGCTTGTGCCTGCACCCGAACGAAGATTTACACTGTCATCGTTTACATAGCCTTGCGCTCCGCTTGTAACGCTTGCACTTACGGTTTGAACCGAATCGTTAATCTCAGCCGCATTTACAGGCAACGAAAAAAGCAGTAAAACAGCAATAAGAAAAGGAATTATTAATTTTTTGGCACTTGCTTTTTTCATAAAATTACCTCTGTCATTTTCTGTATTTAGGTTTAATAAGTTTGTTTCTCAAAATAACTATGTAGTATGTTACGAGCTTTGTTGCCGCAAGGTCGTAAATTATAAAGAATACATTACCTGCAAGCAAAAACAGCCACGGAACATACATACCGGCAATTGTATATTCCTCCATAGGTACAGCCAATAAAAATGCCGCTATAAAAAACGCACCGATTACAGCTGCGTTAAACACAAGATATTTTAAGACATACTGCGTGATTTTGTTTTTAATTTTTCCCTCTATTGCTCCTTTTATTATCGGATAATAGCCGAAAAACATTATATAATAAACCACTGCCTCCTTGTCACCCGCAAGGAAAAGCGACAGCAGAGAAACGCATAAATACGCTCCCCATGCCCAGCTGTGACCTGCCTCAATTACAACAACCATCAGCACAATGCCTGCCATACATGGAAATGCAAATGTGCCGAGCGGCACTAAAGATGTTAGCATCATCAGTACAAGTGAAAACGCACAAAGCACCCCGGAAATTGTAACCTTAAAGGTTGTTTTTAAAGGACTTGAAGATGATTTTTTCATATCAGCAACCCATTCTGCAACAGTTGCAAAGGCAGTTTGTAAGACAGTTTATGCACAAACAGGTTGTGCAGGCATCACACATTGCACCTTCGCTCGTATTTGGAGTGCCCTGAGTATAGCCGCCGTAGTTATAGCCCCTTTGACTGTTCATATTGTTGAGTGCGGCACGATACTCCTGATTATTAGGGTTCATATTTACAGCCTGTGTAAAATAAGAGTATGCCTGATTTGCCCAACCCTTGCGATATGCGCACATTCCCTTGAGATAGTGCCATTCCGCATCACGATACTGCTGTTCTGTATTGTCGAGAATTTGCTCAGCCTCGCTTATCATATTGCGCTGAATATAAATTCTTACTCCATGAAATCTTGTAGACTGATTAGAATATCCGCCTGCATAATTAGACGAAGAGCCTGTACCTCTGCCCTTTTGTCTTAACTGATTTATAGTATCATACGCCTCATTGATTTCCTTCATTTTCTGCTCGGCAACATCTGCAAGCGGACTGTCCGCATAATTGTCGGGATGATATTTTTTAGCTAACTTTCTGTAAGCCGCTTTTATTTCTTCATCGCTGGCATTTTCAGATACACCGAGTATCTCATAAGGATTATTCATCTTTACTTCCTTTCTTTGGCTCGTTTTTTGAGTTTGTTTTGCTTGTTATTTTATTCTGAATTTTCGGGAAACCTCTGAGCATCATATTGTCGAGTATTCCCTTAAATGGTTTTATATCAAGTAAAATATAAGCATCATATGCCCGAGCAAGGCATTGATTTAGTGTAAAAGTAATTGTGTTGCTGTCGGCTGCCGAATTATCTTGCATTATAAAAGGGTTAAAGCCGGAAGATTTTAAATCCTTTTCTATATCGTCAGCCGCATCTATGAGATAAATCCACCTGCCGATATTGTAGCCGAATTCATACAAAACTCTGCTTTCGGTTTCATCTTTACCGTCATGTGCAAGAATTTTACCGAGCATTTGAGCGGTCGGATCAGCCGAAATATCAACAGATGAATTACTATCCTGCTCTATAATTGCCTGCTTGTCCATCATTTCAGCAACATATTCATCTATCCACGGATAGCGTTTCTTGGCTTTTTTACGCTGATGAGAGAAAAACGGCTTTATCAATCTTGAAAAAAACGACTTAAAAAATCCGCTGTCATTTATATCATCAATCAGCTTATAGTAAACGGTTATAATCGAAAAAGCCGACGCTTTCGAGAAATCATCGCTGTTACTGCAAGCAAAGTTACAGCTTTTTAAAGGATTGCAGGTACACCTGCCCTTTTTAAAGCCGCCGCATGAGGAATGTAAGGACATTAAAAGCATTGCATAAAAAGTGCAGTCATAGCTGAGAGTAAGACGAGTTAAAAATGAATAATCCTTACCCATTTGCTTGCACAATCCGCAATAAATAGCTTTGTATGTTTCAAATTCCTTTACAAGAAGTTCCTCTTTTTCAATCTGCAAATAACCGAACACTATATTACTCCCATATTATTACTCACAATATACTATACTATATTTTAAGGTAAAAAGCAACAGTAAGTATGCCGAAAATAAGTGATTATTAGGTGAACAAGGGTATTGCAAAACATTTGAATTGATTATAAAATATAAGTATTTGACAAACAAGAATTGTTATGGGGATTATTTATGAATGTTTATGACTTTGACAAAACGATATATGACGGCGACTCAACCGCTGATTTTTACATTTTTTCTCTTAAAAGGCACAAAAAAATACTTTTGCTTGCGCCATCGCTTTTCTGTGCTTTTTGTAAATTTTATGTTTTTAAAATCGGCACAAAAACTCAGTTTAAAGAAAAAATGTATGGATTTTTAAAATACTGTGATATTGAAAAGGATATAAAGGATTTTTGGAGTATTAATCTCGGCAAAATCAAGCCTTTTTACAAAAATCAGCAAAAGGAAGATGATGTTATTATATCCGCCTCGCCCGAATTTTTACTTGCTCCTGCCTGCAAAGAGCTTGGCATTAAATATATTATGGCATCTGTGGTTGATAAAAATACAGGTACATACAGCGGAATTAACTGCCATGGCGAGGAAAAGGTAAGACGATACCGAGAAGTATTTAAAAGCAAGCCGATATATGAATTTTATTCTGACAGTTACAGTGATACTCCGCTCGCCAAAATTGCGGATAAGGCTTTTATTGTTAAGGGGAACAAATTATCCGAATGGGATTTTACAAAATAATTTACACAAACGAAAAGACAGACAGTGTGTACTGCCTGCCTTTTTGTTTATCAGCCGTTGCAACTGCACTCAAAATTACATTTTTCTCTTTCCTCTGCCCTTGCGTTAGGCGGGAAAAATGAATCATTCGGAAAGTCTACCCTGTTAAATACTTCGCATGGGTCGTCGCTTTCAGGCTTACATTCCTTGCGAGGAATACAGAAATCATATGACGGAATCATTAACTGCACATTTCTCTCAAGCTGTGTAATTGTAAATATACCGATTGTTGCTCTTACGCCTGCATCTCCCGTAACGGCGAAATCATCACCAAAGTATGTTATTACACATTCGGGTATCGGAGCACATGGAAGCGGAGGAACAGAATCCTTTCTGAGCCTTGCGGAAAGTGCCATTGGCTCGGAAATCTGAACGGTGGCTTTTGGCATAATCTCTGAGCAAGCACACGCTGTCGGAGGCTGTGAGCAAACTATACAGCTGTCACTTGAAAAGCTCTTTGAATTTGATTCACTGCCATAGAGAACAGATCTTTTACCGTAAATTGCAAGTCCGTTTACCTTTGACGGAATGGTTGAGCCGCAGGTATAAGCCTCAAGCATTATATCAAAATAGAATGTAACATCAACAGCATAACAGCCTCGATGAAATGCAACCGACTCGACATTTACATCGGCGGTAATAACGCTTGCTTTACAGATTTTTACTGATGAGGCGTTGTTGATAATGGACTGACTGCTAGGAGTAAAAAAGACATCAAGATTACTAAGGCAATCCTTAGAGCCGCAGCTGTCATAAATACGGCTTGCGTTTATACATACCGCATCTGTGCATTTGTTTTCGGCAGACGGTTCACTGCCCGACTGCCTCGGAACTGTGCCGTATGATACATCTGGCATAAAAAAACCTCCATAATAAGTATTAACAGGCTTACGCTCTGTAACAATACATTTTATGAAGGTTACGCTTAATTGTGAATATTCAGTTGATTATTTTAAATATGGCTGTAAAATTTCGTCAAGTTTTTGATTTATGTTTTTAGGGTTTGACTGTGTGTAATTTGAAAAGGCAATAAACACCTTGCTTTGGTCTTGTGCAAACAAGAATTTTGCATTAAACCTGTAAAATGAGGTTTCATTGTAATAATTTCCGTATTCATCAACATACAAACCGTAAGCAAAACCTGACTTATAGGGTGTAAACATTTCTTCTCTGGACTCGGCAGTTAAAAACTGTGTATCGGTAAGTGCATCTGTCCATTTAAGCAAATCATTAAGATTGGAAATCAATCCCATTGATGAATAAGCAACACCCGGATATAAATTCCACTCGTCATCATAAATATCTTGATAGCCTGTTGCGAGTTGATCTGTTTTTTCAAAAGTGGTAGAGGTCATAGAAAGCGGCTCAAAAATATTTTCCTTTAAAAAATCTTCATAGCTTTTACCGCTTGCCTTTTCGATTATATCGCCGAGAATAAAGTAATCGGAATTTGAATACTTAAACTCGTCTATTTTCTCTTTGTCTACATCCTGCGAAAAAATCCACTTCATTATAACCGAGTGATTTTCTTTAGCGGATTTATCATCTGCCACATCGTAAAGTGATGAATTTGCCCTGATACTTTCGTTTGATTTACCAAGATAGTCGGGCAAGCCCGTGGTCATAGTAAGGAGATTGCGGATAGTAATATCAGAACCGTACTTATAATCGGAATAATATTTATCAAGTGTATCTGAAGTGCTGAGTTTGCCCTGCTCCTGCAAAAGCATAATGGCGGCGGCTGTAAACTGCTTTGTAAGAGAACCGACATAATAATTTGTATTGAGTGAGTTATCGGTATGAGAGCCCTTGTCGGCATAGCCGTTATTGCCTATATATTCAAAGTCATTGCCTATTTTATAATAAACAGTGCCTCTGAATTTATTTTTTACAAGCGCATTATCAAACTGCGCCATAACAGTATCGCTGTCTTGCTTAAGCTTTGCATAATTAAATACAGGATTGGTAGGCACTTCGTCAGCAGTGGAGGAAGCAGTAGTAAGTATCTGTGTAGACGCACCTGTGGAGTTTGTTGTCTGCGGTGCTGTTGTGTCGGTGGTCTGCGAATCTGTGCCGCAGCCTGTAAAAGCTACGGCTGAATATGCCGCCATAGCCACACACATAAAAGATTTTGCTAAAGCTTTCAAAAAAATCACCTCATCAGATTTTTTCCATTTTACTGAAATTAGCCATAAGAGTTTTTGTTCCTGCTTTATCGAAAGCAACCTCAAGCATAGTATCGTTACCCATTTTTTCGGTTTTCATAATCATACCTTTACCAAACACCTTATGGAATACGCAGTCGCCCTTTTTGTAAACAGTGCCTGATTTAACGGCAGGCTTTGTAAAGGTATTAAAGCTCTTATTCTGAGTATATTTTGAGCCTGCGCCGAAGCTCGATCCTGCACCTATGTTCACTCGACTTGCAGAAGTAGAAAATCCGTTTGCAGATGCAAAAGTTTTTCTCTCTCCTGTGTACTCAAGGAGCTCAGGCGGAATTTCATTTACAAATCTTGAAACCTTGTTATAGCTTGTATGTCCCATCAACATTCTTGATTTTGCCTTTGTGATATACAGCTTTTCTTTGGCTCTTGTAATACCTACATAGGCAAGTCGGCGCTCCTCGTTAAGCTCGTCAGGGTTCATCATAGTAGCTATTGACGGGAAAACACTCTCTTCCATTCCTGCAATAAATACAACAGGAAATTCCAGACCTTTAGCGCTGTGTAAGGTCATCATAACCGATGAATCCGCCTCAGCGTCATAGTTATCTATGTCAGTCTGCAAAGAAATTTCTTCAAGGAAGTTTGAGAGCGACGCCTCCTCGGCATAATCCTCCTCAAACTTAATAATGTTTGAAGAAAGCTCTTCGATGTTTTCTATTCTTACATCCGGATTATCTTTTTCTGTTTTAAGATATTTTTCATAGTCGGTATGCTCAAGAATTAAATTATATAATTCTGCAAGCGAATAATCGCCGCTCTGTTCAGCCTCGATAAGACCGTCAATGAGTGCAACAAAACCCTTGAGCTTTGTCGCCGCCCTTGTAAGCTGAGGATAGACATCGGCATCCTTAATTACAGAATAAATGCTTTCGCCAAGGCCTGCGGCAATCTCGCCTGCTTTTTCAAGGGTAGTAGCGCCTATTCCTCGTTTTGGCACATTGATAATACGGCTAAGCCTTATATCATCGTGCGGATTATTGATAACCTGAAGATACGCAACCATATCTCTGATTTCTTCTCTGTCATAGAATCTTCTTCCGCCGATTACTCTATGCGGAATACCACTTCTTGACAAAGCCTGCTCAATGGCATTTGACTGCGCATTCATTCGGTAAAGAATTGCAAAATCAGAAAATTTTCTGCCGTCTGCAACACCGTCAAGAATAGTTTTAGCTATAAATGCCGCCTCGTCACGTTCTGAATCCGAGGTGTGCACCTCAATTTTATCGCCAACGGCATTTTCTGTCCACAATGTTTTGCCCTTACGCATTGTATTGTTTGAGATTACGCCGTTTGCGGCATTAAGAATATTTTGCGTACTACGATAATTCTGCTCAAGCCTTATGATTTTAGCGCCCTTAAAGGTGTTTTCAAAAGATAAAATATTCTCAATAGTAGCGCCTCTGAATTTATAGATACTTTGGTCATCATCACCGACAACACAAATATTACCGTACTTAGCGGCTAACATACTTACAAACTTATACTGTACCTTGTTGGTATCCTGATACTCGTCCACCATTATGTATTTAAACTGATTTTGATAATATTCAAGAATATCGGGACAGGTTTCAAAAAGATGAACCGTATTGCAAAGCATATCGTCAAAATCCATTGCGTCCGCTGTTTTGAGTCTTGACTGGTAAATTTCATACACCTTTGCAACAGACTGTTTAAGATTATCGTAACCAGCCTCTTTGAGCATTTCCTGTGGTGTAAGCATTTTATCCTTAGCTTTTGAAATCTCGTTGATAACCCTTTTTACAGGCAACATTTTCTCATCATAATTGAGCTGTTTTAAAATATCCTTGACGAGTTTTTTCTGATCGTCAGTACCATATACGGTAAAATGACTTGTAAAGCCTATTCTGTCACCGTATCTTCTCAATATTCTTGCACAGGTAGAATGAAAAGTAGCCGCCCATATATCAGAGCCGCCGTCAGGAACAGCGTTGCAAATTCTCTCTTTAAGCTCGCCTGCCGCCTTGTTGGTAAATGTAATAGCAAGTATCTGCCAGGGCCTGCAAAGCTCAGACTGCAAAATATAGGCAATTCTGTTTACAAGAACAGTGGTTTTTCCCGAGCCTGCACCTGCAAGAATAAGCAAAGGGCCTTCTGTGCAAAATACAGCCTGCTGCTGCATATTATTCATATGTGAAAATTGTTTTTTTATTTCTGCTTGTACCATATCAAATACCCGTTTCGATATCATATGTGGCTAACACATATTTTAATTAATGATATTACCACTTGTTTTGGAATGTGACTTTGTTTTTACATAGGAAACGGGCGAACAGAGTCCGCCCGTATAATCTGACGATTTTATTTTATGTAACCGTAGAATGTTTCAAGAATTTCAGGACCCTGATCGGCTACGATCATTGTAACATAGTTACCGTCCTGAGTAACCTTGCAAGCCTCAACCATTGGGAGCTTTTCGGCATTATAACCTGAATACTGAGTAACGATTGAAGTGTATGTCTTTGAGAGAGCCTCGTTTACTCTTGTAGCTGCGTCTGAGTCAACAGCCTCTACAAGCACGATTTCTACTCTTGAATTACTGTCTGAATTGATTTCAGCTGCAAACTGCTTTACATCGGCAGTATCAATGCTGTAATACTTTTTAAGATCGTTTGCCTCTGTAAGCTCTTTTAAGTCTAAAGAATACTTAGAGTTAATGTCGGAAAGAACAGTTTTTAAGTCAACCTCTTTACTGCCCGAACAACCGACGAGAGCTGTAAGGCAAAGTACAAATACGGTTACCAAAGAAATTATCTTTTTCATAATTAACCTCCAAAACAAATTTAATAAAAAAATTACGCCGAATCTGATTGACTCGGCGTATTCAGATGGTCGAGGTGACAAGATTCGAACTTGCGACCCCATCGTCCCGAACGATGTGCGCTACCAAACTGCGCTACACCTCGATAAAAACAGCCCCGATCACTCGGGGCTATATTGGCTGAGGAATAGGGATTCGAACCCCAACAAACAGAGTCAGAGTCTGTCGTGCTACCGTTACACTATTCCTCAATGTTTATTGCTTATTGCTAACAGCCTTGCAATCAACGATGTATATTATATATCATTTGGTTTGATTTGTCAACACTTTTTTGAAAATATTTTTTAAATTTTCAAAAGTAAGTAATTGATTTACATCTGCTCACTGTGAACACCCTCGCAAACAACGATATTCATTATATAGCACAAAGTATGTTTTGTCAACACTTTTTTGCAATTTTTTGAAAAATTTTCCAAAAAGTTTTCAAAAAAAGCCAAAATTGCCCGATAATCACCGGTTTTTACTGAAAACTTCTTTTTAATCTAATATCGTCACCTACAAAATTTAGTCTTACTCCCTCGCCGTATATTCTTGAAATAAATCTTGCGGTATAGGTTTTTTCAAGTTCATTAACAGAAAGATTTGTATTTATAATCAAAGGTTTTCTTAAAAGCATTCTTGAATTGCAGAGATTATAAAACTGTGTATTAGAAAATGATGATGAAAATTCAGTGCCGAGATCGTCAATAATAAGCAAGTCGCATTTAGTAAGCATATCAAAATACTCTGAATCGCTTTGTTCCCTCGAAAAGTGCATATTACTTAATGTAGACATCAGCATAGGAGCAGATACATAGATTACTCCAAAGCCACGCCTTGTAACCTCATTGGCTATGGCAAGCGAAAGGTGAGTTTTGCCAAGGCCTGTGCCGCCACGCATAAGGATTGACTTTGACTGGGTTGTAAAGGTCCTTGCATACTGAACGCAGTAATTATAAATTTTCTGCATTTTATCGTACGGAGATACTCCGCTCTCTTTGTCAACTTCGTGACTGTAAAAATCAAGATTAAAGCTATCAAATGTAGAAAGTCTGAGAGGCGCAGTGCGGTTAAGCTCCTCACAGGCTGTGGCTACAAGCAGCCTTTTAAAGCAGTTGCAATATACGGTTTTGCCGTCTTTTTCTATATATCCCGTATCCTTGCAAAGCTTACAGTTGTAATGCGGTTCAAAGCAATTTTCATCGTAGCCGTTTTCAACAAGCAATTTTTTAACTTCATTTTGCATAGCAATGCTTTTGTCACGCAATTTTTCGGTATTTGCCTTTACATCTCCGCCATTAAGTACGGCACGAACCGCAAGTATTCCGCAGGAAGATATTTCCCTCTCAAGCTCCTCTATTTTCGGTACTCTTTTGTATACCTCATCACGCACCTGTTCTGCCCTTCTTTCGGCTTTTGTGCGCCTTTCTTCCATTCTTGCCCTTGTAGCTCTGAAAATTTCTTTGCTGTATCCCATTTATATCACCACACTAAATACTGTCGATTGTATCTAATCTTTGCAAATCATTTATATTATATGATGCGTTAGATCCGTTTTTGCTGTTATTTCGGTTAGAATACTTACTTTGATTAGAATCAAGCCTTTTCAAATCATCAACATTAAATATTCCGCTCGAATTCCAGCGTTTTAAAATTCCGTTTATGTATCTGAAATCGCAGCTGCCCTTGCTGTCTACACATCTTTCGTAAGCCTCTCTGAGCATTTCCGGCGAAAATTTCCACTCATTCACCCACAAATCAGCGTACTCCATCTGTTTTTTAGTAGGAGAGCCAAAATTTTTAAGACCGAAAGCCGCCGATACAACGGTAAAACTTTGGCTCGCCCTATGCGCCTGCTTAATTTTATTTTCGGCTGCCTCAATAGAAAACACTCCTGCGTCTGACCAACGAACGCCTATGGTTTCTATTGCTCTAATATTTGATTTTCCTATGCTTATGCAATACTGAATAAGCATAATAATTACCTCGGCAGGAAGTCCGCAGGTGTTTTTTAGCATCAATAATGAAGACGCATCGGAATTTGATATTGTTTTGCCTAAGGCTGTCTGTGCCTCATTTACAAGCATTTTAAATTCTTCGTCCACCGCAAGCTGCTGTGCAACATAAACATAATCGGGGCGCTGTGGTCTTACAGGAATATGCTGTGGCTGCTCCTCACGCTTTTCTGTGCTGATTTCGTTATTTATGCTTTCTGTCTGATTAGTTACAGTTTCCGTTTCAAAATCTTCCTGCTGTGCAGGTGCAATTTCTCCGTTGCTTTTGCAGAAAATTCCTTTCATAACCCAATATTCAACTGCCTCTGGAATATCGGTTTCGTTTACACCTGTCGCTCTGCTAATATCCTTCTCACTTACATCTTCGCCGCTGTGCCTTAAAAGATACAAAAGCACCTTTAATTTAACTCCGTCCGAAAACTTAAGTCCCTCATCAACAACAGATGACGGAACGGCAAATATTGAATTCCAAGCTCCAAGATTAATTTTCATAGACATTTCATATACCTCTGACCAAATTTATTTATATCTTATCGTACCAATTATTATATCACACTAATTTTAAAAATCGACACATATTTTAAAATTTTATGGATTTTTTAAAAGAAATGTGCTAGAATACATTTGAAATGTTTTAAGGAGGTAATATTATGAAATATACATACATTCCAAAGGGCGTTTGCTCAAGACAGATTAACCTTGAAATCAACAACGGTATTATTGATTCCTGCGAGTTTGTCGGCGGTTGTGCAGGCAACACTCAGGGCATTTGCGCACTTGTAAAAGGTATGGATGCTGAGGAGGCTGTAAAAAGACTTAAAGGTATTGACTGCCGAGGCAGAGGTACTTCTTGTCCTGACCAGCTTTCTTATGCTATTGAAGAGGCTCTTGAACTCGAATAAGCTAAAAGCCGATTTATAGTTAATATCAAAACTTAAAGCTCTCTTTATTTTGTGTAAAGAGAGCTTTGTTTTGCTTTATTTTTACCTAAAACGGTAATTAATTTAAAAGTGCAATCAGTCTGCTTTAAAAGTGCCTGCCTCAATCTCGTCAATCATAGCAAGGCGCTTTAAATGTCTGTCGCCTTCTTCGGGAGTATTGAGGAAAATATCTGTAAACTTAACTGCGTCCTCTTCGCTTGTTACTCTGCCGCCCATGCAAAGAATATTTGCGTGGTTATGTCTGCGTGTCATTTCAGCGCAGAACTCATTGCTTACAACAGCCGCACGAATGCCCTTAACCTTATTTGCAGCCATAGAAATACCTATGCCTGTGCCGCAGCAAAGAATACCAAGCTCACATTCACCGCTTGCAACTGCTGTTGCTACTTTGTAGCCATATACAGGATAATCTACACTTTCTGTGCTGTAAGTACCAAAATCCTTATACTCAATACCCTTTTCGTCAAGATATTTTTTGATTGCGCAGATAAGGTTATATCCGCCGTGATCACAACCGAGTGCTAACATTTCTTTTCCTCCATTTTCTTTTTAAGTTCTCTTTCAGCCTGTGGCAGTCTTAAATACATAGGCATTATCTCTGCCGCTGAAAGCACTTCCCCATTATTAAATTTTTCAATAGCTATTTCTGCTGTTGATGACGCTCTTTGAAATCTTACATTGATTGGTGCAAGTTCAACATTTGAGAGGGTTTCTTTCATTGCATTAAAGCAAAGCTCAGCGCCGTCACCCACAAGAATGATTCTTTCATTGTAGCCTTTAAGTTCTTCACAAAGCTCGGCAATAGATAATGCTCTGTCCTTGCAAATTCTTTCAAGTTTTTCGCCGTCACACTTAAAAAGTGCGTTATACACCTGTGCACAGCGAGCGTCCATAACCGAGCAAATTATACCTTTTGCAAACTGTAAATTATAGGCAAGGCTTTCAAGAGTAGACACCTCAACGCAAGGCAAATCATCGGCAAAAGCAAGTCCCTTTGCCGCAGCCACACCTATTCTAACGCCTGTAAATGACCCCGGACCGCAGTTTACGGCAATAGCCGTAATGTCTAAGGTTTGCAAATTTGTATTTGTAAGCAGGCTTTCCACCATAGGCATAAGCGTCCTGCTGTGAGTGAGCTTTGTATTAATAAAGAACTCGCCTATTATTTTGTTTTCGTCACAAATTGCGGCTGACGCAGCTGTGGCGCTTGTATCTATTGCAAGAATTTTCATTGCAGATCAACACCTTCAATTTCAAAAATTCTGTCATCATCATTTTCGCCCTTGCTGATTCTTATTTTAATGCAGTCAGCAGGCAAAGCCTCTTCTATATTTTCGCTCCATTCAATTATGATTATGCCGTTGTCTATATAATCAAAAAAGCCTGTTGAATACAAATCGTCCCAGGTGTTGACACGATACATATCAAAGTGGAAAATATTAAACTTGCCAGAATATTCATTAACAAGAGCAAATGTAGGGCTTGAAACATTTTCTCCTGCTCCGAGCGCACCGGCAAGCCCTCTTGTAAAGGCGGTCTTACCCATACCAAGACCGCCAAAAAGGGCAATTACCTCTGTACCGCACAATTTTTCGGCAATTTTTGCACCGAGCGCCTCTGTTTCCTGTGCGTTATGAGTATTTATAGTAATCATCAGAATAAACCGTTAATTTTACCCTCGGCTGTAACATCAATTTTCTCTGCCGAAGGAACTTTTGGAAGACCCGGCATTGTCATAATGTCGCCTGTATATACAACTACAAAGCCTGCACCGTTAGAGAGTGTAAGATTTTTAACTGTGATTTCAAAATCCTTTGGAGCTCCGAGGAGTGTTGGGTCATCAGAAAGAGAATACTGTGTTTTTGCAATACATACAGGGAGCTTATCTCCGCCGAGTGCCTGAATCTGCTTTAATGCTTTTTCAGCAGCCTTTGTATAATTTACTCTTGACGCACCGTAAATTGTCTTTGCAATCTTGTCAACCTTTTCTTTAATTGTAAGGTCGTTTGAATAGATAGGAGCAAAATCGGCAGGCTTTTCGCAAGCCTCTACTACCTTTTTAGCAAGCTCTGTGCCGCCTTCGCCGCCCTTAGAGAATACATTTGAAAGGGCAAAGTCTGCGCCCTTAGACTTGCAGTAGCTCTCAATAAATTCAAGCTCCTCTGCTGTATCTGTACCAAACTGGTTGATAGCAACAACAACAGGAACACCGTATTTTCTCATATTGTCAATGTGAACGCCGAGGTTTTCAATACCCTTTTTAAGAGCCTCAAGATTTTCTTTTGAAACCTCTGTCTTTGGCACACCGCCGTTATATTTTAATGCACGACAGGTAGCAACTATTACAACGGCAGACGGAGTAAGACCTGCGTATCTGCACTTGATGTCAAAGAACTTTTCAGCGCCGAGGTCAGAGCCAAAGCCTGCCTCTGTAATGCAGTAATCGCCGAGCTTTAATGCGAGCTTGGTAGCACGAACACTGTTGCAGCCATGAGCGATATTTGCGAACGGGCCGCCATGCATAATAGCAGGTGTACCCTCAAGTGTCTGAACGAGGTTAGGCTTGATTGCATCTTTAAGAAGTGCTGTCATAGCGCCGTCAGCTTTAATATCTTTTGCGTAAACAGGCTCGCCTGCGTATGTGTAAGCGATAAGAATATTGCCGAGTCTTTTCTTTAAATCTGAAATATCGTCTGCAAGGCAAAGAATAGCCATAACCTCAGATGCAACAGTGATAATAAAGTGGTCTTCTCTCGGAACACCGTTTACTCTGCCGCCAAGACCTACAACAATATTTCTCAAAGTTCTGTCATTCATATCAAGACATCTCTTAATGAGGATCTGACGAGGGTCAATGCCGAGTACATTGCCCTGCTGAATGTGGTTGTCAAGCATAGCGCAACAAAGATTGTTTGCTGAAGTAATTGCGTGCATATCACCTGTAAAATGAAGGTTGATATCCTCCATAGGCAATACCTGAGCATAACCGCCGCCGGCAGCACCGCCCTTAATACCGAATACAGGGCCGAGTGAAGGCTCTCTGAGTGCGATAACAGCCTTTTTGCCAATTTTAGCCATAGCCTGACCAAGACCGGCAGAAGTAGTTGTTTTACCCTCTCCGGCAGGTGTAGGGTTGATAGCTGTTACAAGAATAAGCTTTCCGTCCGGCTCATTCTCAAGTCTTTCGGCAAGCTCATCAGAAAGCTTTGCCTTGTATTTACCGTAAAAATCGAGTTCGTCCTCTTTAATTCCGATCTGTGCGGCAACCTCTTTGATAGGCAGTAAGGTCGCAGCCTGAGCGATTTCAATATCACTTAACATATTGAAAATACCTCCGTCTAAATATATTTCTTTAATTATAACAAAATAATCGGTCGCTATTATTCTAATATGTAATTATTTTTTACAATAAAATGCAATTTACACCGCTTTTTGCGCTGTTATTTAAAATTAGTTCAATAAAATCATAGTTTTGAGATTACTATATCAAATTAAAATGAATTTCAAAAATTATTTTTTCTCCTCATTTTTACGCTCTTTCAACCATTTGAATTCCATTCTTAAGTCATGTATATTATCCTTAAAACATTCTATGGTTATGCGAGCAAACAAATAAGTGAGAGCTATCCCAAGCACTGCGATAAAAGCAATCATAAGAATTAATGATATTAATGAAGATATATCGTCAAAGCCTTGATTAACAAGTGTACTAATGCCAAGAACAGTTCCTAAAGCGCATAATAGGAGTTGACCAAAATACACTATATATTTAAACACAAAAAATAATATTTTTTTAGCCACTGCAAACGACCTCCTCATACTGTAAAAGACAAACTATAAGAGCACAAATCCATAGCGTAAAATTAAAGACTATTAATCTCTTTTGCCTTTTGTATAAGAATTGAGTTTTTATTTTCAAGCGTTTCGTCCATTACCATACCAAGCAGTTTATTAAGGGTTTCGCCGATTTGTTTTCCATCGGTTATTCCCATTTTAATTAAGTCGTGACCGTTAATGTCAAGCTGTTTTAATGTAAAGCAATCCTTTTCTTTTACGATTTCATCAAACGACTTGCAAGCCAAGTTGAATTTTTCGAGCTTTTCATCTCGCTTATACATTGACTGCGCCATTAGGTCGGCATACTGTACCTTTAACAAACGGCGCATATTTGTTTCGCCGATTTTATTCATAACACGCCTAATCTGCGGTTTACTGCCTGTAAGTCTTACATCATGATAGGCGATCAATGTTACGCAATCATCAATAAACTCTCGTAAATATTTCAATCTTTCGAGAATTTGCCGAGCCATTACAGCGCTGAATTTAGGGTGTCCTTTAAAATGTGCCGTTCCGTCAGGATCTTTTTTGCAAGCCATAGGTTTGCCTAAATCGTGCAACAGCATTGTAATTCTCAAAAGCGGTTCCGGGTCGATATTTGTCATTGCGCAGGTGGTATGCCGCCACAAGGTTTTATTGTGGTGCGGTGTGTGCTGCTCATAGCCAAACATAATGGTTATTTCAGGCAAAAATTCAGCAAACACGGTTTTAAATCTTCGCAAAATATACTCGCAGCTTTCTCCGCACACAAGTTTATTAAACTCGGATACAATGCGTTCGGCAGCAATGTTTTTCAAAAGATTTTTACATTCAAATATTGCTTGCGCAGTGTGCTTTTCTATTGCCATATTATAGCAAGACGCAAAGCGCAAGGCTCGCATAATACGCAGTGCGTCCTCATTAAAACGCAAAACAGGATTGCCCACGCAGCGCACTGCCATTAATTCAAGGTCATACGCACCGTCAAACGGGTCAACAAGACCTGTGCGTTCGCTGTAAGCCATGGCATTCACCGTAAAATCTCGCCGTGAAAGGTCGGTTATTAAATCATCTGTAAATTCTACATTTTCGGGGTGACGGTTATCAAAATATTCTCCGTCAATGCGAAAGGTTGTGATTTCATACACAACACTGTTTACCACAACAGATACAGTGCCATGCTTTATGCCGGCATCAAAGGTATGAAAATCCTGAAAAATTCTGAGAATATCGGTTGGCAAAGCATTTGTGCAAATATCCCAATCGTTAGGCTCTTTTTGAAGTAACGAATCACGCACACATCCGCCGACTGCATAAGCTGAAAAGCCGTTTTTCTCAATTCTGTCAATTATCATTCTTACATCAACAGGAATTTTGATTTTCATACCCTCAACCCCTTTCTTAGTTTTTATATTTATTTTTATTTTTTTCAATCAGCTTTTCTGCATAATTATACAGAAGATTGAAAAGCACAATAGTAAATGCCGATAATAAGCCGAAAAGAATTAATCCGTCAACCGAAAGCCATACAAGCGAGAAAAATCCGGCAAAGAAAACGCATCCAAGCACGATGCCGACAAAAGAAACCGCAAGCATGGCAATTCTGAGTGCATTAAACGGATAGGAAAGTCTTAAAATAAGCATATATGCACAAAGCGCTGTCATATATACGCAAATTGTAGAATATTCATCAGGCGCAAGTGTGGTAAATTTTGTAATTATAGCCATTCCGATAATATTCAGAACGGTGCAAAATGCCGCAGGAACGGCTCTTGCAATAATATTGTAGGTAAAATTGCCTTTGATTCTGTTTTTATTTGGCTGTAAAGCAAGTACAAACGACGGCAATCCTACTGTCAGAGCGCCTACAAGTGAAAAATGTATTGGCTCGAACGGATATGGCATATGGAAAAACACAAAGAATACAGAAAGTATAATGGTATAAATTGTTTTTACAATATACAGAGCAGAACTTTGCTCAAGGTTATTGATTGTTCGTCTGCCCTCTGCCACTACACCCGGCATAGATGCAAAGTCGTTATTAACAAGTACAAGCTGTGAAACATTCCTTGCCGCATCACTTCCTGCCGCCATTGCGATTGAGCAATCTGCTTCCTTGAGTGCAAGAACATCGTTTACACCGTCACCTGTCATAGCAACAGAGTGACCGTTTTTCTTTAGCGCAAGCACAAGCTGCTTTTTCTGCTGAGGTGTAACTCTGCCGAACACACTGCAAGTTTCGGCAGCCTTTTCAAGCTCTTCCTGCGTTTTTACGGTTGTCATATCAACTGCATTTTCAGCGCCGAGAATACCTGTATCCTTGGCAATATTCTGAACGGTTTTCACGCTGTCGCCCGATATAACCTTTAGAGCAACTCCCTGCTCCTTAAAGTAATTTATAGTTTCATTTACATTTTCTCTCAGCTTATCTTTAATAAGCACAACGGCAAGCGGTGTAATGTCATCCGGCAAGCCGTTATTAAGAGATTTATCGGTAGACGCAAGCACGATAATTCGTACTGTATCTTTAATGTTTTCAATAGTTTTAAAAAGGTCTTTATACTTTTCTTTGTCTTTAAAAATAAACTCTGCCGCACCGATTATATAAGATTTGCCGTTGTCAAATTCTCCGCCCGACCATTTGGTTTCTGAGGAAAAGGCATAGAATTTTTTACAGCCTATATGCTTTTCATTCTTAACATATTTTTCGATTGCAAGCAAGGTAGCGTTTTTATCCTCGGAAAAATATGCAATTGATGCAAGCGCCGCAGTGATTTCATCTTTATTATTCAAAGGGATAATATCGGTTACATTCATTTCGTCTGTGGTAAGTGTGCCCGTTTTATCAAGGCAAAGCACATCTACCCTTGCAAGGGTTTCTATGCAATACATTTCCTGCACAAGCACCTTTTTTCTTGACAGTCTTATAATAGAAACGGCAAGAACAGAACTTGTAAGCAAAATCATTCCCTTTGGAATCATACCGAGCAATGCCGCAACTGTGCTTACAACAGTAGCCTGCAAGTTGCCGTCATTAATGCCAAACTGTCTGATAAAGAAAGCGATACCGACTGGGAAAAGAATAAAAGTACAAATTTTTATAATTAAATTAAACGAGCGCAGAATTTCAGAATTAACTTTCTTTATGTACTTTGCCTCGTTATTGATTTTTGCGGCATAACAATCCGCACCAACCTTATCGGCTTTTGCGTAACATTTGCCAAGGCTGATAAAACTGCCCGAAAGCAATTCATCACCTGCATTTTTTTCTATAAGGTCTGATTCACCTGTAAGCAGGCTCTCGTTGACCTTGCACTCGCCCTCGCAGACTATGCAGTCGGCAGGAATTTGAGAACCTCTCGACAAAACGATGAGATCGTCCTGCACTATTTCCTCACGACTGATTTCGCACTCTGCGCCGTCACGCACAACGGTTACTTTCTTTTCAGAAAGAATTGTCAGCTTATCTACACTTTTCTTTGAGCGGATTTCCTGCACAATACCGATTGTAGTATTGGCTATCATAATTCCGATAAAAAGCATATTTTTGTATGAGCCTACAAACGCAAGTGCTACAAGCAAAACCAAATTTATTGCGTTAAACAGTGTGCAGATATTATCTCTGAAAATTCTGCCGATTGATTTTGTTCTGATATTTGAGGTAACATTTACCTTTCCCTCAGATATTCTCTGACTTACCTGTTGAGAAGTAAGTCCTTTTAAATTAGTTGACATTTAAAATCCTTCCTATGTAATTATGTTTAATTTATAAAAATAATTACATTTTGCGCTTAATAACCCGATAAATCAAGTTTTCACTGCCAAATATTATTTTAATATTTTAAATAAGGTGTTTTCTTATATTATAAATGCAAAAACTAAGATTGGCAACGGAAAGAAGGTGGTTTTTTGAAATTTTTTGAAAAATTTTTATCAGTTGCCCTGACAGCTATTATTTCCGTTTCAGCCGCCTGTATTCCCTGCAACAGCGGAGAACTGCCCGAATATGTATATCTCGGCGGCGAACCGTTTGGACTTAAAATGTATGCAGACGGCGTAATGATAGTTAATCTTGAAAGCTATTTTGACGGTTACAGATATGTTTGTCCTGCCAAAGAGGGCGGTTTAAAGGAAAGTGATATAATAAAGGAAATTAACGGAACGGAAATTACAAGCAATGAAACCCTGCGTGAAGTCACGCTTAATTCCTGCGGAGAAACGCTTGATGTAACCTTTGTGCGAGATAACAAAACGCTCAGCAAGCAAATTACACCTGTAAAAAATACGGCAGGCAATTATCTTATCGGCGCATGGGTGCGTGACAGCAGTGCAGGAATAGGCACTGTAACCTATTATAACAGCGGTGAAAATTATTTTGCAGGTCTTGGGCATGGCATTTGCGATTGCGACACCTGCACTCTTATGCCGCTTGCGTCAGGTGAGGCTGTTGTGGCCGAAATAAGCAGTGTAACAAAGAGCAAAAACGGCAATCCGGGAAGTCTGAACGGATATTTTTCCGACAGAACTATTGGAGAAATGCTAAAAAACAGCGAAATCGGCATTTACGGTTCTTATAATAATTCGCTGATTGAAAGCAAAAATAAGATAGAGGTTGCCGACAAATCTGAGATAAAAACAGGCAAAGCAACCGTTTATACTACAATCAGCGGAAACAGTCCGCAGGCATACGAAATTGAAATAACAAGTATTAGCCACAATGAAAATTCCAACGAAAGTTTTACAATTAAAGTTACAGACAGCCGACTGCTTGAGCAAACAGGCGGCATTGTGCAAGGTATGAGCGGAAGTCCTATTGTAATGAACGGAAAGCTGATTGGTGCGGTTACCCATGTGTTTATAAACTCTGTAAACGAGGGGTACGGAATATATGTCGGCAAAATGATAGAAAATTATGAATAAATGCTAATTTTTGTCATTCTTTAGCAGTTAATTATTTTAACTAAAAAAATTTGCTTTTTTATCGAAAATTTTTGCGTGGAAAGTATTGCCAAATTTACCATTTTATGGTAATATAATCTCACAGAATAATTACTGGGGGAAATTATCAATGGAAAAAGCAATCAAAATAATCATTACCGAAGACGCATCCGACTTTTCACAGGAAAGCAACGCAATAATGGAGAATTACAACATTTCGCCTGCTTTCTGTTCAAAAGACGGAGAAGAACTGCTGAGCCGAATTAAAGCCGAACTACCCGATGTAGTCCTTATGGATTCTTTTATGACAAGGCTTGACGCAATAGGCGTAATGCGCAGTGTAAGACGAGAAAAGCTGAAAGCACCGCTTTTTATAGTTTTTTCATCTTTTCACAACGCTATTTTGGAACAGCAGGTTATGAATTCGGGCGCATCTTACTTTGTTTTAAAGCCGTACGATATTTCTGAGCTTTGCCAAAACATTGTAAATATGACAAAGCGTAGTAAGGAAAGCTATATCGGCAATCCTGTAATGTTCGACTCTTTCGGCATTGAGCTTAAAGTAACTGAGATTTTGCACGAGATCGGCGTACCTGCCCACATTAAAGGGTATCACTACCTGAGAGATTCTATCATTATGTCGGTAGAACATCCGGAAATTATCAATGCGGTTACAAAACAATTATATCCGTCGGTAGCCAAGAAATATGAAACAACATCATCAAGAGTAGAAAGAGCTATACGCCACGCAATAGAGGTTGCTTGGGACAGAGGCGATGTTGATGTGCTGAACTCATATTTTGGTTACACAATCCACAATGACAGAGGTAAGCCAACCAACAGCGAATTTATTGCAATGATTTCTGATAAGCTCAGATTGCAGATTAAAAACGCAAGCTGATTTAAATTCTTCAAGGGCTGTCCTATTGGGCAGTCCTTGAAAATATTATGACATTTTATGCTTAGAATATTCAAAAATTATTATCAAGCCCCCTTTTTGCATAAAAATCACTAAAGATTATGTCAATAATTTAAATGCGGTATACAATCAAATTAATATTGTAGCAACGAAACGAGGTTTTTATGAAAATAAGCAATATAACTATTTTCAAAAATATGACCGAGCAAGAAATAACTGCCCTTAATAAAAACAAATTCACTAAAAAGCGAATATACGCAAAGAACACGCATATATTCCATATGGGAGATGTTGTTGACAGTATCGGCATTGTGCTTTCGGGAAATGTGATTATAGAAAATATTGACATATGGGGAAACAAAAGCATTATTTCCTATGCAGGCGAGGGAGAAGTTTTTGCCGAAACCTATGCCCTCACAAGCACTCCTATGATGGTTGATGTTGTATGTGCGGATTGCTGCGAAATTCTTTTTATAAACTTAAAAAACATTCTCAAACCCGAAAACAGCCATAATTTGTGGTATCCTAAGTTTATGAATAACCTGCTTATGCTTTCTGCTCAAAAGAACCTTGCGCTTTCTCGCAGAATATTTTGCACATCTTCAAAGGCAGTGCGCACAAGAGTTCTCGCCTACCTTTCAGAGCAATCCGTAAGAGCGCAATCGACCGATTTTGAAATTCCGCTTGACCGTCAGCAAATGGCGGACTACTTAAACCTCGACCGCAGTGGTTTATCGAAAGAGCTTAGCAAAATGAAATCAGACGGAATTATTGAATACAGAAAAAATCATTTTATCCTTTTGAATATGGAGGATAATTTATAACGCAACAAATAAAATTACATATATAAGCACAGGAAGGCATTGGCAAAGAAAATGTAGTATCTGTTCTTATACCGAGATGCGAATATATGGTGATTGCTTCTTTAGGTGTGTTAAAGGCGGGTGCTGCTTATCAGCCGCTTGACCCGTCTTATCCGCCTGAAAGACTCAACTTCATGATAAACGATTCATCAGCAAAGTTGCTTATTGCTGACGAAAGCCTGCTTGAGCTTTTGCCTGATTACAAGGGAGATATTCTCCTTACAATGGATATTCTTAATCTTCCTAAATCAGATGCAATTATGGAAAAACCACAGCTGGATGATTTTTGGCTTTGTGGCAAATGTCAAGAAAATGATGAAAGGCTGTACTGTAATCTCTATTGAAGATGAGCTGCAGGAGTTTATGCTTACTTCGGCGATAAGAAAACCACAGGCTGAGGAAAAGGAAAAAGTGCACAAGGCTCTCTACCCTCTCTCAAAAACACAGCTTACCTTATTTATACCTCAGGCTCAACAGGAAGGCCAAAGGGTGTTATGCTCAGACACATTGGCATTGCAAACTATCTTACATACAGTGATGCTAACATTCAGGTAAAATATGTTGTTGACAACTGCAAGGTTTACGGTTCTGTTACAACAATTTCATTTGATATGTCGCTCAAAGAAACTATGCCTTCACTCTGCAACGGACTTACCCTTGTATTTGCAAGTGACGAGCAAACTGTAAATCCAGTTTCACTCGCTAAGCTCTTTAAGGAAAACAATGTTGATGTATTCAACTCTACCCCATCAAGATTACTGCAATATATGGAGCTTGGCTACTTTGACTGATAAAATTTAATAAACAAAGTGTAGAATTAATTACGCTTTCATACGCAAAAAAGGTGACTGAGTTTCAGCCACCTTTTTTACTAATTGTTTATATTAAATGTTGCAATCGTCAAGTATACTGCGTAAGGTATCTGCGGATTTTTTCAAATTTACTTTCTCTTCGTCATTCAGAGAAATCGGTACCTTTGTTTCAATGCCGTTTGCTCCGACAATTGACGGCATACTAAGCACCACATCATCTATGCCAAATTCACCATGCATCATTGATGATATAGGCAATATTGATTTTTCGTCACGAATAATCGCCTCGCAAATTCTCTTAACCGCCATAGCTACGCCATAATATGTAGCTCTCTTTTTAGCAATAATTTCATATGCGCTGTTTTTAACCTTTTCTGCAATATTTTCCTGCGACTTATCATGGTTATAGTGACCTCTCATCTCGCAAAAATCATCAAGCGCTATACCTGAAACATTTGCACTGCTCCATACAGCAATCTCGCTGTCGCCATGTTCGCCGATTATATAAGCGTGCACACTCTGACTATCAACCGACAAATGCTCTCCAAGCTGATACTTAAGTCTTGCGGTATCAAGCACTGTGCCCGAACCGATAACTCTGTTTTCTTCAAAACCCGAAAGCTTGAGCGCTGTATATGTGAGTATATCAACAGGATTAGCTACTACAAGCAAAATACCTCGGCAATTTCTTTTTGCTATTTCAGGGATAATACTCTTGAAAATCCCTACATTCTTATGAACAAGGTCAAGCCTTGTTTCTCCCGGCTTTTGACCTGCACCGGCTGTAATAACGATAATTGATGCGTCTACTATATCGTCATAGTCACCTGAATAAATTTTCATATTGCCTACAAAAGGAATACCATGGCTTATATCCATAGCTTCTCCTTCCGCCTTATCTTTGTCAGCGTCTATCAAGACAATTTCTGAAAACATTTTACTCTGCATTAATGCAAACGCAGATGCTGAGCCAACAAAGCCACAACCGATTATTGCAATTTTTCTTAAATTAACTTTATCCATAATTTTACCCCCTAAATATTATTATATTCAAAATAAGTCAGTAATTATTATTGATTTTACTCTATTATAACACATATTTCCAAAAAATCAAGTAAATTAATAATAATTCTCATTTTTATTAATTATTTTTGAATTGCTTGACAAGATATATTAATATTTTATATAATTAAAAAGTATCTTGTTTTTTAGGAGATTGATTATGGAGAGAGAAAATTTTAAATCCAAACTTGGATTTATACTTGTAAGTGCAGGCTGTGCAATAGGTATCGGCAATGTATGGCGATTTCCTTTTGTTACAGGACAAAACGGCGGTGGAATTTTTGTACTGCTTTACCTGCTTTTCCTTGTAATTATGGGAATACCTGTACTCACAATGGAACTTGCTATTGGCAGAGCAAGCAAAAAAAGTGCCGTACTTGCCTATAAAACACTTGAAAAGCCAAAAAGCAAATGGCATATTCATGGCTGGTTCTGTATTCTAGGCTGTTACCTGCTGATGATGTATTACACACCTGTTTCCGGTTGGATGCTAAGCTACTTTTTCAAATTTGCTACCGGCACATTTGAAAGCGGAATGAGCTCCGAAGATGTAAGCAATGTATTTTCTAGCCTTATGTCTAACCCTACCGAAATGATTATTTGGATGGCAATTATGGCAATCGCAGGATTTTTTGTATGCAGCAAAGGTATTCAGAACGGCATTGAAAAAGTAAGTAAAGTTATGATGATTTTATTGCTTACGCTTATAATCATACTTGCAGTAAACAGTCTTGCGCTTACAGGTGCGGCAGAGGGCATAAAATTTTACCTTGTGCCTGATATGGAAAAGGTTAAGTCCATAGGAATCGGACATATAATTACTTCTGCAATGAGTCAGGCTTTCTTTACACTTAGCCTTGGCATTGCGTCAATGGAAATATTCGGCAGTTATATGACAAGAGAAAAAACAATTCCGAGTGAATCTATTAAAATATGTATTCTCGATACCTTTGTTGCAATTACAGCAGGTCTTATTATCTTCCCTGCTTGTTTTTCTTACGGAGTGCAACCTGACCAAGGCCCTGCGCTGATATTCGTTACATTGCCAAATGTATTCGTCAATATGGCAGGCGGCAGAATATGGGGTACATTATTCTTTTTGTTTATGACATTCGCTTGTTTTTCAACGGTAATTGCCGTATTTGAAAACCTGATCTCATTCAGTATTGATATGTTCAATCTGAGCCGTACAAAAGCGGTAATAATCAATGCAATAATTATGCTTATTGGTTGTTTGCCATGTATATTCGGATTTAATATTTTAAGCGGATTTAGTATTTTTGGCAAAGGCGTACTTGATATTGAAGATTTTATTGTAAGCAATCTTCTTTTGCCTGTCGGTGCATTTTTGTATTCACTGTTCTGCTCAACAAAATTCGGTTGGGGATTTGACGGCTACTTAAATGAATGTAACCAAGGTAAGGGCATTAAATTTCCAAGATTTATAAAGCCGTATGTAAAATATATACTTCCTGTTCTTGTATTGATAGTATTCATTTCAGGATTTATACCGCAATGATAATCTAAGCAACACCACACAAAGGGAAATAATCTCTTGTGTGGTGTTTAATTTTGGATGAAAATATTTGATACAAATTATTTTACTCAAATAATATAGGTTCTTAGTCAATAGTTGGTGTTAAGAACATAGTTATTAAGGCTTCCCCTTGAGGTATTCCCTTGATACGGGAAATGTCGCATAGCGACAAAGGGTTTGCCGTTTTCGCAGAAAAAAGCTGTCATGCAAGTGACTGATGAGGTGTAGAACTCGTTAAGAGTTCTTTTATATCAAAGCTTAGATTAGAAAAAGCGCCGTAAACGGTGACACCACATCCGTCATTTTCCTAGAAAATGCCATCTTTCCCTCAAAGTGGAAGGCTTTTTAGTTTGATAAAATTTTTATGATAACATCATTACCCCAACATTTAGAATAGAACCACTTTTAAAAAGAGTCCAAACAAAAAAACAGGCGACAGCCTGAGCCATCGCCTGAAATTTAATAAATTATTTTATTTAATCAACAAATTAAGCAACATTCTCAAGAACCTTGCCTGCATTGCCTGTGCCTGTGAAGCCACTTGCAACATACTTCTGAAGAGCTGTTACATCAAGAACATTGACTTTGCCATTGCCGTCAACATCAGCAACTGCCTCATTAACAGTTACATCAGCATATTTAGCAATATACATCTGGAGAGTTGTGGTGTCGTTAGCATCAATCTTGCCGTCGCCGTTTACATCACCAATATATGTCTTAGGTACAGTATCTGTAACAGTTACAGTTATAACTGCACCTGTCTTTGAAGCATAATTGAAGTTTGAAAGGTCAATTCTGAGTGTTACATCAGCAAGCTCATATGGTACATTTACAGTGAGGTTCTGACCATTGTATGTAGCGTCAAATGCAACGCCTGATACAGGTGAGAAGTTCTCTTCTGCACCGCCCCAGCTGTCAGCCCATTTGCCGTTAGCTGCGAACTTAACCTGGTAGTTGTCAAACTTAGGTACATTGTGATATGTAATCTCATAAACCTTATCTGCAACCTGCTCCATCTCATTAGCTGTCACATCCCAAGCTGCACCGTTTAACCATGATCCATCATCAGGATCACCGTTACCAACAGCATGCATACTTGTGATTACAATATCTGTAACAAGCTTTACTGCATCGCCTGTTACTGTAATTTCGCTTGTTGATGGGTTGTATGTAACAGTAACATCACATGTATCTGTTACATCAAATGTTATATTATTGCCTGTAGCATCGCCAATCCAGTTCTGCTTGCCGTCAGCTGTATTTTCTACAACTTTAATCTGGAGCTTTTCAGCAGGAGCAACTCCGCTAAATACCTTTGTATATGTACCGTCAGCATTCTTTGTCATTACATTTTCAGGTGCTTCAGCAGGACTGCCCTTCCATAAAACACCGCAAATCTCTTCTGAACCTGCTACTACATATGTAGATTCAGCTTCAGGTGTAACGCCGAGGTATTCAGCAATTTTTTCAGCAGATGCTGTGTTAGGATATGCTTCAGGATCAGCAAGCTCATCGGCATACTTAGATACATATAAATCGTAAACATCCTTAGGAGCTGCATTGATGAACTCGTTTGCACAAGTCTCCTGTACCTTTTCAGGAGTAAGCAAAGAAGCATTCTTTACACCATAGTCATGGAGGAACTGAGCTACCATTTCTTCAGCTGTGATACTTGTAGGAATGCTCTCGCCTACTACACGACCTGTTGATGTGATTTCGAGCTTAGGACCGTAAACAGCGGCATTAGCCTCGCTCTTCCAAACTGATCTATAGTCCTTTTTCTGTGAGTCTTGAGAGTTTTCGTATGTTTCGCCTGTAACAACGATTGTATCGCCGTAGCATGACTTGCCCATGGTTACATTACATGTCTGATAGCCCTTGTCGCCTACAATTGAGAAAATAGCTACATAATCCGCACCATCTTTAAGCGTTCTTTTATATTTTGCATCAATATCGTACGAATAGATGTTGCCACTGACATATTTACAGACCTCACCCTTTGTCTGCCATGAAGTTTCCTTATAATCAGGGTCTCCAGCAACTGCATATGTATGAGCGTAAACCTTAAGTTCGCTTACATCTGTTTTTACTAAAGCGTCTGCCCAAATCTCGGTCGGAACTTCAAAATAAATTTTTGTGTCGGTTACATCTTCAGCTGCTGATACTGAAAAAGCGGTTACGGCAGATGTAGAAAATGCCATAAGTCCTGCAACTGTAAGACTGAGAACCTTATTTGTTTTTCTCATTGGAAAATCCTCCTTTTATTTACTCAAATTTGTGAGTATAATTATTATACACTATTTTTTAAAGAAATGCAAGGTATTTTATATAAATTAATAATTTTTTTATAAAAATTTTAACAACTAAATAAAAGTATATTACCACATTTTAATTGACATAAGCGGCAGTTTGTAGTATTATTTAGTAGTATAATTTTATGTATATGATTTTGTAAATATTTGAAATGAGGTTACAGATATGGACAATTCAAAAAAGACTATGGAAAAAATCGTTGCTCTTTGTAAGGGCAGAGGCTTTGTATATCCGGGTTCGGAAATATACGGCGGACTTGCAAACACATGGGACTACGGCCCACTCGGTATGGCTCTCAAGAACAACATCAAGCAGGCTTGGCTCAAAAAGTTTGTTCAGGAAAACAAGTATAATGTAGGACTTGACTCTGCAATTCTTATGAATCCGCAGACTTGGGTAGCGTCAGGTCACCTCGGCGGTTTCTCTGACCCGCTTATGGATTGTAAGGAATGTAAAACCCGCCATCGTGCCGACAACCTTATTGAAGATTTTGACGGTACAAATGTAAGCGGCTGGTCAAACGAGAAAATGACTGAATATATTAAAGAAAAGCAAATTCCTTGTCCACAGTGTGGCAAGCATAACTTTACAGACATTCGTCAGTTCAACCTTATGTTTAAAACATTCCAGGGTGTTACAGAGGACAGCAAAAACGAAATTTATCTTCGTCCGGAAACTGCGCAGGGTATTTTCGTAAACTTTGCAAACATTCAGAGAACAAGCCGTAAGAAAGTACCTTTCGGCGTTGCGCAGATCGGTAAGTCTTTCAGAAACGAGATTACACCGGGCAACTTTATTTTCCGTGTTCGTGAATTTGAGCAGATGGAACTTGAGTTCTTCTGCAAACCGGGTACAGACCTTGAGTGGTTTGAATACTGGAGAGGTTTCTGCCGTGACTGGCTCTACTCACTTGGTATGAAAGCTGAAAATCTCAGACTTCGTGACCACGCTAAAGAAGAGCTTTGTTTCTATTCAAAGGCTACAACTGACTTTGAGTATCTCTTCCCATTCGGTTGGGGCGAGCTTTGGGGTGTAGCAGACAGAACAGACTACGACCTCACACAGCATATGAACACAAGCGGCAAGTCACTTGAATACTTTGACCCACAGACAAATGAAAAGTACATTCCATATGTAATTGAGCCGTCACTCGGTGTTGAGCGTTTGTTCCTTGCAATTATGGTAGAGGCTTACGATGAAGAAGTTATCGACGAGAAAGACACAAGAGTTGTTCTCCACCTCCACCCTGCACTTGCACCGTTCAAGGCAACTGTTCTTCCTCTTTCTAAAAAGCTCAACGATAAAGCACAGGAAGTTTATGATATGCTTGCCAAAGACTTTATGGTTGATTATGATGATGCAGGTTCAATCGGTAAGCGTTACAGAAGACAGGACGAAATCGGTACACCGTTCTGCATTACATATGACTTTGAATCTGTTGATGACGGTTGCGTAACTGTTCGTGATCGTGACACAATGGCTCAGGAAAGAGTTGCAATCGACAAGCTCAACGAGTACATTGCAGAAAAAATTAAATTCTGATTTTTCTAAAATCAGGAGCACATAAATTAAAAGGCAGTAACATTCCGAGTAGAATGTTACTGCCTTTGTTTTTACAAATTATTCGTCAAGATAAGAATTAAGGAAAATTGATGCGAGGCTGTCAGGCAAAATATTCTTTCTTGCCTCTTCCTTTTCAAACCATTTATATTTATCAATTTCGTCGTTAGTGTTCAATTCACTGTCATCTTTAACAAATGCCGTAAAATTGCACATAAGGGTATTTGACGGTTCATAGAACTTAGTGCGATTAAAATTTATATGCGAAACCGTCATACCTGTTTTCTCTTTTATTTCTCTTGCAACAGCGTTTTCTGCCTGCTCACCACGATTAATATAGCCTGCCACAAGAATATACACGGGCTTTCCGTATTGCTGAATAAGCATAATTTTTCCGTTCTGCTCATTTACAACAATCATACTTACAGCGACATTATACACAGGAAATCTATTCTGATTACATTTCTCACAAAAAGGCACAATGTCCTCGCCTTCAAGCTCTTATTCAATAAGCTTTACACCACATTCAAAGCAAAAAGCTATATGGTGATTTGATAAACAATTTATATATCAGCAACTCTTAAGGTATTACTTTAATTATCCATTATATAATTACATAACAAAAACTCAGTAAATAAGCTAACTCAAATAGCTTATCTGCTGAGTTTTTTTATTTACAAAAATATTTTTACGCTGATTATACGCATATTCTCACGCCCATGGGTTGGTGCTTTCGGGCTTGCGAATATCTGTCAGCAGGAACTGCTCCCAAAGGTACCACTTGCCATCCTTAGCTTTGCGTAGTTTTATCGGACGGGGACTGTCTGCACCGCCAGAGCTTATGAACAGCTTTGCTATTCCCTGTTCCTCATAGGAATACTGATTTTCGCTGACCTCAACGGTATATGGAGCATTTGGCTGATAGTCATTTTCGGGTGTTGACCCCACGAAATACGAGCGAGGTACATAGTCCTTTGCACGAAAACGGTCGGCGATGAATTGCTTATCTGCGCCGTTTAGCGGTCGAGGTCCACGCAAAAAATCAAGCATTTTTAATGACAGTTCACTGTTCTGCGGATAAAAGCAAAGGGCAAGCACCGTCATTGCCGCTGTCTGAAACGGAGTAGACATTGCCGCTGACGGCAAGTTTATAAATTGCTCATAGCTTTGCGGCAAAGCATCAAACACAATTCTTTCTGTTTTGTTTCCTGCGTTTTGCACTGCTTGCTTTACGGAATTACCGACTTGGTTAATTGCTTTGCCGGCAAACATATCAAATAAGCCCATACTTAGCACTCCTTTACATCAAATTTATATGTAGATGGTGTTGGTCGGGCAGATTTGAAATTGCCCGACCGTAAGTAGTTGATTATTATCAACCGAGTTTCTTGTTTTTGAATGCACCGATAAGGTAGAGTACCGGAATAACAAGACCTGTTAAAAGCGAGAATACATTGAAGTTTTCGGGATAACCGATAAGGGTAAAAATGTTAGAAATAACACACATAGCCGCTACGGCAATGCCCCAACCGATACAAATATTAGCTTTGTTAGGTTTGTTCCAATTTACCACACCGATGATACCTGCAACAAACTCAGCAACTGCGCCTAAAAGAGCGATAATTCCCGATGCCCAGAGCAATCCCATAGGAGCGCCTATTGCCTCTAAAACGCCGAGTCCGAGCAATGCCATAATTGCAATAATTAAAGCAATTGAACCAAAAATAATCATCAGAATGCCGGTAACCTTTAAAAATTTAGAACCCATCTTTTTCCTCCTGAAATTTATTTAGAAAGCATTAATGCTTTTCTATCAAGTTAATTTTTTGTGACAGCTTTATCTTAAAAAGCTGTAATTTGTTTATTTAATGTTTTCGCCGTACTTTTTTGCAAGCTGTAAAAAGCAGTCATAAACCGCATTGTAATATTCTCCGCTTGTGTCTATGTTAAGGCACTCACTGCCGTATTTTACACTGAAAGAATTTACAGTTTCGTCAGGAATAAAGATAATTTTATTCCTTTTCTTCTCTTTTTTAATATGACTGCAAAAGTTATATTTTTTGTCAAGCTCAATAAAGCGACTAAATTCTTCCGCTGTTATTTCAACATATTCAAAATCTATGTCAGTGTAATCATCGCCATTCTCCAAAAGACACCAAGCATCAAGAAAACAACCGTCGGTTTCTTTTCTAGCATAAAAGCTGTAACAAAATGTTCTGCTCATATGATTTTGTGAAATAGAAATTGACGAAAGCTCACCGGTTGGTTTAGCTGTCTTTTGAGAACAACCGAAAAGTGAAAAAGCCATACATAAAACACCCATAGCTGCAAGGCACTTGCCTGCGTAATTTTTCATATTAATTAATATCGTTTTCGTTGAATACATCTCCGCACTGAGGGCAGAATTTCGGCACATTATTCGGGTCTGACGGAGTCCAACCGCACTTGTCACATCTATATGAAATTGCCCTGCCGTTATATGCGTTTGTCATTGATTGTGGCTGAAGACTTCCGCAGCACTCACAAAACTTTCCTGTATTTTGCGAGCCGCAATGCTGACATACCCACATTCTCGACTGTGGCATAGTTGGCTGATAGTTCATATTATGCTGTTCGTTTGAATATGACTGTTGCTGTTGGTATCTCTGTTGTGCGTTATACTGCGACTGCTGATTTTGATTATAATTTGTATTATTATAGTATGAGTTCCCATACAATGACGGTACTAAGGCACGCTTTAGCTCATCTGCCTGTCGCTCGTAATCACGAAACAAGTCGGTATATCTGCTGTCGGGTCGCCTGCCAAAGCTTGTAAGCTCAAATTTAATTGTGCTAAACCATGGCGAATTTACATTTATTATTACATTAAATACATATTCACATTTGTATCTCGGCGGATTATATCCGACCTTGTTGCCCTGCGCATCGGTTCTTTTTATTTCTTCTTTATTCTCTTTTACATCTATATTGCACGATGTAACCTGAGAAATATCAATAATGTCGGGGTTGCACTCACGCCAGCTTGACGATGATGTAACAATAAATTTATGCGAGTTTTCATCTATGTAAACCCTTTTATCCGTACCGATAATATGATTTGGGTTAAAGAAAGCAAGCTGTCTTTTGTTTTCTTCACGATATGCAAGCTGTTGCTTGATTTCATCAACCGTTGATGCTCTGCGTTCACTGAAAAACGGTGAGAGCTTTTTTGCGCAATTCTTACAAAGATTGCCGTCCTCAAGTTTGCGATTACCGAGCAAGCCTATTTTTTCACCGCAAACATCACAAAATTTCTTATCAAAAAAGCCCATAATCTGCCTCCTTAATATGTTACAGTACTGCTTGGCGCAGTTTTGGCAAAATCAAATCTACCAAATTAAAAGTGTTATTGCTCTGACCTGCCGCCAAGCACCGCTGTATTAAAAATCAATAATAACTAAAAACCTGCTATGAAGTTTTGAATTTGAGTAACATCATTGACGCTAACACTTCCGTCATTATTTACATCTGCAAGTTTATTTTGATATTTGCTCAACTCAAGCGCTCCTGCAATACCATTCTGCACTTCGGTAACATCTAAAACGCTTATGTTGCCGTCCATATTTACATCGCCGAGCAAACAGATTTTTGCGGTTTTATAACTCAACTCTCCTCCGCCAACGCTATCATCAATAGTAAGTTGCGCATTGTCGCCCTCAATATTTAAAGGACAAAGGAATTTGATTTGTGAAATCAACTCAACTTTTTTTTCCGTTTAAGTCAAGATGCTTTTGTGCATTTATTGTAATTGTATCATCTCTTACTAAGCCGGAATATCAGTTCATATTCTGAGTATTAAAATCAGCTCCGATTTTTACATATTGCGCCTTTCTATTTAAACCATTGTTACTCAATACACTATAAAGTTGATAATAGTTATTTGCAATAAATGGGTCATTAATACTTGTACCGCTGCCTGTTGCCGCACTTGCTGAAATTGCCGAGATTGGCAGCATACCGAGCAATCGCTTTGGGTTCAGTGTTGTCTATGTACTCATAAAATTCCGCTTTGTATAAATTATTTATTACAGTGTATCAATTACGGCGGAAGGGTAGGTTGCCGAAACCGAGCCGTAAACAAAATTATCAATTAAACCGTCTTTTTTGGCAAGTCTGACCTTATCCGCCAGCTTTTTCTCGGTGTTTTCGTCCACTACAAATACAATTTTGCAGTCGAAATTTTGCTTTTTAACGGCATTGCGGATTTCTAAACGCTCATCAATTTTCCAAGGGGAGTAAGCCGTAACCTCCATTATGAGAACATTTGCCTGCGTATCAATACACATATCTAAGGTTGTATTAGGACTTTCACTTTGGTAGACTTCAAAATCCGAATCAAAGTTTCGAAGTGCTGTTGCTATTGCATCGGCAAACAGAACATTTTGCATATCAACAACAACTCTCCGCATAACTTTCCCTCCCTTTATTGATTATAAACTATATCTTTAGCCTAATTATACTAAGACTTTAAAAATTGTACATCACCCATACGGGTGATATTTTAAACTTTTTTCACAAAAAATTACCCGACCTCAAGCAGAAGTCGGGTAATAATACAAATATCTGTTATATTTCTTTATCTTCGGGCAGGCTCGGTATGATAAACTTTTTATTTGTTACCGCAATGGCGAGCCTGATTTTGTTTGCGTAACCTGTTTTTTGAAGAATATGCGAGATATGAGTTTTTACAGTATTAACGGAGCAATTAAGCTCCTTGGCTATTTCTCCGTATTCAAGGCCGTCACAAACAAGGCGCAAAACTTTAATTTCTGTTGCTGTTAAATCGGCACTGCTGCCAATTCCTAATTTCACCGTCGGTGTTTCATTCGGAAAAAGCCGCTCGCCTGCCATAGTGCGGTCAATCACATCTATTAAAGCCTCGGGACTTATATCTTTATACCAAAAGCTGTCAACCTGTGCGTTGCGTGCCCGCTCAAGAAAGCTAACCTCAACCATAGAGGTAACTATGATGATTTTTATTTTCGGAAACTTTGCCTTGATTTCTGCGGCTGCCTCAATGCCGTCTTTGTTGCCTGCGGTGCAAACATCCATAAGGATTAAATCAACAGGCTGTCTTTGGCAGATTGTAACTGCAAGGTCGGCACTTGACACACTGCCTGCTATTTCATAATTTTGGCTGTCGGTAATTGTGTGCTCCATATATTCACGAGGCATTCTTTGGTCATCTACAATAAGCACCTGCGTCATATAAATTCCTCCTTTTTAGGTATTGTAACAGTCAGTGCAAAATTCGGCTGTGACTGTATTTTCATTGTACCATCGCTGTCATTCACATGGCGATACAGATTGATAAGTCCGCCCTTTGGCTTAACCTCGCCTTGGGGTGGTTTTCCGTTATTAGTAATTCGTACAGAAAAAGTGTTTTCGTCTTCCTGCACAACGATTTTAAGCTGAGTTGCATTGGCATGGCGGGCGCTGTTTGTCAGACACTCTCGCATGGCAATCATAAACACATCAAAAACTTCTCTCTGTTCGGGCAAAGTGCCGACAATTTCCACTTGAATACCTATGGTTTCCGCATCGTGGATAAAATCTGCAAGTTCACCGCTTTCTACGGGATACTCGTTATCGTTTTTTATGATATTAACCGCTTTGCGGAGCAATGATACTGCGGCAACATTTTCTTCTGTGGTGTGATTTTGTTGTAAAATCTGCCGTATGGCAAGGATACCGCCGCCCATTTGGTCGTGCAATCTTGTTTTTGCCGTCAGAATTTCTCGCTCTTTTGTCAGCGTTATAACATTGTCCGAAAGTTGTTTTAAACTATATGAAATTTTTTTCAGTTGTTCGGTCTGCCGTTTCAGTTCAAGGTGCTTTTCGTACTGCTCGGTAACATCTGAAAATATTGACTCCGTATAGGTTGCTCCTGCCTTTATGCTTACCTCAGTTTGAGAATATCGCCACACCTTTCCGTCAGGGAAAAGATATGTTTGCCTTACATCAGAGAGTTTTATAATTCCGCTTTTATCGTCACAATCTGCCAAAGCCCTCTGCAATTCTTCTAACGACTGCAGATCGCTCTGCGCTAAACTGCGAAACAGGCAGTACATTTGCAAATTACAAAGTTTGACCACACCCGAGGGTGAAAAATAGCATATTGCACTCGGCAGTGTATCCATGGCCTGCTTAACGGAATTGCGTGTAAGATTTTTATCCTTTTGCCGATACTGCCTTATTATTTCACAAATTAAATAAATGTCACAAACGCAGGCGATTACCCAAAATACCCATACAGGGATTGGCAAAAACATACGAATTGGCAAATTTTCATCTATACGCATATAGGTATCTGCCAACATTGCAAGTATCACAAATAAAAGTAAAAATATAGCGATATTCAAATATCTTACTGCTCTTTTGCGCTTTCTGCCATAATTATAGAACATAAGAAACAGAGAGAGCAACAACGAAAGGAACATAGCTGTCATTAATGCGGATTGCACCAAAGCGGACGAAAGATAAAATGTATTCATACCTGCTCACCCACCTTTTCAAATCGAAGTGTAAAGCGCCACACTCCGTCCTCGCACTCGCAAGCGTCGGATATATTAGAAATTTCAGAAAGTTCTGTTTTGCACTCCACTTCAATATACAAAATTATAAACTCCCCTGCATTTCGGCTTTTGAGCCATACAGACTGCAAAGTATTCATTGATGATTCTACTATCGTTTCAAAAAAACGATACGCTCTGACAGCGTCTTTTACAAAAATTTTCTCATTCTGCAAAATATCAATACCGCACTCAACACCCATAAGTTCAAGGTTTGCTAATGATTCACCAAGGCACATAGATAATTCCGAGGTATCTGTTATATCAGTTTTTTCTCCGATAAACAAAAGATTTCCATAACGCTTTATGTACGCACCGACAACTGCAATTTTCGCAAGCAGACTGCGGCTTTTTTCTTCATTGGTTTCACTGTCATACTGCGTAAGCCACTCGTCAAGCAGTTTAATCTGATGTGCCGTTTCGCCCTGCAAGAGATCATACAACCTATTTTTCTCACGAAGAGTATTAATTTTCAGCTTTGTATTATAGTTTTCCATTTCAAGAAAATTGCTCTCGGCAAGAGTTTCTTTGTTTTCTTCAAGCTGTTCCAACAATTCGGCAATAGCTGTAATGTCCCCCTGCCATAGTACATAGCCGCCGTCAATTTTACTGCTTTTTAGCAGAGTATTTTTATCAAGCCTTACTGTTCCTCTCTCAGCTTTACTTATCAATTCCTTTGAAAGCTTAGGTGCGTTAGCGGCGGCATAGTGCGTTTGATTATCGGTATCAAGAATTTGTGCGCTGAATGTGCCGACCTCAAACAACGAATCGTAGCCTGTATTGGTTTGAATAAGATTACACCTGATACAGCTTTCAAATATTGCGGCAAACAGCAGGCACTGCGCCGCTGTAATATCTCCGCCGATTACCTGCATCCACTGCACTCCGCTTGAATAGATAAGAGAGTATACAACGGAAACTACCATAATGATTATGGGCAAATATATTTTTCTTGGGGATATTCGGCACTTAAACACCATCATAACGAATGCAATAAGAGCACATATAATCTCCCAGCTAAGTACAATATAGTATCCTATACCGTAATCGTTATTTGCGTCAGACCATACCTCGCCTGTTGGGAAAGTAAATGCAAGCTGATGAAAATCGTTGGTCAAAACCAACAGCAAAAAGACAACGGTGGGAATGTATAACAGCAATATCCAATTTGGCAGGCGGTAGTTTTCAGGCTTGCCAAGCAACATAGAAACATACACCGCAAGCAACGGAATAAAAAGTGTGGGAAGATAGTACAAATACCATAAATACCTTGTTATATCGAGATTGAATATAAAATAGTATTTCATAGACCGCACAACGAACCAAAAGACCATCAATGCTGAAACAGCCGTAAGATACCTGCGCACCTGCAGCTGAATAACTCTCTTTCTGACGGAAACGCCCCAAGCAATATAAAGTCCGATATAAATTATAGTGCGTATCAGTCCAAAAGTTACCGACGCATAACCGAGCTTGCCCAATACACGAGCAAGAACAGCGCAGATAATCAGCAACACAACAATAATACCTGCTTTAACCTCACTCTTTTGCACCTTTGCCACTGCCGCCACCTCTCTTTTTGTTTACAATAATAAATTATATAAACAGAATAACATATTATCTTGCTAAATTCAATATGAAATAAAACAGCCCGACAATGCCGAGCTGTTTTATAAGCTTGATATTATTTAAAATGCAAGTATATGACTTTGCGGCTTTTATTCCTCTTGAAAGTCAATCGAATGGGAGCTGCCACTTACTGAAATATCGTAAGTGAGTTCTTTTCCGTCATTGTTTTTAAAATGCAGCTTTGTTTCTCCGTTTCTAAACGCCGAAAGAGTTACGCCGTAGCCGTCGGAAGAAATTTCTACATCTACCAGATTTTTGCTGTCTTGCTCACAAGTCCAGTGTAACCCGTCCTCAAAACAATAACTTTATCGTTAGTAGGTATTTTTAATAAATCTCATAAACAAGCCATTTTAGAGAAATTAACTAACGAAACAAAAACATACTTTTTACAAAAAAAGCAAATAGACTAACGAACTAATAAAAATAATAAAAGCACCCTTATTTTATACTTTGATTATCTTTTCAAATTCAATTCCGGATGTCTTTTTCGGCAATCTATCCTTAACAAAACATCGGGGTAAATAAAACAAGATAATTCTTTAATATTTTGAAAATTGTCGTTTGTCAATCGGATAGATATCCGTTAAGATGTGTACTGTGCCACCTCCATGCAGTTTCTATAATTGTTGAAAGATCATCATATTCGGGCTTCCAGCCAAGGATATTCTTTGCCTTGTCGCTTGAAGCGATAAGTATTGCAGGGTCGCCCGCTCTGCGTTCTTCTTCAATTACTTCTATCTCTTTTCCTGTGACCTTTTTAGCCGTTTCAATGACCTCTCTTACCGAGAATCCGACGCCGTTGCCGAGGTTAAAAATATTGCTTTCGCCGCCGTTTAACAGATACTTAACGGCAAGGATATGTGCCTGTGCAAGGTCTGTAACATGAATATAGTCACGGATGCAGGTTCCGTCAGGTGTGTTGTAATCGGTTCCGAATATGCTTATATGGTCCCTTGTACCGTTTGCCGCCTGCAAAATAATCGGGATAAGATGGGTTTCCGGGTTGTGCGCCTCACCGATTTTTCCACTGATATGAGCACCGCAGGCGTTGAAGTAACGCAGTGAAACATACTTCAAGCCGTGTGCCTGCTGAGTCCAATAGAACATTCTCTCCATTGCTTTTTTTGTTTCACCGTAGCAGTTAGTCGGGTTGGTCGGATCATCTTCAAGAATAGGTGTATGTTTTGGTTCGCCGTAGGTTGCCGCTGTTGATGAAAATACAATATTTTTGATATTGTGTGCAACAAGCGATTCAAGCAGTACCTTTGTTCCGCAAAGGTTGTTGTCGTAGTACTTAAGCGGATTTATCATACTTTCGCCGACAAGTGAATTTGCCGCAAAATGAATAACTGCGTCAATACCATCCTCCTTGTCAAGAACAGCGTCTATTTCCACTCTGTTTCTCAAATCACCCTTGTAAAACTTTGCCTTTGGATGCACAGCCCCAATATGACCCGTTTCAAGGTTGTCGAAAATTACAACCTCGTTGCCCTGCTCGATAAGTCTGTAAACAGTGTGCGAGCCGATATATCCGGCACCTCCGAGTACAAGAATTTTCATGATTTTTCTCCTTTCCGGAAATTATATCTGTCATTTTATACATCAAGTAAAAGCCAGCTAAAACCATATGGCTTTAGTTCAATGGAAATACTGCACACCTCATCATCAGAGAATAAATCTCTTCCGCTTTTTACACCGTCAAGAAATACGGATTGAGCATTATCACTAAAATTAAAATATGCAAGCAGCTTTTTATTTTCATATTCTCTGCAAATTCCCAGAACGCTGTCAGAACCTGTATCCACTGTCTGAAAATCTGCTTCTGCTCTGAAAACCTCGTTTTCGGCTCTGCATTTTTCAAGTTTCAGAATACTCTGAAAAATCCTGCCCTGAACCGTATCTGAGTCATCGCAGTTTTCGGCAAGTTTCCAATTAAACTTTCCTCTGTGCAGATAACGGCTGTCAACACTCTTTTCGGGATTATCGTGATAGCTGTAATCATTGAGCTGTCCTATTTCATCGCCGCTGTAAAGAACGGGAATACCGCTTTGCGTGAGCATATAAGCGTGGAGCATAATATCACAGTCAATTGATTTTTCAAGCTTGTCCGTATCCTTATCTTCAAGTGCAGTTTCTATTCCGCAAAGACTTGCCGTTGTGCCGCAAAGCCGAGCGTCACCGAGCCTTGGGTCGTTATTATAAAGCTCTCCCCTTGCGTTGCTGCCGGGAAACTTTCCTGTAAAATAATCATTAAGGAATTTTTTATGTGGTATCTCACTTATGCCGAATTGCTTTAGCCAATCATAATCCAGTCCCCAGCCTATGTCATCGTGACAACGCAGGTAGTTTAAAAAGATATAATCTTTCGGTAATTCGGAAAGCTGATTCATCTGACGTTTAAGAAGTCTTACATCTTTTGTTGCAACGGTGTGCCATGTACTTGCCATCGTTGTTACATTATAAAGCATATGACATTCAGGCTTTTCAACAGTTCCGAAATAAGGCACAACCTTTGACGGCTCCATAACAACCTCACCCAAGAGCAGTACGGAGGGACAGACAGTTTCCGTTATTATTCGCATCATTCTGACAAGCGAATGAACTGTCGGAAGATTACGGCAGCTTGTTCCAAGCTCCTTCCAGATATACGGAACAGCATCAAGTCTTATAACATCAATTCCTCGGTTTGCAATTGAAAGCATATTTCCGACCATATCATTGAACACTACGCAGTTTCCGTAGTTCAAATCCCATTGATAAGGATAAAAGGTAGTCATCACAATTTTATCGCAGTCGTCAAGATAAGTAAAATTACCCGGTGCTGTTGTCGGAAAGACCTGCGGAACAGTCTGTTCAAACTTATTGGGATATTCCCAATCATCAAAGAAAAAATATCTTTTTTGAGCTTCAGTATCGCCGTTTCGTGCTGCTCTTGCCCACTCGTGGTCCTCACTTGTGTGATTCATAACGAAATCAAGACAACAGCTTATTCCGTTTTTATGACACTCGGCTGTCAGCTTTTCAAGTTCAGCCATTGTGCCAAGCTCGTGCTGAACCTTTCTGAAATCAGCTACGGCATATCCACCGTCGCTCCTGCCCTTTGGAGTTTTCAGTAATGGCATAAAATGCAAATAATTTACTCCGCATTTCTTCAGATAGTCTATTTTTTCTCTTACACCTTCAAGGTTGTCTGCAAAAGCGTCAACATACAACATCATACCGATTATATTTTTCGTTTTATACCAATCGGGATTTTTCTCTTTTTCTCTGTCAAGCCTTTTCAATAAGCTTTTTCGGCTCTTGTAATACTCGTATAATGAATTACATAACCAGGAAAAGGCTTTCATATCATTGTTATACACTTCACAATACAGCCATTTCAGCTCATCATAGCGTTTTGAAAAGCGTTCAACAAATTCCTTTTCCCACTTAGCTGATTTATTCACTACTCATCACCTCAATTTATGGTAATCTGTCAATCTCTCCGATAGTAGGCATAGCAGGTATCGCACCGCTTCTGCTTGTTGTAATTGCCGCCGCATTGTTTGAAAATGCCAGCATATCCTTTATTTCGTCCTCCGTCAGGTCTGACGGGTTGTATTTTTCCATATATGCCATACGGCTTAAAAATGCGCCGAAGAATGTATCGCCTGCACCGTTTGTATCTGCAACCGTAACGCTTACGCCGTCAACAATTCCTGCGCAATCTTTAAAGCGATAATATGCACCCTTTGCGCCGAGAGTTACAAGAACGAGCTTAATATTATACTTGTCACATAAGTATTTTGCTCCGTCTTCAACATCGGTTTTTCCGCTGATAAGAGGTAATTCCTCATCTGATACTTTTAATATATCTACTAAATCAAGCGGTTTTTTCATCTGTTCAACTGCTTCATCTAAGCTGCTCCAAAGGCTCTCTCTGTAATTCGGGTCATATGAAATTACCGCTCCGAACGATTTTGCACGCTTGACTGCTGAGATTGTTGCCGTTCTTGAAGGTTCAGCGGTAAGGCTGACAGAGCCGAAGTGAAGTATATGCGTATTGCTCAGATGCAAATCGATTATTTCGTATTCAGATAACAATGTGTCGGCACTGTTTTTTCTATAGAAAGCAAAGCTGCGCTCTCCGTTTTCGTTTACCGAAACTACCGCAAGCGTTGTGTTGGCACTTTTATCGGTAATAACGCCGTCTGTACTGACATTGTATTTTTTTAGTGTATCGCACAAAATTCTTCCGAAAGAATCGTTACCGACCTTTCCGATAAACGCAGTTTTTGCGCCAAGCTTTGAAGCCGCTACTGCAACATTGGCAGGTGCGCCGCCGGGATTTGCAGTGTATATCGGAATTCCGTTATCCGAAATTCCCGTTTGTGTAAGATCAATCAGTATTTCTCCCACAGTAGTAATATCAAACATTTTAAAGCACCTCTGTAAACCTTATAAAATCGGAAATTCCCTTTTCGGTTCTCTTGAATACTCCGGCATCACAAAGCACCTGTTCAAATACTTTTCCGACCTCAAGCCGAAGTATGTCTTCTGCATTAGCTTCGGAAAATTTCGGATAACGCAATAAAATATCCTTTGCCCACCGGGCATGTGAAGCTGTTGCAGGATTTGAGTTAAGGTCTGCTCCTGCAAGCATTGCCTTCTTCACTTCTTCTAATTCAACTGCAAGCCTTGCAGGAAGAACGGCAAGTCCCATCACCTCAATAAGACCTATATTCTCTTTTTTTATGTGATGCAGTGATTGATTCGGGTGGAACATACCGAGAGGACGCTCATCGGAAGTAATATTATTGCGAAGTACAAGGTCACACTCGTAGTTATCGCCGTTCATTCTCGCAATAGGAGTTACCGTATTGTGTGGCACTCCTTCGGTTTCGGCAAATATTCCTGCATTCGGGTCACTGTAACCTCTCCACTTTTCAAGAACATAACTGCAAGCCTTTGAAAGTGTAAGCCTGTTTTTGCTCTTGATTCTGATAACGGACATAGGCCATTTTACAATGCCTGCCGTTACTTCAGGGAAATCCGACAAGGAGAACTCTTTTTCTATCTCCGCTTTAGCCATTGCGAATGTGTAATTTCCGCCCTGAAAATGCTCGTGACTTAAAATTGAACCTCCGACAATCGGCAAATCTGCATTTGATCCTACAAAATAATGAGGAAATTTATCTATAAAATCAAACAGCTTTTCAAATACGGCTGAGTCTATCTTCATCGGAATATGCTTTTCATTGAACACAATACAATGCTCGTTGTAATAGCCGTAAGGAGAATATTGAAGCTGCCAGCTTTCACCGCAGATATCAATAGGAATCGGACGGAGATTTTGTCTTGCAGGGTGATTTTTGTTTCCTGCAAAGCCTGCATTCTCGGGGCAAAGCTGACATTTCGGATATGCAGTTGCCTTCGCTGTTCTTGCCGCCGCAATATCACGAGGATCTTTTTCCGGCTTTGAACGGTTTATGGTAATATCGAGCGTGCCGTATTCCGACTCATACTGCCAGCGAATATCCTTTGCTATTCTTCCTGCTCTCACATAATTAAGCTTTTGGCTTATATCATAATACCAGTCGGTAGCCTTTTCAGGCGACTGCGAGCAGAGCTGATTGAACTTACCGATGATCTCCCTTGGGAATGGTGTGACAATTCCCATAAGCTTTGTATCAAACAAATCACGTGATGCAGTTGTGTCATCAATTATTTTGTTTTCGCAAGCATAATCTGTAAGCCTGTCCAGAATATCATCAATTACGAAGTTATTTTCCATAACTTCCGGTTCTTCCCAGTCATAAACGCAGAGTGCGTCCATAAGCTGATTCCTTATTACATATTCATCTTCTTTTTCAATCAGTCCGCTTTTTATTGAATAATTTATCAGTTTCTGAATTTCATTACAAATCATAAAAACCACCCTTATGCAGTAATTTCAATTCCGCCTACAGGTCTTATGCGAAGAACATAACAGCTGCCCTCGCCGAAAATCCTGTTCATTTCATCGGAATATTCCTTGATTTTTTTAACAGGAACAAATGCCTGAATCGTTCCTGCAAAGCCTCCTCCGTGAACTCTTACTGCACCGCTATCCTGTAAAATTCGTTTACTCATCATTATTGCAAGCGGTATTCCCTGTTCAGTCGGCTTTTTGCAGGAATACAGATTTTGCAAAAGGTTTGCAGACGACTCACCCGACTGACGAACAATCTCAAAGAATCTGTCGGTATCACCGTTTTCAAGTGCCTGTGCCTCTTGTTCAGCTCTTGTGTTTTCACCGAAAAAGTGTGCGGCTCTCATAATTTCACGGTCTGTGCAGGTGTTTCGGAGTTTCGGAACAGCCTCATAGAAGCTTTCCTCATCGACCTCACGCAAAACATTCTTTCCGAAATAAGCTGCAACCTTTTTCATTTCGGACGGTACGGCAACATAGTCCTCGGTTAAATCAGAATGACTGCCCTTTGTATCGGTTATGCAAATACTGTAACCTGCCTTTTCAAAATCAAAGCTGTGTTTTTCGATAATCGGCTCTGATGTATTGAGAAAGTCGATATAAACAAATCCTCCGACCGAGCTTACCATCTGGTCCATAAGACCGCTGCCCTTGCCGAAATATTTATTTTCTGCATATTGTCCGATTTTTGCAATCTCAACACTGCCTGCATTGCCGCCGTTGTAGTGCAAATCAATAATTGTACCTATGAGCGTTTCAAACGCTGCTGAAGATGAAAGTCCGCTTCCGCTCAACACGTCTGAAGTCGTGTAGGCATCGAAACCGCCCATAGCAACGCCCTTATCATTAAAATATGACGCTATACCCCTGATGATTGCGGCTGACCTTCCCGTTTCTTCGGTATGAACACTGAGGTCGGATAAATCTATTAAATCCTTCTCATAACCCTTTGATTTCAGTCTTATTACTCCGTCATTATGAAAAGATACAACCGCAATAACATCAAGATTCACTGCTGCCGCCAATACACATCCGTGCTGATGGTCTGTGTGATTTCCTCCGATTTCCGTTCTGCCGGGGGCAGAATAGATTTTTATATCTTCACGCTCCGGATAAAGCTCTTTAAAGCTTTTTACCGCTTCTGTATAACGCTTCTTCTGTTTCTCAATTTCAAGCTGTGACTCACCGTATAATTTTTTCAGTAAACTGTCAAATTCACCGCTGTTTAGTCTATCAATAAAAGCTTGTGGTTTCATATTGTATTCTCCGTTCCGTATAATTATACTGCTTTGAGATGCAGTTCAATCGGGAAGAAATCTCCCCAAGGCTTCGGAAGAAGGATACCGCCTTCCATTAATGCCTTTCCTGTATAAATTGTGTTATCACCGTCAACAACATATTTCTTATCGGAAATCAATCCACGCAGCTTTACGGAATATCTTGTCATATTAGGCTCTGTACGGAATATCATTCCGTGAACAAGTGCCTCACCTGAATTTTCAGACACAAACGACCAGATTGCAAATTTATCCGTCATAGGATTGCTTAATCGGTAGTATCTGCCGTTATGAATTAACGGGCCGTATTTTTTAAAGCGTTTATTCTGCTCAACAACCGCATTTTTTTCTTCTTCCGAAAGCGTGTTTAAGTCAAGCTCATAGCCAAAGCTGCCGCTCATAGCCGTAACTGCTCTTGTTTCAAAAGGAGTAATTCTGCCTGTCTGATGGTTTGGTACAATTGAAACATGAGAACCGATTGTTGATATGGGATAGAAAAATGAAGTTCCGTACTGAATCTTCGTCCTCTCGTATGCATCGGTATCATCGCTGCACCAAATCTGCGGGCAATAGTAAAGTATGCCTGCATCAAAACGACCTCCTCCGCCGCTGCAGCCTTCAAAGAGAATGTGCGGAAATTCAGAAGTGAGTCTGTCCAAAAGTTCATACAATCCCAGAACATATCTGTGCTGCATTTCTCCCATATTTTCAGCAGGAAGCTCTGCGCTGTACCAATCGCAGATACTGCGGTTCATATCCCACTTCACATACGAAATATCGGCACTGCTCAATACATCACTGATAACCTTGAATAAATAGTCACAAACATCCTGACGGGTCATATCAAGAACAAGCTGATAACGGCTTCTTGTCGGCTTTCTGTTTGGTATCTGAATCGCCCATTCAGGGTGAGCTCTGTAAAGCTCGCTGTCCTCGGACACCATTTCAGGCTCAAACCATATGCCGAACTTCATACCATAGGACTTGACCTTTTCAACCAGAGTGTTCAAGCCGCCTTTTAGTTTTTCTTCATTGACAAACCAGTCGCCAAGACCGGAAGTATCGCTGTTCCTCTTACCAAACCAGCCGTCATCCATTACAAACATATCAACACCGAGCTTTGACGCTTCCTTTGCAATGTTCTCCAAGCGTTCTTCATTGAAATCAAAGTAGGTAGCTTCCCAGTTGTTAATAAGTATGGGACGCTCGGACTGCTTATATTCACCTCTGCAAATGTTGTTTCTTATTACATTATGAAAATTATGTGAAAGCGTTTCCATACCGCTGTCGCTATAAGACAATATAACCTCGGGTGTACTAAACTGCTCATTCGGCTTTAACTCCCAGCTGAAACACTCGCTGTTTATGCCCATAAGCATACGCACCTGATTAAGCTGAGTAAGCTCAATTTTTGTCTGAAAAGAACCGCTGTAAACAAGTAACGCACCTATACACTCTCCGCTTGTTTCCGTACAATCGTTACTGCAAAGCAGAACAGAAGGGTTTTGCTGGTGGCTTGAAGTTCCTCTGTTGCTTGAGCTTTCCTGAACACCGTGAAACAGCCTTCTGCGTTCAACTAATCTCTCCATTATGTGACGGCCGTGAAAATGCACCCAATCCCAATCGCCATGAGGAATATCCAGACACAAGCTGAACGCCTTTGTAATTTTACACGGAGCGTCACCCATATTGCAAAAAACCGCACTTCTGGTAATTATGTCCTTCTTCTCAAGTACGCCGTACTTTAGAATCACACGAATATCCGACGAAGTATCCTTGAGGTATATTTCGAGTGTTTCCGCTTCATCTTCATCAGCGTAAACAGCAGGCAACCCTGAAATTGCATACTTTCCCTTTCTGATTTCATAACCGTCAAAACGCAAATCAAGGGCGTCACTACCGTTCGGGTGAGTGATTGCCGCCGCCGGAATTCTGTGATCGCCTATTCCTTTGCAGGAGTATTCAAGCGGCATTGTATCAAGAGAATATTCTCTTTTGTTTTCTGCCTCATAAATATTACCCGAGAAACCGAGATCGGGATAATCAAGCAGATATTCCATATCGCACTCCGTGCGTGAGCCGTACCATATATGCTTAAGCACTCCGTATTCGTCTGCCTTTATCTGATACATAGAGTGAAGTGTTTCCAAATAAAAATTTCTGCCTTGTTCTGTAACTCTGATAGCCATAAATATCACCTTATTGTTTAATATTAATTCAATGGGAGAAGCTTATATAAAACTTCTCCCCTTTTACTAACCCTTTACTGCACCGTTTGCAACTCCGCCGATAATCTGCTTCTGGCAGACTACATAGAATATAAGAATAGGAATTAACGAGAGCAGATATGATGCAAATGCAAGATTGTAGTTTGTTCCGAATTGCGTCTGGAAATTAAGCTGTGCAAGCGGAAGCGTTGTATTCTCCGAGCCTGACATAATAACAAGAGGTGTCATTACATCGTTCCATGTACCCAATGCCGTAAGCACTGCAACGGTAGCGTGCATAGGCTTCATCATCGGGAAAATAACCGTCCAATATGTTTTCCATGTTGAAGCGCCGTCGATTTCAGCCGCTTCCTCCATATCAAGAGGAATATTCTTTAGATAGCCGCTGTATAGCATAACATTCATAGGCATATAGAAAACAAGATAAAGGAGAATTACACCGATAGGATTTGCAAGTCCGATTTGTGCAGTTTCCTTTACAAGAGGCATCATAAGGATTGCAAACGGAACAAACATACCACTTACTATGTAGAAATAAACTAACTTGTAGCCCTTTTTTCTTCTCATATTTCTGCCGATAACATAACCGGCTATTGAGTGAATAAGAACTGATAAAATAATTGTGATGCCTGTGATTATCAAGCTGTTAGCAAGTGCGCTCCAGAAGTTTGTCACCCTCATTGCCTCTGCAAAGTTATCAAAACTCCAGCTACTCGGCGGAGCTAACGCACCGGCAACATCGTTTGTCATTTCCGAAGGATTTTTAAAGGCGATAATAACCGTCATATAAAGAGGAAACAGAACTGTAAGACAGCCTAATATAAGCACAAAGGTCAAAAACCAGTTCGTTCCCTGTTTTCTTTTTAGTCTTCTCATAGCTGTTCCTCCTTTTTACCTGTCATTCTCATCTGAATAACGGAAATAGTAACAATAAGAACAAAGAATATTACGGCATTTGCACTTTGGAAGCCAAACTGACCTCCGTCCATACCGTTTCTGTAAATCAGGTAGGATATTGATTCGGTGCTCTGTGCAGGTCCGCCCTTGGTCAAGGACATAATCTGGTCGAAAACCATAAGCATATTCTTTGTACTTAAAACAAGATTTATTGAGATAAACGGCATCAAAAGCGGAAGCGTTATTTTTCTGAATGTAAGAAATTTTCCTGCACCGTCAATCCTTGAAGCTTCATACACATCCTCGGGAATGGTCTGCAAGCCGGAAATATAAATAATCGTATTCATAGCAACCGCCTGCCATACACCTACTATCAAAACGCCTATCCACGCATAACGCTCATCTGCAAGAATACTGTTCTTAATCCACTCAATGTTGAAGGTTTCACCGACAGCAGGAATAATGTATGTAAAAATGAAGCTGAAAATGTAACCTACAATCAATCCTCCGAGAATGTTCGGAACAAAGTAGATACCTCTTAATGTGCTTTTAAATCGAATCTTGCTGTTTAATGCAAGTCCCATAAGAAGGCTGATAACATTTACAAGTATTGTTCCTACAATCGCATATTTAAATGTAAAGAAATAAGAATTCCATACCCTTGAATCTGTAAACAAATCAAAGTAATTTCTGAAACCTACAAAATCCCAGCTGCCGTAGCCTCTGTAGTTTGTGAAACTATAAAAAGCACCGATTATAAGCGGCAAAGTATTAAACGCAAAGAACAGAATTACTACCGGGATAAGCATACCAAGATATGTTCTGCTCTTACTTGACAATCGTCTTCCGGATTTCATTTTTTAGCCTCCTTTTCATAGTCCTGAACCTTTTGAATCAGGTCACGGTTATAGCGTACCCATTCATCATCAAATCGTTTCAGGAATTTATCGGTTGCGTCACTGCTGTTGTCCATAAGATAGGTCTGAATCATAGCGTCAACGCTCATCTCACTGGGATAATGGTGATCCTGATAGTCAGCCATTCTGCCTTCCTCAATATAACTGCTCATTCCGTCAAGCATTGATGGCAGCTTAAAATCTCCGTTCTTGCAAGGGATTGAATTCTGTTCGTCAAGATAAATCTGTATTGTTTCATCCTCATACAGATAACGAAGCACCTCATACACAGCCTCTTTATTCTTGCTGTTCTTCATAACACAGAATTGAAGGTCAACACCCGAATTAAGCACATTGTCTTTCTCATCGTCATTTGCAGGGAATACAAATGAATCAATGTTCATATCGGGATTAACCGATTTAATCTGAGGAACGGCATAGCTGCCTATGGGATACATCGCTGCCTGTCCTCTTGCAAAAGCTGTACAGGCATCGTTATAGCCGTAAGCGTACGGATTCGGTTCGCAGTAGTCAAGCAGAGTTTTTATCTTTTCGGCTGTTTCTCTGTACTCCTTGCTGAAGGTGGTTTTGCCTGCATTCACCTGTGCGCAGGTATCAGATGGTGAAAGACCGACAGCAAGAGCATTCCAAGGAGCAAGACAAGTCCACGTATCTTTATAGCCAAAATATAACGGTTGAACTCCCGAAGCCTTGATTGTTTCGCAAAGTTCTGTGAACTCCGTCCATGTCTGCGGTATTTTCCAACCGTTTTTCTCGAACATATCCTTGTTGTAAAGGATACCTGCCGCATTTGCTACATAAGGCAATGCGTACACACCGTCCGTAGGAATAAACTCAAGCTCGTCCTCAATATCCATATAAGCCTGCTTAATATCGGATACACCCTCAAAATCTGATATATCCATAAACATATCGGCGTCAAGGAAATTTGAGTAGTTAATATCTCCGCCTATTCCAACAATGTCAGGATAATCCTCACGAATAAAGCGTGTCTTTAATATAGTCATTGCTTCATTCGGAGATTGAATTGTGAGGTGGATATTGTCGTGAGTATTATTGAAGCCTTCCTCAATTTTCTCAAACGCAGCAACCGCCTCTGGTTTGTACTGTACAAGCTCAACTTCGATTTTATCTGTACCTTCTGAATTACAACCGCTCAACATCAGCGAGGACAGCATAGCAACTATCAAAAATGAACTCAACAGTTTTTTTGTCTTTCTCATAGCATTTCCTCCTTTAATTTTCATATTAATCTGTATCTTTTGTATAAATTGTACCAATTTTTTCGCATACGGTAAATATCAAATTGCAACATAATTATGTAAAAAATCTGCAAATATGTCCGTTTTTATAATATATAAGTTGCATTTTGGCATATTTTATGGTATATTTAGCATAAATAAAATATAACGAGGTTAATAAATCATATGCAACATTTTGAATTTAAGGTATTCCCACAGAATAATTATATGGATCTTACCCTAATACAGTTTGGCAGAGAGATCTGCAAGGGCGGCTATTCCTTTGGTCCGGCTGCAAGAAACCACTATCTTTTTCATTTCGTAATATCAGGTAAGGGCACTCTGTATGCCAATAATTCATCAGGCACAACCGATGTCTATAAAATAAATGCCAACGAAGGCTTTATGCTCTTCCCGGGGCAGGTATCTACATATATAGCCGATAACGACGAGCCTTGGGAATATATCTGGCTGGAATTTGATGGATTTCAGGCAAAAGCTGCTATCAATGCAACCGGATTATCGCAGGACAAGCCTATATACCATCCGTTATCAATTGAGTTGCGTGAACTCGCATTAGACGAAATGATTTACATTATTGAGCACAAGGAAGCTGCTCCTCTGCATCTTATCGGGCATCTTTATTTGTTTCTTGATTACCTGACTCGCTCTGCAGCAACAAGCCAATCGCAAAACAAAAGAAAGAATAATTCGAGTCATTATTATATCAGTGAATCAATCAAATTTATTGAGCTGAATTATCAAAAAGATATTACTGTTGAAGACATTGCTGAAAACTGCGGACTTAACAGAAACTATTTTGGAAAGAAGTTTAAAGAAGAATTCGGAAAAACACCGCAGGAATTTCTTATGCGCTTCCGAATGACTAAAGCAACCGAGCTTTTGGAACACTCCCAACTCTCAATCGGAGCAATAAGCTGTGCTGTGGGATATAACGACCAGCTCCACTTCTCCAGAGCATTTAAAAACACATACGGCATTTCACCCCGTCAATGGCGTGATAAATACAGCTCTGATTAATTAAACAAAGCATAGTTCAGACACCGCTGAACATAAAATCTCGTCGGCAGTCTTTTATAATATTTTCACCGAATTGGTGTAATCATCCTCTCATACTTCTGCCACGTTTACACCGCAGAGTTCGGACAGTATTGGACTTGCTTTGTGTGGCAAGCTCGTCTGCTCTGCATATGCCTTATATGTGATTTCTGTTCATTAGACCGAGAGTTTGCATTAGGTTTACTTCATACTCCACCTCCCGATGGACGCACTTGCCCTCAGCCAACAGTTTCTAATGCCAAGCCAGAAGTGGACTTTCACATCCAAGTCACTGCCCATTACGGGCAAGCCAAAATTAGAATTTTTGTCCAGATGGGTTATTGAGAATAAGCTCACAAAGGAGAATACCGATAATGACAAAAAGCCAAAAGGAAATTATTTTTACAATGCGTCGTGCATTATGCAGCTATACACAAATCGCCGAAAAGACAGGACTCTCAGTCGGTGCAATCAAATCCTATTGTTACCGTAACGGACTCAACACTGAATCTCTTAAAAGCAGCAGTGTTTATGCAAAAACTGCGGAAAGCCTATACTTACTCCGTCTAAAACTCGCCCCAGACGATTCTGCTCTGACGCCTGTAAACAGCGTGGTGGAATCTTCATCGTTATGACCACAAGAACAGCTCATTAATTATGCAGTTCGAATGCAATGTATGCGGTAAGGAATTTGCTGATTATAGCAGTACGCAAAGAAAGTATTGCTCACTCATTTGCTATCAGAAAGGAGTCAGCCAGAATGATTGACGAACAATATTCCTCTTTGATTTCATACAAATCGGCTATGGTACAGGCAAAACTGATGTATTCAAAGGGCATAATTATTGCTGAAGAATACGAAATAATAGAAACAAAAATGTGCGAAAAGTTTGGTATCAATTCGTGCAGTATATTTTGGGATAATGAGTGGATAAATACCTTGTTCAGAGGTAATATGTCTGATACAAAGGAGGCGAAATAATGCAGAAGCGAATAACAAAACTCACATTTCCTAAGATACCCACAGCAAAGAAAAGGGTTCAGCTTATGCAAGAGTATCAAGCGGAAAGGACGCTATGCTACATTCCTTTTCTGCACAGGTCAGCTATTACAGCAGTCTTATTCAAGCACATAACGACTGGGAATATGTCGGTGGCTACGCTGACGAGGCTATCACAGGCACCAAAGAAAATTGCAAAAATTTTCAAAGGCTTTTAGATGACTGTCGTGACAGCAGGATTGATTTGGTTATCACAAAGTCTATATCAAGGTTCGCACGAAACACTGTCACCCTATTAGAAACAGTCCGAGAACTAAAGCTGCTTGGAATTGATGTCTATTTTGAAGAGCAAAGCATACATACTATCAGCACTGACGGTGAACTTATGCTTACCATTCTTGCATCATACGCTCAGGAAGAAAGTCGTTCTGCAAGTGAAAATCAGAAGTGGCGCATCAAAAAGAACTTTGAATAAGGGATTCCATGGGACGGTACTTTGCTCGGTTACCGTCTTAAAAACGGAAAATATGTGGTTGTGCCGGAAGAGGCTGAAATTGTCCGCCGTATATTTTCCGAATATCTCAGCGGCTATGGCTGCGGTAAAATTGCAAAAGGTCTGAACAAGGACAATGTTCCTTCTCGTTTCAACAAACAATGGCACACAAATTCGATTGCAAAAATCATTCGCAACTACTCATACACGGGAAATCTTCTTTTACAAAAGACCTATCGTGAAAACCACATAACAAAGAAAACCTGCGTAAATAGCGGTCAGTTCCCGAAGTACCTTGCTAAAAATACCCACGAGGCAATTATCTATATTGAAACCTTCGAAAAGGTTCAGTCTGAGATAAAGCGTAGGGCGCAGAAATATGACCGGTCGTATGACGGCAACAAAACATATCCGTTCACAGGACTTTTGAAGTGTGATAACTGCGGTAAACATTATCGTCGCAAGATAACTAAAACTCAGGCGGTATGGATGTGTGCCGGTTACCTCACACTCGGAAAGGAATATTGTCCGTCAAAGCAAATTTCCGAAACCGTTCTTGAAAATCAAGTTCAAGCAGTAACTTCTGATATTACAACGATTAAGGAAATTATAGTTGCTGACAAAAACACTCTGCGCTTTGTTATGAAGGATGGACAGACAATCAGCCGACAAAGGAAAGATCGTTCAAGGTCTGAATCCTGGACACCTGAGATGCGTGAAGCGGCAAGACAAAGTGCTATTAGAAGGAGAAAAAGCGATGGCTAAATCGGTAAAATACATTCCGGCAACTAAAAACATATTTAGAGCTATGCCGACGATGTCAATATCCAAACGGCGTGTGGCGGCATACGCCCGTGTATCAACAGACAGTGATGAGCAATTCACAAGCTACGAAGCACAAATCGACTATTATACACGATACATAACAAAGCGTGACGACTGGGAATTTGTAAAGGTTTATACCGATGAGGGCATTACCGGAACAAGCACAAAGCACCGTGATGGTTTCAACCTCATGGTCAAGGATGCACTTGACGGAAAGATTGATCTTATTATTACAAAATCAGTCAGCCGTTTTGCACGAAATACGGTGGACAGCCTTACTACTGTACGAAAGCTTAAAGATGCGGTGTTGAGGTTTACTTTGAGAAAGAAAACATTTATACATTTGACAGCAAGGGCGATCTTCTCATAACAATTATGTCTTCTCTTGTCCAGGAAGAAAGCCGGAGTATTTCGGAGAATGTCACCTGGGGACAGAGAAAGCGTTTTGCTGACGGAAAGGTAACTATGCCCTATAAGAATTTTCTTGGCTATGATAAGGGCCAGGACGGCAAACCGGTCATCAATGAAAAGGAAGCTGAAATTGTACGGCTGATATACCGATTGTTTCTACAAGGAAAGACCGCATCCGGAATTTGCAAACACCTTGACGGACTTGGAATATCCACGCCAACCGGAAAGAAAGCCTGGAACCAGACAACGGTCAACAGTATCCTGCGCAACGAGAAATACAAGGGTGCGCACTTTTACAGAAGAAGTTCACAGTAGATTTTCTTACAAAAAAGCAAAAGGTCAACGAGGGCGAAGTTCCTCAATACTATGTTGAGGACAACCACCCGGCAATAATTGACCCTTTGGAATTTGATATGGTGCAAGCAGAAATTGCAAGACGGCAAAGGCTCGGTCGCTCCTACAGGGCGTGTCTATTTTTTCGAGCAAGGTAATATGCGGTGAATGCGGCAGCTTTTACGGTCATAAAATCTGGCATTCCAACGACCCTTATCGCAAAGTCGTATGGCGCTACAATAGAAAATTCAACGAAAAATTGTGTGCGAAACTCCGACATTGAACGCTGACGAAATCAAAGAAAAGTTTATTATTGCGTATAATCAGCTACTCGGCAACCGCAAGGAGCTGTTGGAAGCCTGCGAGATTATGTGTGAAGCAGTAAGTGATTGCTCTGCCTTAAATAAAGAAATTGACGCTTTGAATGATGAAATACAGTTAATTGCTGAAATGGTTAATCAGTGCTTAAAAGAAAACGCCGGCTCAAAGCAGTCGCAGTCAAGCTATGATAAAAATACAATTCCCTTGTCAGAAGGTATGAAAAAGCCAACAAACGGCTTACTGAGGTAACACAGGAGCGTGACGGACGAATAAACCGAGAACGAGAGCTTCGGATTTTCTTTTCCGAGTTAGCGGAAAAACCACTCGTTATTGAAGAATGGGTCGAGGAGCTTTGGGTAAGCATTCTGGAAACAGCCACAGTACACAAGGACGGGCAAATAACATTCCTGTTTAAAAACGGAACAAGCATCGAAGTCGGGGATGGATAAGCCCCTTTCTTTTTGTGAATTTTTAAAAATGAAACGGTCAAGAAGTTTAGTTTCAGAATAAAAAAACGGGCATAAAAAGCACACTCAAAGAATGACTTTTTTTTGCAAAACAGCCATATTTAACAATCACTCTGACACTTTACTAAAGGTTAAAAGTGCCGTAAACACAGAAAAAAGCCGTTTTCAAGACATAAAAAATGAACCGCAATTAAGATACGCTTTGTATCAAAATTGCGGTTCTTATTTGGCAAATAACCCTAACTTTAATAGAATTTCAAGAGGGGGTGCAATAACGGTTTGGAGGGGGTGCATTTTTGACTTTAGGGGGGTGCAGTCCTTTGCCAAAGGAAGAGGAGCGCCTTCATGAAATAATGTGTTAATGGAAAATAATTTTTTGTTAAAATGCGTATGTTTTTCTCTACACCCATTGCAAACCAGAAAAAAGCGCGGTATAATATGACCAGAAGAACCGAAATGGTCATATTTCAGGGAGGGTGCAATCTTGGCTTTTACCGATTACGAAACTGAGCAGCTCCGCAAGGCGTTGCTGAAGGAAACGAGACATTGTGCTGTCACGCTGGGGATGAAGAAAACCTCCGTAGAGCAGCTGACGAAGGCGGTCGGCATTGCAAAGGGCTCGTTCTATAAATTCTACGAATCCAAGGAAATGCTTTTCTTCGCGGTTTTGGAGAATGTTCACTCCGATCTTTACGGAGTGGCTGACCATGCACTGAGCGAAGCAAACGGCTTGCCGCCGTCGGAGCGTGCGGCAAAGGCGGTTCTTGCCGTCTGTCGGCGGCTGTCCGATACCGGCGACATGGTTTTCATTGAAAACGATGCGAAGCTGCTTTTGCAGAGACTGCCGGAGGACGTCAAAAATGTCCATTACCACGATGACGAGACGCACATTCGTCTGCTTTTGGAGAAATATGACCTTGTGCCGAGTTGTGGCATCTCTTTGGCTGCCGCCACGGTACGGGGACTGATTCTCACCGTCTCCCACAAGGAGCAGATTGGGGAACTGTACCCGCAGGTGCTGGAAACGCTGGTGTACGGCGCTTGCAGGGAGTTATTTAAATAAGCGGAAGGCCGCAGAGATGCAGCTTTTCCAAGGCACAACGGTTAGCGTCATCTAACCTCTCGGATGCACGCATCGGTTAGGTTAATCTAACATTGAAAGGAATGATAGCGATGCAGGAACACAAGAATTTCTGAGACAAAAATGCCGGACGTTACGACCGCTTTATGCGAAAGGATCAGGCGGCGTATGACGAGATGTATGAGCTGATCCGGCCGGTCGTGCGGCACAAGACGGTGCTGGAGCTTGCTACCGGCACGGGATTGATTGCAAAGCACATCGTGAACGCGGCGGCACACATCGAGGCAACGGACGCCTCTGCGGAGATGATCACTGAGGCAAAGCGTACCCGCTCTTCCAAGCTGCACTTCTCCGTGCAGGATATGTTCCGCCTGCCCTATGCGGAGGAGTCCTTCGACGTGGTGATCGTGTCCAACGCGCTGCATATCGTGCCGCAGCCGGAGAAAGCCCTGCAAGAAATCAAGCGGGTTCTGAAGGATGACGGCGTGTTGATTGCACCGACCTTCACCAACACCGGGAACTCGTTTTCCGGCAAGGTCAAGGCATTGTTCATGAAGCTGGCGGGCTTCCCTCTCCACAGCAAGTGGACGAGCGAGGAATACCTGCACTTCCTGCGGCAAAACGGCTGGGCGGTGCGGAAAAGCGTTGTTCTAAAGGCGTCCTTCCCGCTGACCTATGCGGAATGTGTGAAATCGGAGGTGTGATAAGATGTCA
>ERZ831773.51-NODE-51-length-155687-cov-60.699914_pt1 | contig 155687 bp, 140 predicted proteins | sample MGYA00519696_ERZ831773 | MGnify/ENA primary metagenome ERZ831773 (study PRJEB31850, sample SAMEA3708720) | human gut metagenome | biome: human gut; feature: human-associated habitat; material: faeces | place: China | collected 2014 ...
GGCGTTGCCCACACCCACAACCTTTGAAAAGGTTGACCAAACTTTTAACTTCGGGTCGGAAAGTTTAACATTTGTCTTACTTTGATGCCCGACCGAAAGTATGCTAAACCATATTTTAACCAACTTTTGATAAAGAACCTTTATAATCAAAACTCGCCAAAATTCCAAAAGTCGAACACAAAGCAAAGAATATTTGTTTGTTTTGGTCAAAAATTCAAAAAATCAAAAAAATTAATAAACAAACTTTACTTGCAATTTATGTGCAATTTGCCTTTTTACTTTACTATTCCTACAAAAACAGCAATAAGCCCTTGATTTTGTGGTGATTTTAAGTATAATAATAGTGTAGTAACTATATATAGTTACCGTAACATAGTTGAAATGTGCCTGTTACGAACGGGCTTCATTTTCATAAAACACACAATACAAAACAGACCGTTTGCCAGCGGTCTGTTTTGTGCTATATAGAGTATAAAGAGCTTAAATGGATCTATGCTGACTGTTGAGTAGTGGCGCTATTTTAAAAAATTTAGCATACTATAAAGCTTTCTTTTGAGAAAATGCGGCTCTAATAAAAGTTGTCACTCGGCTTATAGAGTTTTTGAGTACAAATATTTATGTAAATATACTATGAACTTAAAAAGAAGTATGCTATAATAATACTCGTAAAGGAACGGTGGCGGCTGTTTCAGCTCCCTTGCGAAAGGGGGTGAGTGTCTTAATGACTGATGTAATTTTATTACTTACATTCGCTGTTGTATTATCAGCAGTAAATGAAATCATAAAGAACATAAAAAAGAAATAACCGCCCTGTGTTGCAGCACAAGACGGTTAAGTTGAAAAATTAAACCTATTGTAAGCGAAACAGCTAAAGCCGTTCCTTTTCACCTATATTATACATCAACAACAAGTTAGTTGTCAATAGAATAGATTGCAGAAATATGGCGGAGTACGGAAACCTTTTCAGCTGTACCTCTGAAGAATCGAGAAATTTTTTCTGTAAATTACTTGTATTAAAATCCATACACCAACCAAGCGTTTGGCGTAAGCATTAATATTATAAATAATTTTGGAGATGCTTTTATCAAAAGAACATCTAAAAGCATATGTGAAAAATTAGGCTTTGATGTGTTGAGTTATGAACCCGAATGTCCGGGTTATGAAGATGACTCAAAACTCTACCATTTTCAATACTTTTATTAGACGAATCACTTTTTTTAGTGATTATCTGACAGAAAAGCAAAAAGATACTAAAACCGCTCCGTAAAAAGGGCGGTTTTGTTATTTTAACTTGCTTTCAACTTGTTTTTAATACTTAAAAAGAATTAATACAGTTTGCTTTCAGAATTTAGCACTTCTAATAAAGATAGGTAGTTGAGTTGAAAAGAAAATATCTGTAATAATTGCCGATTGTCCCTGATGTAAAAATTGTATTGAACAAGCAGATAAGAACCTCATTTAGCTTGAAATTATTTAACAAGCTGGCTAACATTTTTGAAATTTAAAGCAGTTTTAGGCGGTGTTTTGCGATAAATATAAAAAGAAAAACCGCACCCAAACACCTAAAAAACGGCTTGGTTATGCGGTTTTTGCTTTGGAGCTGGTGAACAGACTTGAACTGTCGACCTACTGATTACGAATCAGTTGCGCTACCAACTGCGCCACACCAGCAAAATGTGAATACACATTTATTATACAACCGAAATTTAAAAAATTCAAGACCTGAGAGAGAATATTAGAAATAATATTTGCAGTGATTTATATTCACATTTGTGGAAATTAAAACTACTTTGTATTATAATAAAAATATATGAAAAAATATTAATAATTCATTTATGTTTTATATACAAAGGATGTGTAAAATTGACTAATCACGAAAGAAAAAACAATTCTTTTGCGCTAAGACTTAAATTGCATCGTGAGATTTGCCATCTTACTCAGCAGCAGGTAGCCGATATTTTAAATATTAACAGAACCACATACACAAAGTACGAAACTGGCGTTTCTGAGCCGAGCCATGAGGTTCTCGGTAAAATTGTTTCTATCTTTGGCGTTGATTACAACACGCTCCTCGGCAAGGGCAAGCTTACTCCGGTGGTTCAGGATCCGTTTGATAACGAGTTTAGGCTCAATAATCTTTCAAATGATGAAAAGATGCTTGTGATTGCATACAGGGTAATGTCTGATGAAGACAAGAAAAGTATCCTTGACAGCGCAAAAGAAAGGGTAAAGAGAGAAAAGGCAAAAGGTTCTGATGAAAATTCCGATTAATCTTTGAGCTTTTGCTGATTTTTTTGGTGGGCAAACAGCAAAATACTAAGTTTTTTGCAAATTTTTCTTTACATTTAATATCCTTTGTGCTATAATCAATTTGTTGACCACTGCCTCGGAACAAGGGTTAAGCCGTATTTCGGATTTTCACAGCCTTACTCTGGGACGGTTGGCGAAATATTTTATAAAGGTGGAAACGCAAATGTTAAAAGAAGAAAAGCAGGCTATCATGGCCGAGTACGCTACTCATGAGGGCGACACAGGTTCTCCTGAGGTTCAGATTGCTCTCCTTACAAAGAGAATTAATGACCTTACCGAGCACCTCAAGGTTCACAAGAAAGACCATCACAGCAGAAGAGGTCTTCTTAAGATGGTTGGTCAGAGAAGAAGTCTTCTCAACTACCTCATCAAGGTAGACATCGAGAGATACCGTTCTATCATTGCAAGACTTGGTATCCGTAAGTAATTTTGCAAATCAGGGCAAGCGTCAGCTTGCCCTAAATTCCGTTTTTGCGTAAATTTTCTCAGCTGTATTTTAGCGGTAAAACGGGTAAAAAATCTGTAAAATTTTATTGTTTTTATCGGTTTTATTGCTAAAACAGCGTGAAAATCCGCAAGATGTTTATTACAGAAATCGTATGATTTCAGAAAGGATTTTTACAATGAACAGATTAATGACATTCGACAAATACAGAGTGTTTGAAACAGAATTTGCCGGCAGACCTTTAAAGGTTGAAACAGGTAAAATGACACAGCTTGCAAACGGTGCTTGCCTTGTGCATTATGGCGACACAACAGTTCATGTTGCTGTTACAGCATCTCCAAAGCCAAGAGAGGGCGTAGATTTCTTCCCACTCTCAGTTGACTATGAAGAAAAAATGTATGCAGTAGGCAAAATTCCCGGCGCTTACTTAAAGCGTGAGGGCAGACCGTCTGAAAAGGCTATCCTTACAAGCCGAGTAATTGACCGTCCTATCCGTCCGCTTTTTGACAAGAGTATGAGAAACGATGTTTCTATCGTTTGTACTGTAATGAGCGTTGATATGGACTGCTCACCTGAAATTACAGCTATGATTGGTGCGTCAATCGCAATTTCAATTTCTGATGTTCCGTGGAACGGCCCTATTTCGGGATGTTCTGTCGGTATGATTGACGGCGAGTATATCATTAACCCAACCGAGGAGCAGAGAGCTGTTTCTAAGATGGCTACTACCGTTGCGTCTACAAGCTCAAGAATTGCTATGATTGAGGCAGGCGCTGACTGCGTTACAGATGATGAAATGTATAACGCAATTATGGCAGGCCACGAGGCAAACCAGAAGATTATTAAGTTTATTGAGGATATCAAGGCAGAAATCGGCAAGCCTAAGTTTGAGTTTGCAAGCCTTGAGCCTGACCACGATATGTTTGAGGCAATCAAGGCATTTGCTGAGGAAGATGTAAAGGTTGCTCTTGATACCGATGACAAGACAGTTCGTGACGAGAGATTAAAGCCTATTTACGAGGCAGTTCACGCAAAATTTGACGAGATTTATCCTGACAGTGAGGCTCTTATTGACGAGTGCCTTTACAAGACACAGAAGTTCATCGTTCGCCGTTGGCTGCTTGATGAGCAAAAGCGTGTTGACGGCAGAGGTATGGACGATATTCGTCCGCTCGCATCTGAGGTTTCTGTACTTCCGAGAGTTCACGGTTCGGGTATGTTTACAAGAGGACAGACACAGGTTCTCACAATCGCAACCCTTGGCCCTGTATCAGACAAGCAGTTGCTTGACGGTATTGACGGAGAAACAGAGAAGCGTTATATTCACCATTACAACTTCCCGAGCTACTCAGTTGGCGAAACAAAGCCAAGCAGAGGCCCGGGCAGAAGAGAAATCGGTCATGGCGCACTTGCAGAGCGTGCACTCGTTCCTGTTATTCCTCCTGTTGAGGAGTTCCCATATGCATTAAGACTTGTATCTGAGGTACTTTCTTCAAACGGTTCGACTTCGCAGGGTTCTATCTGCGGTTCTACACTTGCACTTATGGACGCAGGTGTTCCGATTAAAGCTCCTGTTGCAGGTATTTCTTGCGGCCTTATCACAGAGGGCGAGCGTTGGATGACAATGGTTGACATTCAGGGTCTTGAGGACTTCTTTGGCGATATGGACTTTAAGGTTGCAGGTACACACGATGGCATTACAGCTATTCAGATGGACCTTAAAATCAGCGGTCTTACACCTGAAATGATTAAAGAGGCTCTTGCAAAAACACACAAGGCTCGTAACTACATTCTTGACGAGGTTATGCTCAAGGCTATCCCAGAGCCAAGAAAAGAGCTTTCACCATATGCTCCTAAGATGTATACAACTACAATCCCTGCCGAGAAAATCAGCGAGGTTATCGGTAAGAGCGGTAAGGTTATCAAAGAAATTCAGGCTGAGTGCGAAGTTAAGGTTGACATTGAGGAAGACGGCGATTACGGCAAGGTATTCGTATCGGGCATTGACGCTGACAAGTGCAACAGAGCTATTGAGATTATCAAGACTATTGCTATTGATCCGGAGCCGGGCGCAATGTACCTCGGCAAGGTAACAAGACTTATGGACTTTGGCGCATTCGTTGAGATTGCACCTGGCAAAGAGGGACTTGTTCACATTTCACAGCTCGATGTAAAGCGTGTTGACAAGGTAACTGATGTTGTCAATGTTGGCGATGTGATTCGTGTAAAAGTAATGGAAATTGACGAAAAGGGCAGACTTAACCTTTCTCGCCGTCAGGTTCTTATAGATGTAGACGGACTTACTCCTGAGAACGATGTAGATACAGAGAGAAAGCCACGCCCACGCAGACCTTTTAACGAGAGAAGAAATAACGGCAGAAGATAATTTGCTGAAATAAAAATAATTATAAAAACTCCGCTTTGGTAATACAGAGCGGAGTTTTTATATGGTATAAATTTTAGCTTACTAAATCTAAAATTTAGGTTAACCCTTTTTAAAGGATTGCGGGTTTGGGCAGAGCCCATAAAATAATAAAAACACACTGATTTGAAATATAAGTAAACAGTAATAATTATATCATAGAAAAACCAAACTTTAGACTACTCAAGACTTTAGCAGAAAATAAAAGTCAAGATTACTGAGTGGCTGAGAGTAAGAAAGTTACACTTGAGCAGTCTTAGAGAAAAATATTCTAAAGGACACAATAAGTTTGCGAGTGTTGCTGATTTGCCCTTGAAAAGTGACAAATTAGAAGTTTAGTAGCGTGCTTTTTCTTTGTTGCTGTCGCAATTTAATGGATTTCGCCGTTATGTTTAAACCGCCAAATGGCAAGCCGTTTAGCTATTAAAATTTGCGGTAACATAAAGTATTTGTGGGCGTTGCCCACAAATACAACCTTGAAAGGGCTGACCAAACTTTTATATTCGGGACAGAAGGTTTAGCATTTGTCTAACTTTGTTGCCCGACCGAAAATAATTTAACCTAAAAATGCACCGAAAGCATTATGCTTAGCGGTGCATTTTCTTTAATATTAAATTATCCCACGCTATATATTTCCAAGCTGTCTATTTTGCCTGAAAGGTAGCGCTGAATTTCTGTTACATTATTAACTGAAATTGTTTCGTAATAGTGGGTTACAGCCGAATTTTTATACTGAAAATCATTAAATTCAACATTGCCTGCTATGAAATTCTGCAACAGTGTTACATCGTTAATATCTACCTTGTTGTCAAGATTAATGTCGCCTGCAATCAAATCGTCAATATTAGTATAGGTTTGCTCCATATCCTGCGACTGTGTGTTGAGGTCTACAAACTTAATTTTGTTGTTGCTTGCGTATTTTTCGGCGGCGGTTGATGAGTAGCCGTTAATTACATAGTTCGGATTTTTTATAATTGAATAATTCTTATTGCTGAGCACATAATTCAAATATCCAATCGCACTATTTCCTATGTATTCAACATTTTTGCCGATTAATATTTTTTCAAAACTACAGCCTATGAAAGCAAAATCATCAATATATTTTACGCTTTCGGGCAGGTTGATTTCTGTAAGTGCTTCGCAGCTTTCAAAAGCATTTTTACCGATTTTTTCTACATTATTTCCGAGCTTTACAGTCTTGAGATTATACCTATAATTTGCAAACCTATCGGGAATTTCTTTAATACCGTTTCCAATTACAAGGTTCTCAAGGTTGAATACCTGTTTTATTGATACATTTTCAAGCGTAACAAGACTGTCGGGGAAAATGAGCGTTTTAATGTTGCTTGTGTCGGTTGAATTTAAGAAAGTTTCGGAAAGTTCGGTTACAGGCTGTCCGAGATATTCTGACGGAATTTCAAATGTTTCGGACGGTGTGTAGTTAATTGAAATAAGAATTAGCGACTTATCCTTAAGATTAACTCTGTAATTGTAGTTATTGTCTTTGTCGACATAATCAATATTCAAAAGTACAAAATTGTTATCCGTCAAAGAATTCTTATCAACATAGTAGTATTTATCGGATTTGCTCAGCTTTACGGTTTCGGAAGTACAGCTTGTTACAGTGTGGAGCAATGAAGAAACTCTGATAAAATCGTCCTGCATTTCAACAAAAATATCACTGTTGGCTGGTGTTGGGAAAAAGTAAAGATTGCTCGTCTTAGAGTTTGCATTGTCAAATACCGACAATCCGTTTGTTGCGTAAACCCTATTGTTGCTTAGATTGCAGTAGGAGAAAATCGACTGAATTGCAAAAGCTAATTCACCTGCGTATTGACCGTATATTGTGCAGTTTTCAACATTGCAGTACGATGCAACCGAGTACCAAAACTCGCCACTGATTGCGCCCGAAGACTGGGTGCTTGAGTAGTAATCGTAATTTACCACGCAGTTTTTAACGGTGCAGTTTAGTATTGTAGCGTATTGAGCATATGCACTGAGAATGCCGCTCCTGCTTGCAGGTGCAACATCCGCATTTTCTATTGTAAGGTCTGTTATCTTTGCGCTTTGCAATGAGCCAAACAAGCCGCTCATTGTATTTCCGTAAGCACTAACAGAACTGATTTTTATGTTTTTTATTGTGTGATTATTGCCGTAAAAATCAGAAGAAAAGTTGCCCTCGGCATTGCAGATAGGGGATACCTCTTTGCCGTAATCGGAAAAGTCAAGGTCTGCGTTCAGACTTATTTTTTGCGGAATATATCCCGATTTATTGCTGATTTCAACCAATTTTAGATAATCGTCAATATTGTTTATCTCATACGGAGTGTCAATAGCTTTTTCGAAATAATACTTTAAAAGAATAACAGCGTTATTAATATCCTGAACCGAGCAGGCAGTGTCGGTCAAAAGTGCCTTTGATGCAGTAATTTGATTGTTGAGCAGCTGAGCGTATTCCTCATATTTGATTTTGTCTTTGTCTATGTTTTCTGCATCTGTAATTGCAGATTTTAGCTTGTTGATTGTTTCGCTGTTATCGGTATATGAAGTAAATGCTTTTATGGACGCATAAGCCCTTGTTTGTTTTTGTTGTGTAATCACATCCTGCCATTTACCCGAACTGAGAACATAGCCGCTTTTTTCTTTGCTTAATTTGCCCACATACTCCGAGCTTGAAAAAGACATAAAGCTGGAATCGTTATTAGCCTCAATAACAACAGAGAATTTCTGACCTGAGGCGAGGTAAACATTATCCTTTACATCAAGGTAGTGGATACCGTTGTTGTTGATTTTTCCGCTGAATGTGGTGAGCAGCTTGCCGTCTTTTGGATTTGTAAAATCAGCGTCAAGTGCATAGACCGAGGCTGTATAATTGTAAGCGCCTATTGTCTTAAAGCTGATTTGCTTTAACTGCTCATCGGACTCGGCGGTGAATACATTTGCCGCACCGTTATAGTTGTAACCAAGACCGTCGGTTACAATGCAGTTTTGATATTCGTTGTCGTATGCGTCATTTCCCTGCATTATGTACTGAGCAAAGCTGATGTTTGCGGTATCGTAAGAAATCCAGACATAGCCGTCATCTCCGTAGCGGTCGCCCCAACTGTTTTTGCAAAGCCATGCGCCATCATTTTTCGGTTTAACCTTTCCCGTAAAATTATCTTTGCTGTAATTATCATCCCATCCAACAATTACAATTAAATGTGAATCGCCTGTTGGAATACAGGTATCGTCACTGTAATAGTTTGCAAAATCAGATGAATAGCATTCATTTATGCTTGGATAGTGAACGGTAATTGCACCGCCGCCCATTATTTTAGATTTTAATGTATCTCGGTCGTTGCTGAGTTCGCTATAATCCTTTAGCCTGTAATCGGAGTAATGTCTTAAAGTATCCGAAAATCCGTCTTTAATTCTGTCATACGGGCAAAGACTTTGCGGATATGTACCGAAACCCGAATTTAAGGAAATGGCAAGCGTTTCCGAAACTCCGCCATTGCTGCCCTTTGATGCATCGTTTATATAATCATTATAAAAAGGCGACTCCTTGTCAACTGTTCCGGAGTGAATGTACCACACCAAGCCTGCCTCCGAAAGGTCGAGCTTTTCGTTCGGGTTTTCGCCAATCTTATTTCTGAGTTCGCTTTGCGAAAGTATGCTCGACTCCATAGACGCCACAGAGGCAAATGCCCAGCAATAGCCCTCAGAGCCTTGGTTTTTCACCTTTGACACCCTGCCGTAATCTCTCAAGTCGTAAGATTTCGGAAGATTGTTTTTTGCATTTCCTGTATCGTCATTAAGCTCTTCAAGCGGAATTTCGTTTTTGTTTTCGTCATACAAAACCTTTTTGCCGTCCTTAATCTTTTCGTAAATTGCCTTTACGGAGTCGGTGTAATCGCTAATAGTGGCGGCTGAAAACACTGTTGAACAGCAGCCTGCCGTAATGAGAGCCGACAGCAGAACGGATATATATTTAATTGACCTTTTCATTTTATTCTCCTTTGCGTTATATTTTGATAATTATAACATTAATTTTTCTTATTTACAATGTATTTTGAACAAATGCTAATACAAAATAAGAATGGTTTGTTTTTGTCATAATTAAATATACAATTAATATAATGACGAAATAATGACAAAATTAAAAATGTAAATATAATATTGATATTTATGTTTTGTGTGATATAATAAATAAAAAAAAGTTAGTTATAACTAACTCAAAAAGGAGTGATGATATGAAGCCGGATTATAAAAATTGGGTGCCGAAATATATGGTAAACAGCTTGATAGCGGGTACGATTGTGATAGCTGTACTGTTTGTAATATTCGGTGTGATAGGTGTAGGATTAAGCGGTGTGCCGAGGTGGATAATATTTGCGGCGTTTTTGCTCGCTCTGCTGATTGTCGGTGCTTTTCTTAAATGGAGTATAATGGCATACAGAGATTTCTCCTATAACGGTACTCGACAGCTTTCAAAGCAGATTGTTGAGGGAACGGCAAATTACATAAAACTGCCCGACAGCGGTACAGGTCTTGATGTTGGCTGTGGCAGCGGCGCTTTAACTATTGCGTGTGCAAAGAAGAACCCAAACGCTAAAATGATTGGCGTTGACAGATGGGGAAAAGAGTACTCTGATTTTAGTAATATGCTCTGCTGTAAAAATGCAGAGGCAGAGGGAGTTAAAAACATTGAATTTAGGAAGGGCGATGCTTGCAAGCTCGATTTTAAGGACGAGAGCTTTGATGCGGTAACAAGCAACTATGTTTATCATAATGTGACAGGAGTCGATAAGCAAAAGCTGCTGCTTGAAACGCTGAGAGTGCTTAAAAAAGGCGGAACCTTTGCAATTCACGATTTAATGTCACAATCAAGATACGGCGATATGCAAAAATTTAAGCAAAAGCTGATTGATATGGGCTACGAAAGTGTTGAACTGATAGATACCACCGATGGAATGTTTATGACTAAACGAGAGGCAAGATGCCTCCGGCTCGGCGGTTCAACCCTGCTTGTGGGCAAAAAATAAATATTTGTTCTGATAATGCGGCAGTTGTTTTGATAACTGCCGTTATTTTTTAAAAGAAAAAGCGACAGTTTTGCACTGTCGCCGTGGTAATATGGATTTATGAAAACAGGCAGGCTGTTGCGGCGGCAAATACCGCTACCGCAAGCACAACCGCAAACAGCGTTTCCTTTTTCAATAATTTTTTCACTATACACACTCCATTTATTATTTTATATTTTCATTTTTCACTCTAAACTCAAAAACATAGATTATTATACATTTTATTTTCTTAAAGGCATTAGATTTATTATTTAAAAAAAGTATATTTTGTAACTAAAAGTCAAAAAAGCATTAATAAGATTGTGAAATTATGATTTTAAAAGTGTGCAAAAATGTGTGCAGGAATTTACACGATTTTCTTTATCGTTTTGAAATATATTTTATTCTGTATAATCCGTATAATAAAATTTCATATATTACAGAATATGTGAAATTATTAGCTATATTAATTTTAAATGTACTTTTATGTTGATATATTGTACTTTGTGTGATATAATTATGAATAAATGTAGTGTGTAAGTGTGTGCCGATATATTATATAAGGATTGGGGTAGCTTTTTTGGGTAATAATTCTCTTATAGACAAACAAGACAATATACACCGTACATATTGCGGAATTGATTTATTTAAATTTATTGCTGCTATTTTAGTGGTCTTTATACACGCTAATGAAGCAAAATTAGAAATAATACCTAATATTGTATTGAACTGCTTTTCAGGTATGGCTGTTCCGTTTTTCTTTATTGTATCGGGTTTTTTCTTTCAAAAAGGATTGTCCAAAGCTGCAAATAAAAAATCATTTTTATTTAATTATGAAAAGAAACTGTTACTTTTATACCTCTTTTGGCAAGTAATAAATTTGCCAAGTAATATTTTTATGTACATAGGCAAATATCCTGATGCATCTACTTTTAGATATATTTTGTACTTATTTCGCTCAATATTTTTATGTGGAAATGGTGTTGTATGGTATATATTAGCCATGGCTGAAGCGGCTTTTGTAATTTATTTACTACATAAGTTTTCGGTACAAAGGTGTTTATATGTATTTATATTTGTGGGTTTATTACTCATGATAGGTTATGATTCGTTTTCCGGGATTTTGTCAGACACAATTTACTCGTATGTTAATAAGGTTTTTTATATTGTCTTTTCCTGGAGCAATAACTTTATTATGAAAGCAGTTCCTTTTATGGGTATTGGATATTTGATTTCTGCTAATAATCGTCAGATATCATTTAAAATTTCTTCGTCAATTTTTATATTGCTTTCATTTTTAAGTTTATTTGTTTATTTATTTAACACAAATTCTATTGTGAATTTTAATGTAAATATAATTTTAAATATACCATTATCAATATTTTTCTTTTTGGTATCAGTTAGCATTAAACTTAATCTTAAAGAAAATGTATCAGTCACTCTTAGAGAATTAAGTTCATCAATATATTTTTTGCATACATATTTTATTTATTATTTTATGGATGTTGTATTCGGTGTGAATTTTAGTAGTATGATAAAAGTATTTGTGGCTTTGATCGGTTCTATTATTGTGTATATAATAGTTGAATTTATTAATATAAAGATTTTTAAATTTGCTTTAAATATCGGCAGGTAGATAAATAAATTTTAAGTATTTTAAAGTGGAGAAAAATTATGAATAACAGAGAAAAAACAGTTTACAACAGAATAATCAAGCGTATTTTAGATATTATCTGCTCGTTTATGGCGATTGTTTTTCTCTCAATAATTTACCTCCCGATTTGTGTAATTATCAAATGCACAAGCAAAGGCCCGATATTTTTTAAACAAAAGAGAGTGGGCAAGGATAAAAAGTATTTTAATATATTAAAATTCAGAACTATGAGAACGGATACCCCAAAGGATTGTCCTACTCATTTACTCAAAAATCCTGACCAATATATTACCAAAGTCGGCGAGTTTTTAAGAAAGACCAGCTTGGATGAACTGCCGCAGATTTTTAATATTTTTAAGGGCGATATGACTGTAATCGGACCTCGCCCCGCTCTTTGGAATCAGGACGATTTGATTGCCGAAAGAGATGAGTACAACATAAACAGCTTAAAACCCGGCTTGACAGGCTGGGCTCAGATAAACGGCAGAGATGAACTGCCTATCCCTGTAAAGGTTCAGATGGATAAGGTGTATTGTGATAATTTAAGCTTTGCCTTTGATGTAAAATGCCTGTTTATGACAATAGTCAGCGTGTTTAAACACGAAGGCGTAGTGGAGGGCGGAACGGGAGCTTTGGAAAATGAGCAGTAAAAAAAGAAAAATTTTGATTTTGACTAATCATTCATATATGCTCTACCGCTTTAGAAAAGAGCTAATTGAAGAATTGATGAAGAACAACGAGGTTGTACTCAGTATGCCTTTTGTTGGTCATCATGATGATTTTATGAATATGGGTTTGCGCTGCATTGAAACTAAAATGGAACGCAGAGGTATAAATCCTTTTACCGACTATGCTTTAATGCAGTTTTATAAGAAAATTCTCAAAGAAGAAAAGCCCGATTTGGTTGTTACATATTCTATTAAGCCAAATATTTACGGCGGTTTAATGTGCGCAAAGCTGAAAATTCCATTTTATGCCAATGTTCAGGGATTAGGAACAGCTTTTCAAAAAAAAGGACTTGCTCAGTTTGTAACTTTTTTATATAAAACCGCTTTTAAAAAGGTAGAAACCGTATTTTTTGAAAATCAGGTTAATGCTGATGAATTTACAAGCAGAAAAATAATTTCTGCTGAGAAAGAAACTGTACTCAATGGCGCAGGTATAAATTTAAAAACATATGAGTACAAGCTGTATCCGAATAATGAACCACCGAGATTTTTATATTTGGGCAGAATTATGAAAGAAAAGGGTATGGACGAGCTTTTTGATGCCTCGGAAAAACTGCATAATGACGGTGAAAAATTTGTTCTTGATTTAGTCGGCTTTTTTGAAGATGAATATAAAGAAAAAGTTGATGAGCTTGTTAAAAAGGGCATTGTGGATTTTCATGGCTTTCAGGAAGAACCAAGACCGTATTATGCTAAAGCTGACTGTGTAGTGATGCCCAGTTATCATGAGGGAATGAGTAATGTCAATCTTGAGGCTTCTGGTACCGGCAGACCGGTAATTACCACAAATATTCCCGGATGCAGAGAATCTGTGGAAGAAGGAATTACAGGCTGGCTGTGTGAATCGAAAAATGCAGACAATCTTTACGAAAAGATGAAAATGTTTTTAAATACAAATATTACTACTCGTGAAGAAATGGGAAAGAAAGCCCGTAAAAAAATGGAAAATGAGTTTGATAAAAAAATTGTTGTAGAGAAGACAATAACAGCATTGGGCTTGAAGTGATAATCGTATATTGAGAGGATTATTATGATAAGAGTATTACAAATAGTTACATATATGGGCAGAGGCGGACTCGAAACTATGATAATGAATTATTATAGAAATATCGACCGCAATGAAGTACAATTTGATTTTCTGGTTCATCGTCAAGAGGAGGCAGATTATGATAAAGAAATACTTTCATTGGGCGGACATATTTATCGTATGCCAATGCTGAATCCATTTTCTAAATCATATTTCAATGCCTTAGATTCTTTTTTTAAAACACATATGTATGATATAGTTCATTCTCATTTGGATTGTATGAGTGCTTATCCTCTCAAAATTGCAAAGAAAAACGGAGTTAAAATCAGAATAGCTCATTCACATAATAAAAGTCAGGATAAAAATTTAAAATATCCTATAAAATTATATTCTAAAAGGTTAATTCCTAAATACGCTACTCACTTGTTTTCTTGTGGAAAAGAGGCAGGTGATTGGATGTTTAACGGAAAGCCTTATACCATATTAAATAATGCAATAGATGCAATGATATATAGGTATAATCCAAAAATTCAAAATGAAATCAGAAACAGTCTTGATATTAATCATTCAGATTTTGTTGTTGGTCATGTAGGAAGATTTAATCCACAAAAAAATCATGGTTTTATTATTGATGTATTTAATGAGATTTACAAAAAAAATAATAAAGCTAAATTGATTCTTGTGGGAACAGGAAACGGTCAGCAGGAGATTATCAATAAGGTAAATAATCTCGGCTTGACTGACAATGTATTATTTTTAGGCAATCGCAGTGATGTAAACAGAGTGCTGCAAGCAATGGATGTATTCCTTTTTCCATCGCTTTATGAGGGCTTACCGCTTTCAATAGTTGAGGCTCAGGCAGCAGGTTTGCCATGTGTAATATCAGATAATGTACCGCCTGAGTGTATTAAAACAAACAGGGTTTCGCATTATAGTTTAGATAAGCCTGCAAAGTTTTGGTCAGAAAAAGTGTTTGAGGCAGCACAAATTGAGAAAAAAGACACATATGATGAAATTGTAGCTTCCGGATTTGATATTAAAAATAATGCAAATAAACTGCAAAACTTTTACACTTCGTTTTGTTATGGAGAATGAAAATGGCAACTTTAACTGTATTTACACCATTATATAATAGAATAAATACTTTAAAAAGAACTTATGAAAGTTTAAAAAGACAAACATCCAAGGATTTTGTTTGGCTGATTATTGATGACGGTTCTACTGATAATCCATATGAGATTATAAAGGAATGGATTAAAATTAATAATGGCTTTGAAATAAAGTATGTTTACAAAGAAAATGGCGGAATGCATACAGCGCATAATACGGCTTACGAAAATATTGATACCGAACTTAATGTTTGTGTAGATTCGGATGATTATATGCCTGACAACGCAGTAGAATTGATTGTTAATTGCTGGAATGAGAATAAAAATAAGGGATATGCAGGTATAATTGCACTTGATTTTGCAGATTCAACTAAGAAAGTGATCGGCAAGGAATTACCGACCGACAAGGAAAGCACAACTTTAATGGGATATTATAACAACGGTGGCTTTGGTGACAAAAAGTTGATTTACAGAACCGATATAATCAAGGCTACTCCGCCTTATCCTGTTTTTGATAATGAAAAATATGTTGCTCTTGCTTATAAGTATCATTTAATAGATGAAAAATACGAATTGAAAATACTCAACGAATGTGTTTGTATTGTCGATTATCAGATGGACGGTTCGAGCACAAATATGTATAGGCAATATGTTCGCAATCCAAAAGGCTTTGCGTTTTGGAGAAAGGAGCAGATGAAACATAGTATAAATATTAAGCAAAAATTCAAAGCCTGTATACACTATGTTTCAAGTTCATTGATTGCTAAAAACAAGCATTTTGTTAAGGAATCGCCTGAAAAGTTTTTAACGGTATTAAGCATTCCTATCGGGTATATTTTAAAGGTAATTGTTATAAAAAAATCAAAATCTTCGTATATGAAGGTTGAAGGGATTTAGCGAATGAATGTTTTTGTATATACAACAATATTAGTTTTAGTATTGTTCTATATTGGCAGAAAGCCACTTGATAAAAATACGACAATTGAAACAGAATTAACAAAAGTCAGAGATACTAATTTTTTGTTTTTCTTTTTGGGTACTCTTTTATTAGCATATGTTTCTGGACAAAGATTTGCCTTTGCTGATACTATAGCATATTGGGAAACCTTTACTAAAGCTATGCCAATTGATGAGTGCATATCTTCTTTTTCAATTGGAAACGAATGGTTGTTTCAATTTTATATGTCGTTCATACATACTTATATATCTACTGACCCGAGAGTTTTTCTCGAAATAACTTCATTTATTACTATTTTCCCGTTAATGTATTTTTTGTATAATTACAGCGGTGATATGAAGTTTGCGTTTTACTTATTTGTGATGGCAGGCTGTTGGGAACATACCATGAACGGTTTAAGGCAGTATTTAGCTACTGCCATAATTGTAGTTGTTTTTCCCTTGTTTGCAACGAGAAAATGGTATTTGTTTTTACCGATAGTTTTCGTTGCGGCACAAATACACACTTCGGCTTATATTTTCTTTATTTTGTATTTAATATCTAATACTGAGGCTTGTGGAAAAGTAACTAAGGCCATACTGATCATTGGAGTATTTATAGTAATAACTTCGCCACTGACCGGCAATATAATTGATGGTTTTATATCTGATACTGTATATGGTGACAAATATAGTGGAAATGAATGGGGTAACAGTATAAATATATTTAGAATATTAGTTTCCGCTGTGCCAATTGTTTTGGCTTTTATTAATAAAGAAGTAATGAAAGATAAATACAAATATTATAATACAGTATTTAATATGGCACTATTTTATACTATATTTACAATGGCAGGTGTATTTTCTGCTGTATATGCAAGATTTAATTTGTATTTTGAGGTATTTTCGGTTTTGCTTTTGGTATGGAATATAAATGAAATGGTAAAAATTTCCAAATATTCATGGATAAAGAACACAGCTTGTATATGTTATGTTTTATATTTTATTTATCAAATGGTATTTACTTATAAATTAAATTGGCATGAAAATTATTTGTTCTTTTGCAACAGTTGGAGTGATACTTCTTGGATATAATTTAATGGAGATAACGATGAAAGATTATTTTAAATATGACTATTATAGAATGACCGAGGAGAAATATAAAAAATCCATAAAATCAACATGCAAATTATTTTTTAATCATCAGATAAAATTTATGTACTTGTGGCGAAAAAATAGTTATAAAAATAGTTTTATAACAAAATTAAGAATACACAGATTGACAAAAAAGTATGGATTAGAAATATCAACAGCTGCTTCTATTGGTAAAGGATTGTATTTAGGACATCCTTACAATATTACTGTGGCATCAGGCGTTGTAATTGGTGATAATGTTAATTTGCATAAAGGCTGCACAATAGGGAGAGAGAATAGAGGTAAAAGAGAAGGTGTGCCTAAAATTGGTAGCATGGTTTCTGTTGGAATTAATTCAACTGTTGTAGGCAATATTACAATTGGTGATGATGTTATGATAGCACCAAACAGTTTTATAAATATTGATATACCGTCTCATTCTGTTGTTATTGGTAATCCTGCTCAAATTCATAAAAAGGAAAATGCTACAAAAAGTTATGTTAATTATTTAGTTTGAGGTTAAGATGAAAAAAGTACTTTTTTTAATACCAAATCTTGCACATGGTGGAGCGGAAAAGGTTTTAGTAAACTTAGTGAATAATTTAGACAAGACAAAATTTGATGTTACTGTTCAAACATTATTTGATGTAGGAGTAAATCGAAAGTATTTGAACTCCGATGTTAAATATATCGGCGGATACAAAAAAATGCCACGAGGCAATTCTCATATCATGAAGTTGTTTTCTCCCGAAAGATTATATACACATTTCATAAAAGAAGACTATGACATTATCGTATCATATCTTGAGGGTCCGACTGCTCGTATAGCGAGTGGCTGTACTAATAAAAAAACAAAGCTTGTCAGCTGGATACACATTGAACAGCATACGAAAAAAATAGCATCCGGAAGTTTTAGAAGTTATAAGGAAGCCTTTGAATGTTATTCTAAGTTTAATAAAACTATTTGTGTTTCTAATACCGTTAAAGAGGATTTTCAATCAATATTTAATTTAAAAAATTCTGTTGATGTTTTGTATAATACAAATGAGTCTGAAAAAATAATCAGTAAATCACACGAGAAAATTAACGATTTAGTTATGGATTATGATATCACCAATATTGTTTCTGTTGCAAAATTAGTTTCCTCAAAAGGATACGACCGACTTATGAGAATACACAAGAAATTGCTTGAACAAGGTGTTAAAAATCATATTTATATTCTCGGTATAGGAGAAGAAAAGGAAAAATATGAAAAGTATCTTAAGGAAAATGGATTAGAGAATAGCTTTTCTTTTTTAGGTTATCGAGATAATCCGTATAAGTATGTAAAAAATGCCGATTTGTATGTTTGCTCATCGAGGAGAGAAGGTTTTAGTACAGCTGTTACAGAGGCTTTAATAGTTGGAACTCCCGTCGTAAGTACAAATTGCAGTGGTGCATATGAACTTCTTGGATACAATGATGAATATGGTATTGTAACTAAAAATGACGAAGAATCCCTTTATGAAGGTATTTATAAAATGCTTACAGAAAAGGATTTGTTAGATTATTATAAGGCAAAGGCACAAGAGCGTGGTAAGGGGTTTACCACAAAAAAAACTGTTTTGGCAGTAGAAAATATGTTGTTGAGTTTATAAATTATGAAAAATTATTTTAAAATATTAATAAATCTGTTTAGGTTAATTAATAAAAAGGCGTTTTCGGGGTGTAAACTATTCGGTCCTTTTATTCAGTCGTTTAGTAAGCACACCGAGTTACTGTTTATGAAAAATTCAAAGATTACGCTTGGTAAGAATGTTCAATCAGATGGTTTTTGCAGAATTATTGCAGGTGAAAATTCTGTATTAAAAATTGGCGGTCATACTTATTTTAACAACGGCTGTGTTGTAAGTGCAATGAAGTCAATCACAATTGGTGATAACTGTTTATTTGGACCAAATGTTATGGTTTTTGATAATAATCATATGTTTTCAAAAGATAATGGTGTGTCATATCGACATAGTTGTGACGAAGTGAAAATAGGAAATAACTGCTGGATTGCTGCCGGTGTTATAATTCTAAAAGGAACTTCTATTGGAGATAATTGTGTTATTGGCGCCGGATGTAAGGTATCCGGTGACATACCAAGTGGCTCTATTGTAACTTCTTATACAAATAATCATATTCATCAGATTGAGGACAGATAAATGACTGACAAAATTAGCGTAATTGTTCCGGCTTATAATTGTGAAAAATATATCAATAGGACTATAAACAGCATTTGTGCACAGACATACAAAAATCTTGAAATAATTATTGTAGATGATGGTTCAAATGATGATACATTTAATATTTGCAAAGAGTTAGCATTAAAAGATAATCGTATAAAGGTCTTTACAAAATGCAACGAAGGCGTTACAAAAGCCAGAAATTTTGGCGTTTTAAAGACTTCCGGAGAATACATAACTTTTGTTGATTCAGACGATACTGTTGAGCCTGAAATGTACGAAAATTTATACAATAATATTAAAAAGTATAATGCTGATATTTCTCATTGCGGATATAAGTTGATTTCTGCAAATAAAGATATTCAATATTTTCACAATACCCTGAAATTAAAGGAACAAGATACGCAAACAGGTATAATTGATTTGATTGAAGGTCTATTGGTTGAACCTACTTTATGCACAAAACTGTATTCGAAAAAGCTTTTTGAGAATTTGCAATATGATTTATCGCTTAGAATAAATGAAGATTATGTTTTGAATTTATGCTTATTTAAAAAATCCTGTAAAAGTGTTTTTGAAGATAAGCCGTATTATAATTACTATCAGAATGAAAATTCCGGCTCTACAAAGAACACTAAGGAATATTTTTATCGTGATATACTGAAGGCTGCCGATATAACAAAATCAATGTTTCAAGATGATGACGATTTATTTCCGTATGCTCAAAGAAGATGGTTTAGAACATACAGCAGTATGTATAAGAATCAGTATTCATATAATTTTGACAAGATAGAATTTGATATGAAGAAATTGCTTTCGGAAATATTGTTAAAAGTACAGTCGCAGTATAATGAATTAAGAAAAAATAAATTATTGACTTTTTCAGATAAATTTATTTTATTTACAATAAAGCATTGCCCAAAACTTTTGGTGTTTATTTGTAAGATTAGGTGAAATTATGAACCCATTAATAAGTGTAATTGTTCCGATATATAAAGTTGAAAAATATCTTGACAGATGTGTTGAAAGTCTAATAAATCAGACATATAAGAATCTTGAAATAATTTTAGTCGATGATGGTTCGCCTGATAATTCCCCTGCTATGTGTGATAATGATGCCAAAAAAGACAGCAGAATAAAGGTAGTACATAAGAAAAACGGCGGCTTGTCAGATGCAAGAAATGTTGGTATGTCTGTTGCAACAGGTGAATTTATCAGCTTTATTGATAGTGATGATTATGTTTCAGATGACTTTTTTGAAGTGCTATATAATACAATGATTACTGAAAAAAGTGATATAGTCGAATGCAGTGTGGTAAAGTTTTATGAAGACAACCTTTTTGATAAGCACAATGACGATAATGAGATTACGACTTTTTCTACTGTTGACGCTTTGTCAGCTTTGATTTCAGAAAATCCTTTTCATCAGCATGTATGGAACAAACTTTATAAAACTGATTTAGTAAAAGACATTGAGTTTGCCGTTGGTAAACTCAATGAGGATGAATTTTGGACTTATCAAGTATTCGGTAAATCGCAAAGAGTAACTAAGATTAACAAAACAATGTATTACTACTTCCAAAGAAGTGGCAGCATTATGGGTACTGGTTACAATATTCGCAGATTAGACGCACTTGAGGGAAAGAACAACAGGCAAGATTATATTCAAAAAAATTTTCCTCAACTTGCTCGTAAAGCAAAAATAGATATGTATGGTTCTTGTATTTTCGCTTATCAATGTGTATTGAAATTTATGAGTGGTGCTGACAAAAAAACTGCAAGAAATATTATCTTTAAATATAAAGATAAGTATAAATTAACCGGTGATGATTTAGCTTGCGTTGATTATAATAGCAGAAAATATTTTAGATTTGCAAGTTTAAATTTTTATTTATGTTGCAAAATTAGAAGCATTTTGGGGATTGGTTTTTGATGAGTAAAATAAAGAGCTTTGTAAAACGATTTTTTAATAGAATAAATAAGAATAGTGAAATTGAAACATTATTAAATGAAGGATTAACATTAGGTGAAAATGTTAGAATATATAGCGATTATCCATTTGATTCTTTATATCCTTGGTTAATTACAGTTGGCAATAATGTTACTATTACGCCTGAAGTGAAAATTCTTGCACATGATGCGAGTCCGTCTTCAGTTGGTATTCATAATTATGCAAAGGTCGGTTGTGTTAATATTGGCAATAACGTTTTTATTGGTACAAAAACAGTGATACTTTGTGGTGTATCTGTGGGTAATAATGTTGTTATTGGTGCTGGTAGTGTAGTTAATAAAGATATACCCGATAATTCTGTTGTAGCAGGTAATCCCGCTAAAGTTATTTGCTCATTTGATGAATATAAAAAAAGTCAGTTAACAAAATTAGAAAATCATAAAAAATTTGAAAAAAGTTGGAAAGATTGGAAAACAGCAACAATAGAAGAGAAAAAAGAAATGAAAAAATTGCTAGCTTCAACATATGGCTTTGTATCTGAGTAAGTGGTGATAATGTGCAAAATCTTGTTAGTGTTATAATACCTGTATATAATGCGGGGGATAAATTAGTAAAATGTGTTGAATCGATAGAATTCGGGGCGTTTGATGACTATAAAATATTTCTTATTGATGATTGTTCAACAGATGATAGCTGGGATTATTGCGTATCATTGTCAAATAGATATGAAAATGTAGTTGCAATAAAAAACGAGAAAAATTCAGGTGTGTCTTATACAAGAAATAGAGGTATTGAATTAGCTGATAGCAAATACATTGTTTTTGTTGACAGCGATGATTGGGTATCCGAAAAATTTTTAAAAAGTTTGGTTGATAAAATACAAAAATATCCTAATGTTCTTGTAATGTGTGGTATTTCTTTTGTTGATGTAATAAATAATTACAATAATAATTATTTATATGATAGCCAAAAGGAAGAAATTTTGCTTGAAAAAGAAGATTATTTTTCACTTGTTGATAATTTTTTTATCCAATCACCATGTAATAAAATATTTGAATTAAGTATATTAAAAAATAATAATATAACATTTGATGCAAATTTGTCTATGGGTGAGGATTTTTTGTTTGTCCTTGAATATATGAAGTCCTTACATTCTGATTATTCTGTTGTAATTAATAAACCTTTATATTATTATCTGAGATATTCGGATTCATCGTTGATGAGTACTTTTGGATTAAAGGAAAAAAATCATGAATTTACCAAAAGGCTTGAACTATTATATGAAATTATCGGAATTCATAGCGATAAGGTAGATAATGCGTATCATTTTACTTTGAAAAACACATTAAACAGTTATGTATATGCCATATCTCATAAAGGCATTTTGTCTGATGCTGAAAAATTAAATTTGATTGAATATGTAATGAATGACGGCAAAGCCAAATCATATTTACATGAACAAAAAATACTGATATTAAAAGAAAAGGTTAGTAGAATATTATTTTCAGTAAAAAAGATAAAAAATAAATTGAATAATATACATAATAAGAGAATTATTTATAAAAGTAAAAAATATTTAACTAACTCTGATTTTTCTATAATCTCCCAGAACTGTATTGGCGGAGTTTTATATAATGATTTTGGATTAAAATTCTTATCTCCTACAATTAACCTATATTTTTCAGCTGACGATTTTATGAAATTTGTTTTGAATTTAAAATATTATCTTAATTTAGATTTAAAAATGAGATGGAAAGAGAAGTATCCTATCGGTATATTGGATGATATAACAATTCATTTTATGCAATATTCCTCTTGTTCAGAAGCTGAAAGTGCATGGAACAGACGAAAAAAAAGAATTAATTTTGATAAAATATTAGTAATAAGTACAGATATGGAAGGCTTTGATAATAACACATTTAGTCTTTGGAAACAAATTAAGTATTCTAAGGTATTACTGTCATCAACCCATTGGAATGATGACAGCTGTATATTTTTTGATAAATATAAAGATTATACTTCTGTTCCGGATTTAATTCCAAAAAGAGAGTTTTATAAAAACAATATAATTATAAATGAAATAAATCAATTATAAATAGGGGATTTTAAATTAATGAGTTCTAACAAAAAAATAAATCAAGTACGAGCAGGCGCAGTTCTGTCATATATAAATATGGCTATCGGTTCCCTAATTCCTATGTTTTATACGCCGATAATGTTACAATTGTTAGGTCAAAGTGAATATGGACTATATAAATTATCAAGTAGTGTTACCAGCTACTTGTCTTTGATATCATTTGGCGTCGGTTCTGCGGTAGTAAGATATTTTACTAAGTATCGTGCCGAAGGTGACAAAGAAGGAGAAGAAAATATTTTTGGATTATTCAATATTGTATTTATGGTTATTTCTGCTGTCACTTTAATTGCAGGACTAATTATAGTATTTTTTATTGAACCAATATATGGCAATGCGTTGACGGAAAAAGGACAGATAGACGAATTAAGAATATTAGTTGTTATTCTTTCAGCGAGTACAGCATTGAATTTTTTGTGTACTCCTTATAATTCTGTTGTAACAAGTCATGAAAGATTTTTATTTTTACAATTAATAAATATATTAACTACCGTTGTTACTCCTATTTTTAATTTAGCAGTATTATTTTTAGGTTTTAAATCTATCGGTATGGTTTCTTCAACTTTTCTTCTTACTATTATCATTAGATTGGTTTATATTATATATGTTAGAAAAACCATTGGAATGAAGCCAAGATATAATAATATGCCTAAGTATTTATTAAAAGAAATTTTACAATTTTCTTTTTGGGTATTTGTAGCTAATGTTGTTAATCAGCTTTACAACTCAACAGATACAATTATTATAGGAGCAATTCCGGCTCTTGCCACTGTTGGTGTTGCGATATACAATGTAGGTTTTACTTTTAATAGTATGGTATTCAATTTTTCTACCGGTTTATTAAGCGTTCTTACTCCTAAGATTAATATGATGGTTTTTAGTAACTCATCAAATAAGGAATTTACTGATATAATGATAAGAGTTGGACGTTTACAATGTTATATAGTATCTATTATGACATTCGGTTTTATTGCTTTCGGCAGACAGTTCATCTATTTATGGGCCGGTGATGGTTATCAGGAGGCATATTGGGTCGCGATTGCAACTATGATTCCTTCATGCATTCCGCTCATTCAAAATGTAGCATTGAATGTTATTGTTGCTCAAAATAAACATAGATTTAGATCAATTGTATTTTTTGTAATTGCTGTAATAAATGTATTAGGTACCTTGATATGTGTTAATTATTTTGGTATTATAGGAGCAGCTGTTGTATCCGGAGTTGCTTTTATATTAGGTCAAGGTTTAGTTATGAACTGGTATTACTGGAAAAAAATTAAACTTGAAATTCCGAGGTTTTGGAAGAATGTTTCAAAAATGTTTTTGATGCCTATCATTATGACTTCTGTGGTGTTAATACTTTCAACTTATATTGATTTTTATTCATGGTCATCCTTTTTTGTTGGAGTGATTATTTATTCACTAATATATATTGTAATTAATTGGTGCTTTATTATGAATGATTATGAAAAAGATATATTCAGAGCACCTATAAAAAAACTAGCTAATAAATTAAGAAAGAAGAATATAACACAATGATTCATCCTGTAAAATCTTATATAGCAAGAAAACAAAAATACCAAGCTAACCATTTTTGGAAAACTAAATACGGGAAAAAATTATCTGAGTTAAAAAACAAATATGATGGGCAAACTTGTTTTCTTATTGGTAATGGACCAAGTCTTAGGACTGAAGATTTATCTGTAATACATAATAATGATGTAAGGTGTTTTGCTGCAAACAGAATATATAATACATATGATAAAACAGACTGGCGAACTGATTTTTTAGTATGCGAAGATGGTTATGTATTAGAAGAAATTCAAAATAATGTAAATGCCATGGATTGCGAATATAAATTTATTCCAATGTACCTTAACTGGGATAAAGATATAATTATTGATAATGCATTCTATTTTAACCAGTCCTTTTTCCCTGACAGTAGCGGCAGGTGCTTTTCAGAGGATATCACGCACGATATTATTTGTAGAGGTACAGTCATTACAACTTGTGCCCAAATTGCGATTTATATGGGCTTTAAAAAAATGTATCTAATTGGTGTAGACCATAACTTTAGTAGGATGACTGACAAGAACGGTAATCTGATAATAAACAATGGTGTTAAAGATCACTATGGTGTTGAAAAAAATGCAGATGAAAACACTAAAGGCATATTCAATGTTGATAATGCAACACAAGCTTTTATGGATTTAAAGAAATTTGCTGAGGCAAAGGGAGTTGAAATATATAACGCTACTCGTGGCGGAAAACTTGAAGTTTTTGATAGGGTAGATTTTGACTCTTTGTTTAAATAAATTATGTTTTTCTCTTAGATGTAGAAAATATAAATATATCTGTTATTTTAATTTTAGTATATGTAAATTGTAAAGAATAGTAAAATATAAAGGAGAATAGTTTAATATGAAAAAATTAAATTGTATTGGTGTTATACCTTCAAGATATGGTTCTACGAGATTTCCTGCAAAACCACTCTCAGACATTTGCGGTAAACCTATGGTTTGGTATGTTTATCAACAAGCTAAAAAAGTGAAGACTTTATCTGCCGTATATGTAGCTACTGATGATCAAAGAATTGCTGATGTTTGTGAGAAATATGATATGAATTATATAATGACTTCAACTGAACATAAAACTCCAAATGACAGAGTACATGAGGTGTCAACTAAGATTGATGCTGATATTTATGTTTGTATTAACGGCGATGAACCACTTATTGAACCTGAGGTTATAGAGAGAGCATTACCTGACGGAAATGATATTGATGATTTGGAATATTATTATTCAAATATTATAACTACAATTACTAATCCTGTTGAAGTTGTAGATCCAACTAATATTAAAGCCGTAGTCAACGCAAAAGGCGAGGCTATGTGGGCCTCAAGAAGTCCTATTCCTTTCCCAAAGGGAAATATGCAATTTGAATATAAAAAGATTGTCGGTATAGCTGCATTTTCTAAAAAAGCATTGCAGTTTTATGTAGATACGCCAAGAAGTCAGGTGGAATATACAGAGGAGTTGGATTTATATCGTTTCCTTGAGAATGGTAAGAAAGTTAAGCTTAAGGAAATAGAATGCCATACATTATCAGTAGATACACCGAAAGATTTAGAAAAAGTTAGGGAAGTTATTCAGAATAAAATTAATAAAGAAGGATAATTATGAATCACGCAAAATTACTAGACTGTACACTAAGAGATGGAGCATATCTTGTAGATAAAAAATTTGGTGATAATACTATTCACGGCATAATTAAGGGCCTTGTCAATACTGGTATCGAACTCATAGAGATTGGTTTTTTACAAGATGAAGGCTTTGGCGAAGGTAAAACTGTATTTAAGAATAGTATTGATGCTAAAAAGTTTATTCCAGATAATAAGAGTGACTCACTTTTTACAGTGTTAGCTGATTACAGCAGGTATTCTATTGACAATTTAGATGATTATACCGGAGAATCTTTTGATGCAGTACGTGCATGTTTTTTTAAAAATGAACGATATGATGTAATAGAATTCTGCAAAAAGATAAAAGAAAAAGGCTATAAACTTTTCGTTCAGCCTGTTGATATTCTTGGATATACAGATGTTGAATTAATAGAATTTATTGAAATTATTAATTCTATTGAGCCATATTGTTTGTCAATAGTTGATACATTTGGCTCTATGTATATAGAAGACCTAAGGCGTGTGTATGAGCTTATTAATCATAATCTTATAAAAACTTGTAAAATAGGCTTTCATTCACATAATAATATGCAGATGTCAAGTGCACTTTCTCAAGAATTTTTAAGAATGACATATGGTCAAAGAAAGGTTGTTGTCGATTCTACTATTTCAGGAATGGGAAGAGGAGCAGGAAATACACCTACAGAATTGGTAGCTCAATACATGGTATCTAAGTTAGGCTATACATATGATATAGATGCGCTTTTAGATGTAATTGACGAATATATGGATCATATTCGTACGATTTGCACTTGGGGATATGACACAAACTATTTTATTGCAGGTGCTTACAGTGCTCATGTAAATAATATAACTTATTTGAAAAATAAGAACAGTATTCGTTATAAAGATACCAGATATATTCTTAATAAAATCGGTGCCGTTCCAAGAAAAAGATATCATTATGATTTATTAGAAAAAACATATATGGATTATGTTAATTCTGAAATTGATGACAATGCTGTAATTTCAAAACTTATTAAAATATTTTCTAATAAAAACATTGTTGTTGTTTGTCCCGGTTCTACTGCATCTACTCATTGTGAGAACATTCAGAAATATGTAAATGAAAATGATGCAATTGTAATTTCTGTTAATTTTAAGTATGATAAAGTAAAGCCGGATTTTATGTATTTTAGCAACATAAAGCGTTACAGCTATTGGAGTAATGATAAATCAACAAAAGATATACCTAAAATTATTACTTCAAATATAACATCAAATCCTGATAATAATGAAATGGTGGTTTCCTTTGTAAAATTGGTTAAATGTGGATGGGAACATATGGATAACTCTGCAATATTATTATTGAGATTATTAGATAAACTCAATGTTAAATCAATTGCTATTGCCGGTTTTGATGGATTTAATTACGAGTCTAATTCTGCAAAGAATTTTGCAAATTCAGAATTAGAGTTAGCAAATATAAATAGTGAAGGTAAACTTCTAAATACAGAAATAGCAGAAATGCTTAATGACTTTTTAGAAACCAAGATGGGTACAGAGAATATTTGCTTTATAACTCCATCCAGATTTGATTTATTTAATGGTGAAGTATGATTAAGGACATAGAGAAGTTTAATAGACTTAAATCACAAATAAAACTATTGATTCTTGATGTAGATGGCACTTTAACAGACGGTAAAATTTATATGAGTAATAATGGTGAATTGTTTAAAGCGTTTGATATAAAAGACGGATGTGGTATTCATGATATTTTACCTAAATTAAATGTTATTCCTGTCATTATAACAGCAAGACAATCAGATATAGTGTCTAACAGATGCAAAGAACTCGGCATTACAGAGTGTTATCAAGGTGTTAGAGATAAACTCGGCAAGATGCGAGAAATTGCTATTAAGTACGGACTGCAATCTAATAATAAAGATATTTATGAAAGCATAGCTTATATGGGTGATGATATAATAGATATCAACTGTATGAAACATTGTGGTTTAATTGCTTGCCCAAACAATGCGATAAAGCAAGTAGCAGAGATTAGTGATTTTATCTCTGAATATAATGGTGGCAATGGGGCAGTAAGAGATTTTATAGAACATATTTAATTTATTAGTTAATAGGTGTTTTTATGGAAGTTAAAAATGATATTATGGTATCAGTGATATGCACAGCCTATAATCATGAAAAGTATATAAGACAATGATTGGATGGTTTTGTTATGCAAAAAACTAATTTTATATTTGAAGTAATCGTCCATGATGATGCATCAACAGATAAAACGGCTGATATTATCAGAGAATATCAAAAAAATATCCGGAAATCATTAAGCCAATTTTTTAAAAAATTAATCAATACTCGCAAGGAATTAATGTCGGCAAATTAATGTATCCTATGTGTAAAGGTAAATATTTGGCTTCCTGTGAAGGTGACGATTTTTGGATTGACGAATATAAGCTGCAAAAACAGGTTGATGCACTTGAAATCAATCCTAATTGCAAATTGTGTGTTCACACAGTTAGAGATGTTAATAAAGATGGTAAGCAGAGAGAAACTACCCATCCCTCAACAAAATTTAATAGTGGTATTGTTTCAAAAGAAACTTTTTTTAAGTTAATAGCAAAGGAGTATGCGTTTCAAACGAGCTCATACTTAAAAGAAAAAAAGAGTTTTATGGAATATATTGATAATCCTCCTGAATATAGAAAAAATTGCCCCGTAGGAGATTGGCCACAGTTGTTATACTTTTCTCAAATAGGAGATATTTTCTATATTGAAGATGAAATGTCCTGTTATAGAAGAAATGTAAGCGGAAGTGTAACAACAACGGTTTTTGTAAGTACAGTTGAGACGAAAAAATGCTATAATCTTGGTATGATTAGTATGATGGAAAAGTTTAATAAGTGTACCGATTATATGTATAGTGCTTATTGTCAGAGTTTTATAAATAGATTTAAAAGATATTATTATGATTGTCTTATAGAGGAAAAAAATTATCAAGAAATTATAAAAAACGCAGATTGTAAAATGAAGATGAAAGAATAAAAAAGAATATCCATAGAAACGATTTCGTAGTAGAATTAAGTTACCACACAAAAATCCGAAATGAAACCGTCACTATGGATATGCTTAATTTTACACCAAACCACAAGAAAGGTCAACACTTAACAAGAGAAGAACGCTACTATATATCAATCAGGCTTAATGTAGACCACTGGTCAGTTTACAAAATAGCAAAAGAACTTCATCGCCCATATAATACAATCAATAAAGAAGTACAGAATGGAACGGTGTATTTGTATAACGGAAAAGTCAAAAGGTATAAACCTGATATTGCTGAACAGAAATACAAAGATAAGCGAGCAAACAGTAAAAGAAACTACCGTTGCCTTGAATGTATTGAATTTCTCAATTATGTAGTTGAAATGTTTAACAAAAAGGGTTGGTCATTAGATGCCAGTGTCGGATATGCCCAAAAAAACAATCTGTTTTCAACTGATGAAATGGTATGTACCAAAACACTTTACAGCTATGTGGATTTAGGGATACTGCCAATCAAAAACATAGATTTGCCTGAAAAGCTTAAGCGAAACACCAAATCCTCAAACACTCGAAAAAACAGAAAAATACTGGGCAAAAGTATTGAATAACGCCCCGAAACAGTGAATTTAAGGGAAGAATTCGGTCACTGGGAAATAGACAGTGTGCTTGGTAAAAAGAAAGATACAGAGCCGGCCATAATGACAATAGTCGAAAGAAAAACACGAATGTCTTTGTGGATAAAAATAAAAGATCATTCATCAATGGCTATTGATGAAGCCCTACAAAGTCTGATTAATCGCTTTGGAGCTAAGAAATCCGAAGTGTTTAAAAGTATCACAGGCGACAACGGTTCTGAGTTTGCCAATCTATCAAACATAGAAAATAACGAAATATCCGTGTATTTTACACATCCATACACATCTTGTGAAAAAGGAACTAATGAATGTCACAACAAATTGTTAAGACGGTTCATTCCTAAAGGGAAAAGCATAGATGACTATAGTGCAGAAGATATACTATTCTTTTCTGATACAATCAATGGACTGCCAAGAAAAATTCTTAACTATCACACACCTGAAGAACTGTTTGAAACTCAGTTAGATAGAATATACGCTACTTAAATGTTTGTTAAAACATTCCTTACTGCGGTGACTTACAAATATCTACTCCAATGAACATGATATTCTCAAAAAATTGTTTCAACTTGCTATTGCAATTTGCGATTAAAAAAATATTTAGAAATACTAAATAAGTATTAATTTGAAACGATAATATGATTTTTAGTAATCTATAATTTTATTATAATCAGATATTGATTATTACCGAAATTCTGACAAACTAAGTTATTAATTATACTTCATGCATAAAAAATCAGCTCCTCAAACAGAAAATTATTCTGATTGAGGAGCTTTTTTGAAAAATAACAAAATAAAAAATATTTTAATTTCCTTTCATACTTAACCTTCCCACAACCAAGCTGCTGAGGAATGCCGCAAGCAAAATCCATGGGAGGATTCTTGCATCAAAGCAGAGGAGGAGAAGTACGGTTACGGCGAGGGGCTTGCGCATTGTTACTCCGAGGAGTGCTGCGGTGATTACGGCGGCGCAAAATGCGGTGTCAAGTCCCATAAGCAATGCAACGCCAAAGCCGATGCTTACTCCGCAGAAGATGACGGGGAAGAAGTGACCGCCTTTCCAGCCTGACTTTATGCAAACATTTGTAAGAACAAGTTTTAAAAATCCCGAAAAAATCAGTACCCAAGGCGCAAATTCGCCGATGTTTTTGCTTACCTCGCTTATGCTCTCTTCACCTGAGAACATTACAAGCGGCAGATATGTGCCGCAAATACCGAGAACCAATCCGCCGAGTGTGGTGCTCACAATAATTCCAAAACTGCTCTGAATTTTACCGAAAAATTTTGTGAGCAGTTTTTCTGATATTACAAACAAAAGTCCTGCCAATGTGCCGAGCAGGGCGAGTGGAATACCCCATAATCGCTCGGTATTTGTAATGTTGTATTCGCCTATTCTCGGCAATCCCATGCTGCCGCCAAAGGTTTGATTGAGCAGAAATATTGTGCCCGTTGCAAACAACACCGCTACTACATTTGAAATCAGTTTGTTTGTGCGAATATCGGTTGCTGTGTCCTCGGCGTCAAGCTGTTCCTCGTTTGTGGCGGCAAGACCGAAAAGCGGAGCGTAGAAAATCGCCGTCAGAGTTGCGCTGACGCCCGTTTGCATAAGTTCGGGAATTTTGCTCTTTGCGTTTTTCATATGACTGCCTGCCCAATAGCAAAGTCCCACGATTACGCCTGTAAGTCCTGCCTCTGGGCCGATACTTCCGCCGAAAAGCAGGGGGATAAGCGCTGAAACGCAGAGCAATAGCACCTTGTTGTACGGATAAAATTTATCTCGCTTAACCTTTTTCATCACTTCGTCAAGCTCATCGGGTACAGCCTTTGTAATCTTCTGATAAACTCCAAGCAAAACACCACCGATTGTACACACCAAAATCGGATAGTAGGTGAAATTAAAATAAGACGGTACAGTGTTCCAAATCAAGCCAATGCCAAAGCTCATAAGCCTAAGAAATAGCCAAACTATGCAGGCGATTACCGCACCGCTGAATCCGCAGAAAAGATAGTAGATAAGATTATTTGCAAGCGTATTTTTTTTCATATAATATTCTCCCTTTTGCAATCAGCTCTTTTTTGCAGTGTTGTAAGTGGCTATTGCGTCTATGTTGTCGAGTATAAATTGCTGAGCGTTGCTGTTGTATAGCACCACCTTGTATGTGCCGTACATACCCAACCGCTCTTGAGTTAATATGCCGAGCTGAGTGCCCTTTTCAGTCGGGAACTTATGATTTTTCCCTTTTTCGTCAGTAATGTATTCGAGAAAATCTATCTCAATTAGCCAATTTGTAATGCTTGTGGTTTTTAAGCCTTTCATTTCATCGGCATCTATCAAAGCGTTAATGTTCTTTGTGATTTCCGTAACGGTAATCGGCTCGCTTGTAAAGGGATAGCCTGCTAATTGCTGAGCGGTAATTGAAAACGGCGCTTTACTGCTTTTCTTTTTAGGAGAACCGGTATTGCCCTCAATAACATTTCTCAAAACATCGGAGATGTAAAACAAGCATCTTGATATGTGTATATTATTTATGGTGTCGCTTTCGGGCACAATTTCATTTGTAACGGGATTGATTCCGTTTGCGAGTTTGTCTAAATATGATTTTGCTTTCAACAGCTTTTGATTATCGTTCAAGTTTATCACCTACAATGATATGTTTAATAAATTATACCATATTCCACAATAATAATGCAATTATTTCAGAAAAATTATGTTAAAAATTTGGACAATATGTTATAATATAAGTGATTTTGCGGTAGGAGGGATGATTATGGCATTCAGCGAGCTTATTAAGAATTTTTCAAAAATCAGAGAATATATGAGCCAATTCTTTGTTTATGGCTTTAAAAGCAGGAGTGAATACGACCAAAAGAGTGCAAGAAGTTACGATAACGAGAAACGAAGAATTGAAAGCTGGCTCGGAGATTATATGTGCTTTCGCCAAGGCGCTGACGGGAAAAATGTTTTTATTGCACTTGACAGCAGAAACATTCCCGCAAATCCGCTCTATAAGGCATTTAAGGCAAAGAGTTTTACCGCAAACGATATAAATCTGCATTTTTTAATTCTTGATATTTTAACCGAAAATTCTGAACTTTCCGCAAGTGAAATTACCGACAGACTCTCAGCAGATTACTTCACCCACTTTGAAAACGCCAAAGAACCCGATGTGTCTACCGTACGAAAAAAGCTGAGGGAGTACGAAAAGCTCGGTATTCTTACCGCTAAAAAGCAGAGCAATCAGTTACTTTACAGCAAGAGCAATAGTGACATTGAGCTTGAGAGCTTCAAAGACGCCATTCAGTTTTACTCTGAAATTTCACCTATGGGCGTTGTCGGCTCATATTTGCTTGACAGATTTGAGAGTACAGACACGATATTTTATTTTAAGCACCACTATATTTTGCATATTCTCGAAAGCGAGGTATTGTATCTGATTTTGCAGGCAATAGGAGAGCAAAGGCAGATTACCGTTGAGAATTTTTCAACAAGAACCAAAAACAAAACCGAGCATACGGTAGTGCCTTTTAAAATTCGTGTTAGCGTTACGAGTGGGCGGAGATATCTGGTGTGCTATCATATCCGATTCAAAAAGATGATGACTTTTCGAGTTGATTCTATAAAAAGCGTTAAGTTAGGCGAGGTGTTCGATGATTATAATTACTTTAAAGAAAAATCAGTGCAGTTTTCCAATCATTTGTGGGGTGTATCCTCAAACGATAACCGAAGTACCGAGCATATTGAAATGGTAATATATGTTGCAAATAACGAAAAATACATAATTGACAGACTTTACAGAGAAAAACGCAGCGGTACTGTTGCAAGGCTTGACAGTAACCATTACAAATTTACCGCAGATGTTTACGATGTAATGGAGATGACGCCTTGGATACGCAGCTTTTACGGCAGAATTGTCAGTCTTGAAAGCTCAAACAAAGAATTAAAAAACAAAATTATTGATGATGTAAACGATATGGTAAGGCTATACGGAGGTGACGAAAATGCTTTTTAGCGAGATTTATGGCAGTTATTACAATGCAGTTTCAAAGCTGATAGCCAGCGCAGTTGACGGCGATTTAACCGAAAAGAAGATGTATGAAATTGTAGACAAATACGCTTTTGGCGAAAGCGGTGTAAGTATTCCGACTGCCATTAAGAGCGGCGAGTGGAATTTGATTACCGAGGATATGAAAACACCAATCAAAAATAAACCGAGTATGCCTATTACCCTGCTTGAAAAAAGGTGGCTTAAATCCTTGCTTGATGATCCGAGAGTTAAGCTGTTTGATATAAACGCAGATGCACTTATAGGTATTGAGCCACTGTATAGCAGCGATATGTTCGATTATTACGATAGATTTGCTGACGGTGATGATTACGAAAATCCTGAGTATATCAAGATTTTCAGGCTTATTTTGACAGCAATTCGCAAAAAGCATAAGCTGCTTATACGATTTACTTCTCATAAAGACTTTCAGTATTCGATTAAAGTAATTCCTCATAGACTTGAATATTCCGAAAAGGACGATAAATTCAGATTGATTTGTGTAAATTCGCACCACACCTACACTGTCAACCTGTCGAGGATAACTTCCTGCAAGCTGCTTGAAAAATATAAGCCATTTGAGGATAAAAAAGAAAGATGTGCTACCGGTACACTTGTACTTGAACTTACTGATGAGAAAAACGCACTCGAAAGGGTAATGCACGAATTTTCTTATCTAAAAAAAGGAACCGAAAGGCTAAGCGATAATAAATACAGAATCAGTCTTGAATACGACAAGGGCGATGGAACGGAAATTCTAATTCGTGTGCTTTCTTTTGGCACAAGGGTAAAGGTGATTTCGCCCCAAAGCCTAATAAATGAGCTGAAAAACAGAATAAACAAACAAAAAAGTTGCGGACTATTTTAAGTTCGCAACTTTTTTTCCACGATTTTCTAAATTCCGTTTGATATAATAACAGCATAAAAGCTCACACAGCAATTACAGAGAAAATTTATATCACAACATTTAATATGTTATAAAATGAGCTTTGTTAAAGGTACAGTCAGCAATATTTTATAGCTTTGTCAACTTAGTTTTGAATTATCGTACCTTGTATTTTATTTTAAGGAGGGGTTTTCATGTTGAAATACCTAAAAGCTGAAACTAACAAAACATTTACAGAAAACGGAGCAGTTGCCTTTAAGACAACAAATTCCGCCTGTCTTGATTTATTTTCAACAATAGGGGCTATGCGCAACAGCAGAGAAGACTCTGTTTTAAACAGTTTTTACTGCGCATACAGTGAAAACCCCGACTTAGCAATGAAAATACTTTTCTTTGCAAGAGATATTCGTGGAGGACTCGGCGAAAGAAAAGTATTCCGCCTTATTATTAATGACCTTGCAAAAAGGAGAAAAAGCTCGGTTTTAAAAAATCTGAGATATATCGCAGAGTATGGCAGATTTGACGATCTGCTTGTATTGCTTAATACAGATTGCGAGTGCGAGGCGGTTGAACTTATTAAAGCTCAGCTTGAAACCGATATAAAAAATATGAATAGCGGTAATCAGATTTCTCTGCTTGCAAAGTGGATGCCGTCGATTAATGCGAGCAGTAAATCTGCTGTTGCCAATGCCAAAAAATTGGCAAATGCTTTAGGCTATACAAAAGAGAAATACAGAAAAACGCTCAGTGCGTTGCGTGCACAACTAAAAATTGCAGAGAATAATCTGAGAACAGAGGACTTTACTTTTGATTACGAAAAATTGCCCTCAAAGGCGCTTTTTAAATACAGATTTGTATTTATGAGAAAAGACCGTGAAAGATACGAGGAATTTATAAATCGTGCAGAAAGCGGAGAGGGAAAGCTGAACGCAAGCACACTTATGCCGTATGAATTATTAGAGCCTTATATCGGCACTTTGTATAATTCATTGGGAAGAAACGACTTGCCATTGAGTATTTCCGAAACTGAGCAGGCGGCACTCAATGCTACATGGAAATCATTGCCTGATTTTTGCAATGGCGAGAACGCACTTGCAGTAGTGGATACATCAGGCTCAATGTATTGTTATAATAATCCGAGTCCTGCCTCGGTAGCGTTGTCCCTTGGAATTTATTTTGCCGAACATAGCAAGGGAGTATTTAAAAATCATTTCATAGAATTTTCGAAAAATCCACAGCTTATTGAAATAAAAGGAAATACCTTTATAGAAAAGCTGCGATATATACTAAGGTTTTACACAGTTGCAAACACAGACATAGAAAAGGTGTTTGAACTGATACTTAATACAGCTGTAAAATACAATGTTCCACAAAGCGAGCTGCCGTCAAAGCTGTATATAATATCGGATATGGAATTTGATTACTGCGTAAATAACAGAGAAAAAACTAATTTTGAAAATGCAAAGCAAATGTTTGAAGAAAAAGGATATGCTTTGCCGAAGGTGGTTTTTTGGAATGTGGCGAGCAGAAACCTGCATCAGCCTGTTACCATGAACGAGCAGGGCGTTGCTTTGGTATCGGGGTGCAGTCCAAGACTCTTTTCAATGGTGACAAGCGATGACATTAATCCGTATAAATATATGCTCGAAGTAATAGAGAGCGAGAGATATAAAAACATAGCAGCATAATTAGGTGATAATATGAAAGAAATAACGGGCAAATACAGCACAGCAAAAATATTTACAGATAACGCCGAGCAGGTGGCGCTCGACCAAATACAGCAGCTTTGCGACCAGCCTTTTGTAAAGGAATGTAAAATACGCATAATGCCCGATGTGCACACAGGAGCAGGCTGCGTAATCGGCTTTACGGCTGATTTAGGCAAAATGGTAATACCGAATATTGTCGGTGTTGACATAGGCTGCGGTATGCTTACCGTTGAGTTGGGAAAGGTTGACATTGACTTTGAAAAGCTCGATAATACAATAAGAGAATATGTGCCGAACGGCAAAAAAACGCACGAGGGCAGAATAGCAAGATTTGCAAAGTTACAGGATCTAAATTGTTACAGAAGTCTTAAAGATACAAAGCGAATTGAGCGCAGCATAGGCACTCTTGGCGGCGGCAACCATTTTATAGAAATAGATGTTGACGATGAAAATAACAAGTACCTTGTAATTCATACGGGCAGCCGCAACCTCGGCAAGCAGGTGGCAGAGATTTATCAGAAAATGGCATATGATATTCAGCGTGGTATGGATAGGCTGTTTGAGGCGCAAAAGGAATTGATTGAGAGGTACAAGGCAGAGGGCAGAAAAAAGGAAATTCAAAGCGAAATTAAAAAGCTGAAAAAAGAATTTGAGCTTAAAGAAACCGATATTCCGTATGACCTTTGCTATCTTACGGGCGAGTACAGGGAGCAGTACCTTTTCGATATGAAAGTCTGTCAGGAATTTGCTTGGCTCAACAGAGAGATGATAGCCGATATTATTCTTAAAAGAATGTTTGACAAGGAGCTTGCGGACTTTGAGCATTTTCAGACAGTTCACAATTATATTGACCACGAAAGCAATATAGTTCGTAAAGGCTCGGTGTCAGCTCAAAAGGGTGAAAAGCTGATTATTCCTATAAATATGCGTGACGGCAGCTTGATTTGCATAGGCAAGGGCAATGAGGATTGGAACTGTTCCGCACCGCATGGCGCAGGCAGAGTATTGAGCCGCTCAGCCGCAAATGAAACCCTTTCACTTGATGAATTTAAAAGGGAAATGCAGGGCATTTACTCAACAAGTGTATCAGAACGCACCCTCGACGAATCGCCCATGGCGTACAAAACAAAGGATGAAATCGTAAAAAATATTTCTCCTACCGCCGAGATTATCAATCAGATAAAACCGATATACAATTTTAAATCTACGACATAATAAAACGGTTGCCGTTAATTTGGCAACCGTTTTTCTGTTATTTTTTCTTGATGCAATTCTTAAAGCATTTTTTATCAAACGCAGGGTTGAATGCGTAGAAATTCTTTTCATCGAGCTTATCGGTCATAAGCCGCAGGTTTTCGCCAAATCTTTGGTAATGCACAATCTCTCGCTCACGCAAAAATCTGATTGGGTCTTTTACATCGTAGTCATCGCACAATCGCAAAATATTATCATAAGTCGTCCTCGCTTTTTGTTCGGCTGCCATATTTTCATGGAGGTCAGTTATTGTGTCGCCCTTAACCTGCATAGATCCGGCTGTGTAAGGCACACCTGCCGCCGCCTGCGGATATACTCCCGTTGTGTGGTCAACAAAATAATCCTCAAACCCCTGCTTTTTTATCTCATCTTCCGTCAGGTCTTTTGTAAGCTGATAAACAATAGCGCCAATCATTTCAAGGTGGTTCAGCTCTTCTGTGCCAATGTCAGTAAGCGTTGCTTTTAGCTCCGGCAGCGGCATAGTAAACCGCTGGCTCAAATATCTTAAAGAAGCCCCCAGCTCCCCATCGGGTCCACCATACTGGCTTATTATAATTTTTGCGAGCTTTGCGTTTGTTTGTTTTATATTTACGGGGTATTGCAGTTTTTTTTCGTATACAAACATTACAAATCCTCCTCGTTATCCCAAGGCCATGGATTTTTTACCCACTGCCATTTATTTGCAGAGTTTGACTCCTTGCGCAAAGGGCCGTATTTTTCTTCGTATTCCTCAACAAGCGGCAGCAGCTTTTCCTTACATTCCTTAATTTGCGAGAGCACCTGCTGGTCGTAAGGGTGGGTGTCAAGAAAAATCTGTAAATCCAAAATTGCAAATTGATATGTCGATATTTTCTTTAAAAGAATTTCCCTCTCAGTCATTTTTACCACCGCCGCATTTCTTACCATAGAATGGCTTGTTTAATTCAGGAAAGATAGTGCCTGAATCAAGCGCCTGAACAGGCGAGTAGGTCTTTGGATTGCTCTCCTGAAACGGCACGAATGCCATAGCAGGCGGTGTCTTTTCGGGAAACTTAGGTGTGGTGTATCTTGAAATCATTGTATTGATAATATCCATAATATTCTCCTTTCCGAGCTTGTTTACTCAGTAACATATTATGCAGTCATACAAAATCAGTACCAAATTTCCCTGTCGCCTTGAATTATTGCCGAATTTTTGATAAAGTATATATGGATAGATAAAGAAAGGAAGATTTTATGAGTTGCGTTTATTTTGTCAGGCATGGCGAAACCGTATGGAATGTTGAGAATAAAATTTGCGGTGCTACGGATATTGATTTAACGGATAAAGGTCACGAGCAGGCTGTGGAAACGGGCAAAAGAATATTGGCGGAAAATATTAAGGCAGATAAAATTCTTTACTCGCCGCTTGTGAGAGCCAAAAAGACGGCACTGCATATATCTGAAATTACAGGTATTACTGCTTTTGAAGAACCAAGGCTTAAGGAACAGAATTTCGGCAGATTTGAGGGCACACCACGAGATGGCGAAGAATTCAGAGTTGCCAAAGGCGAGTTCATTTGCCGATACAGCGGCGGCGAATCTATGCTGCACCTTGCGCAGAGAATTTACAATTTGCTTGACGATGTTAAGGCAAGCGGAGAAACTTGCATTTTAGTGGCGCACAACGGAATTGCAAGGGTGGTTAATTCTTATTTTAATGAAATGACCAATGACGAATACGCAAATTTCGGATTGAAAAATTGCGCCGTTTTAAAATATGAGTTTGACTGATTACCGGGGGCAGCTTTATTTTGGAGAGGGTTAGGAAAAAGGAAATTGATTTTGGCAGGGATAAAATTCTCGGCATATTGCTAAGGCTTGCACCTCCTGTTATGCTCGCTCAGCTTATTCAGGCGCTTTATAATATAATCGACAGCTTTTTCATTGGCAATTACTCCGAATCGTGTTTGACGGCATTGTCAATTATTTATCCGATTCAGCTGTTGATGATTGCGCTTGCGGTTGGTACGGGTGTCGGTATAAACACGCTTATGGCGCATTTTCTCGGTGTTGACAATAAGCACAAAAGCGATGAAACCGCAGGTGTAGGCAACTTTCTTGCCTTTGCAATGTGGTTTATATTTGCACTCGTGTGTTGGTATATAATGCCGTTCTATGCGAGCATTTCAACCGATTCGCAGGAGATTATAGACGAAGTAATTGTGTATGGCAGAATAGTCTGCGTGTTCAGCTTTGGATTGTTTTTTGAAAGCATATGGACAAAGGTAATGCAGGCAACGGGCAATATGAAAATACCGATGATTGCTCAGATTGTGGGCGCTGTGGTGAATATTGCACTCGATCCTCTGCTTATATTCGGTATGGGATTTTTCCCTGAAATGGGCATTGCAGGCGCTGCCACTGCAACGGTGGTAGGGCAAATTGCGGCGGCATTAATCGTAATGAAAAACGGCTGTAAGCGTTCGCCAAAATTTTCAGCATATAAGGAATACATAAGACGAATTTATCATTTAGGCTTTCCGAATATTCTTATGCAGTCGGCATACACATTGTATATATTCGGCTTAAACCTTATATTAAAGGGATTTTCAGACCAAGCGGTTACGGCACTCGGACTTTACTACAAGTGGCAGACGATATTTTTTATACCGCTCGGAGCAATGCAGACCTGCATTGTGCCTGTTATCAGCTTTAATTACAGTGCAGGAAATAGAGAAAGGTGCGGCAAAACTCTGAAAGATGCCGTCTTGCTCGGAATGGCGCTAATGCTAATCGGTGTGTTGTGCTTTGAAATAATGCCTGCCTCTCTTATGGGCACATTTTCAAAGGACAGCGAAGTAATACGAATCGGCGCATATGCACTCAGTGTTATTGCCTTTTCATTTGTGCCTATGGTGACCTCGTTGATTTTTCCTGTGTTCTTTCAGGCTATCGGCTCGGCGTTTAAAAGTTCGGCTCTTACTGTGCTGAGGACTGTTGTGCTGTTTGTGCCGCTCGGTCGGGTGCTTGCTCATTTCGGACTTGATGCCTTTTGGTTCACTTTTCCTATAACCGAGGTTATCACTACAACCGTTGGATTTATTATGTATAAAAAGAGCGGATTTGGCAAAAGACTCGTGTGGCGAGAGCAGTAAATTTCTTACAAATTACACAAATTGTAATTTTGTTGTTATTGACAAATTCCACATTATGTGGTATCATTAAGACAAATATAATCTTACAAGGAGTATGATTTTCTATGAAAAGAATTAAGACTATTGAAACTCGTGACCTTAAGAAAAGCGTAAAGACAGGCGGTTGCGGCGAATGTCAGACATCTTGTCAGTCAGCTTGCAAAACATCTTGCGGCGTTGCTAATCAGCAGTGCGAGAAGTGCCTCAGCGAGAAATAATTTAGCTGTGCAGTTTTGCATTAAAAAGGATTTTCAGCCGTTTTGCCTTTTGGAGAACGGCTTTCCTTTTGTCTATATATCAGTTTTGGAGAAAATATATGATACACCAGTATAAGTTAAACGGATATAATATTGTGCTCGATGTTTTCAGCGGCAGCGTTCATTGCGTTGATGACCTTGCGTATGATGTTATTGAAATGTACGAAAATTCCGATAAAGAAAATATAATCAAGGCTATGCTTGAAAAGTACAAGGATAACCCTGAGATTACAGCGGATGAAATTTCTGATTGCTATGATGATGTAACAGAATTAAAGGACAGCGGAAAGCTATTTACAACCGATAAATACGCAGACCTTGCCTTTGATTTTAAAAAGAGAAATACGGTTATAAAGGCATTGTGTCTGCATATTGCCCATACCTGTAACCTCAACTGCGAATATTGCTTTGCAAGTCAGGGCAAATACCATGGTGACAGAGCCTTAATGAGCTTTGAAGTGGGCAAGAGAGCCATTGATTTTCTTATTGAAAATTCAGGTAGCAGAGTGAACCTTGAGGTTGACTTTTTCGGCGGCGAACCGCTTATGAACTTTGATGTGGTTAAGCGGATTGTGGCTTACGCAAGAAGTATTGAAAAGGAAAAGAATAAGAATTTCCGTTTTACTCTCACAACAAACGGTATGCTTGTTGACGATGATGTAATCGAGTTTGCCAATAAGGAATGTCACAATGTTGTACTCAGCCTTGACGGCAGAAAAGAGGTGCACGATCACCTCAGAAAGACTGTAAACGGCAAGGGCAGCTACGATATTATCGTACCTAAGTTCCAGAAATTTGTTGAAAAGCGTGGCAATAAGGGCTATTATGTGCGTGGCACTTATACCCACAATAATACAGACTTTACAAACGATATTTTCCATATGGCAGACCTCGGCTTTACCGAGCTTTCTATGGAGCCTGTTGTTTGCTCGCCGGATGATCCGTATGCGCTTACATATGATGATTTACCTGTTCTTTTTGAGCAGTACGAAATTCTTGCAAAGGAAATGCTCAAGAGGGAAAAAGAGGGCAGACCACTCACTTTCTATCATTATATGATTGACCTTACAGGCGGCCCGTGCATTTATAAGAGAATTTCAGGCTGTGGCTCGGGTACTGAGTATATGGCTGTTACTCCATGGGGTGAGTTATATCCTTGTCATCAGTTTGTAGGTGACCCTAAGTACAGTCTTGGCAATATTTACGAGGGTGTTACAAACACCGAGGTGCAGGACGAGTTTAAACTCTGCAACGCTTACGCAAGACCGAATTGTAAGGATTGCTGGGCAAAGCTGTATTGCAGTGGCGGTTGTGCCGCAAATGCTTACCATGCGACAGGCTCAATTACAGGCATATATGAGTATGGCTGTGAGCTTTTCAAAAAGCGTATGGAATGCGCAATTATGATGAAAGTTGCCGAGGCAGAGCTTTAATAGAATTTTAGCGGTATGGGATTTCTCATACCGCTTTTTATGGTGATTTTATAAATGAACAGGATAATTGATTTTTTAAAGAAAGAAATTGTACTCAGCGTTTCGTTCGTGCTTGCGCTGATTTCAATGTTCTTTGTGCCGCCGAGTGAAAAATATTTTGATTACATAGATTTTCGCACACTCGGACTTTTGTTTTCGCTTATGACAATAATGGCAGGTCTAAACAAAATGGGAATTTTCCGACTGCTTGCGAAAAATTTGCTGAATAAGGCAAAAACAATGCGTGGTGTTACACTTTTGCTTGTTTTATTGTGTTTTTTCAGCTCAATGTTAATTACGAATGATGTCGCATTGATAACATTTGTGCCTTTTTCGGTTGTGCTTTTAAAACTTGCGAATAAGCAAAACAGAATGATATTTGTGGTAACGCTTGAAACGATAGCGGCAAACCTCGGCAGTATGCTCACACCTATTGGCAATCCGCAGAATCTATATTTGTTTTCGGCATACAATATGAGTATTTCAGATTTCTTTTATACGATTGCTCCGTACGCAATGCTTTCATTAGGCTTGCTTGTAATTTTTTCGCTGTTTTCTGATAAATCGGAACTTGCAAATTTAGGCGACAGGGAAGAAGTTATCTTTGACAAAAGGCTTTTGACAATGTATGCCGTTCTTTTTGCAATAGCACTGCTAAGCGTATTCAGAGTGCTGAACTACATTGTATTGCTTGCGGTTGTAATAGTATTTGTGCTTATATTTGACAGAAAGGTGCTTTTAAAGGTGGATTACAGCCTCCTGTTTACCTTTGTGTTCCTTTTTATATTCATAGGAAATCTCGGAAATATAGCGCAGATAAACAGCTGGCTTTCTGAGATAGTAGGCGGAAACGAGGTAGTAGTAGGGGTGCTTGCAAGTCAGGTGTTCTCAAATGTTCCTGCCGCAATTTTGCTTTCAGGCTTTACATGCAATGCCGCCGCTTTAATGATAGGCGTAAATATAGGCGGACTCGGCACATTGATTGCATCTATGGCGAGTTTAATTTCGTTTAAATTTATTCAAAAGGAAAGCGTAAGCATTGCAAAATACCTTGGTGTGTTTACATTGCTTAATGTGGTATTTTTAGCAGCAAATCTCGCTTTGTGGGTTGTTGTTAAATAATGCAAGCACTGACAAAACATAAAATTTAGGTCAACCCTTTTTAAAGGGTTGCGGGTTTGGGCAGAGCCCATAAAATGATAAAAACGAACTTATTTCAAATAAAAATAAAAAGTTTAAATTATATCATAGAATAACTAAACTTTAGATTTTTCAAAACTTTAGGAGTAAATAAAAGTTAAGACTAATGAGTGGCAGAGAGCAAGAAAGTTACACTTGAGTTTCAGTAGAGAAAATATACTTTAAAGGACGCAATAGTTTTCAGTTGTGGCTAATTTGCCCTTTAAAAGTGGCAAATTAGTAGTTTTAGTAGCGTAGCTTTTCTCCTTTGTTGCTTTCGCTTTTAAAGGCTTTTGCTATTATTTTTCAGCCACCAAACGGCAAGCCGTTTGGCTATCGTTAGATTGCGTAAAGAGAAAGCATTTGTTGGCGTTGCCCACACACACAACCTTTGAAAAGGTTGACCAAACTTTTAACTTCGGGCGGAAAGTTTGAAATTTAACTTACTTTGTTTCCCGACCGATAATCCGTTAAACCATAATTTACCCCAACTTTTTATAAAGAACCAATTTTTCCTTAGTTAGTTGGCTGACTTTTAATTTAATATTCCTGCCTTATCGCAGCAAAAACCCCCACTCCGATTACTCAGAGTGGGGGTTTTATTAAGCATTTTCTGCTTTTGCTTGTTTTTCTTTTTCAGCCTGAGCTTTTTTAAGCTTAGTTCTCTTAATAACCTTAAGACGGCTGAATTCTTCTCTTTCTTTTTCGTCAAGTGCATCAGAAATAAACTTTACGGTTTCCTCAAACTTTGGAATCATAATGTTTTTAAGAGCGTTGGCTCTTTTCTGAGTTTTCTTGATTGATACTGCAAGTCGGTAAACACTGTTTTCTATCTCGGCAAGCTCGGCGGTAAGATACTTAACCTCTGTAAACTTTTCGTAGGTCTTATCTATACCGGAGTTTGTAAGTCGCAGTCCGTAGTGCAGGTAGGTCTGAGGTTTTTTCTCATCTATGGTGAGAATAGGAATTTCTACACCCATTACACTTCTTGAATCAAGTTTTAATGAGTCTTCCTCAGGAATCGTGTTTGAAAGGTCATCGCAAAAGCCGTTTGTTACATTGGCAGTCTGAAGTGCTATGTAGGCCTCTTCATATGCGTTGTCAATCTTTTCCTGAATTGCATTGGCGTGGTCAATAAGCGTCATCATCTCTCTTATGAGAATGTTACGCTTACGGTCAAGCAGTTCATAGCCGTTTTTGGCAAGAGCAAGCGACTTTTTGGTGTTCATCAGATTACCTTTTGTAGGTACAGCCTGTACAGCCATAAATGCTCAGCACTCCTTTCTGACGGTTTATTTCTCAACATAATATTTGTCAAGAATCTGATCGTCAACACGGTCAAGTTCTGATCTTGGCAGAGTAGAAAGCAACTCCCAACCAAGGTCAAGGCTCTGTTCAATACTTCTGTTTTCATTAAATCCCTGATTAACAAACTTTGATTCAAACAGTCTGCCAAATTCAATGTACTTTTTGTCGATAGGGGAAAGCTCCTCCTCACCGATAACAGATGCAAGTGAACGAGCGTCAATTACCTTTGCATATGACGCAAAGAGCTGGTTTGCAAGCGCCTGATGGTCGCCTCTTGTGTAGCCTTCACCGATACCGTCCTTCATAAGTCGAGAAAGTGACGGCAATACGCTTACAGGTGGGTAAAGTCCCTGTCCCTGTAATGAACGGTCAAGTACAATCTGACCCTCTGTAATGTAACCGGTAAGGTCAGGAATTGGGTGAGTAATATCATCATTAGGCATTGTAAGAATAGGAATCTGAGTAACAGAACCGTTCTTGCCCTTAATCATACCTGCACGCTCATAAAGTGAAGCAAGGTCTGAGTAAAGATAACCAGGATAACCTTTTCTTGCAGGAATTTCACCCTTTGATGATGAGAACTCACGAAGTGCCTCGGCGTATGATGTCATATCTGTCATAATAACAAGAACGTGCATTTCAAGCTCAAATGCAAGGTACTCAGCAATAGTAAGAGCACATCTTGGTGTAAGTGTTCTCTCGATGATTGGGTCGTTAGAAAGGTTTAAGAGCATTACAACTCTTGAAAGTACGCCACTTTCCTCAAAGCTCTTTCTGAAGTATTCGGCAACATCTTTCTGAACACCCATTGCGGCGAATACAACGCAGAAGTTGTTTGCGTTTGCACCGCTGATTTTTGCCTGACGAACAATCTGTACGGCAAGGTCATTGTGTTTCATACCTGTGCCTGAGAAGATAGGCAATTTCTGACCTCTGATAAGTGTCATAAGTGTATCAATGGTAGAAATACCTGTGTTGATGTAGTTCTTAGGATAAATTCTTGAAACAGGGTTGATAGGTGTGCCGTTAATGTTAGCACGCTTTACAGGGAAAATATCTCCGAGTCCGTCAATAGGTCTGCCTGCACCGTCAAGTACACGACCGATGATTTCAGGAGAAAGAGGCATTTCCATTGGGTGACCTGTAAGTCTTGTCCTTGTATTTGTAAGGCTGATTCTTCTTGTACCCTCAAATACCTGAACAACAATCTTTTCGCCCTCAATCTGTACGACACGGCCCTGTCTTACTGTGCCGTTTTCAAGGCGGATATCAACAATTTCCTCGTTGGAAACGCCTTTTACTCCGTCAAGAACTATGAGTGAGCCGTTAATTTCTTTAACGCCGACATAATCTATAATCATTGTGCGTTTCCTCCTTACATAATTGAGTCAAGCTTTTCGTCAATTTCTTTGATATAATCATCAAAAAGCTCAGGCTTACTGTTAGGAATATCGTATTTCATCTTTGTGAGCTTATCAAACAAACCAAGCTCAATTACCTTTGAAATAGGGATTTCCTTTGCAACAACCTTCTTAGCCTTATCGTAAAGGTGAAGAATTGTTTTCATCATAAGTTTCTGCTTTTCAAGCGGAACATATGTATCGTCAGCGTGGAAAGCGTTCTGCTGTAAGAAACCTACACGAACAACTCTTGCTGCCTCAATTACGAGCTTCTGGTCATCAGGAAGTACATCCGAACCAATTAGCTTTACGATTTCCATAAGCGAGCTTTCTTCCTGAAGAAGTGCACTGATTCTGTTACGATACTCTATAAAGTCCTTGCCAAGGTTTTCCTCAAACCAAGGGTCAAGGTCATTGAAATATTCGCTGTAACTGTTCATCCAGTTGATAGCAGGATAATGTCTTGAATAAGCAAGCGACTTATCAAGTGCCCAGAAACAACGGGTAAATCTCTTTGTATTCTGAGTAACAGGTTCGGAGAAGTCTGAACCCTGCGGAGAAACCGCACCGATAAGTGTTACAGAACCCTCACCGCCTGAAAGAACTTCCGCACGGCCGCCACGCTCATAGAACTCGGCAAGTCGTGAAGGCAAGTAAGCCGGGAAACCTTCTTCGGCAGGCATTTCCTCAAGTCGGCCCGAAATCTCACGAAGAGCCTCGGCCCAACGAGAAGTTGAGTCAGCCATCATAGCAACATGGTAACCCATATCTCTGTAATATTCGCCAAGTGTGATACCTGTGTAAATTGATGCCTCACGGGCTGCAACAGGCATATTTGATGTGTTGGCAATAAGAACGGTTCTGTCTGTCATAGGACGCTGTGACTTAGGGTCGATAAGTTCAGAGAATTCTTCGAGTACCTGGCTCATCTCGTTACCACGCTCACCGCAGCCTACATAAATAATAATATCAGCGTCGCACCATTTTGCGAGTTGGTGCTGTGTCATAGTTTTACCTGTACCGAAACCACCCGGTATAGCGGCTGTACCGCCCTTAGCAATAGGGAAGAGAGAGTCAATAACTCTCTGACCTGTAATAAGCGGAATTGAAGATGCAAGTCTATCCTTTACAGGACGAGCGGTTCTGATAGGCCATTTTTGACAAAGTGTGAGGTTGTGCTCAACACCGTTATCATCTTTAATAACAACAATTGTGTCAAAAAGTTTGTATTGACCATCAGGCATAACCTTGGTAACAACGCCTGAAAGTTCAGGGTGAACCATAAGTCTGTGTTCAATGATTGGTGTTTCGGGAAGTGTAGCATAAATCTGACCGCCCTCAAGTCTGTCGCCGACTTTAACTTTGATTGTAACATTCCAGAGCTTTTTGTCATCAAGAGAAGATACCGATGCACCTCTGTCGATGAAAGCGCCTGCCTGTTCCTCAATAGCCTTAAGAGGACGCTCAATTCCGTCAAAAATATTATCAATAATTCCCGGTCCGAGAAGTACATTCATAGGTGCGCCTGTACCTGTAACGATATCTCCCGGCTTAAGACCGGTTGTTTCTTCATATACCTGAATTGTGGTAAAATCAGAAGTTATACCGATTACCTCGCCAACAAGGTTTTGGTCACCTACATGTACCATTTCCATCATTTCAAAGCAATCAGCATCTTTTACGGTAACAACAGGTCCGTTAATTCCATAAATAACATTATTTTCCATTTGTATTACCATCTTCTTTCGGATAAAATCAAGAAGGTCAATTAGTTAAGAACGCTCAGACCTGAGTTCTCAATAAACCATTCTCTCTGTGCAGAGAGCTTTGTGTCGAGTGTTTCATCGGCAACAATTCTCATTGACTTACAGTAGCCTTTAAGTCCGCCTATTTTAATGGAATTGTCTGTAACAAGCTCAGCCATTCCATGAAATACAGATAGGATTTCTGTTGAATATTTCATATCCTTTTCGTTGATATACACAACGCAACGGTTATCTTCAAAAAGCTCTGCAATCTGTCTTGCACTATCAACAAGTTTTAATTTATATTCTTTTGTTTCAGTGTATTTATTTAGCTTTTGTGCAGCCATTTCAAATACTTCGTCAGTCATTTTTGCTCTTTCTCTAAAGAGTTTTTTCTGACTTTCCTGAACAAGTCTTGCAAGTTTGCTTGTTTCTACATACTTTTTAGCCTCAAGCTGCTGCTGTATGTATTTTTCACTGTTACGCTTGCCGTTTTCTTCGGCTTTCTTGAGCTTTTCTTCCTTTAAAAGCTCAACTTCAGTATTGGCAATAGACTTTTGTTCTTCGGTATATCTTTGTATAGCTTGCAAAAAGTTATCAGTTTTTGTGGTATTTTCCATATTAATAACCTCTCAGCTCATTCAGAGTTTTACGCCGATAGCGTCCTGAACATATTTTGTGATACTGTCTTTGGTGCGTCCGTTGCCATGTCGGTCAGGAATTTCTACAATCAAAGGCTTTTTGCGGTTGAGCTTTAGGTCATAGATAAGGTCAGGGCAGAGAGAAACCAGAGTTTCTGTCATAAGAATAACAGCCACATCTTCTCTCTCCATAGCCTTAGTAAGCTCTCGTGTAACTTCTTCCTCTGTATGAACCACAACGCCGTCAATACCTGCAAAACGCATACCCATTTTTGTATCAACATTATCGCTTATAAGAAAAAATTTCATTTTTCGTCATATCCTTTATTTCTTCAATTAGCTGAAGAGAATCAAGATTGAGATAAGCATACCGTAAAGGGCAACACCTTCACCAAGAGCAACGAAGATAATTGCTTTACCAAATGCCTTAGGATCTTCGCTTGTTGCGCCGATAGCTGCAGGAGCTGCGTTACCTACGGCAATACCACCACCGATACATGAAAGACCAACTGCGATAGCTGCGCCGATATATGCAAAGCTCTTAGATGACTGCTGAGCAACCTGTACTGCCTCTGAAACTGTATTTGCATCTGCTGCGCCTGCTACGATTGGGCAGAGAAGGCAAATTGCAAATACTGCTGCGAATGAAGCAATCTGCATTAAAACTGTTTTCTTTCTGTTGTGACCTTTTTCATAAGCCTTTACAGCTACGATTACTGATGCTACAAGAAATACAACAGGGAGTGCCAACATAACTAAATTTAAGATGCTCATAATGATTTACCTCCAAAAAATAAATAAACAATAAAATATATAATTAAATTTTATCTGAAATAAAATTTAACCGTTTTGTGTAAGTTTTAGCTTGACAGGCTCGTATGGTCTGCCTTCGCCGGAATAGAAACGGCTGAAAAGCTCGTAATATTCAAGTCTTAATACCTGAATTGCAACAAGGAGAGCCTCAAGTACCATTACTATAACATTACCTACTACAACGATCGGCCAGTAGGCAATAGGGCCTGCGGTTTCTGCAAGAACAAATACAACCATCATCATACCTGCGTGAACAAGAACGAATGCGCCTACACGCAAGAAACTCATTGTGTTTGTTACATAGCTCAAAAGAACTTCTATTGATTCAAAAATATTTTCAACAATGTAGTCCTTCCAGCTTTCGGGTTTCCAGTCAGGTTCTCTGTTTACCAATCCGCCAAGCGGCTCGGCAAAGAAAATTAAGATAAACGGAATTACAATCAGGCAAATAATGTACGGAGCGCTGAATACAGGGAGTCCAAACAAAAGCTGACCTGCAATGCCGAATACTATTGCACTGTAAAAAATTATACCTGCTACACCGCTCGTGCTGAACAATGCTCTGCCGTAGTCCTTTTGACGAATTGATGTGTAAACATTAAGACACATTGCAATAATCAAGAGGAACACACCGATTCCGATAGCCACAAGAATAATCTTGGTTGCCATTTCGGAGCTCATAACCTCAATCGGCTTTTCTTCAAGTCCGAAGAGAGCCTTATACATTGGGTCGAGCAAATGCTCAAATCCGAACACACTGCCGAACACAAGTCCGAAGAATGCAGATGAAATACCGCATGGTGCAAGTATTTTACCGATTGCCATCTTTTTGATTTTATACATTAATATACCTACAATGGTAAGGCAGATACCCTGACCTACATCGGCAAACATAATACCGAATATAATAATGTAAGTAATCGCTACAAAAAGTGACGGGTCAATTTCGTTGTATTTTGGCACGCCGTACATTGAGGTGTAGAACTCAAACGGTCGTGCAAGGAAACAGTTTTTAAGTTTTACAGGCGGAGATTTTTTGATCTCGTTCTTTGCGTCTGAAAATTCAACTGTAACACTTCTATGCTTGCAAAGTCGTTTTTTAAGCGGTTTTGCAAATTCGGTCGGCACCCAGCCTACAATGATAAAGCTCTTGTTGTACTGCAAAGCCTTTGTTCTGATGGTTGAGTACATTGAAAGCTCCTCAAGCTTTGACAAATATTTTAAAATTCTTTCTCTGTTCATTGAAAGATAATCGTCAATACGCTTTTCGGTATCCTTGTAAACATTCTCAAGGTGGGGAATAAGTGCCGTAAGTTTTTTCATATGCAAAGTCGGTGTGGAATTAACACCGATTATGTCACATCTCTCAAAGAAAAGGCTTGAGAAAACTCTGTCGATTTCCTCTGTCTTATCAGCCGGAGCAAGATAAACGCCCCAATAATAAGCTTTATCTTCTGTACACACCGAAAAATCAATATAAGGGTCATCCTTATAACTTTCCAGTTTTACATAGCTGTCCTTAGGAAGTCTGCCGAATCTTGCATTTACATATTTAAGCTCAAGCAGCTTTTCTATTTCAATGTCAAGTCCGACAAAGTGCTTGGTTTCGTCAAGGTTTTGCTTAGCCTCAAGCAACTGCTCGGCGGCAAAATCTCTGTCTTCGACAAGCTCGTTTAGTTCATCGCAAATCTTATTGCAAAACAATTGAATATCCTGATATGTCGGATTAAAATTGCTTACATCGACAAGCGGAAACTGCCTTTTTGTAAGTCCTAACGACGCCTTGAGGTTAGTGAGATGTTCGGCATAGATATTTTTTGTCTGAAGATGCGAAAAGCCTTGGGTGTTGTTGTAAAAAACAGACACTTCATCGGGGTGAAATACACCCGACTCACCCAATATGGTAATTACATCGTCAATCTCATCCATAAAGCCGATTATATTAACAGCTTGCATGGTTGATACAGCCAAATAAAATCACCTCTTTGTTAGTGGTACTGCTTACTTATACAATAAGCAGGGACTGTATTTTTTTAGAATCAAGTTTGTATCGTGTACCTTCAATCAAGGTTATGATATTCATAAGCTCGGTTTCGGCAACGAACATATATGAAATCATTACAACAGAAGGGTTGTTTGAGAAATACATATTCTTTCTTGCAAGCTTGTATTTAACTCTCGGGCTGATGTCACTTGCGTAAACATAACCGATTTGCTCAATCATCTTGCCTGTATGGGTTTCCTGCATTACGGAGAAAACTTCTCCGGAGGATTCCGCACTGCACATTCTGTCAATGATTTTTTCGCTGATACCTGAGAAAGGGTAGAGCAGATTACTTTTTATTTGCTCAGGTGAAAGGTTATAGTATTTTTTAAGTCTTAACACACGAGAGAAGTTGTTGTAATCATTAATTACTGTAAAAAGCTCCATAAGCTCTCTTCTTTCAGTGCCTTTGGTCTTGCTTTTTATAACCTTTTTAAGATTTGAGAAAACAAAAGTATAAAGGTCGTTTTCAATATCCGAAATCGGCAAAAGATTATTTTCATCAGGCTGATACTTGGTGAAAATCTGCGCATACTTTGTGTTGCTTAAAACAGAGAGAAACTCATCATAGTTCCTTGCAAGTGCAAGTTTCTGCAAATCAATCTCTGTGTGCTTTGAAAAATATGTCGGATACTGATAAATAAACTTTTCAGTAGATGAAGTATTCAGCAAAGTGAGAAAGCGCATTATCTGTTCAATCTCGGTTCTGCTTATAACATATGCTGAAAAGCCGGTGCTCATTTGTGAATCGTATCTGCAAAGCGAGTCAAACTCATAGAAAAGATGCTGCCTTAAAAGAATCTCAAGTCTGCCACGGTGAACATCACGCTCATTTACATCACGCAATGCCTCCGCATAGTGAGTATAAGACTTCAGGTAAGACATAACCTCTGCCACACTGTTTGAGTTAAGCAGGTTGTTGTAGTCTTTTTCGGTGAGCCTTTTGCCAAACTTTGCTCTTGCCTTTGTAAGCACCGCAAACGAAGTGGAAGACACAGCTTTCGCACCTCCTTTAAAATAATATGCTTAATAAATGGATAGTTATCCGATTGTACGCTTAGCAATTTCATCTGACCATTTGTCAGCGTTTGCCTCGAAATCAGACTTAAGTTTAATTAAAACAGATTTATGTTTCTGACGGGTATCCTGCCACTGATGACGGATATCTTTGTCAATGTAAGCACTCTGTCGCTCAATGGTTTCTTCAGCCTTTGACATATAGGAATCATAGATTACCTTTGCCTGAGCGTCGATTTCCTTAGCAAGAGCTTCTTTGTTTTTCTGATTTTCTTCATCGAAGGCTTTTGCCTCGGCGTCTGCCTCAACAATCTGTTTAATCATATCCTTCAAAAAATCACCCCCTGAGTTTAGTTCTTGAGAGCCTGAAGCGGTGCAGGAATTCTTCCTCCTCTGTTGATAAATTCGGCAGGCGAGCCTTTTCTGAGCGGCATTACAGGGCCATAGCCGAGAAGTCCGCCAAAGTTAAGAGTTTCGCCGGCTTTCTTACCAATAGCAGGAATAAGTCTGACAGCGGTTGTCTTAGTGTTTACCATACCGATAGCGGCCTCATCTGCAATAATAGCAGAGATAACCTCGGCACTTGTGTCACCCGGTACAATAATCATATCAAGGCCAACTGAGCAAACGGCTGTCATAGCCTCAAGCTTAGTTATGTCAAGATATCCGTTTTCAGCCGCATAAATCATACCTGCGTCCTCAGACACCGGAATAAAAGCACCGCTGAGTCCGCCAACATGTGACGAGGCCATTACGCCGCCTTTTTTAACAGCATCATTGAGGAGAGCAAGAGCAGCAGTTGTACCGTGACATCCGCATACTTCAAGTCCCATTTCTTCAAGAATATGTGCAACACTATCGCCGACTGCCGGTGTAGGTGCAAGTGAAAGGTCAACGATACCAAAAGGAACGCAAAGTCTTTTGCTTGCTTCTTTTGCTACAAGCTGACCCATTCTTGTGATTTTAAATGCGGTTTTCTTAACCATATCGGCGATTTCGGCAATATTTTTGCCTTCGCCGCCCTTAGCAAGAGCAGCTCTTACTACGCCGGGGCCTGAAACACCGACATTAATAACTGTGTCAGCCTCGCCGACACCATGGAAAGCTCCTGCCATAAACGGGTTATCCTCAGGAGCGTTGCAGAATACTACAAGCTTTGCAGCACCGATACAATCACGGTCTGCGGTTGCCTGTGCAGCCTCTACCACTGTTTTACCCATCATTTTAACTGCATCCATATTGATACCGGCTTTTGTTGAACCGATATTAACCGAAGAGCATACAAAATCGGTTGTGGCAAGTGCCTCCGGAATACTCTCGATAAGCGCATAGTCACCGCTTGCAAAACCTTTTTGAACAAGTGCGGAGTAACCGCCGATGAAGTTTACGCCGAGTTCCTTAGCAGCCTTGTCGAGTGCGTGAGCAAATTTTACAACCTTTTTGCTCTGACACGGTGCAGCCACCATTGCGATAGGTGTAACAGAAATTCTTTTATTTATAATAGGAATACCGTACTCCCTCTGGATATCCTCGCCTGTTTTTACGAGGTCCTTGGCAGAACGGCAGATTTTGTCGTATACCTTTGTGCAGGCTTTGTCAATATCGTCATCAATACAGTCTAAAAGTGAAATGCCCATTGTAATTGTTCTTACATCGAGATTTTCGTTATCAATCATATTGATAGTTTCAAGTATATCTTTTGTTTCGAGCATAGGTGTTTATCCTTTCAATCCATATTTAAGGGCAAATTAAATTCTGTGCATACTGTTGAATATATCTTCGTGCATTACATGAATCTTAGTAGCAGTAGCCTCTCCGACTGCGTCAAGGTCAGTTCTGAGCTTTTCAAAATCAATCTTTTCCTCGTTGAATTCAATAAGCATAACCATTGCAAACATATCCTGAAGAACGCTCTGTGTTACCTCAACGATATTTGCGCCGTCGGCAGCGCAGGTAGCTGATACCTTTGCAAGTATTCCGACTGTGTCCTTACCGATTACTGTAATAATAGCTTTCATAAGTTACCTCCGTGTTTTGCAAGAAACGAATTTTATTCTTGCAAAAGTATTGTATGATTGTTTTATATCACTACCCTATTATATAACTAAAATCCGATAAAGTAAAGCCTTATATTGCATAAATTTGGCGAATATGGTATTATTTATTACGGAGGGCTGATAGCTATGATTTTATGTGATGTTCACACCCATTCAAACAATTCATTTGACGCAGAAAGCTCGGTTGAAGAAATGTGTAATTCTGCCGTAAATAAGGGATTTTACGCAATAGCAATAACCGACCATTGCGAAGCACCTTTTATGAAGTTCGGCTATAATGAAGAATTTGGAGATTTTAACGAGAAAATCCCGATGTCTTATTTGCAGACAAAAAAGGCTCAGGCAAAATACAGACAAAAAATCAAGGTTTTATGCGGAATAGAGCTCGGTGAGCCTATGCACGATCCGGAATGTACCGAAAAAGCACTTTCTTTTGGCGATTTTGACTTTGTTTTAGCGTCTTTGCATAATTTAAAAGATAGGGAAGATTTCTATTTTATTGACTTTAATAATTGTAATATTTCCGAAATTTTGAAATTATATTTTAATGAACTTGCAGAAACAGCAGCCTTTTCTGACTTTGACAGCCTTGCTCATCTTACATATCCTTTAAGATATATTTTTGAAACAACAGGGGAATATCCCGACCTGACGCCGTATCAGGATGTAATTGATGATATTTACAGAACGCTGATTTCAAATAAAAAAGCGCTTGAGATAAATACCTCGGGTTTGTTTAAACCAATCGGAAGAACCTTGCCCGATGAATTTCAGCTCAGGCGTTATTATGAACTTGGCGGCAGGATGATTACTCTCGGAAGTGATGCACACACAAGCAGTGCAGTCGGCAACGGAATAGAGGAGGGCATAAGACTTGCACATAAATGCGGTTTTAGGTCTTATACAATTTTTGAAAAGCGTAAGCCGATTTCAATTCCGATAGATATCAATTAAACTATATCGTATATTTTAATAGATATTGTGTTGTTTATCATATTATAACGCAAGTTAAAAATATTTCAAGCGCTAATTTTAACTGTGGTGTGCATTAATAGACACAAAGTAAATAAAATTCTAATAAATGCTGTAAAAGCAAACAAAAAACAGACATTTCTCAAAAGTTGGAAATGTCTGTTATATTTTAGCTTAAAAGATTAAATTTTAATTATAAAGTTTTAGCAAGCTCTTTTATGTATTCTCTGAGCTGGTCTTTTGTTTCGGGGTGTTCAAGACCTACTTCGATTTGTGCCTGAAGAATACCGAACTTGTTGCCCATATCGTATCTTCTGCCCTCGAACTCAACGGCAGTCATACCCTCGGTAATTGCAATTTCACGCATTGCGTCTGTAAGCTGAATTTCACCGCCTGCACCCGGCTTTGTTCTCTCAAGAATTTCAAAAATCTCGGCAGGGAGTACGCATCTGTCTATGATAGAGTAGAGCGAAAGCACCTCCTCGGGTGTCTGCGGCTTTTCTTTCATATCCGTGCATTTAAATACATTGTCATAAATATGCTCAACTTTAAGTGAACCATATTTATGAATGTCTTTTGCATCAACTTTTTTAACGCCGACAACACCTTTGCCAAACTCGCCGTAATGTTCAATAAGCTGACCGATAGCCGGCTTTTCACCAATAATTGCGCCGTCGCCAAAAAGTACCGCAAACGGCTCGTTGCCTACAAATGACTTTGCCTTTAATATTGCGTGTCCCAAGCCTTTCATTTCCTTTTGGCGAATGAAAGTGATGTTGGCAAGATTGGAAATCTCTCTTACTGTCTTGAGAAATTCGAGTTTGCCGCTTTTTTCAAGGTTTGCCTCAAGTTCTGGAGATGCGTCAAAGTGGTCTTCAATAATGCCCTTTCCTCTGTTTGTAACAATGAGAATATCAGTGATACCTGCCGCAACAGCCTCTTCAACTATATACTGAATTGTTGGCTTGTCAACGATAGGCAGCATTTCTTTAGGCATTGATTTTGTTGCAGGAAGAACTCGTGTGCCAAGTCCTGCCGCCGGAATAACTGCTTTTGTGATTTTCATATTATCCTCCGAAAATTTGTATTAAACGAACAGTGGCATATAGATGATTGCCAGAAATACAATTGTTGCCACAACTGCCATGGCAAGGTTTACGCCACCCTTGTTTTCTATCTGCTCGTTGATTGTAGATTTTGTTTTGAGTGATTCCTCTTCTAATTCTTTGTCAAAACTTGCTGCGTATTTTTTGATTGAAGAAATCTTCTTTATGCAGTGCTTGTAGTACATTCTGTTGGTTCTGAATCCGCAGATAAGCATAACGGCTAATCTGATTGCCCCGAGAATGTAGGGGATAGAAAAGTAAAAAAGATTTGTAGATGACATACCGCTGAACAAATCACTGAAATTTGCACCGCTGTATGTTCCCTGCAGTAATGCGCTGTAATTATCAATATAAATGTTGTAAGCCTCTGTATATTCAGGTGTTGACTGAATAATTAAAGTGCCGGCAAGCAGAGCGATTACAATTACCGATACAAAAATGCCGATTGCATACATTTTTCTGTAAAGCATATAAGCGCCCGGCAAAATAGCCGATACAAAGCTGAAACGGGATTTATTGGTTCTCATAATCGAGCCGAAAACACGCATAAAATAATTTGTGTTTTTTCCAACAAATTTTGAAACCTCGCCTGCGGTAACATCATCGGCGATTTTTTCATCGGCCTTAAAGCCTGCCATCGGGTCAAAAGCTATAAAAGGTATGCCGCCGTTTTGCTGAGGCTGACCAAAAGGAAAACCGTTTGCCTCAGGCGGTACATTTGTGTTGTTTGCGGAATTATTGCTTTGATTGTTATCCTTTAGTAAAGGAGCGCCGCAGTGCTCGCAGTAAAACAAGGTGCTGTCATTTGGATGACCGCATACCTGACAAATCACTTCAGACTCGCAGTCGGCATTTTCTTCGCCGCTGTTATCTGAATTATTGCTTTCCTGAAAATTTTCAAAAGAAAAATCGTCTGAGTGTTTATCATTATAGCAGCACTTTCCTTCTTTTTCCCAACATTCTCTATGGTGCGGTGCGCCGCAATCGGGACAAACTACTATATCATCGCTCTCTTTGAACTGCTTGTTGCAAACAGGGCATTTATATTTATAAAAATCCATAATTGCCTCCGGGTATTTTTATACAATCTAATTATAACAAATAATCTTATTAAATGCAACTAAAATTTGCTTTAATTATTTTATTTTGATGTGCGATTTGTGAATATTATTATTTGTTTGCAAAAGGAATATATTTATATATAAAACATTGTATTAAATTGTTGATTATGATATAATAAAGATGATTAGTGACTTTAAGCAAGGAGGATTGCTTGTGAATGACAAAATAACATTTCAAGTGGAAACCTTTGGTGCAATGAATCTTGCAATGCAGCAAAACTATGTTCCGCTTGTACGAAATATATTGATAAAAAATAACAGTGACGAGGAAATTAAAAATGTGATTTTAAAAATTTCCTTTGAGCCTGAATTTGCAAAGGAATATACCCATACGGTAGATGTTCTGCCTGCGCATACCGAGGTGGAGGTAAGTCCCGTAAAAATTGTGCTGTCAACTGAATTTTTATTTTCTCTTACCGAAAGAATGGTAGCTCAGCTGAGTGTTGAGCTTTGGTGCGATGACGAGCTTATCAGCAGTGACTCCACAAATATAGATCTGCTTGCGTTCGACCAGTGGACAGGCTGTTTCCTTATGCCTGAGCTGATAGCGGCATTTGTTACGCCAAACCACCCGACAGTATCTAATATGCTGTCAAAAGCAAGCGAGTATATGGCAAAGTGGGGCAAACGCCCTAAGATTACAGGCTATCTTACAAGAAGTGCAGATGAGGTAAAGGTACAGATGGCGGCTATTTATGCGGCTTTGCAGTCACAAAATATTGTATACAACAATGTTCCGCCGAGCTACGAAAGATTAGGTCAGCGTGTGCGGCTTCCGTATTCCGTAATTGAGAACAGGCAGGGCACTTGCCTTGACCTTGCGGTTACATATGCCTCTTGTCTTGAGGCGGCAGGCTTGCATCCTTTAATAATGTTTGAAAAGGGACACGCATATTGCGGCTGTCGCCTTGAAGAGGAAACCTTTGCCGATTGCGTGATTGATGATTATTCGGCTATTGATAAGCGTACAGTCAGCGGAAACGAAGATATTTTGCTTGTTGAGTGTACTGATTTTACGGCAAGCAAGAATGTTGATTTTGACAAAGCCGTAAAGCATGGCAAAGACAATCTCCTTGATTCGGGCAGCTTTATTTGCGCTGTTGATGTACGGCGCTCAAGGGCAGGCGGTCTTAGACCTATTCCGCAGAAAATAGCCAACAATCAATTTCAGGGCAGTGCAGGCTCGGATACTCCTATGCCCGATTATCAGGCAACAGCACCTCAGACACTCAACAGGTCGCAAATAGGAGTAATAGATTACGAGGAAGGCTCACTTTCAAGAGTTCAAATGTGGGAGCGAAAGCTGCTTGATTTCAGCTTAAGAAATTCACTTTTGAATTTCAAGATTACCAAGAACGCTTTGCCGCTTTTAACTTATGACCTCGCCTTGCTTGAGGACAGCCTTTCGGACGGAACTTCATTTGCAATCAGAGAGCTGCCGAGCGAATGGACGGCGTCGCTTAGAGATGCAAGGCTTTATGAGATAGAAAACGAAAATGACCTTGCAACAAATATTGCAAGCGAAGAGTTTAAAAGCAAAAGACTTTGTGCAATTATGCACGACGAAGAACTTGAAAAAACTCTGAAAAATATTTACAGAACCACAAAGTCGAGCATAGAGGAAAACGGTTCAAACACACTTTTCTTAGCACTTGGATTTTTAAAGTGGTACGAAAGCGATATTTCGGAAAAGCCACGCTATGCACCGCTTATTATGATTCCTGTTGAGCTTGTTAAAAGCTCACACAACAAAGGCTATGTTTTAAGGAGCAGACAGGAAGAAACACAGATTAATGTTACATTAATAGAGTATTTGAGGCAGATATTCGAACTTAAAGTGCCGAGCCTTGACCCACTGCCCGAGGACGAGCACGGTACGGACATTCCGCTTGTTTTCAATACGGTTCGTAATTGTATTCTTGACAAAAAGCGTTGGAATGTTGTGGATACGGCTTGCTTGGGACAGTTTTCGTTCGGTCAGTTTGTAATGTGGAGTGACCTTAGAAACCGTGCCGATGAATTAATGCAAAATAAGGTTGTTGCAGGTCTTATTGATAAGAAAATTACTGTTGAGCAGGAAGAAAATCCGCTGACGGTGTCTGAACTTGATGAACGCATCGCACCCGATGACCTTGCAATACCGTTGAGCGCAGATTCTTCACAGATGCTTGCCATTGCAGAGGCGGCAAAGGGAAAAAGTTTTGTACTTCACGGACCTCCCGGAACAGGTAAGTCGCAGACAATTACAAATTTAATCGCAAATGCGCTTTATCACGGTAAATCTGTTCTTTTTGTCGCAGAAAAAATGGCGGCTCTTAATGTGGTTCAACACAGACTTGAAAATATCGGTCTTGCTCCGTTCTGCCTTGAACTTCACTCAAATAAGGCGAGCAAAAGCAGTGTGCTTTCTCAACTCGAAAAATCACTTGAAGTCGGCAGAATAAAGCATCCCGAAAAATACAAAGCAACAGCAGACAGGCTGAAAGCTATGCGTGTGAGTATGAATTCTGTAATTGACGGACTTCATAAAAAGCACGAGAGCGGAATTTCCGTGTATGACGCTATAGAACAATATGAAACCTGTGCTGAATTTAAGAATAAAATAACAATTCCGCAAGAAGTTATTAACACTGTTAATGATGACAGAATAGAACAGCTTTCATCCTTAATTTTAAGTTATAAAAATTCTATTGACGGTGTAGGTGATATAGTTAATAACCCGCTTAAAAATATTTCTCTTACGGAATATTCTATACCGTTAAGGGAAAAGCTGTATTCGGATTGTGTAAATTTGCTTAATCTATATAATAATGCAAAATCGTGCATTGAAAGAATTTTCGGTACATTTAATATCAATGTCGAATTAAGTGAAAAATCAATCAAAAACATTTTAAATCTTTGCAGAGCGTTGCTTATTCCTTCGGCTTTTTCTCCAAGCCTTATTCTTGAAAATAATTACAATGCGGTAACTCAAAAGCTGAATAATTATTATGAAAGCATTTGTAACGAAAACAGAGAAAAACAAGAGATTGAAAAAGTGTTTACAAGCGGTATTTATGAGTATAACTGTATTCAGGCTCTTAATGAATGGAATGTCGCTCAATCAAGTTGGATATTTAGCAGACATTCAAAACAGAAAAAACTTTTGAAAGAAGTTGCAACATTTTGTGTTATGCCAAATGCCGTTACCAAAGAAAATATTATCAATTGGTATCAGCGACTTATTAATTTTAATAAATTGCACAATGATAATATGACTTGCGGTAATGAGCTTAGGTATATACTTAATGAATTAGGTTCTGATTTTAAACAGGCAATTGATAAAACCGATTTCGTCTACAATGCGATAAGTGCGTATAACTATAATGAAATCAGAACAATATTGAATGCTTTTAAGAATATTAATCTTGCACAGCTTGGAAACGATGTTAATTGTGCAGAAAATTATATATTAAAATGGAATGAATTTTCCGACATTTTCAAAGTTAATATTGATAATGAGCAGAGCAACAATTGGCTTGACCGCACCGGAAATACTCTTAACAATATAAGTAAGAATATTGACAAATTGTATGCGGTTACGGAATATAACGCTAAGCGTGAACAGCTTGCAAATGAACAGCTTGAGTGTATTTGTAATGCGGTTGAAAGCGGTATTGTTAATAAGGAAAATGCAGTTGACGCTTTCAGATGCAATGTGTATTATGCGCTTGCACTCAAATATATTTCTGTTGACGAGAGCTTGAGCACATTCAGAAGCAACAGCTTTGAGCAAACTATAAAAGAATACCACACATTAATTGATGAATATTCAAAACTTACTGTTCAGGAACTTGTGGCTAAACTTTCATCTCAAGTGCCTGTTTCGGGTTCGGCAGGTGCGTCGTCGTCCGAACTCGGTATTCTTAAAAGAGCGATAAAAAGCAACGGCAGAATGATGTCGATAAGAAAGTTGTTTAACGAAATCCCTGCATTATTACGCAGACTTTGCCCGTGTATGCTTATGAGCCCGATTTCTGTTGCACAATACATTGACCCGTCATTCCCTAAATTTGACCTTGTGGTGTTTGATGAAGCATCACAGCTTCCGACAAGCGAAGCTGTCGGCACGATTGCAAGAGGTGAAAATGTTGTGGTAGTCGGTGACCCTAATCAGTTGCCGCCGACAAGTTTCTTTAAATCAAACAGAATTGATGAAGAAAACATTGAAAACGAAGATCTCGAAAGTTTGCTTGATGACTGCCTTTCGATTTCAATGCCGCAGATGTACTTAAAATGGCACTACCGTTCTCGCCACGAAAGTCTTATCGCATACAGCAATATGAAGTATTACGATAATAAACTTTATACATTCCCGTCGCCGAACGACAGAGTGTCGGCGGTTAAACTTGTACACATTGACGGCTACTACGATAAGGGCGGTACAAAGCAGAATAAAGCCGAGGCAGAGGCTGTGGTAAATGAAATTATCCGCAGATTATCCGATGAACAACTGCGTACAAAGAGTATCGGCGTTGTAACTTTTAATATTATTCAACAGAATTTAATTGAAGATATGCTTGCCGATGAATTTTCTAAAAAACCCGAACTTGAAAAATACGACAGCGAATCCGCAGAACCCGTATTTGTTAAAAATCTTGAGAATGTACAGGGCGATGAGAGAGATGTAATTCTGTTTTCAGTCGGCTACGGTCCCGATAAGGACGGCAAAGTTTCTATGAACTTTGGCCCGCTTAACCGTGACGGCGGCTGGCGCAGACTTAATGTTGCAATTTCAAGAGCAAGACAGGAAATGATTGTGTATTCCACTCTTACTCCCGAGCAGATTGATTTGTCACGCACAAGAGCACTCGGCGTTGAAGGGCTTAAAGGCTTTTTGAAATTTGCGGGACAGAACCGAAATATTGTTATACCCGACGGCAAAGTTTCTGTTCATAACGATAATAGAGTTATTGAAGAAATTGCCAAAGAGATAGAAAAACTCGGCTATAAGGTGAACTGCAATATCGGTTGTTCGGAATACAAGATTGATATTGGTATCGTTGACCCTGAAAATCCCGACAGTTATCTGCTCGGTATTCTTGCCGACGGTGAAAACTGCAAAAATTCCGCAACATCTAAAGATAGATTTGTATTACAGCCCGATGTGCTTGCAGGTCTTGGCTGGAAAATTATGCGTGTATGGACTCTTGATTGGCTCGATGATTCGGCTCGTGTAATTGAAAAGATTAAATCAGAAATTGAAAATGCGATTTCGGGCAAAAATACCAAGCAAAAAATTTCAGAGCAAAACAAAACTCAAAATTTAGAATTTGAAAAAATTGATACATCAACACAGATTGAACAGACAAGACAGCGAAAGTACGAAACAGTCGATTCTCAAATTCTCGGAAGTTCTGAAAGCTTTTATACAGCAGCGGCAGGGGTCGAAATTCAAAAGCTGATGTTTAAAATTATCTCTGTTCAAGCACCGATAAGTAAAAAAGAATTGTACAAAAGTGTGCTTTCGGCTTACGGCATTTCTCGATCGGGTAACAGGGCAGAGGCAATACTTGACGGTATTCTCGGCAGAATAATGCACTCCGAAACCTCTGACAACGGGGTGATATTCGTATGGCAGCCCGAACAAAAACCTGATGAATACAATGTTTATCGTGTGTCGGAGCAAAACGAGAATAGGCGCAATATTGACGATATTTCGTCAAAAGAAATATTAAATGCAGTCATTCAAGTTTTGAGCGAACAAGGCGGTATGCAAAAATCTGACCTTATTAAAGAAAGTGCCAAAAAGTTCGGTTTTACGAGAACAGGCACGCTTATTGATACAACGGTCGGTTTTGCTGTCGATAACGCAATCAAAAACGGCAAACTTGTTGTATCGCAGGACGGAAAAATTACAGATAAAACATAATTACATAATTATAAGATAGGAGAAATATAATGCCGGATAATGAAGAAAAGATTTTTCAATAAAATCTCAATGAAAAAGCGCCGCAACCCGGTATGATGTTTTTTGTGCATTTGCTTTTTGAAAAAAATGTGAAATGCCGCAGCAGTCGGTAATGAATGAAATAATGGAAAAACATCTTGGCAAAACCGAATGTTTTTCTTATGATAAATCATCGGCAGGTTTTATTCCTGAAAATTATATAGCGCATTTTAAAGGCACTGATGTTAATACGGGAGAATATGCGGCGGGAAAGCGGGAATAAATTATTTACGCAAATTCCTTATTATAAAAAACAGTTTACATTTATCGGCTAATTTGCTATAATAAAATTGTATGTAAAATAGTAATCTGATTTTTAGAGCTATATATCAAATTAAGACAGGAATGGTATATTTTATGGTACAATTTGAGGAATTATTGTTAAAGGTTCAGGCACTTAAACCTGAAATTGACGATTTGTCAGACGCTCTCGGTATGAAAGGTATGCTTTCTGAAATTCAGCAGCTTGAGCTTAAAGCTACCGAACCGGGGTTTTGGGACGATGTAGAAAAATCTCAAAAAGTTTTACAGCGTACAGGCACACTAAAAGGTAAGGTTGAGGCTTACGAGGCTTTGGTGGCTAAGTATGAAGATACCTGCGCTTTGATTGAACTTGCAAATGAGGAAGAGGATCTTTCGCTTCTTGAAGAGGCTGAAAGCGAGGCAGAGGGAGTTAAAGAAAGTCTTGAAAAGCAAAGACTTCAAACTCTTCTTACAGGCGAATATGATAAGAACAATGCTATTTTGACTTTCCACGCAGGTTCGGGCGGTACAGAGGCTCAGGACTGGGCGGAAATGCTTTACAGAATGTACAACCGTTGGGCAGATGCTCACGGATTTAAAGTAAAAGAAGTTGACTATCTTGACGGTGACGAGGCGGGTCTTAAAAGTGCCGTTCTTCTTGTTGAGGGTGAAAACGCTTACGGTTACTTAAAGAGCGAGGCAGGCGTTCATCGCCTTGTAAGAGTATCTCCTTTTGATTCACAGGGCAGAAGACACACAAGTTTTGCCTCTCTTGAGGTTATGCCTGAAATGGACGATAACATTGAAGTAAATATTGCTCCCGAAGACATCAAAATGGATGTTTACCGTGCGAGCGGCGCAGGCGGACAGAAAGTCAACAAGACTTCATCTGCCGTTCGTCTTACTCATATTCCGACAGGTATTGTTGTAGCAAGTCAGGTTGAAAGAAGCCAGTATCAAAACCGTGATGTGGCTATGAAAATGCTTATTTCAAAACTTATGGAAATTAAAGAGAGAGAACACCTTGATAAAATTGAAGACATTAAAGGTGTTCAAAAAGAAATCACATGGGGCAGTCAGATCCGCAGCTATGTGTTTATGCCATACACAATGGTTAAGGATCACCGCACTTCATACGAAACCGGTAATATTCAGGCTGTTATGGACGGTGACATTGACGGATTTATTAACGCATATCTCAAATGTGCAAGTCTTGGCACATTGCAAAAATAATCATTAAAGAGGTTGATTTAAAGTGAAATATTTGGTAATGCTTTGTGACGGTATGGCCGATGAGCCAAACGAGGCACTCGGTAATTCCACACCTATGGAAAAGGCAAATAAGCCTTGTATGGACAGCCTTGCCGCAAAAGCAGAGGTTGGTATTGTAAAGACTGTTGCCGAGGGTTTAAAGCCCGGCAGCGATGTTGCAAACCTCTCTGTTCTCGGTTATGAGCCTGCTGTATATTACAGCGGTCGTTCTCCGCTTGAGGCTGCAAGTATCGGTATAGACTTAAAGGATACAGATGTTACTCTCAGATGTAACCTTGTTACACTTTCAGACGAAGAGGATTACGAGAAAAAGACAATTCTCGACTATTGCGCTGACGATATTTCTTCAGAAGAGGCAAAAATTCTCATTGAGTATATTCAGGAAAAACTCGGCAATGATAAGTTCCGTTTTTATCCCGGTGTATCGTATCGTCATTGCCTTGTTTGGAGCAACGGCAATCCGCATCCGGGTGTGCTCACACCTCCGCATGACATTACAGGTAAGGTAATTACCGATTACATTCCAAAGGGCGAGGCTGTTGATGAGCTTTATGACCTTATGAAAAAGAGCTATGACCTTTTAAAGGATCACCCTGTTAATAAGGCGAGAATAGCAAGAGGCAAACGCCCTGCCAACTCAATTTGGCTTTGGGGCGAGGGCACAAAGCCTTTGCTTGATAATTTCAGCGAGAAATTCGGTAAAAAGGGCAGTATGATTTCTGCAGTTGACCTCTTAAAGGGAATTGCAATCTGCGCAGGAATGAACAGTGTTGATGTTGAGGGCGCAACAGGTTATCTCGACACAAACTTTGACGGTAAATGCAAGGCGGCTATTGAGGAGTTTAAAAAGGGCGCAGACCTCGTATATATTCATGTTGAAGCTCCTGACGAATGTGGCCATCGTGGTGAAATTGAAAACAAGGTAAAAGCTATTGAAATGATTGACGAGCATATCCTCGCTCCTGTTGTAGAATTTTTGAAAGACTACGATGATTTTGCGGTTTTGGTATGCCCTGATCACCCAACACCGCTTTCTATCCGCACACATACCTCCACTCCTGTACCGTACCTCATTTATGACAGCAAAAATGAGATTAACAGCGGTGTAAAGGTTTTCTGCGAGAAAGAGGCAAGAGAAACAGGCAACTACATTGAAAAAGGCTTTACAATGATGAATTATTTTCTTACAAAATAATTTTTCGTCTACATAATTCATTAAAAAATTTACATCCTCACATTTATAATTGAGTTAATCAATAAAATGTGAGGATGTTTTTATGCGTGAATTTATTTTAATTGTTACTGCCGTTATTATAATTGCACTTGTAGCCGTAGTGTTTGCAATAATGTATATTAACCATAATAAAAAGAGCGGAAAGGCACATAAGCCGACCGTTATTTATTACAAGGCAAAGGACAGCGAGAGGGAAGATAAGACCTCCGAAACACAAATAAATGATTAGTTCTCGACAAATACTTTTTCGGATATTTCCAAAAGCTCGGAAAATGTATGAACTATGTATTTTGGATTTTCTGTATTGCCAAATCCGTATTCGGCAAAAACAAAAGGTACATTTGCATCTTTAGAGGCTATCTGATCGCCGATAGTGTCGCCAACATAGAAAGCAGAGTCAATGCCGTTTCTTTTGATTACAAGGCTGATATTTTCGCCCTTGGTGAGCTGAGTTCTGCCCGACATTTCAAAATCAGAAAAATATTTTTCGAGCTTGTGGGCCTTTAAAAATGATTCGATATAACCGCACTGACAGTTGCTGATTATGCCGAGAAAATACTTTTCTGAAAGCGCTCTAAGCACTTCCTCAAGATTTTCGTATAAATGACCGCCTGATTTCTCAAGATACGGAACCTCAACGGCGCAGCATTCCTTTATAATGCTCACACCGTTTTCTTCACTAAGCTCAGGGAGCATAATGCTTGCAATCTGCTCAATGGTTTTGCCCATATAGCTGTTCATTTCGTCAAGTGTAATCTGCTTTGTGGTTTCGGGGTGATTTTTAAGTACCTCGTTCCAAATCGGAAGAATAACATCACTTGTGTGCCATAATGTGCCGTCTAAATCAAATAAAATTGCTTTTTTCATAAAAATTACTCCTGATTAATTGTGTTGATATATTTTTAAAATTATTACAAAAGTCATAGTTTGATGATTTTTGTATCAAAATGTTTTGGTAAGCTATTCGATTTAAAATCATATTTGCTTACAGTTTTGTAGTGTTTAATAGTAAATTAAAAACAGTTGATTAAAATGATATAGTTACAAATAAAAGCGTATTTATCAGCTTATCAAAACGAAATTTATATTATCACTTGTTTTTACCTTTTTTGGAAAAAATAAGACTACCTAATATACCAAAAGATATACCAAAGCATATTCCAACTCCAATTCCTGCCATACTGTTTAATACATTAACAAAAACAATGCTCCAAAGTATTGCCATTACTACCCCAATTATTATTCCTATAAGCAAACTTTTACCTTTCATAAGTTTTATCCTCCAAATCTCGATTTATAGAATTTTTTATAGTGTACAATGTGCAGATATATTGAAAGTGGCTGAGTTTAGATATAAGCAAAATACCTGCCTCGTTTGTTGCGGCTTGTTCATAGTAAAAAATCATCAACGCTCTCGCTAAGAGTTCTTTTAAATCAAAGTTTTCCTTGTAAAGCGCCGTAAAAGGCGACACCTCATCCGTTATTTTCTTGCGAAAATCCGTCATCGCTTGCCGGTAAAATAAAAAACAGATTAACAAAAGTTAATCTGTTTTTTATGGTGCGAGTGACGGGACTTGAACCCGTACGTCGTGAAACACACGCCCCTCAAACGTGCCTGTCTGCCTATTCCAGCACACTCGCAAATATTGTCTGTCGACAACGATATATATTTTATCACCATACACCGAATTTGTCAAGCGTTTTTTTGAAAATATTTTAATGTTTGTAATAAACTCTAAATTGCAAAATCAGATTACTCAGCCTGATTTCGTTTATGGGTAGAAAAAGTAATTTTTGTCTTATGTAAATTAAAATAGTTGTAGCAAAGGAGTGGAATTTGCTACAACCATTTTTTAATATCCGAAAACCAATTTTAAGTAATCTTTGTTTTATTAATATTATAGCTGCAATTTAAATCCTTTATAGTCATCCAATCGCAAGAGAATAGGCTCATTGCCGTAAGCAGCTCCGCAATCAATATCAATCCAAGTGCTTGTTTTTATAATTTTGCCTTTATATTCTTCACCGTAACTAAATGTCGGAGTGTGACCGAAAACTGTTGTAATATCGTCATAATATTTATCATCAAGTTCAGGCCGCGCCCATAATAAGTCATCTGATGAGTAATCTCTGATTTTTTTGTTTTTATTGAAATTATTAAAACCTGAATGAACAAGAATAAAATCTTTTTCGTTTGCGGTAACCGCTTCGTAAAGCGGACAGTCACGAAGATAATCAAGTATGTCTTGTTGTGTATTTTTCGGCAAATTACGAAGAGCTTTCAGAGTTGCATTTCCACCGTTTAACATATAGTTATTAAGCAATTCGATTTTTTCACTGCTTATAGCATTAATGCTGTCCTCAGTTATTTAGTCAAAAACAAAATCACATGACAGCAACATTGCTTCGTGGTTGCCAAGTATTAATTGAACATTAACCTGTTCAAGCAGCCAAAGCAAAATTCCCACTCCGCCGTCGCCGTTTCTGTCAATAATATCACCAAGTATGTAAAGAAAATCATCACTGCTAAAATTTGCTTTTTTAAGCAACTTTTTCAGCTTTTCAAGCGGATAGCCATGTAGGTCTGATATTACATAAGTCATAGTTTTTCCTCTTTTATGTTGATCTCAGGATTAGTTTCTTTTATTTTGTCAAAGATTTCTTTTATAATTTTTAAATCATTAGCAAAATGATCGTAAAGAAAAAATGAATTAAATTCTTTTGAATAAAATAAGCAATTATTATAGAAAGTTATACAATCATTATCTTCTTTATATCTCATATGACATTTGCTATTGAATTTTTTGCATTTAATAAATCCGTTTGTTAAATGTAAATCTTCAGTTTTATTTTCATCAATTTTATAATAACTATTCAAGTTAAGATATTCTTTATAATTATATTTGCTGTTTTGTAATATATCAAATAATTCATCGGGCGAAATTATTTGAATATTATTAGCTTTATTTTTATTTGCTTTTTTGTTTAACTCCTTAACTTGCTCGTTATTCCATATTCCTGAAAAGATATATATTTTTTCAAAATCATTTTCGTTATAATACTCTTCTATTTTAATTTCTTCTTGATTTTTAACTTGGCAAGTAATTGCCTTTCTGTTAGGCGATTTGAAAAAGAACTCGTATTTTTGTTCGTTAATTTTACAGCTTGACGGCATAAGTAAATAATTCTGCTCTTTGTTTTCTTCAACAATATAAAGCGACACTAAATCTTCAAGTTGTTTGTAATGAAGACTTCTTGCAAAATTGTTTTTAGTAAGTATTAGTTTTGGTATATCTGATTTGGACTTTTCTCTTTTGATGTATGCCTCAATTATTAAGAATTTTAATCTATACCTATCAATCCTTTGAATGGTTTGATGTTGCTGTTGTGACATTCTGCCTATGAGTTCGTAGGGCAAGTCATCTTGAGTTTTAAATTCTAACCACTTTTCAACATGACAACCCCATGACAAATGTTTGTACTCGCTTTCATCATCTTTATATAAATATTGCGCCTTTTTTTTAACCTTGCCTATGTAATAATGAGCATTCCTCGCACGCATTACTACATAATCGCCTTGCTTGATTCTTTTATAATCTTCTAATGCTTTTTTAGGACTTGTATTTCCTTTAGCAATTTTATAAGCACCCAAATATCCTTTATAATTATCTTCGTCACAATCGGCATATTCTAACATTTCACCGAAATTTTTATTGAAGAAATTTTTATTTAGTCCCCAGCCCATAGCAAATATATTGTTTTTTATACAAAACTCTTGGTGAGGAAGTACTTTTTTATTTGATTTTTCATCTTTCTCAAAAGGCATTTGATATACAATCCAACAATTAATATCTGATAAATTATAAAAATTTATATTCTGCATAAACGATCTCCTTTTATATTAATATAGCATAAGTTTTAGTTAAATCGTTTTATTCGTACATTTCAGCATATTTAAATATCTTGTCTACATTATACATATTTTTCCTGTACTATACAATAGATTATGCACTATTAAGTACATAAATCCTCAAATAGTCAAAAAATTATTAGCCTCCTGCTTTGTTTGGACGTAGTCCTGCCACCGTTTGCCGGTAAAATAAAAAAACAGATTAACAAAAAAGTTAATCTGTTTTTTTATGGTGCGGGTGACAGGACTTGAACCTGCACACCGGTAAGCACAAGAACCTAAATCTTGCGTGTCTGCCAATTCCACCACACCCGCATAGGTGCTCTTAATTTTTACACGGCAGAGCAACCGAGGTGGAGCTAATCGCTTAACCCACAATGAGATTATTATATCAGAATTATTTTTAAAAATCAAGAGAATATCAAGAAATTTTAAATTTCATTTTGTATGAATTTCGTACTAAAAAGTATGTGACAGGTTTTAAAGTGAATATAATGCTTTTTGCTATAAGTATATCTATAAATTGTTTTGGAATCAATATCTTAGTATTGACAATATACCTTATGGGGGTATATAATAAATATACCCTTAGGGGGTATGAATGTATAAAGGACTGATATTATGGCTTGTGAAAATTGTCATAAAAATAAAACAAAGCAGAGAAGTGAGGCAGAGTACAAGGCTCTTATCAATCGTTTAAACCGCATTGAGGGGCAGATAAGGGGCATTAAAGGTATGCTTGAAAAAGATGCCTACTGCACCGATATTCTTGTTCAGGTTTCGGCTGTTAATGCGGCGCTCAATTCTTTCAACAAGGAATTGCTCGCAAATCATATTAAAACCTGCGTTGCTGAGGATATTCGCAACGGCAAGGACGAAACGATTGACGATCTTGTTGCTACCTTACAAAAGCTAATGAGGTAGGTGCTTTTGATGAAGAAATTTAATGTTACGGGAATGAGTTGTGCCGCTTGCAGTTCTCGTGTTGAAAAAGCGGTTTCAAAGGTAAACGGAGTAAAATCCGTTTCCGTCAGCTTGCTGACTAATTCTATGGGTGTAGAGGGCAGTGCAAGTGACGAAAGCATAATTGCGGCGGTTGAAAAAGCAGGCTACGGTGCAAGTGTTGCAGGCGGTGAAAAAAAGCAGTCGGCTGAAAATGAGCAATTAAAAGATAAGGACACTCCTGTTCTTATGCACAGACTTATTGCATCGGTCGGTTTTCTTGCGGTTCTGATGTATATATCTATGGGACATATGATGTGGGGTTGGCCGTTGCCTGCGTTTTTTGCGGACAATCATATCGCAATGGGACTTGCTCAGCTTTTGCTCTGCGTTATAATAATGGTTATAAACCAGAAATTCTTTATAAACGGCTTTAAAGGATTAATTCATCGTTCGCCGAATATGGATACGCTTGTTGCGCTTGGTTCGGGTGCATCGTTTGTATATAGCGTATATGCACTTTTTGCTATGACAGACGCTCAGGTAAAAGGCAATGCAGATCTTGTTATGAGCTATATGCACGAGTTCTATTTTGAGTCGGCGGCAATGATTTTAACGCTTATTACAGTAGGAAAAATGCTTGAGGCTCACTCTAAGGGCAAAACAACAAATGCGCTCAAGGCGCTTTTAAATCTTGCACCTAAGAAAGCTACATTGCTTATTGACGGCAAAGAAACCGAGGTTACCGTTGACAAGGTAAAAAAAGGCGATGTTTTTGTAGTTCGTCCGGGCGAGAGTATTCCTGTTGACGCAGAGATTACAGACGGCAGTACGGCTGTTGATGAGTCAGCGCTTACAGGCGAGAGTATTCCCGTTGATAAAACAGTAGGTGACAGCGTGTCGGCAGGTACGATTAATAAATCGGGATTTATCAAGTGCAGTGCTACGGCTGTCGGCGAAGATACGACTTTATCGCAAATCATAAAAATGGTTAGCGATGCTGCGGCTACAAAAGCGCCTGTCGCTAAGATTGCCGATAAGGTATCGGGTGTGTTCGTACCTGTTGTAATTGTTATTGCTGTTGTTACTATTGCCGTATGGCTTTTGTGCGGTCAAACTGTCGGCTATGCGCTTGCAAGGGGTATATCTGTTCTTGTAATCAGCTGTCCTTGCGCATTGGGACTTGCCACACCTGTTGCAATTATGGTAGGCAACGGTATGGGCGCAAGAAAAGGCATTTTGTTTAAAACAGCGTCATCACTTGAAGCGGCAGGAAAAATTCAGATTGCCGTACTTGACAAAACAGGAACTATTACAAAAGGCGAGCCAAAGGTTACAGATGTTATTCCGTTTGGAATTTCTGAAAATGAATTTTTGCAGTATGCTTATTCCATTGAAACAAAGAGTGAACATCCGCTTGCCAAGGCAGTAATCGCCAAGGCACAGGAAATCGGCTTAGTGCCATACGAAATTACAGATTTCAAAGCAGAGTCGGGCAACGGTCTTTCAGGCGAATACAACGGTGAAAAGATAATCGGCGGCAGTAAAAAGTATATTTCTTCACTTATAAATATTTCAAATGATATTTCAAGCAGAGCAGACAGTCTTTCTGAGGAAGGAAAAACACCTCTGTTCTTTATGAAAGGCGATAAGCTGTTAGGTATAATTGCCGTTGCCGATGTTATCAAAGACGAAAGTCCGCAGGCAGTTAAAGAATTGCAGAATATGGGCATTAAGGTTGTAATGCTCACAGGCGACAACGAGAGAACAGCAAAGGCAGTCGGCAAACTTGCAGGTGTTGACGAGGTTATAGCAGGCGTACTGCCTGACGGCAAAGAAAAGGTAGTTGCCGATCTTAAAAAGCAGGGCAAGGTTCTTATGGTTGGTGACGGAATAAATGACGCACCCGCACTCACAAGAGCGGATATAGGTATGGCTATCGGCTCGGGTACGGACATTGCAATTGATGCCGCCGATGTTGTTTTTATGAAGAGCAAACTTACGGATGTTCCCGCAGCGGTAAGACTTAGCCGCAAAACATTAAGAAATATCCACGAAAACCTTTTCTGGGCATTTATTTACAATGTAATAGGTATTCCGCTTGCGGCAGGAGTATGGATTCCGTTGCTCGGCTGGCAGTTAAACCCAATGTTTGGTGCGGCGGCAATGAGCCTTTCGAGTTTCTGCGTAGTAACCAATGCTTTAAGACTGAATTTCTTTGATATTACAAATTCAAAGAAAGACAGAAAAATAAAACAAAAATCTAAAAAGGATGATAATGCTATGACAAAGACAATGAAAATTGACGGTATGATGTGTTCACATTGCGAGGGCAGAGTTAAGCAGTGCCTTGAGGGACTTTCTCAGGTTAGTGCGGCTGATGTAAGCCATGAAAAGGGAACAGCTGTTGTTACTCTTTCTGCTGATGTATCAAACGATGTTCTTACAAAGACTGTTGAAGATCAGGGTTACAAGGTTATTTCAATTTCATAATTTATTTGCAGATGTCATTTTGCTTGGCATCTGCAATTTTTTTGCAAAATTTTCTGAAAAAGTATTGACTTAAAGTCAGCTTTAACAGTTATAATATCTTTATAAAATTTACAGGAGATGTTATTATGTATATTGAAAAAATTAATTCACCTCAAGATGTAAAAGCACTCAATACGGAAGAAATGAAACAGCTTGCGCAGGAAATGCGTACTGTCCTCATAAAAAAGCTTAGTATTCATGGCGGCCATTTCGGACCTAACCTCGGTATGGCAGAGGCGATCATTGCATTGCACTATGTATTTAATTCACCTGTTGACAAGTTCGTTTTTGATGTATCTCATCAGAGTTACTGCCACAAAATTCTTACAGGCAGAAAAGACGCATTCATTTTTGAAGATAAGTATGACGATGTTTCAGGCTATACAAATCCTGACGAAAGCGAGCACGATTTATTTAATATCGGTCACACCTCAACATCTGTCAGCCTTGCGTCGGGTCTTGCAAAGGCAAGAGATTTAAACGGCGGCAAAGAAAATGTAATCGCAGTTATAGGTGACGGTTCACTCAGCGGCGGCGAGGCTCTTGAGGGCCTTGATTATGCAGGCGAATTTGACGGCAACTTTATTATTGTTGTAAATGATAACGATATGTCTATTGCCGAAAATCATGGCGGACTTTACAAAAACCTTAAGCTTTTAAGAGATACAGACGGTAAGGCAGAGTGTAACCTCTTTAAGGCTATGGGTCTTGATTATGTATTTGTAAAGGACGGCAACGATATTGAACAGCTTATTTCTGCTTTTGAGGGTGTAAAAGATATTGATCACCCTGTTGTGATTCACATTTGCACACAAAAGGGTAAGGGTTATGCTCCTGCCGAAAAGGACAAAGAGAATTGGCACTGGTGTATGCCGTTTGATATTGAAACAGGCAGATCTAAATTTGAGTTTGACGGCGAAAGCTATGACGATATTACGGTAAATTATCTTCTTGATAAGATGAAAGCTGATAAGAGCGTAGCTGTAATTACTTCGGGTACTCCTGCTGTTGCAGGCTTTACAAAGGACAAGCGTGACATTGCAGGCAAGCAGTTTATAGATGTAGGTATTGCCGAGGAACACGCTGTTGCTCTCGCATCAGGTATGGCAAAGAACGGTGCTAAGCCTGTTTACGGTGTTTACAGCTCATTTATTCAGAGAACATACGACCAGATTTCTCAGGATTTATGTATTAATTCAAACCCTGTTACAATCATTGTATTTGCCGCATCGGTATTCGGTATGAACGATGTAACACATCTCGGCATTTACGATATTGCAATGCTTTCAAATATTCCTAACCTTGTATATCTTGCACCTACCTGCAAAGAGGAATATCTTGCAATGGTAGAGTGGAGTATGTCGCAGAGAAAGCACCCTGTTGCAATCAGAGTACCGGGCAACGGTGTTATTTCAAATCCTGATTACAAGCCTGTTGATTTTGATAAACTCAATAAGTACAGTGTTGCCAAAAAGGGAAGCAAGGTTGCTATCCTCGGACTCGGCACATTCTATCAGCTTGGTGAAAGTGTTGCCGATGAAATTAAAAAGCGGTATGGCATTGACGCAACACTTGTAAATCCTGTTTACATTACAGGTGCAGATGATGAGCTGCTTTCTGAGCTTGAAAAAGACCACGATGTGGTAATTACACTTGAGGACGGTATTCTTGAGGGCGGCTTTGGCGAAAAAATCGCAAGATTTTACGGTAAAACCAATGTTAAGGTGCTTAACTATGGCTTAAAGAAAGAATTTATCGACAGATATGATTATAACGAAATTCTTGCAGAAAATCGCCTTACTAAAGAGCAGATTTGCGATGATGTAAAGAATTTTATCTGATTTAAGTTGACAACCGCAATCAAATAGTATTAAAATATTAGGGCAGAGTTTTTCTGCCCTGATTTTTATTTTTGGGAGTTTTTATGAACTTAACAGAAGAACAGAGCAAGCGCTATTCAAGACAGCTTGTTATGAAAGAAATAGGAGAAAGCGGACAGAAAAAATTGCTTTCTTCAAGTGTGCTTGTAATAGGTGCAGGCGGACTCGGTTCACCTGCCCTTATGTACCTTGCAAGCGCAGGTGTGGGCACAATCGGAATTGCCGATGCCGATGAAGTTGATGTGTCTAATCTGCAAAGACAGGTTATACATTACTGTGCCGATATAGGCAAAGCAAAAGTTGAATCGGCTAAGGAGAAAATAAAGTCATTAAATCCCGATGTCAGAGTAAAAACCTATAAAACATATGTGAACAGTGAAAATATAACTGAGCTTATTTCAGACTATGATTTTGTGCTTGACTGTACCGACAATTTTGGCAGTAAATTTTTGATAAACGATTACTGTGTAAAGGCAGAAAAGCCGTTTTGTCATGCAGGAGTTGTGGGCTTTGAGGGACAGCTTATGACATATATTCCACATAAGTCACCATGCTATCGCTGCGTTTTTGAAGAAGAACCCAAAGCAGGAGATGTACCCTTGCCAAAGGAAATAGGGGTAATAAGTGCGGCTTGCGGAGTTATAGGAAGTTTGCAGGCTATGGAGGCAATTAAGTTTTTGCTGTCAAAGGGCGAGCTTTTGAGCGGTTATATGCTGATTTACAATGCTTTAAATTCGAGCTTTCGCAAAATAAAGCTCCCGAAACACAACCCGAATTGTAAGGCTTGCGCAAAGCAAGATTAGTTAGAATATAGGAGAAATTATGAATATAAGAGAATACCTTAAAAAGAGTAAGCTTGTTGCAGACGGCTCTTTTGGCACATATTATTCAACAAAGTATAAGACAGACGATATACCCGAATATTCCAATATTACAAATCCGCAAAGAATTTTTGATATTCATACCGAGTATATAAACAGCGGTGCAAGGCTTATAAGAACTAACACCTTTGCATCAAACACATACTCGCTTGACTGTTCACTTGAAAAGGTGAAAGAAAATATCAGAGCGGCTTCTGAAATTGCGAAAAAAGCGGTTGATAAAAGCGGAAAAGAAGTATTTATCGCAGGCAATATCGGACCTGTACCTGCTGTGTTTCAGCTGGATTTTGAGACTGTCGAGGAGGAATACTATCAGATAGCCAAAACCTTTGTTGAATTGGGCGTTGAAATTTTATGCTTTGAAACCTTTACCGATAACGAGCATATTTTGCCGGCAATACAGAGAATCAAAGATGAGTGCAATCCGTTTATAATCGTGCAGTTCTGCGTGAATCAGTACGGTTACAGTGAGGCGGGCGAAAGTGCAGAAAGGCTTGTTAGTGAAACTGCATTTTCAAAATGTGTAGATGCCGTTGGTCTTAACTGTGGAGTAGGCCCTGCCCATATGCAGCAGATATTGTCAAGAATTAATCTTAACAACAATTGTTTTGTCACGGCTATGCCAAATGCCGGTTATCCTTTACTTGTGCGCAACCGTGTAAAATATGCTGATAATCCGCTGTATTTTGCCTCTAAAGTGAGCAATATGGCTTTGATTGGTGCTGATATAGTCGGCGGCTGCTGTGGCACTACTCCCGAATATATTAAAGACCTTGCCGAAACCGTTGATTTAACACCTGCCGTAAAATTAAGTGAAACGGCAGCTAAAAAAGAATGTGAAAAGCCGATTATAAAAAAGAGCTTTTTCAGAAATACAGACGGTACAATTAAGGATAAAAAGTTAATAGCCGTAGAGCTTGCTCCACCGTTTGGTGCAGATGATAAGAAATTGCTTGAGGCGGCACATAGTCTTAAAGGGCTTGGTGTAGATGTGCTTACATTTCCTGATTCTCCGTCAGGCAGAACAAGAATTGACTCTGTTCTTATGGCTCAAAAGGTTAAAAATGAAACAGGCTTTGATGTAATGCCGCATATCTGTTGCCGAGATAAAAACGCTATTGCCATGCGTTCCACATTCCTCGGCGCAAGCATAAACGGGATAAATAATTTCCTTATCATAACAGGCGATCCGATTCCTGTTATGGCAAGACAGGTAGTAAAATCCGTATTCAATTTTGATTCTGTCGGTCTTATGCGCATTGCAGACGAAATGAACAGCGACTCGCTTAAAAATCAGCCTATCACTTATGGCGGCGCTATAAATCAAGGCAGACTGAGGATTGAAGCCGAAATAAAGCGTGTGCAAAAGAAAATGGACGCAGGCGCTGAGTTTTTCCTCACTCAGCCTGTATTTACAGCAGAAGATGCCGAGCGTTTGCGCAGAGTAAAAGAAGAAACAGGTGCAAGAATTTTGTGTGGTATTATGCCGTTGGTCAGCCGCAAAAATGCTTTGTTTATGAAAAACGAGATTTCAGGCGTTAATGTTACCGATGAAGTTATTGAGCGCTATCCCGAAAGCACCTCAAGAGAGGACGGGGAAAATATAGGCGTTGAGCTTGCCAAGGAAATGATTGCTATTACAAAAGACTTTGCAGACGGCTACTACTTTTCTTTCCCGTTCAACAGAACATATTTGCTTAAAAGAATTATAACCGAAATTTAATGTAAAATATCTGTAAAGAGTTACAAATTTCTTGACAAAATATGATATTTGGTTTATTATAAAAATAATGTGAGAGTGAATCTTACATATTTTAGCGTGAAAAAGATTTCTGTTTTCATGCAAATATATGACCACTTGCATATGCAAGTTAAGCCCATACGGACAGGCGGGTCAGCTGCCGAGCGTGGCGCAAGCCACATTATTGATTGAGTTAAAAGCTCAAATTTTATAAGTCGATTACTTATCATCAGTGCAACAGCACATCACTTGTGAAACGGTCAATAAGAGCAGAACGGTATATTTGCTACATTAGCTCTGAAAACGGAATTCTTCTATTAACTGTCAGCCGCAAGCGGCAGGAAATAAATCATATATCCGTTATTTAACAGTATTTAACAGGTGGTGCATTGTGCCACCTGTTTTTTGTTGCATTATTTTTGATAAGCCGAAAGGGTAATGTAAATGGATATAAACGCACAAAAGAAAGCCCCCGTATATGAGGCTTTGCAAAAATTTCGCAAACAAAGGGTTGTGCCCTTTGATGTACCCGGTCATAAAAGAGGAAGAGGAAACCACGAGCTTGTTGAGCTGCTCGGCGAAAAATGCGTTGGACTTGATGTAAACTCAATGAAACCGCTTGATAACCTCTGTCACCCTGTATCTGTAATTCTTGAGGCAGAACAGCTTGCGGCAGATGCATTCGGCGCAGGTCACGCATTCTTTATGGTAGGAGGTACAACTTCCGCAGTGCAGAGTATGATTTGGTCTGTATGCAAAGCAGGCGATAAAATTATTTTGCCGAGAAATGTGCACAAAAGCGTTATTAATGCTCTTGTGCTCTGCGGTGCAGTGCCTGCCTATGTAAATCCCGATGTAGATAAAAAAATAGGTATTGCGCTCGGTATGGAACTTTGTCAGGTTGAAAACGCAATCAAAGAAAATCCCGATGCCGTTGCTATTCTTGTAAATAATCCGACCTATTACGGAATTGCCTCTGATTTAAAGGCAATAGTAAAGCTCGCTCATGCTCACGGTATGAAAGTGCTTGCAGACGAGGCTCACGGCACACATTTCTATTTCGGCGATGACTTGCCTGTGTCTGCTATGGAGGCAGGCGCAGATATTGCGGCGGTTTCTATGCACAAATCCGGCGGAAGTCTTACGCAAAGCTCACTGCTGCTTACAAACAAAAATGTTCGTTGGGAGTATGTGGCGCAGATAATTAATCTTACGCAGACCACAAGCGCAAGCTATTTGCTTATGTCGAGTCTTGATATTTCACGAAGAAATCTTGCATTACGAGGTAAGGAGTCATTTGCAAAGGTTATGAAAATGGCTGAGTATGCCCGAAATGAGATAAACGAAATCGGCGGCTATTACGCTTACGGCAGAGAGCTTAACAATGGCAACAGCGTGTTTGATTACGATGTAACCAAACTTTCAGTTTACACAAGAGATATAGGGCTTGCCGGAATTGAAGTTTACGACTTACTGCGTGACGAATACGATATTCAGATAGAATTCGGCGATATAGGCAACATACTTGCCTATATTTCAATCGGCGACAGAATACAGGATATTGAAAGACTTGTAGGTGCGCTTGCCGATATTAAAAGGCTTTATTCAAAGGACAATGCAAAAATGCTTAGTATGGAGTACATTCCGCCTATTGTATCGGCAACACCGAGAGATGCGTTTTATGCAGACAAAGAAATGCTGCCGATTGAACAGACGGCAGGAAGAATTTGCAGTGAATTTGTTATGTGCTATCCGCCCGGAATACCTATTCTTTCACCGGGCGAAATGATTACAGATGAAATTATAGAGTATATTAATTATGCAAAAGCAAAGGGCTGCTCAATGCAGGGTACGGAAGACCCGTATATTGAAAAACTTAATGTATTGAAATAAAGTTTTTTAAGGTTACTAATAATGCGTTTTGTAAAAAACAAACCAAAGGAGTGTTTATATGGAATTTTGGTTTTCTGAAAGACATACCGATAATGTTGAGCTTTCTATAAGAGTTGAAAAACAGCTATTCAGCGGTCAGAGCGATTTTCAGCGAATTGATGTTTTTGATTCTGTGGAGTTTGGCAGATTTCTTACTTCAGACGGTAATGTGATTTTCAGTGAGAAAGACGAGTTTACCTACGACGAGATGATTGTTCATGTGCCTATGGCGGTTCATCCGAATGTAAAAAAGGTGCTTGTAATCGGCGGTGGCGACGGCGGTGTTGCCAGAGAGCTTTCACATTATGAAGAGATTGAAGTTATAGATGTTGTTGAGCCTGACGAGATGTTTGTTGAGGTGTGCAAGGAGTATTTTCCCGACAACTCAAAGGGTCTTGAAGATAAAAGAGTAAATATATATTATCAGGACGGTTTAAGGTTTTTAAGAACAAGTCATAACGAATATGATTTAATTATTAATGACGCAACCGACCCGTTCGGACACACCGAGGGACTTTTTACAAAAGAGTTTTACGGCAGCTGCTACAAAGCGCTTAAAGATGACGGAATTATGGTGTATCAGCATGGAAGTCCGTTTTATGACGAGGACGAGGGTGCGTGCAAGGCTATGCACAAGAGGGTGTATAGCTCATTCCCGATAAGCAGAGTTTATCAGGCGCATATTCCTACCTGTGCGGCAGGTTATTGGCTGTTTGGCTTTGCATCTAAAAAGTATCATCCGCTCAAAGACCTTGACGCTAAAAGATGGAACAAGCGTGGCATAAAAACTTGGTATTATACAACCAATCTTCACAGAGGCGCTTTTATGCTGCCAAAGTATGTTGAAGATTTACTTGCAGAAGAAGAAAAATAATTTTATATATTGGAGGAAAACAAAATGAGCAGACTTTTAATTATCGGTTGTGGCGGTGTTGCAGGTGTTGCAATTCACAAGTGTTGTCAGAACAGCGATGTTTTTACAGAAATTTGCATTGCAAGCAGGACAAAATCAAAGTGTGACGCTATAAAAGCAAAACTTGAAAGCACAACAAAAACGGTTATTACAACCGCACAGGTAAATGCCGACAATAAGGACGAGCTTGTGGCTCTTATTAATTCATACAAGCCTGATGCGGTATTAAACCTCGCACTTCCGTATCAGGATTTAACGATTATGGACGCCTGCCTTGAAACCAAAACAGACTACATTGATACTGCAAACTATGAACCGGAGGACACAACAGACCCCGAATGGAAAGCTGTTTACGAAAAACGCTGCAAAGACCTTGGTTTTACCGCTTACTTTGATTATTCATGGCAGTGGGCATATAAAGAAAAGTTTGAAAAAGCAGGTATCACAGCACTTTTGGGTACAGGCTTTGACCCGGGTGTTACAAGCGTATTTACAGCTTATGCACTAAAGCATTATTTTGACGAGATTCATTATATAGACATTCTCGACTGCAACGGCGGCGACCATGGCTATCCGTTCGCTACAAACTTTAACCCTGAAATCAATCTTCGTGAGGTATCCGCAAACGGCTCTTACTGGGAGGACGGCAAGTGGGTTGAAACCAAACCTATGGAGATTAAGAGAATGTATAACTTTGACGGTGTGGGCGAAAAGGATATGTACCTGCTTCACCACGAGGAAATCGAGTCACTCGCAAAGAATATCCCAAATGTAAAGCGTATTCGCTTCTTTATGACATTCGGACAGAGCTACCTTACACATATGCAGTGCCTTGAGAATGTAGGTATGCTTTCTACCGAGCCTGTTATGTATGAGGGCAGAGAAATTGTACCGATTCAGTTCTTAAAGGCTCTCTTGCCTGACCCGGCATCTCTCGGCCCACGCACTAAGGGCAAGACAAATATCGGCTGTATCTTTACAGGCGTTAAGGACGGCAAAGAAAAGACAATTTACATCTACAATATGTGCGACCATCAGGAGTGCTATAAAGAGGTCGGCTCGCAAGCTGTATCATACACAACAGGTGTGCCGGCTATGATCGGTGCGTCGCTTGTTCTTAGCGGTCAGTGGAAAAAACCGGGTGTTTATAATGTAGAAGAATTTGACCCCGATCCATATATGGAGGCACTTAATAAATTCGGTCTTCCTTGGGTTGTTGACGAAAATCCCGTAACAGTTGAGTAAGCCGATGAAATTTACAGAATTAAAAACACCTTGCTATGTTATAGATGAGCAAAAGCTGATAAAAAACCTTGAAATATTAAAAAGCGTTCAAGACAGGACAGGCTGTAAAATTCTGCTTGCTCAAAAGGCATTTTCCGCTTTTTGCGTGTATCCGCTTATGAGCAAATATTTGTCAGGCACAACGGCAAGCGGACTTTATGAGGCTAAACTCGGATATGAATGTTTCGGAAAAGAAACGCACATTTTCGCACCTGCTTTTAAGAAGAATGATTTTGAAGAGATTTTAAAAATCTGCGGTCATATTGTTTTTAACTCATTTTCTCAACTTGAAAAATACAGGGATAAATGGCAAAACGCTAATGTAAGTGTAGGCATACGCTTAAATCCTGAATTTTCTACTCAAGAGGGACACGAAATCTATGACCCGTGCGCTTACGGTTCAAGACTTGGCGTTACAAAGGCTAATTTCAGAGAAGACCTGCTTGACGGAGTTGAGGGCTTTCACTTTCACACATTGTGCGAGCAAAATTCAGATGATTTGGTGTCTACTTTTAAGGCAGTTGAAGAAAAGTTCGGCAAGTATTTTTATAACGCAAAATGGCTCAACTTTGGTGGCGGACATCATATTACACGAGATGATTACGATACAGAGGCGCTTGTTGAGCTTATAAATTATGTAAAAAATAAGTATGAGGTTGAGGTTTATCTTGAGCCGGGTGAAGCAGCGGCACTGAATGCAGGCTATCTTATTACAGAGGTTATGGACATTGTTCACAACGGACTTGATATTCTGATTCTTGACGCATCTGCCGCCTGTCATATGCCTGATGTTCTTGAAATGCCGTACAGACCGCCGCTCAAAAACAGCGGTAAACCTAATGAAAAAGCGTTTACCTATCGTTTGTCATCTTGTACCTGCCTTGCAGGCGATGTAATCGGCGATTACAGCTTTGACAGTGAAATTAAAATCGGTGACAGATTGATTTTTGAGGATATGGCAATTTACTCAATGGTAAAGAACAATACCTTTAATGGTATGCCGCTGCCGTCAATTGTGCTTATGCATAATGAAGATAACTGCGAGGTTATAAAAGAATTTTCGTACAACGATTTTAAAGAGAGGCTTTCATAAATGAGCTTTGAGTATATAAAAAACAAATTTCCGACTGACGACGGCTTTTATATGCCTGCTGAATTTTCAAAACATTCCGCCACCGTTATGATTTGGCCTGAAAGACCCGGAAGTTGGTGCTATGAGGCAAAATTTGCCGAAAAGGTATTTGCGGAAATTATAGGAAAAATTGCGGAGTTTGAAAAGGTATTTGTGCTTGCAAGCAATAAGAAATTTCACCACGCAAAGGCTTGCCTTGAAAATGTGAAAAATGCCGAAGTATTAAATATTAACTCTGATGATGCATGGGCAAGAGATACAGCTCCGACCTTTGTTGTAAACGGCAAGGGTGACATTCGTGCCGTTGATTGGCAGTTTAATGCTTGGGGCGGAGAGTATGACGGCTTATATGCTAATTGGGATAACGATGATAAAATTCCTTATGAGCTTTGTAAAAAACTCGGCATTGCATTGTATGATGCGCACCCGTTTGTGCTTGAGGGCGGTTCAATACATACTGACGGCGAGGGTACTTTGATTACCACTGAGGAATGTTTGCTTAGCAAAGGACGAAATCCTCAGCTGACAAAGGCTGAAATTGAAGAAAATCTAAAAAAATACCTCGGAGTTAAAAAAATTATATGGCTGCCGAGCGGTATTTATAATGATGAAACTAACGGTCATATAGATAATATATGTGCTTTTGTTGCCACTGCTGAGGTTGTTCTTGCATGGTGCGATGACGAAAACGACCCGCAATATGCAATATCAAAAGCGTGCCTTGATATTCTTGAAAATTCAACCGACAATAAAGGAAGAAAGATTAAGGTTCATAAACTGCCTGCTCCGAAAATTCCCGTGACAGTTACCGAAAAGGATTTAGAGGGATATGTATTTGAAGACGGCGAGGATACAAGAGAAATCGGAGAAAGACTTGCGGCATCTTATGTTAATTTTTATTTTTGCAACGGCGCTGTGATTTTACCTCAATTCGGCGGTGAAAATGCCGAAAGCGACAGAGTTGCCGCAGAAATTCTTGAAAAGGTTTGCAAAGACAGAAAAATTATTCCTATTTATGCAAGAGATATTATTCTCGGAGGCGGAAATATTCATTGCATTACTCAACAAATTCCGTTTACCGATAAGGGAGGTAAAATATGAGAAAAGTTAAGGTATCGGCGGTTCAGATGAAATGCACAACCAATGTGCAGGAAAATATAGCAAATGCAGAAAAACTTGTAAGACAGGCTAAGAGCGAGGGCGCAAATATTGTACTTTTGCCCGAACTTTTTGAAAGACAATATTTTTGTCAGGAAAGACGATATGACTACTACAATTTTGCAAAACCTGCACTTGAAAATGACGCTGTACTTCATTTTTCAAAAGTGGCAAAAGAGCTTGAAATTGTAATGCCTGTCAGCTTTTACGAGCGTGACGGAAACCGCCTTTTCAACAGTGTTGCGGTAATTGATGCAGACGGCGAAATTCTGGGTTTATACCGTAAGACTCACATTCCCGACGACCATTATTATCAGGAAAAATTTTACTTTATTCCTGGTGATACAGGGTTCAAAACTTTTAAAACTAAGTTCGGTACAATCGGTGTAGGCATTTGCTGGGATCAATGGTTCCCTGAAACCGCAAGAGCCCTCGCATTAAATGGTGCCGAATTGATTTTCTATCCGACTGCTATCGGTTCAGAACCTATACTTGAGTGCGACAGTATGCCGCATTGGAGAAGATGCATGCAGGGTCATTCTGCGGCGAATGTAATTCCTGTTATTGCGGCAAATCGAATAGGCAGGGAAGATGTAACTCCGAGTGAAGAAAACGGCAATCAGACATCATCGCTGATTTTTTACGGCTCGTCTTTCATTACAAATGAAACGGGCGAGATTATTAAATCTGCATCAAGAGATGAAGAAACCGTGCTTACGGCAGAGTTTGACCTTGATACTATTTTTGAAAATCGACTCGGTTGGGGAATTTTTCGTGACAGACGCCCCGATTGCTATAAAGTAATTACTGAAAAATAAACAGATATAAAAACAGAGCAGACCTATTAATTTTAAGTCTGCTCTGTTTGTTTTTGAAAAATTAAAACCTATTATTTATCAGCCTGAATTTTTACGAACTGCTCCTGCATATAGCTGTAAACCTCATCGGGAACATTTGTAAATACATAACATTTGTCGAGATATTCGTCACTCGGGAAGATAAGCTCGTTATTCTTTATATCCTCGTCAAGATACTCGTCATATGCTTTCTGATTAGGTGTGCCATAATAAAGATATTCAAAGTTTGCGGCTGCAATTTCAGGCTCCTGCATAAAGTTAATGAATTTTTCGGCATTCTCTTTGTTTTTACTGCAAGTAGGAATACACATTGCGTCATAGAAAAGGTTTGAACCGCCCTCCGGAATTGCGTAATTCAAATCCTCGTTATTGTCCATCATAGTTACAATATCGCCTGCATAGTAAGGAGCAATAGCCGCCTGACTGTTTTCCATTTCGGTAAATACCTGATCCATAACATACTTTTTAAGCAAAGGCTTTTGCTCGGAAAGTTTTGCAGCTGCCTTGTCAACATCTTCTTTTGTGCATTCGGCAGGATTAATGCCGCAAAGCTGCATTGCAATGGCCATTGCGTCACGGCTGTTGTTAAACATAAGAATGTCGCCGCTTAACGATTTATCCCAAAGTGCTTCCCATGAAGTTGGCTTTATTGCCACTTTTGTTTTGTCATAAACCATTGAAGTAACGCCCCAGGTGTAGCAAACAGTGTATTTACCCTCAGGGTCGCAGGAAAGATTTTTAAAGCGTTCCATAAGGTTATCTTTGTTAGGAATGTTGCTGTAATTAAGTTCCTGCAGCATATTTTCGCTTATGAGCTTGCTTATCATATAATCAGACGGAATAATAACATCATAGCTTACATTACTGTTTTTAAGCATATTGTAAAGCTCTTCGTTGGTTTCATAGGTGGTGTAGTTTACCTTGATGTTGTATTCATTTTCAAATTCGTCAATTACATCAAGAATACCGTCCTCTCCGTTTGCAATATATTCGCCCCAATTATAAACATTGACTTCGCCGTCATAGCTTTTGCCGCAGCCTGCCATTACAGAACAAGCAGCAGTGACGATAAGTAACGAAAGGGCAATGCAGCCGAATTTTTTCATTTTTCAATCTCCCTTACTTCAGTTTATTATTTCACCTTTTCCTCGTGTCTTTCACGAATATTTATAAGAACCATTATAATCAGAATTGCCAAAAACAACAGAGCGGAAAGCGCATTGATTTTTGGCGATATTCTTCTATGTGTCATTGAGTAAATTTCAATAGAAAGATTTTGGAACTTTGCTCCTCTTGTAAAGTAAGTGATTATAAAATCGTCAAGAGAATAAGTAAAGCTCATTAAAAGTCCCGAAAATATACCGGGCATAAGCTCGTGAATTACCACCTTGTAAAATGCCTGCCATTGATTACAGCCAAGGTCAAGAGCCGCATCATAAATGCTTTGATCCATTTTGCGTATTCGTGGCATTACATTTAGCACTACAAACGGTACACAAAAGCATATATGAGCAATCAAAACAGTAACAAAACCCATTTCAAAATTAAAAAGAACGCCTAAGAATGTAAACAAAAGCATAAGCGATACGCCCATTACAATGTCAGGACTGATGATAGGAATGTTAGACACACTCTGAATCATAAGTCTTTTTTTGCCTTTGAAATTATTAATTCCGATTGCGGCGGCAGTGCCGAGTATTGTTGCAAAAACAGATGCAAGCACTGCAATTATAAGTGAATTGCCGAGTGCGTTTATTATATTGTCATCTCTGAAAAGCTGTTCGTACCACTTGAGTGAAAAACCTTTCCAAACAGTAGTTTTGCCCTCGTTAAACGAAAATATAATCAGTACAAAAATCGGCAGATATAAAAACAGCATTACAAGTGAAATATATATCTTTGAGGCAATATGCTTATTTTTCATTATGCAATCGCCTCCTCATCTCCAAAGAAATTCATAAGTACAAGGAACACAAGAATAAATATCATAAGTATAAGCGAAATAGCCGAACCTGTACTCTGGTCTGTCCAGAACACCTTGTCTATTATGTCACCAATCATAATGTCATTTGTGCCGCCCAGGTATTGAGCTACAAGGAAAGTGCTTGCCGAAGGAACAAACACAAGAGTAATGCCCGAAATTACACCCGGAATACTCAGTGGCAATACTACCTTGCTGAATACATGAAATCCGTTTGAACCGAGGTCTTGAGCCGCCTCAATAAGACCGTTGTCTATTTTGCTCATTACGGTGTAAATCGGCAAAATCATAAACGGCAGATATTCATAAACCATACCAAGTATAACCGCACCGGAATTTCCGAGGTATGTTCCGTGTATGCCGAAGAACGATAAAAATGTATCGAGAGGGCCGTTCGTCTGAAGTATCATAACCCACGCATAAATTCTAAGCAGAAAGTTCATCCACATAGGAATCATTAAAAGCATATTTATAAAATTCTGCGTTGACGGTTTCATTTTTGTAAGCATATAAGCAAGCGGATAAGCAATAAGCAAACAGATTGCGGTTGATATTAATGCAATCCAAAGCGACCTTAAAAATACTTCTTTATAAAAGAAAGCTTTTTCAAAAGCCTCCAACGAAAATCCGCCGTTCTTGCCTGTAAAAGCTGTAATACCGACCATTATCATCGGTATCATTGTAAATACCGCCATCCAAATTATATAGGGAATAGAGGGCTTGCGTGATTTCATCTTTAACCCTCCTCGTCAGATAAAACCTCAAACTCGGCTTTATCAAAATCAAATGAAAGCGGAACATAGGTTGCAACCTGTTCATCGGTATCACTGAGCATAAGCCATTTTCTTGTGTCCGACTCAAGAATAATCTCGTTATGCTCACCTTTGTATATTACAGATTCAATATATAAATCAGTAAGGTCACCGTTGCCGTCGCCTGCAAGTGAAAGCGCATCCGGCGGAAGTGTGATTTTTAATTTTGTGCCTTCTTCAAAATAATGATTTGGCACTTCAATGGTTTCGTCTTCAAACTCAAAGCTGAATGTATTTTCGTCTTCGTTTGCGGAAGAAACCGTTACTTCGATTTCATTATTATAGAACGGCAGGAGTTTATTCATAATCTGAATATTGAAAGGAATTACTCGCATACCGATCTGACTGCCGATTTCTGCGGAAGAAGTGGAATGTATAAGGATTTCACACTTGCCGCACATTACGCTCATTTCGTAATGAACGCCCTTGAAAGTCGATTTAACAACAGTACCTGTAAGGTGACCGTTTTCCGGAGAAGTGATTTCAATATCCTCGGGTCGTATAACAACATCAACAGGTGTGTTTTCGCCAAAGCCTTTATCTACGCACTCAAACTGCTTGCCGAGAATTTCAACCCGACAGTCGCCGAGCATTGTTCCGTTAAGAATATTTGCCTCGCCGATAAAATCCGCAACAAACGCATTTACGGGTTCGTTGTAAATATCTTCAGGTGAGCCAACCTGCTCAACAACACCGTTGTTCATTACAATAACGGTATCACTCATTGTAAGAGCCTCTTCCTGATCGTGTGTTACATATATAAAAGTTTTTTGAGAGTTTTGCTGAATTTCTTTTAATTCAATCTGCATACTTTTTCTGAGCTTTAAGTCGAGTGCACCAAGCGGCTCGTCAAGCAAAATAACCTCAGGGTCACATACCAATGCTCTTGCAATCGCAACTCGCTGCTGCTGACCGCCCGAAAGTTTTGTAACTGCTCTCTTTTCATAGCCTTTAAGGTCTACTACGGCAAGCATTTTAGAAACTCTCTCTTTGATTTCGTTCTTAGGTACTTTTTTTAGCTTTAAACCGAAAGCAACATTATCGAATACATTTAGATGTGGGAAAAGCGAGTATTTCTGAAATACTGTATTAACATTTCTTTTATTAGGCGGCATACCGTTGATTTTTTTGCCGTCAAACAGAACATCTCCGCTTTCAGGCTCAACAAATCCGCCAATAATTCTGAGGGTTGTGGTTTTTCCGCAGCCGCTCGGCCCAAGGATAGTTATAAATTCCTTGTCTTTAAAGTCAAGATTAATGTGGTTTAATATTACCTCTCCGTCAAATCGGACGAATATATCCCTTAAAGATATAATGGTATTTTTTCCTGACTGCTCCATTCACGCACCCCTGTTCGTTAAAAGTTTATGTGCTTTTTATTGCATAATTAAAGGACGGAGAGTGATAGTTGGTAATAGCCTTAACCAAGCGAACACCGTCCGCCCCCACAATTCACTGTTGCAATATTGTAAAGACAAAAGCATACCAATAAATTATAGTCTTTTTTGCAGTAAAAGTCAATTATTATATTTTTGCAAATACCGCTTTTATGCGCAGATTTATTGCATAATCCGTTAATTTGCCCGATTCAAATAAAAAAACTAAAATTTATTCACTAAGCTTGTTCCTTGCGTATACAGTAAAGCGTTTATTTGTTATAATAACTAAAAATGCTGCGGCTAATTTGTTAAAATAAAACATATATTTTTGTGGAGTATTTTGGTATAATTAAAAGGAAATCAAATACTTGGAAAGGACGGATTTCATTTATGAGTAAACTTAAAAAGCTGACAAGCGTTGTGCTTGCGGCAACTATCGTTTCTTCTGCATCTGCAATGGCTCTTACAGCAGCCGCAGCGGAAAACGATAATGCGGTTTCTGCCGCAGACTATAATCTGCAAAACAATGTTCAGGACGGCGTAATTTTACACGCTTTTAACTGGTCATACAAAACAATTAAGGAAAACCTGCCTGCAATTGCAGCAGCCGGTTATTCTACAATTCAGACATCACCTGTTCAGCAGCCGAAAGACTACTCAACATCAAGAGATGTTGCGGGTCAGTGGTGGAAACTTTATCAGCCTGTAAGCCTTTCTGTAGCTAAGAACTCATGGCTCGGCACAAAAGATGACCTCAAAGACCTTTGTGCAGAGGCTGAAAAGTACGGCGTAAAAATTATTTGCGACATTGTTTCTAACCATATGGGCAGTGAAAGCGAAGATACACCTAATGTTGTAAGCTCACAGGTTAAAACATATGCTCCTGATATTTACGACAATGCAAGTGCTTTCTTCCGTAACAACAAAATTACTGTATCAGACAGCAGTGTAGAAAATGTAGTTCAGGGACATCTTAATTCATGCCCTGACCTCAACACAAACAGCACAGTTGTTCAGAATAAGGTTATCTCACTTCTTAAGGAATGTATCGACTGCGGTGTTGACGGTTTCCGTTTTGATGCGGCAAAACACATTGAAACACCCGATGACGGTGACTTTGCTTCTGATTATTGGAAGAACATTACAGAGTCTGCAGGCTCATATTACAAAGCAAAAACAGGCGACAATCTTTATATTTACGGTGAGATTCTTAACAACTGCGGTTCCGGCAGAAGTTACAGTTCTTACACAAAGTACATTAGTGTAACAGATAACAAAACAGGTGACTCTGTACTCGCAAATGTGGTAAAAGGCAAGGCATCGACTGCCGCAAGCTCAAGCTACAAGTCAGGCGTTGCCGCATCCGATGCAGTTCTTTGGGCAGAGTCGCACGATACATACGAGGGCGAGTCGGGTTCAGGCGGTATCAGCAATACCTCTAAAGTATCTGACGAAAACATCACTAAAGCATGGGCTATCATAGCCGCAAGAAAAGACGCAACTTCACTATACTTTGCCCGTCCTGGCGCTGCTTTAATGGGCGATGCCGCTGATGACATAACATATAAGAGCACAGCAGTTTCTGAAATCAATAAGTTCCATAACCTCTTTGTAGGTAAGAGTGAAAAGCTCGGTGCTGTTGACAATGTAGCTTATGTTGCAAGAGGTACAAGCGGTATTGTTCTTGCTAACTGCGGCGGCAATGAAAAGTCTGTAAGTATTTCAGACACAGGTCTTGCAAACGGTACTTACACCGATACAGTTTCGGGTGCTAAGTTTACAGTTGCTAACGGTGTACTTACAGGTAACATCGGCTCAACAGGTGTTGCTGTTGTTTATAACGGTACAACAACTCCAAGAAATACCTGCTCAGTAGAGAGCGGCGATTTCAAGGGCGATACACTTACAATCAACCTTGGTCTTGACAACGCAGCATCAGGTACATACTGCATTGACAATTCTAAACCTGTAACTTACACAGGTGATATTGCAATCAGAGTAGGTTCAGACTACGCTTACGGCGAAACAATCAACCTTACTCTTACAGCAACAGACGGCAAAAATACAACAACCACTACTTATAAATACAATAAGCAGGAGGCTGCGTCATCAGGCGTTTATGTATTCTTTGCATCTGAAAAGAGAGAAACAAGCGCAAGATGGAAAGCACCTTACAATGTTTACATCTATGATGAGGAAACATCTAAGGAAGAAACATACAAGGCATCTAACTGGCCGGGCACAAAGATGAACTATGATAAGGCAACAGGTTATTACTATGTAGAAATTCCTACAACCTGTATTGCAACAGATGCAGACGAGAACGAGTATGAGTCAAACTTTGACCTTGCACATTCTGCAAACACAAGAGTTATCTTCAGCGACAGCTCAAATGTAAACTCTGCTCCTCGTCAGTATCCATCGGAAAAGGGCCTTAAATTAAAAGGAACTTCTAAAATTTTCGGTCTTACAAAGACAACTTCATGGGAAGACACAACACTTGTACCTACAGTTGAATCACAGCCTGCAACTGAGGTTGTAAGAGGTGATAAGGCTTATAAGTACGGCGATATTAACACAGACGGTAAGTTTGATGTTCAGGATGTAACAGCACTTCAGCTTATTGTAGCCGAGTCAACTAAACCATCTCAGCTTATCTATGCTTTAGCTGATCTCAATCAGGACGCAGTCGTTGATGTAAGAGATGTAACAATTCTTCAGTGTTATGTTGCACGCAAGACAGAGGGTACAGGCGTTACAGGTCAGGTTTATAATGCCCCTGTTAAGCCTACACAGCCTACTACTCAGCCAACAACACAACCTACAACACAGAAACCTACAACTGAGCCGACAACAGCTCCTGCTCCGCAGAAATACACGCTTTACCTTAAAACACAGCTCACATGGATGACATCAATGGGTACTAACCTCTATGCTTTTGATAACGATACAAAGCAGTCATATCAGCTTGAGCAGGATACAGATGATTACCCGAATGTATTTAAGGCTGAGGTAGACAGCACAGTTACAAATGTAACATTTTACAGAGCAAACGATATGGTTGACGAAATGTCAAAGCCATCAAGCGCAGGCCCTGTATACAATGCTTGGAATGCAACTGTAAGCAGCACAAACAACTGCTACACACTTGAAAGCGTTGATGAATCAACAGACAAAGCAACAGCGACAGTTGGCCCATATGTTAAGGAAGAGGCTCCGGAGTGGACTCTTGATGTGGTTTACTTTGATAACTCAAAAACAAAGTGGAAAGAAGTATATGTTTACGGTTGGGGCAACGGCCTTAACAACGAGGCATATAAAATGACTCAGATTGCCGGTACTGATATTTGGAAATACGAACTTCCTGAGCCAATGTATCCTGGCACTGAGTGTATGCTCTTTAAGAACACATTATCTACTTGGGACAAGCAGACAAAGAATGTTAAGGTTGTAGAGGGCAAGAACCTTTATGACGGCAAGACAAAGACTTGGGTAGGTACTTACGAAGAGTAATTATTCGCTTTGCTTTATGGTTTATAATAACCAATAAAAATAATTTAATAATTTTGCAGGCATACTTTTGTGTGCCTGCAATTTTTATGGAAAATTTAATTTTAACTATTGACTTAAACTTAGCTTTAAGTGCTATGATTCAATTAATGAAGTGATAATTATATATCACATTACAAAATTGTATTTTGACTTGGAGGTATAATTATGGCAGTTAAACAGACCGCAGGCAGAGATTCGCTCGGTGAATTTGCTCCTGAATTTGCAGAAATTAATGATGATGTGCTTTTTGGCGAGGTATGGTAAAGAGAAGATAAGCTTTCACTTCGTGACCGCTCTCTCGTAACCGTTACGGCACTTATGTCACAGGGACTTACCGATTCATCATTTAAGTATCATCTTATGTCTGCTAAAAAGAACGGCATTACAAAAACGGAAATTGCCGAAATTCTTACTCATGCAGCATTTTATGCAGGTTGGTCAAAGGCTTGGGCTGCATTCAGAATGGCAACAGAGGTGTGTGCTGATGATGCGGAAGATTTGTGTGAAAAGGAAAAATATCAGCAATCAATTCTTTTCCCGATTGGCACACCTAATGACGCATTTGCAAAATATTTTATCGGTCAGAGCTATCTTGCACCGTTGTCTACAACACAGGTCGGTATTCATAATGTAACTTTTGAGCCAAAGTGCCGCAATAATTGGCATATACATAACGCTAAAACAGGTGGCGGACAGATACTTGTTTGCGTAGGCGGCAGAGGATATTATCAGGAATGGGGCAAAGAGACTGTTGAGTTAAAGCCGGGTGATGTAGTGAATATTCCTACCGGCATTAAGCATTGGCATGGCGCAGCTCCCGACAGCTGGTTCTCTCATCTTGCAGTTGAAGTTCCGGGTACAGAAACTTCTAATGAATGGCTTGAGGCTGTAAGTGATGAGGAATATTCAAAATTAAAATAATTTTCACTAATCAAATCATCATATAAAGAAAAAACGATAGGCAACATTTTCGCCTATCGTTTTTTCTTTGTTTTATCTTAATCGTTTAAAAAAGCTCTTTAACAGCTCAGCACATTCTTCCTGCATAATTCCGCCTTTGTAATTTGGCTTGAAATTATACGGCATTTCAAAAAGATTTGTAATAGTGCCGCAAGAGCCGTTTTTAAAATCATATGCACCAAAATACACAGTCGGAATATGTGCATTTATAATTGCGCCGGCACACATAGGGCAAGGCTCAAGCGTTACATAAATTTCACAATTCCATAGCCGCCAGCCGCCGAGAGCCTTGCAGGCATTGTTAATAGCATCTGTTTCAGCGTGAAGAAGTGCGTTTTTTTCTTTTTCTCGTCTGTTCCTGCCCGTTGCGACAATTTCATCGTTTCGCACAATAACAGCACCAACGGGAACTTCGTCATCTTCAAAAGCCTCACGAGCAAGCTCGAGCGCTTTTTCCATATATTTTATATCAAAATTACTCATAGTATCACTGCCGTATATATGGTTTCCAAAATAAAAATAGAAACAATGGTAATTACACCCGGATTAAAGAAAAAGCATTTTACTTTTTCTTTAAGTGAAAGTGAAATTAATTGCGAGGTATCGCTGATGCTGAGAAAGTTTTTATCCTTTTTCATTATATATAGAAAAGCAAGGATTCCGAGCACTAACATACCTACAAACAGAGAATAGTATAAAATGTAGAATGAGCGTGTGGTAAGCATACTCTGACTTCGAATTATATCCATCATTACAGAATAAAAATTATTTACAAAATGAATGATGATTGACGGAATAATTGAATTTGCCTTGCAGTCGATATATGCAAAAACAAGACCGAGAATGAATGCAAAAGGAATCTGAATTATGTTGCCGTGCATTCCGCCAAACATAACAGCCGAAGTAATAATAGCGAAAGAGTTGCCGTATTTCTTAAGAGTTCCCATTAGTATGCCACGAAAAGCAAATTCTTCGGCAAAAGCAGGAGTAAGCGCAACCGCTATTACATATAGAATATTTTCAAACACAGATGAGGACGATGCGTCCATATCAAGATTATAGTCAATTCCGATTGAAGAAAAATTAGAACTTAAAAGGTTAGCCGCAACATTGGATACCATTGCAACTCCCATTCCCATAAGCGTGAGAGCTATAAGCATTGTGGGTTTAACAGGCTTGACTATCAATGGCTCGGAAATATGAGTTTTGCTTAATTTCAAATATATAAGTCCCGGTACTACTGCCGAAGATGTTGCGGCGAGTATTTGCGAATAATAGAAAATTGGGCCTGAAGTCAGCTGCTTTGTGACTTCATATATCAATGTTTCGGTGTCAATGTTTGTTACATCCATATTCATCATCAGAGAAAATGAGAGAACAAAGATCATAATGAACTGAATTACAAACATTGTCATAAAATATGCCAAAATATAGAATCCCAATCCGCTTGATTTCTTTTTTAAAGTTTTGATATCAAGATTTTTTTTAGATTGCTGAGGACTTTGCTGATAGCCTTGCGCATATTGCGGATAAGGCGCTGAATTTACATATTGCATTTAAATCACTCCAATGGTATAATATTATCATAGTAGAGTATATATTTCAAGAAATATTTTCCTGAAATGAAAAAATAATCAAAAATCACTTGACTTTTCAGGTGAGTAGTTATATAATGTGTAGGAACAATAAAGCAAAGCAGAAATGCTTTCACCTGTGGGGTGTCGTCTGCACGGGTCAATACCTTAAACCTGATAGTTTATTTGTATTGCAATGCGGACGGAGTATTTCTGTCCGCATTATTTTTTTGAAAGGTACTTTGGAGGTGCTTAACCATCAGCAAGAAAGATATTCAGATTAACGAGGAAATCCGTGATAAAGAGCTTAGAATAATCAGCTCAGACGGACAGCAGCTCGGTATTATGTCGGCAAAGGAAGCTCTTGCACTTGCAGAGCAGAAAAATCTTGACCTTGTTAAGATTGCTCCACAGAGCGTTCCGCCTGTATGTAAAATTATGGACTACGGCAAATACCGTTTTGAGCAGGCTAAAAGGGAAAAGGAAGCAAGAAAAAATCAGCATGTTGTTGATATTAAGGAAGTTAGACTTTCTTTAAATATTGATACTCACGACTTTAATACTAAACTTAATAATGCTGTAAAGTTTATTAAGCATGGTGACAAGGTTAAGGTATCTATCCGTTTTAGAGGAAGAGAAATGGGACATCCTGAAATAGGTCTTGAAACAATGAAACGCTTTGCTGACGCTTGTGCAGAGTTTGCCTCAGTAGAAAAGCCTGCAAAGCTCGAAGGTCGCAATATGCTTATGTTTCTTGCACCAAAGTCCAATAAGTAATCACAGCTAAGGAGGATATTTATTATGCCTAAAATTAAAACTCACAGTGGTGCTAAAAAGCGTTTTAAACTTTCTAAGAACGGTAATGTAATCCGTGCTCACGCAAACAAGAGCCACATTCTTAACAAGAAAACAACTAAGCGTAAAAGAGGTTTACGCCAGACTGCTGTTACAGACAAGACAAATGTAGCTCAGATCAAGCGTTTAATTCCATATAAATAATTTTTCGCTTGTACTGCTTTTTATTTAAATAATAATCGGAGGTAATATATAATGGCACGTGTAAAAGGTGCGATGATGACTCGCAAAAGAAGAAAAAAGGTATTAAAGCTTGCCAAGGGCTACTGGGGTTCTAAATCAAGACATTTCAAAATGGCTAAACAGGCTGTTATGAAGTCAGGCAACTACGCATATATCGGCCGTAAGCAGAGAAAGAGAGATTTCCGTCGTCTTTGGATTACTCGTATTTCTGCAGCTTGCAAGGCAAACGGCACAAACTATTCAACATTTATGAATGGTCTTAAAAAGGCAGGCATTACATTGAACCGTAAGATGCTTTCAGAGATTGCTATTGCTGATCCTAAGGCTTTTACAGCTCTTGTTGAGCAGGCTAAAAACGCTTAATTTTTAAACTGTAATTGCGTTTGGGTAACACCAAACGCAATTATTTTAGGAGAAAAAAGATGTTATTTGTTACAAGTAAAGATAACAGTAATATTAAAAAGGCTGTAAAGCTAAAATCAAGTGCTAAAGAACGCCGTAAAAGCGGTCTTTTTTTGGCTGAGGGACTCAGAATTTGTATGGATGCCGTACGAAGCGGAGCGCAGATTCAAACCCTATTTGTAACCGAAAAGGCTATGCAAAAACACAGCGAAGACTTTAGCTTGCTTGAACAGAATGCACAGTCTACAATATGCGTAAGCGAAAATATTTTTGCCCTTATGAGTGATACACAGTCGCCACAGGGCTTTCTTTCGGTTATAAAAACACTTGACAAAACCAATGAGTTTGATACAATAAAGTGTGATGGCAAATATCTTGCACTTGATAATGTGCAGGATCCAAGCAATCTTGGCACTGTTTTGCGTTCTGCCGAGGCTTTTAATGTAAGCGGAGTTATACTTTCGGCAGACTGCTGCGATATTTACAATCCAAAGGTTGTAAGAGGCAGTATGGGTGCGGTATTTAGAATACCTTTTATAATTGAAAGCACTGTAAAGGATTTTCTTGAAAAAAATCCGCAGTTAAATTCGTATGCCGCCGTTGTAAACAGCAAAGCCGACAGTCTGACAGATGTAAAGTTTAAAATTCCTTGCGTAGTTGTCGTGGGCAATGAGGGCAACGGAATAAAAGCAGAAACAGAGCAAGCCTGCCAAAATAAAATCACCATACATATGGAGGGCAAGGCTGAATCACTCAATGCGTCTGTTGCTGCTGCAATACTAATGTGGGAAATGATGAAATGATTTCTGAAAATGCTCGTTACTGGATATGGATTTCACAATCACTTGGCTATAATAGTATAAAGGTAAAGAGGATTTCTGAACTTTATTCTGATATTGCCGATTTCTTTTCAGGCGGAGAAAAAGAGTGGAAACACTGCGGTATTTTTACGCCTAATGAGATGAAAAAACTGAACAATACGAAAATTTCAGTTGCAGATGATATTATTAAAAAATGCAGGGAGCTTAATTATTCTGTAATTGCGATTGATGACGAGCATTACCCACAAAGACTGATAAACATTGATACTCCGCCTGCCGTTATTTATGTAAACGGACAGCTGCCTGAGTTTGATGATCGTCTTAGCATTTCTATTGTTGGAACAAGACGAGCTACAAGATACGGTACAGATAATTCCTTTAAATTTGCATATGCGCTTGCAAAGTACAGCGTTATTATTGTAAGCGGCGGTGCACTTGGTGTTGACTGTGCATCTCACAGAGGGGCGCTGTCTGCTAACGGAATTACAGTTTGTGTGCTTGGCTGCGGTATTAATTATAAATATCTTACCGAAAACGAGGGTATGAGAAAAGCTATTGCTCAGAGTGGTGCGGTTATATCCGAATATCCGCCCGATGAGCCGCCTTTGCGTTATAATTTTCCTGCACGAAACAGAATTATTTCGGCGCTTTCGGACGGTCTTGTAGTTATGGAGGCAGGCATTAAGAGCGGATCTCTTATTACGGCAAGAATAGCTATCGACCAGGGCAAAGAGGTGTTTGCTTTGCTCGGCAACAACAGTCCTCAAAATGAGGGGTCTAATAAGCTTATAAAAGAAGGACTTGCTCACCCTGTTACTGATTTTATGGATATACTCAGCGAGTTTAACAGCAACAGAGGTTTGTATGTAGAAAACGAAAAACTTGATTTTGACGATATTAGTTTTTCAGATCTTGAGGCAGTACCTGTAAAGGGCAAAAAGCCGACTAATAATAAGAATACAGCTAAAAGTAAAACAACAAAAGCTGTTAAAGCAGATGTATCGGAAAAGAAGAACGAAAAGTCTGCAAGCAATAATAACAGTAAATCTGCACAGCATAAGGAAAATGCACAGTCTGCGAAAAAACTGGAAGACAAACAAGAAAATGTGCAGAAAAATATTTCAGATTTGAAAGCATCTGGCTTGTCTGATACAGCGATAAATGTATATTGCCAAATCAGCAACGAGCCTGTTCATATAGATAAAATAGTAAGTGAACTTAATATACCTGTTTTTAAAGTGCTCACAGCCCTTACTCAGCTTGAAATAAAAGGCTATGTAAAGGCAATACAGGGCAGACGGTATATATTAAAATAAACGGAGGCAGTAAATGTCAGATTTAGTAATTGTTGAGTCACCGGCTAAGGCAAAGACAATCAAAAAATATCTCGGCGGTAATTACGAGGTAATTGCATCAATGGGACATGTTAGGGATTTGCCAAAGGCTCGACTCAGCGTTGATATAAAGAAAAAATTTGCACCAAAATATGAAATTATCAAAGGCAAAGAAAAGCTGGTTGAGGAGCTTAAAGACCTTGCCGAAAAAAGCGACAAAATTTACCTTGCAACTGACCCTGATAGAGAGGGAGAGGCTATTTCGTGGCACCTTGCTTATATTCTCGGTTTGCCGCTTGATGACAATAACAGAGTTGAATTTAACGAGATTACCAAAAACGGCGTAACAAACGGTATGGCTCATCCTCGTTCTATAAATATTGACCTTGTAAACGCTCAGCAGGCAAGGCGTATTCTCGACAGACTTGTCGGTTACAAGCTGAGTCCTTTTATTTCTCAGAAAATCAGACGAGGACTTTCGGCAGGCAGAGTACAGTCTGTTGCGGTAAGAATTATTGTAGACAGGGAAGAAGAAATCAGAAAATTTAAGCCTGAAGAATACTGGACTATTGATGCAAAGTTTATTCCTAAGGGCAGCAGAAAGTCTTTTTCTGCGTCGCTTTATTCAGACGCAAACGGCAAAATTAAGATTGAAAATCAGGAACAGGCAGAAAAGATTGAACAGGATCTTGCAGATGCCGAATATATGATTTCAAAAGTAAAGCACGGCACAAGAAGAAAAACCCCCGCACCGCCTTTTATTACTTCAACCTTACAGCAGGAGGCATCAAGAAAGCTCGGCTTTCAGTCAAGACGAACAATGAAAGTTGCTCAGGAGCTTTACGAAGGTGTTGACATTGAGGGAATGGGCGCAACAGGTCTTATCACCTATATGAGAACCGACTCTTTGAGAATATCAGATATTGCCAAGGAAGAGGCAGCACAGTATATTTTAAACAGATTTGGTGAAAAGTTCCTGCCGGCAAAGCCACGAGTATTTAAAACCAAGAGCAACGCACAGGACGGTCACGAGGCTATAAGACCGTCAATGCCGAGCCTTGCGCCGGAAGATGTAAAGGCAAGCCTTACTTCTGACCAGTTTAAGCTATATAACCTTATTTGGAACAGATTTATGGCATCTCAGATGTCGGACTGTATTCAAAAAACAACACAGGCTGAAATTTCAGCTAAGGAATATATTTTTAAAGCCTCGGGTTACTATGTTGATTTTGAAGGCTTTACTACTCTTTATGTTGAGAGCAAGGATACAGAGGAAGAAAAGTCTACTCAGCTCCCACCGCTTGAAAAGGATATGCCTGTAAAATGCAAGGAGCTTAAAAAGAATCAGCACTTTACTCAGCCGCCTGCACGATACACAGAGGCATCACTTATCAAGGCGCTTGAGGAGTACGGAATCGGCAGACCGTCAACCTATGCGGCAACTATTACTACAATTACAAGCCGAGAGTATGTTAAGCGTGAGGCAAAGACTTTGTATCCGACAGAGCTTGGCGAGGTTATGACAAACCTTATGAAAGAGCGTTTCCCTAAGATTGTAAATTACAAGTTTACGGCACAGATGGAAGAAAATCTTGACGAGGTTGAGCATGGCAAAGAGGAATGGGTGGAACTGCTTGATGAGTTCTACTCTGATTTTGATAAAACTCTCAAAAAAGCAAAGGAAGAGATGGAGGGCGTTAAGCTCCAGCTCAAGGAAGACCAAACAGATATTATCTGCGATAAATGCGGCAGACAAATGGTGGTAAAGGTTGGCAGATACGGTAAGTTTATTGCCTGCCCCGGTTATCCTGAATGTAAGAATGTACTCAAGTTTGTTGAGAAAACAGGTGTTAAGTGCCCTAAGTGCAACGGAGATGTCATTGTAAAGCACACAAAGAAAAAGCGTGTGTTCTACGGCTGTTCAAATTATCCCGATTGCGATTTTGTAAGCTGGAACGAACCTGTTAACGAGAGATGTCCGCAGTGCGGCGGTATTCTCTTTAAGAAAAAGGGCAAAAAGCCAAAGCTGTATTGCGCAACCGAGGGTTGTGGATTTGAAAAAGAGTTTGTCGAGAAAGACGGCGAATAATTAGGATACTGTAAAGGAAAGGTGAATTCTTTGGAAAAAGACTATATCAATGTAATAGGTGCAGGTCTTGCAGGTTGTGAGGCGGCAAAGCAGATTTCTGCGCAGGGAATAAAAGTTCACCTTTACGAAATGAAACCAAAGAAAAAAACACCGGCTCACCATTCCAATTTGTTTGGCGAGCTTGTGTGCTCAAATTCCTTAAAGGCAATGCGAACAGAGAGCGCCGCAGGACTTTTAAAAGAGGAAATGCGCCGTCTTAATTCATTTCTTATGAAGTGTGCAGACAAATGCCAAGTACCTGCCGGTGGTGCGCTTGCTGTTGACAGAGATATTTTTTCTAAACTTGTTACAGACGGGATAAGAACCGATGAGAACATAACGGTTTTTGAAGAAGAAATTACCGATATTCCTGATGATGCGATAACAATTATCGCCACAGGGCCGCTTACTTCGGATAATCTTGCTGAAAAAATCAGAGAGAGGTTCGGTACTTCGCTTTCATTTTTTGATGCAGCCGCTCCTATTGTGAGTGCAGAAAGCATTGATATGGATTGTGCCTTTTATGCATCAAGATATGATAAGGGCAGTGGTGATGATTACATAAACTGCCAGATGAATAAAGAGGAGTACGAAACCTTTTATCAGGAACTTGTAACAGCTGAGAGGGCGCCGCTGCACAGCTTTGATGTGAACAATCCAAAAGTTTATGAGGGTTGTATGCCGGTTGAGGTAATGGCTCAGAGAGGTGAAAACACCCTGCGCTTTGGCCCGATGAAACCTGTCGGTCTTGTAAATCCTAAAACAGGGCACAGACCTTGGGCAGTTCTTCAGCTTAGAAAAGAGAATTGCGAGGGTACTATGTATAACCTTGTCGGATTTCAAACAAACCTGAAATTTGGTGAACAAAAAAGAGTGTTTTCGCTTATTCCTGCTCTGCATAAAGCGGAGTTTTATCGCTACGGTGTAATGCACAGAAATACATTTATAAATTCGCCGAAATTGCTTAATGCCGATTTCTCATTGCGAGAGAATAATACTTTATTCTTTGCAGGCCAGCTCACAGGTGTAGAGGGCTATATGGAATCTGCGGCATCGGGAATACTTGCAGGCATTAATGCAGTAAGAAGATTAAAAGAGCAAGAGCCGCTTATTTTGCCGACTGACACAATGATAGGCGCATTGGCAGGATATATATCTGACAAATATGTTGAGAAGTTCCAGCCTATGGGTGCAAACTTCGGTGTGTTACCAGCTTTGGAAAATCGTCCTCGTGACAAGCAGGAGCGAGGAAAAGCATATTCCGACAGAGCGCTTAAGAGCCTTGAAGAATATCTTGCGCATAAGAATATTGAGGTGTAAAAATGAAGATTATAGTAGATGCCTTTGGAGGAGATAACGCACCGCTTGAAATAATCAAGGGGTGTGCGCAGTCTGTTGCTGAATTTGACGATTTGTCAATTATTCTCACAGGTGACGAGGGCAAAATTATAAAGGTTGCAAGCGATAATAATATATCACTTGACAGAATAGAGATTCACCACTGCACAGAAGTTATTACAATGGACGACCATGCCGACGCTGTTTTGAAAACCAAGAAAGACAGTTCTATGGCAGTCGGATTTAATCTGCTCAAAAGCGGTGAGGGTGATGCGTTTGTTTCTGCAGGAAACAGCGGTGCGCTATGTATGGGCGCTACCCTTGGTGTAAAGAGAATTAAGGGTATTAAAAGACCTGCGTTTTCGCCTGTTATGCCGTCTGCAAATGGTTTCTTTATGCTTGTTGACGGTGGTGCAAATGTAGACTGTCGCCCCGAAATGCTTGTTCAGTTTGCTGTTATGGGTTCAATTTATATGAATAAGGTTATGAAGATTGAAAATCCACGAGTTGGTCTTGCCAATGTAGGAACAGAAGACCACAAGGGAAACGAACTTTATCAGACTACATATAAACTGCTTAAAGAGAGTAATTTGAATTTCATCGGCAATGTTGAGGGCAGAGATATTCCGCAGGGCGTTTGCGATGTAGTAGTGTGTGACGGTTTTACAGGCAACCTTATATTAAAAACCTATGAGGGCGTTGCAATGGTTGTAATGCAGGAAATCAAGAATGTATTTACAGGCAGTTTAAAAGGCAAGCTATCCGCATCACTTGTGCTTGGCGATATGAAAAAGCTCAAGAAAAAGCTCGACCATAACACATATGGCGGTGCGCCTGTATTAGGTGCGTCAAAGCCTGTATTTAAGGCACATGGAAGTGCTAAGGCGGTTACTGTAAAAAATGCAATCAGACTTTCAAGAGATTATGTTCTTGCTGATGCAATCGGTGAAATTTCAAAGGTTATTAATTCGGAGGATTGATTTAAGTGCAGGAGCTTGAAAATAAAATCGGATATAAATTTAAAAATATCAGCTTGCTTGAGGAGGCACTGACTCATTCCTCATATGCAAACGAACACAAATCAAAGCATATAAAATACAACGAAAGACTTGAGTTTTTGGGTGACGCAGTTTTATCTATCGTTGTGTCGGACTATATATTTAAAAACTGTCCTGAATTGCCAGAGGGTGAGCTTACTAAGCTGAGAGCATCACTTGTATGTGAAAAGAGCCTTTTTGTTTTTGCAAAACAGCTCGGACTTGGTAAGTACCTTATTCTCAGCAAGGGAGAGCGCCACAACGGTGGCGCAGAGCGCCCGTCAATTCTTTCTGATGCATTTGAGGCGCTTATTGCGGCTATTTACATTGACGGCGGAATCGAGCCTGCGGCAAAGCATATCTTGAACTTTGTAATCCCTGCTATCAAGGCATCAAAGAAAAGACCTGTTAATGATTACAAAACAACCTTGCAGGAAATTATACAGAAAAACCCCGGCGAAATGCTTGAGTATGTACTTGTTGCTGAATCAGGCCCTGACCACAACAAACATTTTGTAGTTGAAGTTCATCTAAACAGCAATGTAATCGGCAAGGGCGGCGGAAAAAGCAAAAAAGAGGCTGAACAGCAGGCCGCAAGAGAGGCATTGGAGTTGATGGGTTATTAAACATTCTAATGTTGCGCTTTTTATACCACACAACGGTTGTCCGCATAAATGTACTTTTTGTAATCAAAAAAACATTGTAGGGCAGGCTTATCAGCCAAATGCCGATGATGTAAAAAATGCCGTTGTAACAGCTATTAGTTCTTTAAAAGAAAACACCAAAGAGGCTGAAATAGCTTTTTTCGGAGGCAGTTTTACTGCTATTGACAGAGATTATATGCTTGAACTTTTAAACGCTGCTAAGCCGTATATGGGGCAATTCAAAGGTATTCGCCTTTCTACCCGTCCCGACTGTATTGATGATGAAATTGTCAGCCTTTTAAAAAGCTATAATGTTACTTCTATTGAGCTTGGTGCGCAGTCAATGGACGATGATGTTCTCAGACTTAACGAAAGAGGTCACAATTCGGCAGATGTAAGAAAAGCGTGTGGTATTATTAAAAATTACGGAATATCACTTGGCTTGCAGATGATGACAGGATTGTATGGTTCTGATTTTTATAAAGACATTTATACTGCTGATGAATTTATAAAGCTCAGACCGGACACTGTAAGAATTTACCCGACTGTTATTATGAAAGATACTCAGCTTGCCGATCTTTACAACAGTCAAAGGTTTATTCCTTACACGCTTGAGCAATCGGTAGATTTATGCTCAAAGCTTATTTTAAAATTCAAAAATGAAAATATCCGTATAATAAGGCTCGGACTTCATTATTCTGACAGCCTTGAAAATAACAGTCTTGGCAATAATTATCACCCTGCTTTTAAGGAGCTTTGCGAAAATAAAATATTTTTAGAAAAACTACTTGAGCTTATTAAAAATTATCCCGATAAAAAGGTGAATTTTTTTGAGGCGTATGTAAATCCGCACAGTGTATCAAAGCTTGCAGGGCAGAATAAGTCGAATATTAATATACTCAACAGTATGGGATATAAAATAAAAATCAAGACCGATCAAAGTATTGACGAATACGAAATCTACATAAAACAGAGGTAATAGATGCGATTAAAATCACTTGAAATTCAAGGTTTTAAAACCTTTCCGGATAAAACTAAATTATCGTTTGAGCAGGGCATTACCGCTGTTGTAGGTCCGAACGGCTCAGGTAAAAGTAATATCAGTGACGCAATCCGTTGGGTTCTCGGAGAACAATCTCCAAAGAGTCTGCGTTGCTCCAAAATGGAAGATGTTGTTTTTAACGGAACAGACAAAAGAAAAAAACTCGGCTATGCCGAGGTTTCTCTCAACATAGAAAATAAAGACAGAGTGCTTGCCTTTGACGGCGATGAAATTTCAGTTACTCGCCGTTACTATCGCAGTGGTGAAAGTGAATATCTCATAAACAAAGCACAGGTTAGACTTAAAGATATTAACGAGCTTTTTATGGATACAGGTCTTGGTCGTGACGGTTATTCTATGATTGGACAAGGCAAGATTGACAGCATTGTATCTTCAAAAGGCGAGGACAGACGAGAAATCTTTGAAGAGGCGGCAGGTATCTCACGCTATCGTTACAGAAAAACAGATGCCGAACGCAAATTAAAAAGCACAGAAGAAAATCTTTTGAGATTGCGTGACATCGTGACAGAACTCGAAGAGCGTGTCGGTCCTCTTAAAAGACAATCGGAAAAAGCACAGGAATTTTTAAAATACTCCGAAGAAAAGCGTGGACTTGAAATAGCGCTTTGGCTGCTTACCCTTGACAAAAGTCAGGCGGCGCTTAAAACACAGGACGAAAAAATCGCCATCGCTCACGCACAGTATGATGATGCAGAAAAAATGCTCGAGCAGATTCAAAAAGAGTCGGAAGAAATATATCTAAAAAACGGACAGCTTGCCGTAAAATCCGACGAAGTAAGACATCTTATTTCAGAACTTGATGCACTCATTTCCGATATGCGTTCACAGCTTTCGGTTTCAAAGAACGATATTCTTCATAACGAAGAAAACATAAAGCGTGTTGAAAACGAAATCCAAAACGCACAGCAAAACTCAGAACTTATTACTACTCAGATTGCCGAGAAGAATGAGAAGATTGCCGAGCTTGATTCTAAGGTAATAATAAAGCAAAAGGAATACACTGCGCTTTCCGAAAAGCTGAATGTTATAAATCTTGATACAGGAAAAAGCAGTGACAAGTTGCAGCAGCTTACTTCCGAACTTTCTATGCTTACAACGAAGTCTGCCGATGCAAGGGTAATTGATATGACGGCGGAAAGCTCGATTTCCGACCTTGAAGAAAGAATCGAAAGCCTTACAACCGCAAACAAAGACGGAATTGCAAGAGTACACGAGCTTGAAGAAATTTCCGAAGAATACACAACAAATCTTACAAATCTGCGGGAAGAAATTACATCAATTACAAATTCAATTCAGGGACTTGAACTTAAATTGCAGTCAAAGGCACATAAGCGTGACAGCTACAAGGCTGAAAGCGACAGACTTTTGCTTGACAGCAAGGAGCATATCAGAAAAATTAACTTCCTTGAAAATCTTGAGCGTAACCTTGAGGGCTTTTCAAAGAGCGTTAAGGTGGTAGTCAATGCCTCTAAAAGCGGCAGGCTAAAGGGTGTGTGCGGCCCTGTTTCACGAGTAATTTCAGTACCCCAAAAGTACGGTGTTGCTATTGAAACCGCACTCGGCGCAGCAATGCAGAATATAGTTGTAGAAACAGAAAATGACGCAAAATCCGCTATTTCCTATCTGAAATCTTCAGACGGCGGTCGAGCAACTTTCTTGCCTTTAAATACAATAAAATCAAGAGAGCTCAGAGAAAACGGACTCGAATCTAATTACGGCTTTATCGGTATTGCAAGCGACCTTTGCAGCTGCGACAATAAATTTAAAAATATTTTATCTTCTTTGCTCGGAAAAATTGTTATTGCGGATAATCTTAACTCTGCTACCGAGATAGCTAAAAAATATTCTTATCGCTTTAAAATCGTTACACTTGACGGTCAGGTTGTAAATGCAGGCGGTTCGCTCACAGGTGGTTCGCTTAACAGAAATACAGGCTTATTAAGTCGTGCAAGTGAGATTAAAGATTTAAAAGAGCAAACAAAGGCTATTGATGAAAAGTGCGCACAGGCGCAAAAAATGTGCAATGAGGCGGCGCAGGATTATGCTGCCGTTGAGGCGGAACTCCTCGCTACAAGAGCTGACCTTTCTAATAAAAAGCAAAGCCTTGCAAGAATGGAGGCAGAAAGCAAAGCGTGTGAAAACGAGCTTTCAAACTCAAAACTTGCTTTAAAGAATTTTGATAAACAGATTGAAGAATATACAAATAAAATAAATGTTCTTACTGAAGATAGAAAAATTGCAGGCGAACAGCTGGCACAGCTTAACCGCAGAATTTCCGAGGCAGAAGAAAAGGTAAACAGCATTACGGGCAGTCGTGCAAAGATGATTGAGGAGCGAGAAGAGATTGCCGCTCAGCTGCAAAATGTACGACTTGAAATTGTAACAGCGCAAAAGGATATTGACGCACTCAATTCAGAGATTACCTTTGCCGAAAATTCATCAAATAATTTTGATGAAAGGAAGAAGGAGCTTAATGCACAGATTGAGGACTACAAAAATAAAAATGCCGTTATCCAAACCAATATAGATGAGCTTGAGGCTCAGATCAAAGAAAAATCTGCGAGGATTGCAGAATACAACGAAAAAATTGCAGGCATTAATTCTGAAAAAGATTCTTACGAAAAGAGAAGTGTTGAATTAAGAGCGCTTGAGCGTGACAAAACCTCCGAAAGAGAAGTGTCGGGCAGAGAGCTTTCAAGACTTGAGGAAAGAAAAATCAACTTGCAAAATCAGTACGATAATATTATTTCCAAGCTTTGGGAAGAATATGAGCTTACAAAGCGAGAGGCAGAGGAGCAGGCTATTGAAATTCCCGACTCCAATGCAGCTCAGAAAAGGCTTAACGAGCTAAAGCAGAAAATTAAAAATCTCGGAAATGTAAATGTATCTGCTATTGAGGAATATAAGGAAGTATCCGAACGGTACGAATTTATGAGCACTCAGGTGAATGATGTTGAGAAGTCAAAGCGTGAGATTGAGCGACTTATCACAGACCTTACCAAGCAGATGAAAGAGGTTTTTGTAGAGAGCTTTGAAGAAATCAACAAGAACTTTACATTTACTTTTAAAGAATTGTTCGGCGGCGGTACGGCTTCACTTTCATTGTCTGAACCGGAGGATATTTTAAACAGTGGTATCGACATTGTGGTGCACCCACCGGGAAAAATCGTTGTTCATCTTGACGCTTTGTCGGGCGGTGAAAAGGCGCTTGTTGCTATTGCACTTTACTTTGCAATTATGAAAGTAAGACCTGCGCCGTTCTGCGTAATGGACGAGATTGAGGCGGCACTTGATGATGTAAATGTTGACCGCTTTGCAAACTATATGAGAAACTTAACTCACACTACACAGTTTATTTGTATCACTCACAGACGAGGCACAATGGAAGAGGCAGATGTACTGTACGGTGTAACAATGCAGGACGAGGGTGTATCTAAACTCCTTGAACTGCGTTCTACCGAGATTGCCGAAAAACTGGGTATCAAGGCTAACTAATGAAGGGATGATTTTATGGGCTTTTTTAATAAAATTAAAGAAGGTTTAAAAAAGACAAGAGATGCGGTTGTCGGACAGATTGACTCAATGCTCAAATCTTTTACCAAGATTGACGATGAGCTTTTTGAAGAGCTTGAAGAATTGCTCGTAATGGGCGATGTTGGTGTACCAACTGCTGAAAAAATTTGCGAGGAGCTTAAAAAGAGAGTAAAAAAAGAGGGTATTAAAAACCCTAATGAAATTCACAGACTTCTTGAAGAAACAGTTGCCGATATGTTGAGAGGCGGAGAGGAACTCGACCTTTCAACCACACCGTCAATTATCCTTGTTATTGGTGTGAACGGTGTAGGTAAAACAACCACAATCGGAAAACTTGCAAATAACCTCACAAAGCAGGGCAAAAAGGTTATACTTGCGGCAGGTGATACTTTCAGAGCCGCCGCTATTGAACAGCTTGAAATTTGGGCTGACAGAAGTCACTGTGAAATAATAAAGCAGAACGAGGGCAGCGACCCTGCCGCTGTAATTTATGACGCCATTTCAGCCGCTAAGGCAAGACACGCAGATGTTATTATTTGCGACACTGCCGGCAGACTTCATAACAAAAAGCATCTTATGGATGAGCTTGCCAAAATTAACAGAATTATTGACAGAGAATTGCCTGATGCCGCAAAGGAAAAATTACTTGTTCTTGATGCAACCACAGGACAAAATGCCGTTAATCAGGCAGAGCAGTTCAGCCTTGCAACAGGAATTACAGGCATTGTTCTTACTAAACTTGATGGTACGGCAAAGGGCGGTGTTGTACTTGCAATCAAAGAGGGACTCGGTATTCCTGTTAAATACATCGGCGTAGGTGAGCAGATAGACGATTTACAGCCTTTTGATGCAGAAGATTTTGCAAGGGCACTTTTTGCACAGAACTAAGAGGTGCGGTATGAAGTTTATTATTGCAACCAACAACGCAAAAAAGCTGAAAGAGCTTGAAAGGATTTTAAAACCGCTCGGTATAGACGCTGTTTCTGCAAGAGAAGCAGGGGTAAATCTCGGAGAGGTAGAGGAAACAGGCACAACCTTTGCCGAAAATGCTTTTATCAAGGCAAATGCCGCATTTAAAGCAACAGGTATGCCTGCCATTGCGGATGATTCGGGTTTATCTGTTGATGCGCTTGACGGCAGACCGGGGGTGTATTCTGCGAGATATTGCGGAGAAAACGCTACCGATGAGGAAAAATACTTAAAATTGCTTGAAGAAATGCAGAATGTTCCAGATGAAAAAAGAACAGCGCATTTTACCTCGGCAATCTGCTGTATTTTATCTGATGATGAGAAAATAGAGGTTGACGGTGTGTGCAACGGTACAATTTCTCATAAACCTAACGGTAACGGCGGTTTCGGCTACGATCCGATTTTTGACTGCGACGGAAAAAGTTTTGCCGAACTTACAGCCGAAGAAAAAGACAAAATCAGCCACAGAGGAATTGCTTTACGCAAGTTACAGGCAGAACTGAAAAAGAAATTTGAAAATAATTAATTATATATTGGAAAGGAGCAGCTAAATGCTCACAAGTAAACAGCGTGCATACCTTCGTGGTCTTGCAAATCCTATTGAAACTATCCTTATGATTGGTAAGGGTGAAATTACAGACAACATTGTTAAACAGGCTGACGATGCGCTCAAGGCAAGAGAGCTTATAAAAGGCAAGGTGCTTGAGAACAGCGGCTATTCCTCAAGAGAGGCTGCCGAGCTTATTGCAGAAAAATGCTGTGCGGAAGTTGTGCAGGTTATCGGTTCAAAGTTTGTTCTTTATAAGGAAAATGAAGACGAGCCTAAAATTGTACTTCCTAAAAACAGAAGAAAATGAGCAGAATAGGAATACTTGGCGGAACATTTAACCCGATTCACAACGGACATATTCAAATGGCGAAGTACAGCCACGATGCCACAAAACTCGATAAGGTTATTCTTATGCCAACCTTTGTTCCGCCACATAAAGAAAGCACAAATCTTGTTTCCTGCGAGCATAGGCTCAATATGTGCAGGCTTGCGTGTTTAAATCTTCCGTATGCTGAGGTATCCGATTTTGAAATAAAATTAGAGGGTAAAAGCTACACCTACCGTACCCTTGAGCTGTTAAAATCGCAAAATAAAAATGATGAGTTCTTTTTTATTGTGGGGGCGGATATGTTTTTATCAATGCAAAATTGGAAAAATCCCGAAATTATATTTGAGCTTGCGACTGTAATTGCTATTCCGAGAGATGAGGACAGCGTATCTCAGCTTTCAAATCATTACGAGAATGTTCTGAAAAAAATGGGTGCAAAGGCTATTGTGCTTAAAGATTCGGTTTTAACGGTTTCATCAACTTATATTCGTGATAATATAGATAATCAATCGGCTTTGCAAAGTTTGATTGACAGCAGGGTTTACAATTATATTAAGGAAAATAATTTATACAGGGTGTGATTTTATGAATTTGGACGATTACAAGAAAATTATAAAATCAAGAATGAGCGATTACCGCTATACTCATAGCGTAAATGTGTCTAGAGAGGCGGTAAGACTTGCCAAAAAATACGGTGCGGATACCGAAAAAGCATCTTTGGCAGGCATACTCCATGATATTACCAAAGAAACACCTAAAGAAGAACAGTTGCAAATTATGACAGATGGTGGTATAATTTTAGATAATGTGCAGAAAAATTCTTCAAAGCTATGGCATGGCATAAGCGGCAGTGTGTATATAAGAGATGTACTTAATATTACAGACGAAGATATTTTAAATGCCGTAAGATACCATACCACAGGCAGGGCAGGTATGTCTTTGCTTGAGAAAATTATTTTTATTGCAGATTTTACTTCTGCCGAAAGAGATTATAATGGCGTAAAAACAATGCGCAAAAAGGCAGACAAAGCTCTTGAAAACGCTATGCTTTACGGTTTGCAGTTTACTTTAAAAGACTTGTCTAAGAGGGCTATGATAATTCACCCTGACGCCCTTGCCTGTTACAACGAAATTGTAATAAATTATTCTACGAAAGGAACAGCCAAATGAATTCTTACGAACAATCAATTCTGACAGCTAAGGCTATAAGCAGTAAAAAAGGTCTTAACATTAAGTTAATCGAAATTGGCGATATTTCTTCGCTTGCAGATTATATGGTAATTGCAACAGGTACAAGCTCAACTCATGTAAAAGCTATTGCAGACGAGGTTGAGTATCAGCTTGACGAGGCAGGCATCTCTGTAAGCCACATTGAGGGTTACCGTTCAAATTCATGGATTTTGCTTGACTATGTCGATGTTATCGTTCACATATTCTCAGATGAGGCAAGGGAGTTTTATGACCTTGAAAGACTCTGGCAGGACGGTAAGGAAATTGACATTTCCGATATTGTTGACTAATAAATCTTGAGGAGGACTCAATTTTGAAATATAATCATAAGCCTGTTGAAGGCAAATGGCAAAAAATTTGGGAAGAAAAGGGCGTTTTCCACGCAGAGGACAACTCTGATAAAGAAAAATTCTATGCTCTTATCGAGTTCCCTTATCCATCGGGACAGGGACTTCATGTAGGTCATCCAAGACCGTATACAGCGCTTGATACAGTAGCAAGAAAGCGCAGACTTCAGGGCTACAATGTGCTTTATCCAATCGGCTGGGACGCATTTGGTTTACCGACAGAAAACTATGCTATCAAAAACCATATTCACCCTGAAATCGTAACAAAGCAGAACATTGCCCGCTTTAAAAAGCAGATTCAGTCACTTGGTATTTCTTTTGACTGGAGCAGAGAAATTAATACTACCGACCCTGACTACTACAAGTGGACACAGTGGATTTTCATTCAGCTTTTCAAAAAAGGTCTTGCTTACAAAAAGGAAATGAATGTAAACTGGTGTACTTCATGTAAGTGCGTCCTTGCAAACGAAGAAGTTGTAAACGGTGTTTGCGAGCGCTGCGGCAGTGAGGTTGTTCATAAAGTAAAGTCACAGTGGATGCTTAAGATTACAGCTTATGCCGACAGACTTATTAACGACCTTGACCTTGTAAATTATCCTGAAAGAGTAAAGGCACAGCAGAAGAACTGGATCGGCAGAAGTACGGGTGCAGAGGTTGATTTCAAGACAACCACAGGCGATACACTCACAATTTACACCACAAGAGCAGATACTCTTTACGGTGCAACATACATGGTAATTTCTCCTGAGCATCCGCTCATTGAAAAGTGGGCAGACAAGCTCTCTAATATTGACGCAATTCGTGAATATCAGGCAGCTGCGGCAAGAAAGTCCGACTTTGAAAGAACAGAGGTTGCCAAGGACAAGACAGGTGTTCTTGTTGAGGGCGTTAAAGCTATTAACCCTGTTAATAACAAAGAAATTCCTATCTTTATTTCGGACTATGTACTTGTATCATACGGTACAGGCGCTATTATGGCTGTTCCTGCTCACGATACTCGTGACTGGGAATTTGCAAAGAAGTTTGACCTCCCTATTATTGAGGTAGTAAAGGGCGGCAATGTGCAGGAGGAGGCTTATACCGACTGCGCAACAGGCATTATGGTTAATTCGGGTATGCTTGACGGTCTTACTGTTGACGAGGCCAAAAAGAAGATTATTTCTTGGCTTGAATCAGAGGGCAAAGGTCACTCAAAGGTAAACTACAAACTCCGTGACTGGGTATTCTCTCGTCAGCGTTATTGGGGCGAGCCAATCCCGATTGTTCACTGCGACAAGTGCGGTTATGTTCCGATTGACGAAAGTGAACTCCCGCTCAAACTTCCTATGGTAGAATCATATGAGCCGACAGATAACGGCGAATCACCGCTTGCTAAAATGACAGACTGGCTTGAAACAACTTGCCCTTGCTGCGGCGGCAAGGCAATGCGTGAAACCGATACAATGCCACAGTGGGCAGGTTCATCATGGTATTTCTTAAGATATATGGATCCGCACAACGACAAGGCGCTTGCATCAAAAGAGGCTATCAAGTATTGGTCACCTGTTGATTGGTACAACGGCGGTATGGAGCACACAACACTTCATTTGCTTTACAGCCGTTTCTGGCATAAGTTCCTCTATGACATCGGCGTTGTAAATACTCCTGAGCCATACGCTAAGAGAACATCACACGGTATGATTCTCGGCGAGAACGGCGAGAAGATGAGTAAGTCAAGAGGCAATGTAGTTAATCCTGACGAAATCGTTGACGAGTACGGCGCAGACACACTTCGTCTTTATGAAATGTTCATCGGTGACTTTGAAAAAGCTGCTCCATGGAGTCAGTCAAGCATCAGAGGCTGCCGTAGATTTATTGAGCGTTATTATAATCTTCAGACTATTCTTAATGATACAGACGGCATTCGTCCTGAGCTTGAGTCAGCTTTCCATAAGGCAATCAAAAAAGTTGGCGATGACATTGAGAACATTAAGTTCAATACTGCAATCGCAACACTTATGGCTCTTATCAATGACATTACAGCAACAGGCGCAATCACTAAGGAAGAACTTAAAATCTTTACAATCCTTTTGAATCCATTTGCTCCGCACATTACAGAAGAAGTGTTTGAAATGTGCAAACTCGGCGACGGTATAGTAGCAGAGCAGAAATGGCCTGAGTACGATGAGGCTAAGTGCAAAGACGAAACAATAGAAATTGTTGTTCAGGTAAACGGTAAAATTAAAACAAAGCTTAACATTCCTGTTGAGTCAGAAAAGAACGCTGTTCTTGAAATGGCTAAGGCAGACGCTAATGTGGCTAAAGCAATAGAGAATATGAATATCATCAAAGAAATTTATGTTCCCAATAAGCTTGTAAACCTTGTAGTTAAGCCATAATTTTTACTTTATTTATAAATTTACATAATTTTCCCTAAATTTCTACATTTCTATTGACAATATGAATCGTTTATTGTATAATATCAAATGCAACATATGCAAATTACCCATGCCAAATGGCAGATGGGAGGGAAGATAGATGGCAGAAATCAGACTTAAGGATAACGAATCTCTTGAGAGTGCTTTAAGAAGATTCAAAAAGCAGTGTGCAAGAGCTGGCGTTATTGCTGAGGTGCGCAAGAGAGAGGCTTATGAAAAGCCTTCTGTAAAGCGTAAAAAGAAGTCCGAAGCAGCTCGTAAGCGCAAATTCAGGTAATCAAAATAAGCGGACAGTTTTTACTGTCCGCTTTTTGTCATTTTATCAGGAAATTTGGTGAATAAAAATGAAAAAAATTCTTGTTATGTTAGGCCCCAACCTTAATATGGTGGGCGTGAGAGAAAAAGGTATTTACGGCGAGGAAACCGCTCAAAGTATTTCAGAGCAGATTAAGTCTTTTGCAGATGAGCAAGGCTTTTCTGTTGAGATTTATCAGTCAAACCACGAGGGTGACTTGATTGACAAAATTCACGCAGCAAGAGGTAATTTTGACGGAGTTGTTATAAATGCTGGCGCTCTTACCCATTATAGTTATGCGCTCAGAGATGCAATAGCTTGCGTAAAGATTCCGTTTGTAGAGGTACATATGTCAAATATCCACGCAAGGGAAGAATTCAGACACACTTCTGTAATTGCACCTGTATGTGCAGGACAGATTGCAGGCTTTGGCAAAAACAGCTACTTCCTTGCGATTATGGCTTTAAAGGACTTGATGAAATAATGAACAGCTTGAGAATAGAAAAGCTCAGAGCTTTTATAAAATCAACCGATACCGCTATCTTGATTAAGAATGAAATAAATGTCGGATATTTCAGCGGCTTTCACCATAGTGAGGGTTTGTTTTTGCTGACAAGCGATAAGGCGTATTTGCTTGTGGATTTCAGATACTTTGAGGCGGCGCAGAAATTTGCCGTCGGCTGTGAGGTTGTTTGCTTTAAAAAGCTGATTGCCGATATAAGCGATATTCTAAAAATAGAGTGCATCAATAAGATAGTTGCCGAGGCAGATAATTTTACAGTTGCAGAAAATGATTTGTATAAAGAGCATTTTTCAGAAAAAGGCATTGATTTTTATTGTGACAGTGCACTTGACAGAGCAATATCGGATATTAGAATTATCAAGGATAAAACTGAGTTTGATAAGATTTTAAAGGCTCAACAAATTGCCGAAAAGGCTTATAATGAAATTTTAAATTACATTAAGCCGGGTGTAAGCGAAAAAAAGATTGCTGTTGAATTTGAATATCTTATGAAACAGTACGGTGCAGAAAGAGTATCGTTTGATTTGATTACAATTACGGGTAGTAAAACTTCACTTCCACATGGTGTGCCGAGTGATGATATAATCAAATCAGGTGATTTTTTCACTATGGATTTTGGTGCGGTTTGTGACGGTTACCATTCCGACACAACAAGAACCGTTGCAGTTGAGTTTGCTACCGATGAGCAAAGAGAGATTTACAACATTGTTTTGCAGGCACAGCTTGCAGTGCTTAAAGAAGTTAAGGCAGGAAAAACCTGCTCGCAAATTGACAAAATTGCAAGAGATATAATTACAGAAGCAGGCTACGGGGAGTGCTTTGGCCATTCAACGGGACATGGAGTAGGACTTGAAATTCACGAGTTGCCAAATGTTTCCCCAAGGGGAGAAATAATCCTTGAAGAGGGTATGGTAATTACCGATGAGCCGGGAATTTATATTCCGAATAAATTCGGTGTTAGAATTGAAGATATGCTTTATGTAACAGAAAACGGCTATAATAACTTTGTATCTTTGCCAAAAGAACTAATAATTCTTTAAAATGCTTGCATTTTGCTTATTTTTTATGTATAATAGCTTATGACACATAATGGCAAGGATTTTTTTGCTGTAATTATGTATATTTTAGGAGGTATTACTAATGATATCAGCAGGTGATTTCAGAAACGGCGTTACATTTGAAATGGATGGACAGGTTGTATCAATCATCGAATTCCAGCATGTAAAGCCAGGTAAGGGCGCCGCTTTCGTAAGAACAAAGATCAGAAATGTTATTACAGGTGCGGTTGTTGAAAAGACTTTTAACCCTAACGATAAGTATCCTACTGCATTTATTGACAGAAAGGATATGGAGTACAGCTATTCAGATGGTGATCTTTATTACTTTATGGATACAGAAACTTGGGAGCAGATTCCGATCAACAAGAGCGTTCTCGGCGACAACTTCAAGTTTGTTAAGGAAAATATGGTTTGTAAGGTTCTTTCTTACAAGGGCAGCGTATTTGGCGTAGAGCCACCAAACTTTGTAGAACTTCAGGTTACAAAGACAGACCCAGGCTTTAAGGGTGATACAGCTACTAACGCTACAAAGCCTGCTACTCTTGAAACAGGTGCAGAGATCAAAGTTCCTCTCTTTATTGACGAGGGCGAAATGATCCAGATCGACACAAGAACAGGCGAGTATATGGGCAGAGCTTAATCGCTTTGCGGAGGATTATTATGAATTTAACTGAAAAAATTGCTTATATCCGTGGACTTTGCGAGGGCTTGAATCTTGACGAATCAAAGCCTGAAATCAAGGTTATGAATGCAATTATAGATCTTCTCGATGATATATCATATTCTGTAACAGATATGGAAGACCTCTACGATGAGCTTTCTGCTCAGGTAGATGAGATTGACCAGGATCTTGCAGAGGCTGAAACTGAGCTTTACGGCGAAGATGATGACTTTGAATATGATGACGATGAAGATTACGAAGAAAACGAAGATGATGTTTTCTATGAAGTAACCTGTGATTCTTGCGGTCAAAAGCTTAATGTATCTGAGGATGTTCTTCTTGAGGGTGAAATTGAGTGCCCTAATTGCGGTGAACTTCTTGAATTTGACTTCTCGGATATTTTTGACGGCGAAGAGTGCGATCCTGAAAATTGCGAGGGTTGCAGCAGTAATTGTAATTCTTCAGAAGAATAATTTTAACAAAATCAACACCTCTCGTATAGAATATCGAGGGGTGTTTTTTTGCTGTTTTACAAAAGAAAAAAGATTAAATTTAAAAAGCTGAAGTGTATTCTGTTATCATTTGCAGCATTAATCATAGCGACAGTTATATTTTGCGAACAACAGCTTGCGGAATTTAAGTGCGAATATATCAGAATACAGGCTGAGATTATTTCTGTAAATTCGGTTTGCGAGGCGGTCAATAACAGTCTGAAAAAATTTAATTATAAGTACGAAGATATTGCAAATGTAAAATGTTCAAAAGACGGAACAGTGCAGGCTATTACAACCGATTCAGTCAAAATAAACGAGTTGAAAGCTGATATTATGCTCAGCGTTCAGCAGGAGATTGCAAAAATATATGATGTTGAAATTGACATACCGCTCGGTGCTTTTACCGATATTACAGTGCTTTCAAATTATGGGCCGCCTATAAATGTGTCTTTTAACTTAACGGGCAGCTTTTCGTCTGAAATAGTAAGTACATTTGAATCGGCAGGAATAAACCAAACAATTCACCATATCAGACTTATTCTTACATCAAAAATAATGACGACTTCGCTTGATTATTCGGGTAATATGACTTTTTCAACCGACTTTGAAATTGCACAGAACATAATTGTCGGCGTAACTCCGCAATACTGCGGTAATTGGTATAAATCGGCGTAAATATAAAAACTTAAGAAAAATATTGAAAATTGCCGTAAATTGTGATACAATATTTTAGTTAATAAAATGGATTAGGAGTGCATTGTTTTGCCTGAAAACACAATACTTGGTAATGTTACCTCTGATGTTATTTCAGACCAACAGTTTGAATATATGAGATTAATTTCTCAGATTATGCAGGATAGAAAGCGTGGCGATAAGCCGATAGCTTATATACGCACATACGGTTGTCAGCAGAATGTTGCCGACAGTGAGAGAATTAAAGGTATGCTTGAAATAGCAGGCTTTGAGTTTACAGAAAATGTAGACGATGCCGACTTTATTCTCTTTAATACCTGCGCAATCAGAGAACACGCCGAGGACAGAGTTTTTGGCAATGTCGGTGCGTTAAAGTCTTTAAAGAGAAAACATCCGCAGATTGTAATTGCACTTTGCGGTTGTATGATGGAGCAGGAGCATATCGCCAATAAAATGTATAAGAGCTTTCCGTTTGTAAGCCTTGTTTTCGGTACTCATTCTTTGCATCGTTTTCCTCAGCTTTTGTATCATACACTTGCTGACGGCAAGCGTGTGTATGAGCGTGACAACGATGATAAAAAGGTTTACGAGGGTATTCCTGTAAAGCGTGACGGTACTTTTAAGGGCTGGCTTTCAATTATGTATGGCTGCAACAATTTCTGCACATACTGCATTGTGCCTTATGTAAGAGGCAGAGAACGCAGTCGTGAAAAGTCGCTTATCCTTGATGAAGCAAGGCAGATGATTTCAGCAGGCTACAAAGATATTACTTTGCTTGGTCAGAATGTAAACTCATACGGCAAAACTCTTGCCGATAAGCCTACTTTCGCTCAGCTTTTGCACGAAATTGATTCTATTGACGGCGACTATTGGCTTAGATTTATGACATCGCATCCAAAGGATTGTTCAAAAGAGCTTATTGATACCATTGCCAACGGTACACATATCAGCAAGCATCTTCATTTGCCATTCCAGAGCGGTTCTGACAGAATTTTAAAAGCTATGAACAGGCATTATGACAGAAAGAAATATCTTGATATTGTAAATTATGCCAAAGAAAAAATTGACGGGGTATCGCTTACAAGTGATATTATTGTAGGTTTTCCGGGTGAAACCTATGAGGACTTTAAAGAAACACTTTCGCTTATTCGTGAGGTTGAGTTTACATCTTTGTTTACTTTCATTTATTCACCGAGAGTAGGCACACCTGCCGCTAAGATGGATGACCCGATTTCAGCAGAGGAAAAATCAAAATGGTTCAGAGAACTGCTTGATGTTCAGGAAGAAATTGCGGCTAAAAGATGTGCGTCTATGGTTAATAACACCGAAAAGGTACTTGTTGAATCGGAAACAGGCAAAAACGGTGAATTAAGCGGCAGAACAAGTGGCAATATAATAGTGGAGCTTAAAGGCGATAAGGGCCTTATAGGCACATTTCAGAATGTTAAGATTACACAGGCGAGAAATTGGATACTCAAGGGCGAGCTTGTGTAAGGAAAGGATAAAATTATGGATATTATTGAAAAGGCAAGAGAGCTTGGTAAGCTCATTCAGCAGGAGGAGTCGTATATCGCTCTCCAAAAAGCACAGGCAGACGCTGACGCAGATATGGATCTTCAGAACCTTATCGGCGATTTTAATATGAAGAGAATGTCTATCAACAACGAGGCTTCTAAAAAAGATAAGGACAGCGATAAGCTCGCACTTCTCAACAGTCAGATGAGAGAGGACTATTCAAAGATTATGTCAAATAAGAATATGATTGCTTACAACGAGGCAAAAGATGCTTTTGATATGGTTGCAAACAGAGTTCTTGCCATTGTTCAGCAGTCGGCAGAGGGCGCAGACCCTGAAACAGCCGATTACTCAACATCTTCTTGTTCGGGCAGCTGCAGCACTTGCGGCGGTTGCGGCTGATAGATTTTCCTTGAAAGGGTGTGAAAACATTGGCAGAGTTATCTCCCATGATGAAACAATATTTTGCAATTAAAGAACAGAACAAAGACAGTATTCTTTTCTTCCGCTTGGGAGATTTCTACGAAATGTTTTACGATGATGCAAAAATAGCATCAAAGGAGCTTGAGCTTACACTCACAGGCAGAGATTGCGGTCAGGCGGAAAGAGCACCGATGTGCGGAGTGCCTTTCCACAGCTGCGAGGGCTATATTGCAAGGCTTGTTGCTAAGGGCTATAAGGTTGCAATTTGCGAACAGACCGAAGACCCTGCCACTGCAAAGGGACTTGTTAAGCGTGATATTATAAGAGTAATTACTCCGGGTACGGTAATGGAGTCGAGTATGCTCGATGAGGGCAGAAACAACTACATTTGCTGTATGTTTTCCGAAAATAAAAAAATCGGACTTTGCTTTTGCGATATTTCAACAGGCGAGCTTTATGCTACCGAAATATCAGGAAGTGACTCGGTAAATTCCCTTACAAGTCAGCTTGCAAGCTACAATCCGAGAGAAATATTACTTGGCGGAGATATTGTAAAAATTAAATCTCTGCCGTCATTTATAAAATCAAAGCTGTCTGCCGGAGTTGAAATGCTCAGGGACGAGAGCTTTGATAACAAGGTTTGCGCTGAAATTGTAAAAGCACAATTTGGTGAAGAGATGCAGTGCATTTCAGATTCTCAGGTGCTTATAAGTGCGATTGGTGCGCTGATAAATTACCTTAAAGAAACACAGAAAAACGGACTTGAGCGTATAAACAAAATTGAGCTTTACAGCGACAAGCAGTTTATGAATCTTGATTACAACACACAGCGTAATCTTGAGCTTACAGCAACAATGCTCAACAAAGAAAAGCGAGGTTCGCTTTTGTGGGTGCTTGACAAAACCAAAACCGCAATGGGCAAGCGACTTATCCGTTCGTGGCTTGAACACCCGTTGCTTAATGTGTCGGCAATCAACAACCGTCAGTCTGCGGTTGAGGAACTTGTAAACAATAATATTCTTAGACTTGATATTGTGGACGCTTTAAGCGGTATTTTTGATATTGAGCGACTTATGACAAGAATTGTTTACGGCTCGGCAAACGGCAGGGAGCTCCGTTCACTTGCGGCGGCTCTGCAAAAACTGCCGCAGCTTTCAAATTTAATTGCCGACTGCAATGCAAAATATCTTAAAAAAGTTTATAAGGAAATAGACCTGCTTGAAGATATTTTCAATTTGATTGATTCTGCCATTGTAGAAGAACCGCCGTTCTCTGTGCGTGAGGGCGGAATGATAAAAAAAGGCTACAATAGTGAACTTGACCTTTTGCTTACAGATATGAACGATTCAAAGGGCATACTTGCAAGAATTGAAGCTGAGCAGAGGGAAAAAACAGGTATTCCAAAACTGCGTGTAGGTTACAACAAGGTGTTTGGTTATTACATAGAGGTAACAAATTCGTACAAAGACCTTGTACCGGAAACCTACATAAGAAAGCAGACGCTTACAAATTGTGAGCGCTATATTACTCAGGACTTAAAAGACATAGAGGGCAGAATTTTAGGTGCAAAAGACCGTTCTGTTGCTATGGAATATACCTTGTTTGACGAAGTAAGAAAAACGGTTGCAAATAACCTTGAGAGAATACAGAGAACGGCTAAGGCTATTGCAGTGCTTGATGTGCTTGTTTCTCTCGCAAATGTTGCGGCAGACAATAGGTATGTGCGACCTGATGTGAACCTTTCAACCGTTATCAGATTAAAAGACAGCCGACATCCTGTTGTAGAGGCTCTGCTTACAGATACTCCGTTTGTTCCTAATGATGTTTATCTTGACAGTGCAGGCGAAAGAGTGGCAATAATTACCGGCCCTAATATGGCAGGTAAATCTACATATATGCGACAGGTTGCCCTCATTGTGCTTATGGCGCAAATGGGAAGTTTTGTTCCTGCCTCAAGTGCGACCGTCGGTGTGGTAGACAGCATTTTTACAAGAGTGGGCGCATCAGATGACCTTGCCTCGGGACAGTCAACCTTTATGGTAGAGATGAGCGAGGTAGCCAATATAGTTAAATCTGCCACATCAAAAAGTCTTTTGATACTTGATGAAATCGGCAGAGGCACTTCTACCTTTGACGGTATGAGCATTGCAAGGGCAGTGCTTGAATATTGTGCCGATCATAAAAAGCTCGGTGCAAAAACATTGTTTGCTACTCACTACCATGAACTTACCGTTATGCAGGATTTGCTTGACGGAGTAAAAAATTACAGCATTGCCGTAAAAAAGCGTGGAGATGATATTACATTTTTACGCCGAATTATTCCGGGCGGCGCAGATGACAGCTATGGAATTGAGGTAGCTAAACTTGCAGGACTTCCTAACTCTATAATTAGCAGAGCAAAGGAAATCTTAAAAGAACTTGAGTCTGGTTCTAATGCACCGACTGTTATAAAAGAAAAGAACGATGATATGCAGATGTCGCTTATATCAAATGACAATGCCGTTGTTGAGCGGCTTTCTGAAGTTGATTTAAACACCTTAACTCCGATAGAAGCTATTAATCTGCTTTATGAGCTTAAAGGTATGATATAAAAGTATGAGCGAAAAAGGCAGGTGAAATTATGGGTGTAATTAATGTACTTGACAAACACATTGCAGAGCTTATTGCGGCAGGCGAGGTAGTAGAAAGACCGTCCTCTGTTATAAAAGAACTTGTAGAAAATTCTATTGATGCAGGTGCAAAAAATGTTACTGTTGAGATAAAAAACGGCGGCACAACATTTATGCGTGTTGCCGATGACGGCTGCGGAATTTACAGAGATGACATAAAAAAAGCCTTTCTGCGCCATGCGACAAGCAAGGTTAAAACAGCAAATGACCTTGATTCCATTGCAACTCTCGGCTTTAGAGGAGAGGCGCTTGCATCTATAAGTGCGGTTTCAAGGTTACAGGTTATTACTAAAAACGAGAATGAAGAAATCGGCAGCTGCTATGAAATTGAGGGCGGAGAAGAAATCTCGCTTGAGGAAGCAGGCTGCCCGACAGGCACAACCTTTGTAATCAGAGATTTGTTCTACAACATTCCCGCACGTTCTAAATTCCTTAAAAAAGATGTAGCCGAGGGAAATGCTGTTTCTGCCCTTGTGGATAAAATTGTGCTTTCTCATCCGGAAGTTGCTTTTACATTTATAAGAGATGGCAAGCAGGTTTTGCGCACTTTTGGTGACGGAAAGCTGTTGTCTGCCATTTATTCCGTATTTGGAAAGGATTTTGCCAAAGGACTTATACCTGTTGATTATACCCTTGATTCCGTTTCTGTTAAGGGATATATTTCAAAGCCAATTAACGCAAGACCAAACCGCAATATGCAAAATTTCTTTATAAACGGCAGATTTGTAAAAACAAGAACAGGTATGGCGGCGCTTGAAGAGGCATACAAGGGCTCGATAATGGTTGGCAAATTTCCGTCAGCTGTTTTACAGCTTACCGTTCCTTATGAAATTATAGATGTAAATGTTCACCCTGCCAAAATAGAGGTACGCTTTATTAACGAAAGACCTGTTTTTGATGCAATTTATCATGCGGTAAAATCTGCTTTGCAGCAAGGCGATGTTAGAAAACAGGTTACTTTTAAAGAAAATACTGCGTTTAACGAAATAAAAAAAGTAAATCCGTTCACTAATGCGCAGGCAGTGTTTTCTAAGGCTGAAAGCAAGCCACCTGTTAATAATGTAAAGCCTGCCGAACAAAAAGTAAAAGCGTATGAGCCCAAGCCGTATAATCCGTTTGATGAACTTGACTTAAAGGATGAAAAGCCAAAGTCGATGTCTATTGATGACTTAAAAATGGCTGATTCGTCAGATCCGTTTGAAATTTATTCTAAGCAGGCAATAAGAAAGAATACTGAGCTTGAGCAAAAGAAAGCAGAATTTTCAAAGCAAAAATTTGAGAAAGCTGAGCAGCTTATTTTAAAAGCAGCTCAGCAAGAAGATAATTTACCAAAACAGGATAATCCCGTAAATGAGGTTATTGTTGAGGAGAAAAAGCCTTACAAAGAGGTTGTAATGACCAAAGAAGAAAAGCCGCAGACGGAGATTTTCAAAGATAAAGAAGATAAAAACGATACAATCACCGAACTTCCAAAAGAGCAGACTAAGCTCAGATTTTTAGGTGAGGCATTCGATACATATATAATCGTTGAGAAAAACGATAGTGAAATTTTAATAATTGACAAACACGCAGCACATGAAAGAATAATTTATGAAAAACTTAAAGCAAATGCCGATAAGCAAAATGTTCAGTATTTGCTTGCACCTGTTACCGTTACCCTTGACAAAACCGATTATGACGCTGCAATAAGCAATCTTGATATGTTTGCAAAATGTTCGTTTGATGTAGAGGACTTTGGCAACGGTACATTACTTGTGCGCTCTGCACCGCAATACCTTGCGGCAACGGAAATTTCCGACTGTATTGCTGAAATGAGCGGTTATATAGCAAGCGGCAAAAAGGATATTTATGCCGAAAAAATGGATTGGTTTTATCATAATGTTTCGTGCCGTTCTGCAATCAAGGCAGGCAATAAGAGCACCGTCCAGGAGCTTATGGACATTGCTTGGACTTTAGAGAAAAATCCGCAGATAAAGTATTGCCCACATGGCAGACCTATCTGCATAGTTATGACAAAGTACGAAATTGAAAAACAATTTGGCAGGTTGTGATTTTTTTGAATTATCCTATCAAACTTATTTCTGTTGTAGGCCCTACGGCATCTGGCAAAACGGCGCTTGCAGTTGAGCTTGCAAAGAAATATAACGGAGAGATTATTTCCGCCGATTCAATGCAGATATACAAAGGAATGAATATAGCTACCGCTAAGCCCGATGAACAGGAAAAACAGGGCATACCGCATTGGTTAACAGACTTTCTTCCAAGCGACAAGACTTATTCCGTTGCAGATTTTGTAAGTGACGCAGCTTCTTGTATCGAAGATATCGTGTCACGGGGGAAAATGCCGATTATTGCAGGCGGTACAGGACTTTATGTTGACTCGCTTTTAAACGGAGTTTCTTTTGAAAAGCAAGAGAGAAACGAAGAAATATCTAATGAGCTGTTTGCACTGTATCAGCAAAACGGCATTGATTATTTGCTTAATATGCTCGGCGAGTTTGACGGCGAATCAGCCGAAAATCTCAGAGAGCAGAGAAATGTTAAGCGTATCATAAGGGCTATTGAGTTTTACAAGACATCAGGCATTACGATAAGTGAGCACAACCGCAATTCTAAATTACAGGGTTCGCCGTACTCTCCGATAAAAATCGGTCTGAAATTTGAGGACAGACAAAAATTGTATGACAGAATTAATTTTCGTGTTGATATTATGCTTGAAAACGGACTCGTTGATGAGGCAAGAGAAGTGCTTTCGTCTTCTCTCAGTTCAACATCTAAAATGGCAATAGGATACAAAGAGCTTATTCCGTATTTTTCGGGCGAACGCTCGCTTGATGAATGTGTGGAAATTTTAAAAAGAGAAACAAGACGATATGCCAAAAGGCAGCTTACTTGGTTTAATCGTGATAAGAATATTAATTGGATTTTAGTTGATAAATTCAAATGCTTTGATGATATATTAAATTATGCTGAAACAATAATTGATAAAGGACTGTGATATATGGACAAGCTGTTGTTCAGAAGAATATTGGTTGCAGGTCTTACTGCGCTTGCAATTATCTATGTTGTTTACCTTCTGCTAAGTGCAAATTTCAATGTTGTGCCGACAGAAAATGCCGAACAGGTAACCGTTACCGACAAGATTTATTCTAACGGCTACATTATTCGTAACGAAACATATATTAATAATAATTCAGGCGGAGTAGTTTCTTACAATGTAGATAACGGTGATGAGGTGCAGAAAGGCTGTTCGGTTGCAAGTGTTTATTCTACGGAAGAAGATGCGGTTGCCCGTACAAAGGCGGCATCACTTGAACAAAGTATGAAGGATCTTACAAAACTTGAGCAGACGAGGAAATCTAACACCGAGGGTATTGAAACTATAAAGAATGACATTACATCAAATCTTGAAACTTATTTGTATAATATTAATAACGGAAACTTCGGTAAAATTGATTCAAACATAAGTTCAATTATAAATGCTGTCAATCATTACCAGTCTTTCACAGGCAAGACTACAAGCTTTAAGCCTGAGATTGCATCTTTGCAGGCTCAGATTAACGAGCTAAAAAGTTCTTCGGACAGTATAGCAGAGATTAATGCTCCTAAGGCAGGCTATTTCGTTACTTCTTGTGACGGCTACGAGAACAGCTATGATTATACAAAAATCGGAAATCTTACACTTGACAACCTTAAAAATATCAAGAAATCAAATGTACCGAATAATAATATCGGCAAGGTGATAAGCAGTCTTAATTGGTATATTGCGTGTGAAATCACCAATGACGAGGCAACAGATCTCACACTTTGGGGTGACGATGTTACAATCGACTTTTCAGATGCCTCATCAAACACAGTGCCTGCGTCAATTTATAAAATTGTTCAGTATAATAATTCCGATAAAGCTCTCGCAATTTTCCAGTGCACATATATGGACAGCTCGCTTTCTCAGATTAGACAGGAGCCTGTTGAAATCGGAATGGGCACTTATTCGGGACTTCGTGTCAACAAAAAGGCTATTCATGACGATTATGTAGAAAAGACAACCTACGATGACAAGGGCAACGAACATAAAGAGAGCAAAAAAGTTCAGGGTGTCTATGTACTCTACGGCAGTGAAGTTCAGTTTAAAGAAATATCTATTCTCTATGCAGGTAATGATTTTGTATTATGTGATCCATCACCTGCTGATGGTATATTGTTCAGTGGCGAAACAATTTCGCTGTATGATCAGGTTATAATGGAAGGGGACGATTTGTATGACGGAAAGGTCATTAAGTGATGTAGAATACAACTACAAGCTTATTAACGAAAGAATTGCTGAGGCTGCCGAAAAATCAGGCAGAAAAAGAGAGGACATTACTTTTCTTGCCGCAACAAAAACAGTAGATGCGGATGTAATAAACTACGCAATCTCTCTCGGACTTGACCACATTGGCGAAAATAAGGTGCAGGAGCTGCTTTCTAAATATGAAAAGTATGACCTTGCTCATGCGTCTTTACAGTTTATAGGACATTTGCAGACAAACAAGGTTCGCCAAATTGTAGATAAGGTGGATCTTATTCAGTCAGTTGATTCTTTAAAACTTGCGTCCGAGATTTCCAAGCAGTCATTAAAAATCGGCAAAAAAACAGACGTTCTTGTTGAAGTAAATATAGGCAGAGAAGAAAATAAATCGGGTGTTGTTCCCGAGCAGCTTGAAGAATTGTTGTGTCAGATAGCTGATTTGGAGGGAATTTCGGTCAAAGGACTTATGTCTATACCGCCGATTTGTGATAATACACATAAAATTTCAAAATATTTTGATAATATGCGTAATATCTTTATTGACATATCGTCAAAAAAATTAGATAATATAAGTATGACTATACTATCAATGGGTATGTCTGCTGATTATTATGAGGCAATACTTCAAGGTGCAACTATGGTAAGAGTAGGATCGTCACTTTTTGGTGCCAGAGATTACAGTAAATAATTCAAGGAGGAATTAATATAATGGCAGGTTTTGTGGATAAATTCAAGCGTATGTGGGATGCTCCCGATGACGAGTATCAGCAGGAGTATGATGAGTACGGTTATGCTGACGAAAATGAGGAAGAAGAGGTTGAGGAACAGCCTGTAAGAGAGAGAGCAACAGCTCCTACATCTAAGAACAAGGTTGTTAATATCAATGCTAAGGCTAAGATTCAGGTTGGTATTTATAAGCCTGAAAGATTTGGCGAGGAAACACGCACAATTGCAGATGACCTTATTAAGTCACATACAGTAGTTCTTAATCTTGAGGACACTAACAAGGATATGGCAAGAAGAATTCTTGACTTCCTCAGCGGTGTTGCTTATGCAAATGACGGCAAGATTAAAAAGGTTGCCTCTAATACATACATTATCATTCCTAATAATGTAGATCTTACAGGTGACGATTTACTTGACGAATTAGAAAACAGCGGTGTTTACTTCTGATAACGATGAACTTTTCTGCTCCAGAATTGAGGATATGACCTCGCTTTGCTTTACTCGACAAAAGCCTGTTTTCTCTCAGTTTATGAGCGAAACACATCAGGCACTTGCCGAAAAGGTGCTGCGAAGTATTTACTTTGAAAATTATATTTTCTTTGGCGGCAGTGAGAACAGTGAAAGAAAGATGCTCGGGGTGTTTTATGATGAACCCGAGCAGTCAGCCTTTCCTATATCCGCTATTGAGTTTAAGTACAGAGTATGCGATAAACTCACACACAGAGATTTTCTCGGTACGCTTATGTCGCTTGGCATTGAGCGAGATACAGTTGGAGATATTCTTGTGGATAATGGACGAACTGTTGTGTTTGTAAAAAGCGAGCTTAAAAATTATATAGAATCACAGATTTTTAAAATCGGCGGAGCAGGAGTAAAAGTTGTCCAACCGAATTTAAATTCTCTGCCGCAGGGCAGGGGCACAGAGGAAATGAGTCTTACGGTTTCATCTCTTAGATTTGATAATATTGTTGCCGCAGTAAGCGGACTATCGAGGGATAAAACGGCAAAACTGATTTTATCGGGAGAAACAACTCTTAACTTTGTTACAACTCAGAATGTAAGTTGTCAGGTTAAAGAGGGAGATACCTTTACTGTAAGAGGTAAAGGAAAATTTAAGTTAGATAAAATTTTGGGTGAAACAAAAAAAGGTCGCCGAAAAATTTTAGTAATACATTTCAGATAGGAGTGCTTTAAATGATTACTATTGATGAAATTAAGAATGTTAGTTTCAGAAAAGCCGGCCGTCAGGGCTACATGGCTGATGATGTTGACGCATTTATTGATGAAGTCATTGTAGCTTTTGAACAGTTAAAGAAAGAGAAAACTAACCTTGTTCATAAAATTGATGTTCTCGCAACAAGAGTAGAGCAGTACAGAGCAGACGAAGAAACAGTTAGAAATGCCCTTCTTGCATCTCAGAAAGTATCTGACGCTTGCATTAGAGAGGCTAAGGAAAAGGCATCTAAAATTGTTAGGGAGGCTGAAACAAAGGCACAGCAGCTTTTAGTAGATACAAACAGAATGACTGCAACAGAAAAAGAAAATTATCTTCTTCTCCAGTCAGACGCAGTAAAACTAAAGGGCGAGCTTGTTGAGCTTTATAAGAAACATCTTCAGATGATTAATGACCTTCCTACCGCTGCCGAGTTAGAGGCTGCAAGACAGCAGCTTAACGAAAAATATCCGACAGCACCTGTAATGGAGGAAAAGCCACAGGAAACAGTTAAGCCTGCCGAGCTGGTTGCTGTTGAGGTAAAAAAGCCTGAGGAAATAAAAGAGATAGCAGATATTACTTCTGATTCCGAGGATGACAACACAGAGAAAAAATCACCAAAATTCGGTCACTTGAAATTTGGCGACAACTATGATGTTTCTGCCGATTAATTTTTAATCGTTTAAGAATTTTTAAATCAAAATTATGGAGAGTGTAACCAATGTCTCAGGATTATAATTCTACACTTAATCTTCCGAAAACCGACTTTCCTATGAGAGCAGGTCTTCCAAAAAGCGAACCTGTAACTCTTAAGGCATGGGAAGATAACAAGGTATATGAAAAACTTATGGAGGTAAACGAGGGCAAGCCTTTATTTGTTCTCCACGATGGCCCTCCATATGCAAACGGCGATATCCATCTTGGCCACGCATTAAATAAAATTTTAAAGGACTTTATCGTACGCTATAAAAATATGGCAGGCTTTAAAGCTCCTTATGTTCCGGGTTGGGATACTCACGGTCTTCCAACAGAGCTTAAAGCAAGAAAGAAAGCAGGTATCGGTAACTCTGCCGAAATTTCTATTGTAGAGCTCCGCAAAATGTGCGAAGAATTTGTAACAGGTTATATCAATGACCAGCGCACACAGTTCAAAAGACTTGGTGTAATCGGTGAGTGGGATAATCCTTATATCACACTTAAGCACGAATTTGAGGCTGAGCAGATCAGAGTATTTGCTAAAATGGCTACAAAGGGTTATATTTACAAGGGTTTAAAGCCTGTTTATTGGTGCCCGGAGTGTAAGACTGCCCTTGCTGAGGCTGAAATTGAGTATGCCGAGGATCCATGTCATTCAATTTATGTAAAGTTTACTGTAACTGATGATAAGGGCGTATTTTCAAATCTCGGAATTGACCCATCAAAGGTTAAGTTCGTTATTTGGACAACAACAACTTGGACATTGCCTGCCAATGTTGCTATTTGCGTAGGCCCGAGATATGAGTATTCTATCATCAAAACAGGTGACGAATATCTTGTAATGGCTACCGAGCTTTACAAGTCTGCATTTGAGGCCGCTGAAATTACAGATTATGAGGTTGTTGCTACTGTAAAGGGCAGCGAGCTTGAATATATTAAGACTGCACATCCGTTCCTTGACAGAGAGTCGCTTGTAATTGTAGGTGACCATGTAACTCTTGAAAGCGGTACAGGCTGCGTTCATACAGCTCCCGGTCATGGTGTTGATGACTTCAATGTTTGTCAGAATTACCCTGAAATTCCTACAATCTGTCCCGTTGATTCTAACGGTGTTCTCACTGAGGAGGCAGGTCAGTTTGCCGGTCTTACTACTGATGAGGCTAACAAAAAGATTGCTGTTTACCTTGATGAAAACGGTTATCTCTTTGCATTAAAGAAAATTATCCACCAGTATCCGCATTGTTGGAGATGTAAAACCCCTATCCTCTTTAGAGCTACCGACCAGTGGTTCTGCTCTGTTGATGACTTTAAAGATAAGGCTTGCGAGGCTATTGACAGCGTTAAGTGGATTCCATCATGGGGACACGACAGAATTACAAATATGGTTAAGGAGAGAAAGGATTGGTGTATTTCCCGTCAGAGAAAATGGGGTGTTCCGATTCCGATCTTCTTCTGTAAAGAATGTGGCGAGGCTCACATTGACAATGACGCAATGATGGCTGTTGCAGATTTGTTTGAAAAAGAGGGTTCAAACGCTTGGTATAACCACAGCGCCGCTGAAATTTTACCTGAGGGTACAAAGTGTAAGAAGTGCGGTTGTACTGAGTTTGAAAAAGAAAAAGACATTATGGATGTTTGGTTTGACAGTGGTTCTTCACACGCAGCCGTTGTAAGCAAGCGTGATAACCTCCGGTTCCCTGCAGACCTTTACCTTGAGGGTAACGACCAGTACAGAGGTTGGTTCCAGTCATCACTCCTTACATCTGTTGCAACTGAGGGTGTTGCTCCTTATAAAGCTGTTCTTACTCATGGTATGATTCTTGATGAAGAAAAGAGAAAGATGAGTAAGTCACTCGGCAACGGTATCAGCCCACAGGATGTTACAGAAAAGTACGGCGCAGATGTTCTCAGACTTTGGGTATCATCAACCGACTATCAGTCAGATGTTCATATTTCAAATGATATTTTAAAGCAGATTTCAGAGTCATACAGAAAAATCAGAAACACTGCCCGTTATATTCTCGGTAATGTATATGACTTTAACCCTGATACTGACGCTGTTCCTGTAAATGAGCTTATGCCTATGGATAAGTGGGCAATCGTAAAACTCAACGAGCTTATTGCTAAGGTTAAGCAGGCTTATGATAACTATGAGTTCCATCAGGTATATCATTCAATCAGAAACTTCTGCGTAATTGATATGTCTAACTTTTACCTTGATGTACTCAAGGATAGACTATATACAGAGAAAAAGGACAGTAAGTTAAGAAAGGCTGCTCAGACTGCCATTTATCTCATTCTTAACGCAATGACAAGAATGATCAGCCCAATTCTTGCATATACATCTGATGAAATTTGGAAGTATATGCCGCACTCATCAACAGAAAATGCTGAGAATGTAATCTTTAATGAAATGCCTGAGCAGATTGCTGTTGATACAGACGCTGACTTTATGTCATTCTGGGATGAAATTCATCAGTTGCGTGATGATGTTAAGAAGTCACTTGAGGTTCTTATTAAGGATAAAACAATTAAGAGCTCACTTGAGGCTAAGGTTATTCTTAAGGCAAGCGGTGCAAAACTTGACTTCCTCAAGAAAGCTGAACCTGAGCTTGCGGCTGCATTTATTGTTTCTGCCGTTGAAATCGTTGAAAATGAAGGAGAGCTCGAAATTGTTGTTGAAAAGGCAACAGGCGAAAAGTGCGAGCGCTGCTGGATTATCAGCGAAACTGTCGGCAAAGACAGCGAGCATCCACACCTTTGCGAGCGTTGCTGCAATATCTTAAAATAATATTTAATTTAATACTAAATCGGTGTAACAGTATTGCTGCACCGATTTAGCTTTATGGGGGAGTTTTATGCCTTATATAGCTGTTGCAATAGGTGTAGCGCTTGCTGCAATAGATCAGGTTATTAAGTTTTTTGTAAACGCAAACCTAAAAGAAGTTGGCAGTGTTTCTGTTATTGATAATCTGCTTTCTTTTACATATGTTGAGAACAACGGTGTGGCTTTTGGCAGTTTTGCAGGTAACAGATGGATATTTGTAGCGCTTACCACCGCTCTTATTGCCGCAATTTTAATTTATATGTTCAAAAAGAAACCGCAGAGTAAATTGTTTTATGCATCGGTTGCACTTATAGTAGGCGGCGGAATAGGCAATTTTATTGACCGAGTTTTATATGGTTATGTGATTGACTATATCAGTCTTTCATTCTTTCCGCCCGTATGCAATTTTGCAGATTATTGCATAACTGTCGGTACGGTATTGCTTATGATCTATGTGCTTTTCTTTACAAGCACAGGCAAAAAGGATTTGAAAAATGACAAAGCTTGAATTTGTTGCTGAAAGCAATAATGTTAGAATTGATAAATATATTGCCGATAACGAGCCGTTGCTTACACGAACCGCAGCCGCTAAGCTGATTGAGCAGGAAAAAGTAATTGTCAATGGCAAAATAGTGGGGAAAAATTATAAATTAAAATCAGGAGATAAAATTTCGCTTGAAATTCCCGACCCTGTTCCGTATGAGGCAAAGCCGGAAAATATACCCTTGGAAATTGTGTACGAGGACAATGATTTACTTGTGGTAAATAAGCCAAAAGGAATGGTTGTTCACCCTGCGGCAGGAAATTATGACGGCACACTTGTAAACGCATTACTCTATCATTGCGGAGAGTCGTTGTCGGGAATAAACGGAGTTATGCGCCCCGGTATAGTTCACAGAATAGACAAGGATACAAGCGGCTTATTGATTGTAGCAAAGAACGATTTTGCCCACTATTCTCTTGCCGAGCAGATAAAGGAGCATTCCTTTACAAGAGAATATGAGGCGATTGTATTCGGAAATCTTAAAGATGATGAGGGTACTGTAAACGCACCAATCGGCAGAAGTCAGTATGACCGAAAGAAAATGTGCGTTACCGAAAAAAACAGCAAACACGCTGTTACTCATTACAAGGTTATTGCAAGATACAAGGGATACACACATATAAAATGTATTCTTGAAACAGGCAGAACACATCAAATAAGAGTGCATATGGCGTACTTGGGTCATCCTGTATCGGGCGATTTGGTGTACGGCGTTAAGAATGAAAAGGTAGATTTTACAGGTCAGTGCCTGCATGCAAGAAAAATCGGATTCATTCATCCAAGAACTACCGAATACTTGGAATTTACTTCTGAACTGCCCGATTATTTTAAGAAATATCTTGAAAAGCTTGAGAAAATATCAAAATAATTTGCCGCAAACAGAAAAAAGTCTTGCATTTTATATTCTCTTGTGGTAAAATATAAAAGCATTTGAAACCGTCATACCTATGACGAGGTTCGAGTGGCGGTATAACCGTTATTTTGAAGCAGACATTCCTCTGCACTAATTTGGGTACGAATGTCAGAAAAACAGGAGGAATTATAATGGACGCATTAAAAGCTATTGCTGCCGGTTCAGTTAAGGAAACTACACCTAAGTTTAATGTAGGTGACACAGTTAAGGTTTCTGTAAACATCCGTGAGGGCGAAAGAGAAAGAATTCAGATGTTTGAGGGCACAGTTATTGCTAAAAAGGGCAGTGGTGTTGCTGAAACATTTACTGTAAGACGCGTTGCTTACGGCGTTGGTGTTGAGAGAGTGTTCCCGCTCCATTCACCAAATGTAAAAGACGTGCAGGTAATTCGTTATGGTAAAGTTCGCAGAAGCAAGCTCTACTATCTCCGTGATAGAGTTGGTAAGGCTGCTAAGGTTAAAGAGCAGATCCGTAAGTAATTTCAAATGTAAGGAAAGGGACTTTTACAGTCCCTTTTTTACTTTACTTATTGTTAGCAGGTGGATAAATTGAGCGAAAATAAAACAAACACTAATAATATAGATGAAACTGAAAACAATGCAGTTGATACCAAGGAAAATGTAAAAGCTGAGTCAAAGAATAAATCTGTTGAGGATAGCGATGATTATATAGCATTCAGCGGTCCTAAGCAGGAGAAAAGCAACAAGTTTGTTGCCGCCAAGGCTGACGGTGCGGCATCTAATGTATATGATTGGTTAAAATCGATTCTCTTTGCCCTTGTTATCGTGATTTTCTGCTTGAATTTCTTTTTCAGACTTGTTGATGTTAAGGGTACTTCAATGGTAGAAACCCTACAAAACGGTGATAAGCTGGTGGTAACTAATTTTAATTACACACCAAAGCCAAATGATATTGTGGTTATTTCTCATGGTAAGGAGTACAAAGAACCTATTGTTAAGCGTGTTATTGCTACCGCAGGACAAACTCTTAAGCTCGACTATGAAAATGACAGAATTCTTGTGGACGGTGTTGTAATTGATGAGCCGTATCTTGATGTGTCAACATTCTGCAATGTTGAGGCTGACTATGAAATTCCTGAGGTTATTCCTGACGGTATGATTTTTGTTATGGGTGACAACAGAGGCGTTTCTATGGACAGTCGTGATTCAAGAATAGGACTTATTGATGAAGACAGTGTTATCGGTAAAGCTCAATTTGTGGTTTTCCCATTTTCTGAATTTAAATATCTTTACTAAAAATTTTAAATCAACTATTGATAAAAGCTTATTTCTGTTTTATAATTGAAATAAGCTTTTGTTTTTTGGGAGGATATATGAAATTTAAAAATAAAACCTCAAAGAGAAAAATTCAGGTAAACACCAATAAATTGCCTGTTTACATATTTGATATTTTTAAAACGGTAATATTTCTGTTTGCTTTGATAAGTATTGTTTTTACTTTTTTTGTAAAAGATGTTAATATTGACGGTGAGTCAATGAAAGATACCTTATTTGACGGTGATAAGGTAATACTTACAAACTTTTTATATACGCCGCAGGTTGGTGACATTGTTGCCATTGATGCTGACCAGCAAATAGGAAAAATTATTATAAAGAGGGTAATCGCAACCGAGGGTCAGACAATAAAAATTGACTATGATAACAACAGAGTTATAGTTGACGGTGTTGTGCTTGACGAAGAATATGTTGCATCAGCTACTACAAAACCTACCATTGGGTGGGAAATTCCCGAAACAGTACCCGAGGGATATGTGTTTGTTATGGGCGACAATCGTTCTGTTTCACTTGACAGCAGAAGTGGCAGTATTCAGCTTATTCCAAAAACCATGGTAATTGGTAAGGCACAGTTTGTGTTTTATCCGTTTAATCATTTAAAATATTTATACTAAATTTAAGGATTGATAAAATGAGCGAAATGCAAACTATACAGTGGTTTCCCGGTCATATGACCAAAACCAAAAGGCAGATTCAGGCGAGCTTAAAACTTGTTGACGCAGTGGCAGAAATTCTCGATGCAAGAATACCACTCAGCAGTAAAAACCCTGATTTGCAAAAACTTATTCAGAATAAACCAAAGGTTGTACTTCTTAACAAATGCGATATGGCAAATCAGAATGCAACAAGCAGATGGATTGATTACTATGCCTCGCAGGGCGTAACCGCAATCGCCGTTGACTGCAAAAGCGGCAAGGGATTAAATAAATTTGCTCCTGCCGTAAATAATGTTCTTGCCGAGCGCAGAGAGAGATTAAAGGCTAAGGGTATGGTAAATCCTATGCTCAGAATAATGATAGTCGGTATTCCTAATGTAGGCAAATCTTCTTTCATTAATAGGGTAGCAAAGCAGAATCGAGCAAAGGTAGAGGACAGACCTGGCGTTACAAGAGGTAATCAGTGGTATTCCATTGCAAAAAATATTGAAATGCTCGACACACCGGGTGTGCTTTGGCCTAAATTTGACGATAAAATTGTTGGCGAAAGACTTGCTTTTACAGGCGCTGTAAAGGATCAGATTCTTGATACAGAACTTCTTGCTGTAAGATTGCTTGATTTTTTGCGCAGTTTAAAGCCTGCTGATTTTATAGTGAGATTCAAACTTGACGATGTGGATCTTGACGCAGTAGATTCTTATGAATTATTGAATATTATAGGCAAAAAGAGAGGTATGCTGATTTCAGGCGGCGAAATCAATACAGAGAGAGCTGCAATTATGCTGCTTGATGAATTCAGAAGTGGAAAGCTCGGCAGAATAACCCTCGAAATGCCCGAAAGATAAATAGGTGAGATAATGGATTGGCTTGAATTTGAAAAAGAGGCTCTTGCAAAAGGCTACAAGGCAGTTTCCGGAGTAGATGAGGCAGGCAGAGGCCCACTTGCCGGCCCTGTTTGTGCCGCTGCCGTTATATTACCTGAGGGCGTGGTTATTGACGGTGTTAATGACTCTAAAAAGCTCAGCGAGAAAAAGCGTGAGTCTTTGTTTGATGTTATCAGAGAGCAGACACTTGCATATTCCATTGCATATGCCACTGTTGACGAAATAGAAGAAATCAATATACTTAACGCAACAATGCTTGCTATGCGCAGAGCTATTGACGGACTTGAAATAAAGGCAGACTACGCAATGATTGACGGAAATAAAATTCCGCCGATTGACATTGACGCCGAGTGCATTGTAAAAGGTGACGCAAAATCTATGTCGATTGCTTGTGCATCTATCCTTGCAAAAGTGTCAAGGGACAGACTTTTATATAAGTATGCGGAAGAATATCCGATGTATGGGTTTGACAAGCATAAGGGATACGGAACAACCGCACACAGAGAGGCAATTTTAAAGTACGGCCCTTGCCCGTATCACCGCAAGAGCTTTCTTAAAAAGCTGTATAAATAATTATGAAGTTGTTTACAACCAAACAAACAGGTGACATTGGAGAGAAATACACAGAGCGTTACCTGAGAAAAAACGGATACAAAATCCTTGAACGCAATTACAGACGAAAATGCGGTGAGATTGATATAATCGCCCAAAAGGGTGAATATATTATATTTACGGAAGTTAAAACGAGAGCAGGAAATTTTTTGGCAAGACCCTATGAGGCAGTTGACCGCAGAAAAATTGCAAGAATAATGAAAACCGCAGCTATGTATATTTCAGAAAAACACCTCGATGCTTACTTTCGCTTTGATGTCAGCGAGGTGTTTACCGATACGCAAAGCGGTAAGGTAGTTGACATTAATTATATTGAAAATGCTTTTGAAGGAGATTCTTATGAAAGTATTTGATTTACATTGTGATACACTTTACAAAGCCGTGACTATGAGCCACGGCTTTTCCTGTTCCGACTATGAAGTTCAGACAGATGTGGATTTTGAAAAATATTTGCAGTGTTTTGCAGTATGGGTACCCGATGATTTAAGTGTGAAACAGGGCAGGTCACTTTTTGACAAAGCTAAAAGCACACTAATACAGGAATGTAAAAAATATGATATTAAATTAATTAATTCATTTGAAGAAATAAAGAAAAATAATTGCAAAAAACTTGGTATGTTTACTCTTGAAAATTGCAAGATTATTGACAACGATATTTCGTATATAAAATATCTTGCAGAGTCAAATATAAAAATCGCTACCCTTACTTGGAATGACAAAAACTGTATAGGAGACGGCGCTATGGTACAAAATCCGACAGGCATTACCGAGTTTGGAAAGATAGCGGTTTGTGAAATTGAAAATCAAGGCATTGTCATTGATGTATCACACGCAAGCGATAAACTGTTTTATGATGTATGTGAAATTGCTGCAAAGCCGTTTATAGCCACCCACTCAAACTCAAGGTCGGTGACTGCGCACAGGCGAAATCTAACTGACGAGCAGGCTAAGATTATATTTGAAAATGGCGGGATAGTCGGACTTAATTTTCACAATGCATTTCTCAATAACGAGCCTGAAAAGGCGAGCATTGATGATATTGTAAAGCACGCAGAACATTTTTTGTCACTTGGCGGTGAAAACAGCTTGTGCCTTGGCGGTGACTTTGACGGTGGAAATTTGCCGAGAGATATTGAGAATAACAGAAATCTTTATGATATTTATAATCTTTTTCTGCAAAAAAACTACTCAAAAGCCATAATTGATAAAATTTTTTATGAAAATGCAGTTAATTTCTTTGAAAACTTTGACATTTGCTAAATTATGTAGTAAAATGTACTTTGTGTAAAGCAACTCTGAAAGGAAGATTTATATGTTGTATAACAGTACTCAAAATGCAGCCGAAGTTGTATCGGCCGCTCAGGCAATTGCCCAGGGTATTTCTAAGGATGGCGGACTTTTTGTGCCACAGGAATTTCCTAAATATTCCGCAGAAACATTTAATGAGCTTTTAAAGCTTGATTACAAGGGCAGAGCAAAAAAAGTTTTCGCTGATTTTCTTTCTGATTTTACAGAAGAAGAAATCAACGATTGTGTTGAAAATGCCTACACAAAAGAGAAGTTCGGCAGTGATAATCCTGCTCCTTTGGCTTACGCAAAGCTCAATGGTAAGGAGCTTAATATTCTTGAACTCTGGCATGGCCCTACTTGCGCATTCAAGGATATGGCACTCCAGATTCTTCCTCATTTTCTTACAAAATCACTTAAAAAGACATACGACGGCAAAGACGCAGTAATTCTTGTTGCCACATCGGGCGATACAGGCAAGGCTGCTCTTGAAGGCTTTAAAGATGTTGACCATACAAAAATTATCGTTTTCTATCCTGTTGACGGTGTAAGCCCAATGCAGAAGCACCAGATGAACACACAGGAAGGAAACAATGTTACCGTTTGCGCTATCAAGGGTAACTTTGATGATGCACAGACAGGCGTAAAGAAAATCTTTACAACTCCTGAAATTTCAGCAAAACTCGAGGCTAACAATATGCTTTTCAGTTCTGCAAACTCAATTAACTGGGGCAGACTTCTTCCACAGATTGTTTACTATATTTCAGCATATTGCGATCTCGTTAATGCAGGCAAAATTGCTATGGGAGATAAGATTAATGTTGTAGTTCCGACCGGTAACTTCGGTAATATCCTTGCATCATATTACGCAAGTATTATGGGACTCCCAATCAACAAATTTATCTGTGCGTCAAACTCAAACAATGTTCTTTCTGATTTTATCAAGACAGGTGTTTATGACAAAAACAGACATTTCTACACAACAATTTCACCATCAATGGATATTCTCGTATCAAGCAACCTCGAAAGACTTCTTTATAAGCTCGCAGGCAACAATGCTGACACAACAAAGGAGCTTATGACAGCACTCAAAACTGTTGGCAAGTATGAGGTTTCTGATGAAATCAAGGCTGAAATCAAGTCAAAATTCTTCGGCGGTTTCTGCGATGATGAGCAGACAAAGGCTACAATCAAAGCTTTGTTTGATACAGATAACTACCTTTGCGATACTCATACAGCAGTTGCTGTTAATGTATATGAGCAGTATGTTGAGCAGACAGGCGACACAACTCCATCTGTAATCGCATCAACTGCAAGCCCATACAAGTTCTCTAAGGCAGTGCTTGAGGCTGTTTCTGACGGCACAAACCTCCCTGAGAATGAATTTGATATGGTTGAAAAGCTCTTTGAAGTATCAAACGCTCCTGTTCCGGCTCCACTTGCAGCACTTAAGGATAAAAAGGCTCGTTTCTCAGATGTTACAGAGGTTAATTCTATGCCTCAGTATGTTCTTGATGCACTTAACATTAAGGAATGAGTTTATTTGCGATAGCTGACCTGCATTTGTCGCTTGGTGAAGATAAGCCAATGGACATTTTTGCAGGCTGGGACAACTATGTTGAAAGGCTCACAAAGAACTGGAAAGCTCTTGTTACCGAAAATGACACTGTTGTGATTGCAGGAGATATTTCCTGGGCAATGAAGCTTGAACAAACATATACCGATTTTAAATATATAGATGATCTGCCCGGAAAGAAAATTTTTCTCAAGGGCAATCATGATTATTGGTGGGGAACAAAAAGTAAAATTGATAAATTTCTCGACAATAATAAGCTCAATTCGATAAATATTCTCTTTAATAATACATATGAGTGCGGCGAGTTTGCGCTTTGCGGCACGAGGGGATGGTTTCTCGAAAATGAGTCTGACGCTGATATTAAGGTGCTTAACCGTGAGGTAGGCAGACTTGAAATGTCAATTTCAGAGGCAGAAAAAACAGGACTTGAGCCTGTGGTTTTTCTGCACTATCCGCCTGTCTATGGCAACACCGAATGTAGCGAAATTATGAATGTTTTATTAAAACACAATATTAAAAAATGTTACTATGGTCACATACACGGCAAGGCAAATATGCGCTATGCTGTTGAAGGTGAATATAAAGGTGTCAATTTTAAGCTGATCTCTTGCGATCGACTCGCATTTATGCCTGTTTTAGTACGATAATAAGCATAAATTTGCTTTTGAGTATTGGCAAAATCAAATATGTGTGTTATAATAAACTAATTCTGATTATATTTGTATAATAAATTCAATTTTGGAGGATTTTTAAAAATGGCATTAAAAGAAAGCAAAAAACTTGAGCAGGCTAATTCATACGAATTAGTTGTTACAGTTGACGGAGAAACTTTTGAGAAAGCACTTAACACTGTTTATAAGAAGGAAGTTAAGAAGATTAATGTTCCCGGTTTCAGAAAAGGTAAAGCTCCACGCCATGTTATCGAGAAAATGTATGGCAAAGAAGTATTCTATGATGACGCTATGCAGGATTGCTATCCTGAGGCTCTTTACAACGCAGCTGAAGAGGCTGGCGTAAAGATTGTAGCTGTTGAGTCAATCGAAGTTACAGAGGTTGAAAACGGCTTTACATTTAAGGCTAATATCATTGTTGAGCCTGATATGGAAATCAACAACTACCTCGGCATTGAGGTTACAAAGAAGTCAACAGAAGTTACCGACGAGCTTATTGACGAGGAAATCGAGAAAGTTCGTGACCGTAACTCAAGAATGGTTACTGTTGAGGACAGACCTGTTGCTAACGGCGATATCGCAGTAATCGACTTTGAGGGCTTTGTTGACGGCGTTGCATTTGACGGCGGTAAGGCTGAAAACTACAACCTCGCTATCGGTTCAGGCAACTTTATCCCCGGTTTTGAGGAGCAGATTATCGGTCACAACACTGATGAAGAATTCTCAATCAATGTTAAGTTCCCGGAAGAGTATCAGGCTGAGGAGCTTGCAGGCAAGGATGCTGAGTTTAAGATTAAACTCCATGAGATTAAGGCTAAGGAACTCCCTGAGGTTGACGACGAATTTGTAAAGGATGTTTCCGAGAAAGAGACTGTTGCCGAGTACAGAGATGAGCTTAAGGAAACTATCGCTGCTCGTCTTGCAGATGAGGCTGAAAAAGATAAAGATAACCAGATTGCAGAAAAGCTTATTGAGCTTCTTGAGGGCGAAATCCCACAGGCTATGTATGACAATCAGGTAAATGAAATGGTTAGAGATTTTGAGATGAGAATCCGTTCACAGGGCATTGATATGAACACATATCTCCAGTATATGGGTATTGACCTTGACGGCTTAAAGAAGATGTACGCTGACGAGGCTAAGAAGAGAGTTCAGTTAAGACTTGCTCTTGAAACAATCTCTAAGAAAGAAAACATTGAAGTTACAGATGCTGACCTTGAGGATGCATACAACAAGATGGCTGAGGCTTACAAGGTTGATGTTGAAACAGTTAAGGGTGCAGTTCCTGCTGAAACACTTTCAATCGATGTTAAGGCTGAAAAGGCTCTTAATATGGTTAAGGACAGCGCAGTTGTTAAATAATTGAATATTTAACTGTTTTTTGTTAATTACTATTTACTATAATGAAAGGTTATGATCAAATGGCATTAGTACCATATGTACTTGAACAGACAAGTAGAGGCGAACGCTCATATGACATCTATTCAAGACTTCTTAATGACAGAATTGTTATGCTCACAGAAGAAGTGAACAGTGCAAGTGCAAGCGTAGTAGTAGCTCAGCTGCTCTATCTTGAAAGCCAGGATCCTACTAAGGATATTTGCCTTTATATCAACAGTCCCGGCGGCAGTGTTACAGATGGATTTGCAATATTTGATACAATGAATTACATCAAGTGTGATGTTTCCACTATCTGTATGGGTATGGCAGCAAGTATGGGTGCATTCCTCCTTGCAGCCGGTGCTAAGGGCAAGCGTCTTGCTCTTCCAAACAGCGACATTATGATTCACCAACCATCAGGCGGTGCTCAGGGTCAGGCAACAGATATGGAAATTCATACAAGACATATTCTTGATATGAAACAGCGTCTTAATCAGATTCTTGCTGATAATACAGGACAGCCGATTGATGTAATTGCAAGAGATACTAACAGAGATAACTTTATGACTGCTCAGCAGGCTCTTGAATACGGACTTATCGATAAGGTTATTGAAAAAAGATAAGGTGAGGAAATCTTAATGGCAAACAAAAACAATGAAAAAGAAATATACTGCTCTTTTTGCGGAAAGCCACAAGAATTAGTTGGCCGTCTTATTGCAGGCAACGGCGTATATATCTGCGACCAGTGCGTTGATTTGTGTATGAATATTCTTGAGCAGACAGAGGAGCTTGAGAATACGGCAGTTGATGCAGAGCTTGCTAAAAAAGATGACGCTGTTTCTATTCCAAAGCTGCTCAAGCCTAAGGAAATCAAAGAAATTCTTGACGAATATGTTATAGGTCAGGATGCCGCAAAGGTTACGCTCAGTGTTGCAGTTTATAATCACTACAAGAGAGTGTTTTCAAACGAAACTGATGTTGATTTTTCAAAAAGTAATGTTCTTTTGCTCGGCCCGACAGGCGTAGGTAAAACTTTGCTTGCTCAAACTCTTGCAAAAGCGCTTGATGTTCCGTTTGCCATTGCAGATGCCACCACACTCACAGAGGCCGGCTATGTTGGCGAAGATGTAGAAAACATCTTGTTAAAACTCATTCAGGCTGCCGATTTTGATATTGAAAAAGCAGAGCGTGGCATTATCTATATTGATGAAATAGATAAAATTGCTCGCAAGTCTGAAAACCCCTCTATTACTCGTGATGTAAGCGGTGAGGGCGTTCAGCAGGCATTGCTCAAGATTATTGAGGGCACTGTTTCTAATGTGCCTCCGCAGGGCGGCAGAAAACATCCACAACAGGAATTTTTGCAGATTAACACTAAAAATATTCTGTTTATCTGCGGTGGTGCTTTTGACGGTCTTGAAAAGATTGTTACAAAGCGCAAGGGTTCATCTGTAATCGGTTTTGAATCATTTATTCAGGACAAAAAGGAACTTGATGAAACCTACTGGATGAAAGATGTTACTGCGCATGATCTTGTTAAATACGGCATAATTCCTGAGCTTATCGGCAGACTTCCTGTTATAACCGCTCTCAGCGGTCTTGATACCGAGGCTCTTGTGCAGATTCTTACCGTTCCTAAAAACTCAATCGTTCAGCAGTACAAAAAGCTGTTTGAGCTTGATAATGTTGAACTTGTCTTTGAGGAGGATGCTTTAAAGGCTGTTGCTAAAAAGGCGCAGGAGCAGAGAACAGGCGCAAGAGGACTTAGAGGAATTATGGAGGGAATACTCACTAACCTTATGTTTGAGATTCCGTCTGACCCTACTATTGAAAGGGTAACAATCACAGAAAAGGTTGTAACCGAGGGCAGTGAGCCTGAACTTCTCAGAAACGAAGATAAGGCGGCTGTTTCAATAAACTTAAAACAAGATGCAAAGAAGCGTCAAAAACGAAGCACAGCTTCTTAAAGTATTGTAAATAATTAAAGCTGTATTGCCGAAAAAACAATACAGCTTTTTTTGATTAGATTTAATTGTGAAATAAATTGTGATGGGAGGATAGAAAATGGACGATAGAAACGATAATTTAATACTTTTGCCCGTTCTGCCACTCAGAGGACTTGTTGTTTTCCCAAAGGCACTCATCCATTTTGATGTTGGAAGAAAAAAGAGCATCAGCGCAATTAATGCAGCTATGAAAAACGATCAGCTTATCTTTCTTGTTACTCAGAAAGATGCCGCTGAAAATGACCCAGATATTACTAAGTGCTATTCAACAGGTGTAGTTGCAAAAATTGTTCAGGTAATCAAACAGCCCGACAACTCAACAAGAGTTGTAATTGAGGGAAAATTCAGAGCAGGAATAGTTACTCCTGTTTTTTCTCAGGATTGCCTTATGGCTGAAGTCGAGCCTTATCCTGATAAAAAATTCAAGCATACTTCCGAACAGTTCGGCTTAATGCGAGCTGTAAGACTCGAATTTGAAAACTATGTCAAGGTAGCTCCTCGAGTACCTAATGATATTATATTTAAGGTTGCCTCTTGTAAGTCTTGCGGTGAGCTTGCAGACTACATAGCTGACAACATTGTGCTTGATTATCAGGCAAAGCAAACTATTCTTGAGGAACTCGACCAAACCGAGCGACTTGATATGTTGCTTGACATTCTTATAAATGAAACCTATATTCTTTCTATTGAAAAGGATATTGTTCAGAAAGCAAGAGATAGAATCGAAGATAATCAGCGAGATTATTTTCTTAGAGAACAGAAGAAGATTATTGAGGAAGAACTTGGCGAGGACGATAATCCGTCTGCCGAGGCGGAGGCATATGCTGAAAGAATATATGCTTTAGGTCTTGCCGAGGAATCAGAAAATGCGCTTATCAAAGAGTGCAAAAAGCTGATGCGTATGCCGTACGGAAGTCAGGAGGCATCGGTTATCAGAACTTATCTTGACACAGTGCTTGACCTCCCATGGAATGTGGCTACAAAGGATAAGATTTCTGTTACAAAGCTGAGAAAAGAACTTGATAAATCGCATTTTGGACTTGCAAAAATAAAAGAAAGAATTATCGAACAGCTTGCTGTTGCAAAGTTGAGAGGCTCACAGGATGGACAAATTATTTGTTTTGCAGGCCCTCCCGGTGTTGGTAAAACATCTATTGCTCAGTCAATAGCGAAAGCAATCGGCAGAAAAAGTCAGCGAATTGCCCTCGGCGGCGTGCGTGACGAGGCAGAAATCAGAGGTCACAGAAGAACTTACATCGGCTCTATTCCTGGCAGAATTATGACTGCAATTCAGAATGCCGGTTCAAACAATCCTGTGCTTATTCTCGATGAAATTGACAAGCTGGCAAGTGATTACAAGGGAGATCCTACCTCTGCGTTACTTGAGGTTCTTGATTCCGAGCAAAATAATAAGTTCGTAGATCATTATATTGATATTCCTTTTGATTTGTCAAATGTAATGTTCATTACAACTGCTAACGATGTATCTCAAATTCCTGCACCGTTGCGTGACCGAATGGAAATCATTGAGCTTGACAGCTACACAAGAGAAGAAAAGTTTAATATTGCTAAAAAGCATCTTGTGCCAAAGCAAATTGAAAAGTGCGGATTTACTTCAAAGGAAGTTAAGTTTACTCAGTCTGCACTGTATTTTCTCATTGATTTTTATACCCGAGAGGCAGGCGTTCGTACGCTTGAGAGATTAATCGGAAATATTTTGCGTAAATGCGCTGTAAAAAAGCTCGAGGAAGAACAGGAAACATTTAAAATTACAGATAAAGAAGTTCTCGAAATGCTTGGACATAAAAAGTTTACAACCGATAAATTATCTGCAAAGGACGAAATCGGTACAGTAAACGGACTTGCTTGGACAAGCGTTGGCGGCGAGCTTTTGCCTATTGAAGTTGCTGTAATGGAGGGCACGGGCAAACTTGAGCTTACGGGTTCTCTCGGCGATGTTATGCAGGAGTCGGCAAAGGCTGCCGTTACTTGCATAAGAAGTCACGCAAATTCACTTGGTATAAATCCGCAGTTCTATAAAAATAAAGATATTCACATTCACGCTCCCGAGGGTGCTGTACCAAAGGACGGCCCGTCGGCGGGTATTACAATGGCAACAGCTATTTACTCTGCTTTAACGGGAAAGCCCGTAAAGCGTGATGTTGCAATGACAGGAGAAATTACCCTACGAGGCAATGTAATGCCGATAGGCGGCTTAAAAGAAAAGAGTATGGCTGCATATAAATCGGGCATTAAAACCGTTATCATTCCAAAGGAAAATGAAGCAGACCTTGAGGAAATAGACCCTGTTGTAAAGGAAAAAGTAAGTTTTATTCCTGTTACAAGTTTCTCGCAGGTAGTCCCGATTGCAATAGTCGATGTACCTGTAATTTCAGAAAAGCAATGGAACGCAGTTGCCGATAATACGGTAACTACCAAATCGGAAAACATACGACAGTAGGGGTGAGGTAAATGAATTTTAACGAAGTACAATTTGAATTTGCCGCCGGCACAAAAGAACAGCTGCCAAAATCCGATATGCCCGAAATTGTTTTTTCAGGACATTCAAATGTCGGAAAATCCTCGCTTATCAACAAACTTGTGCAGAGAAAAGCACTCGCAAGAGTCAGCGCCCAACCCGGTAAAACAGCGACCATAAACTTCTATAAATTAAGAGAATTTCGTATGGTTGACCTGCCGGGTTACGGCTACGCAAAGGTTTCAAAAAACGAAAAGAAACGCTGGGCTGAACTTGTAGAGGGATATTTTGCACAGGAAAGAAATATAAAATTGATTATCCAAATTCTCGATATGCGCCATCCTCCTACAGATGACGACCTTGAGATGGTGGATTTTCTTTACAGAAGTAATTACCCGTTTGCCGTAGTGCTTACAAAGCGTGACAAGCTGAATAAAACAAACCAGAAACTTCAGCTTGAATACTATCAGGACATTTTCAGCACGATTGATGATTTACCTATGATAGAGTTTTCGGCACAGGACGGATATGGCAAAGAGGAAATAAAGGCTCTTATAGAGTCACATATTTTGCAGACCGAATAAAAGTCTGCAAAAATAAATATCAGGAGGTATGAGAGAATGTTTGTAAATGATTGCTTAAACATTAACGAAAAAGGACATCTTACAATCGGCGGTTGCGACACAGTTGAGCTTGCAAAGGAGTACGGCACTCCGCTTTATGTGCTTGACGAAAACACAATCAGAACAACCTGCCGTTCATATGTTGAGTCTTTCAAAAAGTTCTACAACGGCAACGGTATGCCGCTTTATGCCAGCAAGGCGCTTAGCTGTAAGGAGCTTTGCAGAATTGCAAACGAAGAGCATCTCGGACTTGATGTAGTATCGGGCGGCGAGATTTATACAGCTCAGCAGGCAGGTTTCCCTATGGAGAAAACCCATTTCCACGGCAACAACAAAACAGCCGCTGAAATTGAATTTGCACTTAACGCAGGCGTCGGCACATTTGTAGTCGACAACCTTTACGAGCTTGAACTTTTAAACGAAATTGCAGGTAAGCTCGGCAAAAAGGCAAAGATTTCATTCAGAATTAAGCCGGGTGTTGACGCACACACTCATAATTTCATCAGAACAGGTCAGATTGATTCAAAGTTTGGCTTTGCACTTGAAACAGGTGAGGCTTTTGAGGCTGTTAAAAAGGCACTTGAATATGAAAATGTAAACCTTGCAGAACTTCACTGCCACATTGGTTCACAGATTTTTGATATTGACCCATTTGTTACAGCCGCTGAAATTATGATGGACTTCATCGGTAAAATAAAAGATGAGCTTGGTGTTACAATCAGCAACTTAAACCTCGGCGGAGGCTTTGGTATTATGTATGTAAACAGTGACGAGCCTGTTCCTTATGAGAATTATATGGAAAAGGTTTCTGTTGCTGTAAAGGCAAAGGCTGCCGAGCACAATGTGCCTGTTCCTTATATTTTCATTGAGCCGGGTCGTTCTATTGTTGGTGAGGCAGGAATCACACTTTACACAGTTGGCGGTATCAAGGAGATTCCTGACATAAGAACCTATGTATCTGTCGACGGCGGTATGACAGACAACATCAGATATGCACTTTATCAGTCTGATTATACAGTTGTAAACGCAAGCCATGCAGACAAAGAGGCTACACAGACTGTTACAGTAGCCGGCAAATGTTGTGAGAGCGGTGACCTTGTTCAGGAGCACACACAGGTAGCTCCTGTTACAGTAGGCGATACGCTTGCTGTTCTTTCAACCGGTGCGTATAACTACTCAATGGCATCTAACTACAACAGAATCCCTCGTCCTGCTATTGTTATGGTAAACAACGGCAAGTCAAGAGTTGTTGTAAAGAGAGAAAGCTATGAGGATATCGTAAGAAACGATATTTAATAAAACCAAAGGTCACTTTTGAGAAATTCAGAAGTGACCTTTTTTATTATAAGGAAAAATATGAAATTGAGAAAAATTTTGGAATGAGAATTATAACTTAAATAATAAGTGAATTTGAATATAACCCAAAGCCTGAGAATTAAGTGTTCTCAGGCTTTTTTGTTGCGCTTATTTTGTATTACTTTTTACTGTACTTTTCAAGTCCTAAGACATAATCGCTCGAAACCTTGTAAATTCTGCATAATGCAATAAGGTGTTTTATTGGCAATTCACGCTTGCCACTTTCGTATTTGCTGTACTGTTCCTGCCTTGTATGCAGGAGAAAGGCAATCTCTGCTTGTGTATATCCGTTTGCGATTCTCAGTTCCTTTAGCTTTTTAGTGTAGTCCATAAAATCACCGATTTTCAAAATATTACTATTTGTATTATATCACACTTTATGTGCAAATGCAACTAAAAGCTGATGTTGAAGCTTCAACTGAAAAACTATACTAAGCGGATTATTTAATGCAAAAACTCACTTTTAAGCAACTCCGGCACAAACAACTTTCATAACTTAGGTAAAATATTTTTATTTTCGACAAAATAATAGCTAAATATTAACAAGTTTATAAACTTTATTTAAAAAACTTGCAAAACAGTTAAAAAAGTAGTATTATAAGTATGTCGAAAGCCACAAACAATATTTAATTGTGGTAATGATAAATTGTTTTGAATTAATAAGGAGGAACATACAATGTCGTATGTAAGTGAACAGCTCGAAAAGCTTAAAGCAAAAAATCCAAACGAACCTGAGTTTATTCAGGCAGCTACCGAAGTTTTAACATCACTTGAGCCTGTATTCGAGGCTAATCCTAAGTATCAGGAGAACGCAATTCTCGAAAGAATCACAGAGCCTGAGCGTGTTATTATGTTTAGAGTCCCTTGGGTTGACGATAACGGCAAGGTACAGGTAAACCGTGGTTTCCGTGTACAGTTCAACAGCGCTATCGGACCTTACAAGGGCGGTTTAAGATTACATCCGTCTGTAAACCTTGGCGTAATTAAGTTCCTCGGTTTTGAGCAGATTTTTAAGAACTCATTAACAGGCCTTCCTATCGGCGGCGGTAAGGGTGGCTCTGACTTTGACCCTAAGGGCAAGAGCGACAACGAAGTTATGGCTTTCTGCCAGAGCTTTATGACAGAGCTTTGCAAGCACATCGGTGCTGACACAGATGTTCCTGCAGGCGACATCGGTACAGGCGCTCGTGAGATCGGTTATATGTTCGGTCAGTATAAGAGAATCAGAAATGTATATGAGGGCGTTCTTACAGGTAAGGGCCTCAACTGGGGCGGTTCTTTAGCAAGAACAGAGGCTACAGGTTACGGTCTTCTTTACCTCACAGAGGAAATGCTCAAGTGCAATGGCAAAGACATCAATGGTGCTACAGTTTCTATTTCAGGTGCAGGTAATGTTGCTATTTACGCTACACAGAAGGCTACTGAGCTTGGTGCAAAGGTAGTTACACTTTCTGATTCAACAGGTTGGGTTTACGATGCTGAGGGTATCGACCTTGACGCTGTTAAGGAAATCAAGGAAGTTAAGAGAGGCAGACTTTCAGAGTACAAGAACTACCGTCCAAATGCAGAGTACCACGAGGGTAAATTCGATTGGTCAGTTAAGTGTGATGTTGCTCTTCCATGTGCTACACAGAACGAGCTTAACGCTGACGATGCTAAGAGACTTATCGCTAATGGTTGCTATGCAGTTGCAGAGGGCGCTAATATGCCTACAACTCTTGAGGCTACAAAGCTCATCCAGGAGGCAGGTTTACTCTTTGCTCCGGGTAAGGCAGCTAACGCAGGCGGTGTTGCTACTTCTGCTCTTGAGATGTCACAGAACTCACAGCGCCTTTCATGGACATTTGAGGAAGTTGACGCTAAGCTCAAGAACATTATGGTTAATATTTTCCACAACATTGACAATGCTGCTAAGAAGTACGGCTATGAGGGCAACTATGTAGTAGGTGCTAACATCGCAGGCTTTGAGAAGGTTGCAGATTCAATGATTGCTCAGGGTGTTTGCTAATTAAATCCTTTAATAAATTCAAAATCCTGTCTGATTTTTCAGGCAGGATTTTTTATATGTTTATTTCGTTTCTATTCTAGGTTCTTTATTTCATATGCTAATAATTCAGTTTTTACTGTGCAAAATACTTTTGAGGTGATTTTTATGGCTAAAAAAGGAATGCACAGAGCAGATAGCATTTACGATAAAAATAAAAACAGAGCAGAGATTGTACCCGAATTGCAGGGCGGAGCTAAACTTAGCAACGAAAAAGCCAATCCGATTATTGCAGGCACACAACCGCCGTCACAAAAGGTGTATCACAGTAAACCGCACAGCGAAAGACCTATTTCAAATTTTTATTCTTATATAGACAACGACTTAGCAAGAGATAATCTTGAAAACGATATTCCAAGCGCAGATTTGCAGGATTTATAAATTAAATTTTCAGATTAAGCAAAAACGGCACACCGTAAATGGTATGCCGTTTTTATGATTTTGAGTTTTTATATTCCTTAATAATCGGGATAAATTCTTTTGCGTATTTTTCCTGTTTCTTAATACCTACACCGGATATTCTCAAGAAATCATTTTCGTTTGTCGGAAGTTTTGCGCACATATCACGCAAAGATGCGTCGCTGAATATAACATACGGAGGAACGCTGGCTTTATCTGCAAGATATTTTCTGCGTTCCTTGAGTTTATCAAACAAGCTGCGGTCAATCTCCGCCTGCTGAATTTCTCTATGCAAATCTTCTTTTACGGCAAGCCGCATTGTAAGGCTCTTTTGCCCTTTTAGAATTGGGTATGACTTTTGAGTAACCTCTAAAATCGGATATTTGCCCTCAGTTTGATGTATGTATTCCTCGTCAATCAGCTTGGTTATCAGCTCGGAAATTGCCGCCTTTTTCGTTTTGCTCATAATGCCGTAGGTTGACTGCTCGTCAAGTCCTGCATTTTTAATACTCTCTTTTTTGGAGCCTGCAAGCACATCAATAATGGTTGACGCTCCGTAGCGTTGACGGGTTTTTATAATGCAAGAAAGAATTTTTTGTGAATCAACCGTTACATCTGTCAGCTTGTATTCTTTAAGACAAGCTGAGCAGTTGTTGCAATCGTTAGTATGATATTCGCCAAAATAATTGAGAATATAGTTTCTTAAACAGGCTGTTGAGGTGCAGTAGCCGACCATTTTGTTGAGCTTGTAGTAATCGTTTTTCTTGATTTTTTCACGCTGTTCATCGGTCAGCTCATCATTTTCGTCATTATTCTCAATAAAGAACCGCTGAGTGTGGACATCGGCAGGACTGTATAGCAAAATACAGTCCGAATTTTCGCCATCTCTGCCCGCTCTGCCTGCCTCTTGATAATAGTTTTCGAGATTTTTCGGCATATTGTAATGCACCACAAAGCGTACATCGGGTTTATCAATGCCCATTCCGAAAGCATTGGTGGCAACAATCAAATTGCATCTGTCATTAATGAAATCGTCCTGATTTTTGCTTCGTATTCCATTGCTCAATCCTGCGTGATAAATAAGCGAATCATAGCCGTTTTCACTGAGAAAATCGCTGACTTTTTCTACATTTTTTCGAGTAGCACAGTATATTATTCCGCTCTGATTTTTGTGTTCGCTGACAATGGCGAGTAATTCCTTTTGCTTTCTTTGCGGACGCTTTACTGCAAAAAAGAGATTTTTGCGGTCAAAGCCTGTTGTTATTTGATAAGGATTTTTAAGTCCGAGCAGATTTAAAATATCTCTTTTTACGGCGTCTGTTGCAGTTGCTGTAAATGCAGATATAACGGGCCTGTTGTCAAGTCTTGAAATAAAATCTGCAATTTTTAGGTAGCTCGGTCTGAAATCGTGTCCCCATTGTGACACGCAGTGCGCTTCATCAACGGCTATCAGTGAAATTTTAATGCTGTTGCAAAGGTTTAAAAATGCGGGCACTTCAAGCCTTTCGGGCGCAACATAAATCAGCTTGTACTCGCCACGCATAGCGTTATAAATTGCTTTCGACTGTTGGGCGGAAGTAAGCGTGCTGTTGATGTATGCCGCTCTGATTCCGTTTTGATTTAGCGAAGTTACCTGATCTTTCATAAGTGAAATAAGCGGAGAAATTACGATTGCTATGCCGTCTGACATAAGCGCAGGTATCTGATAGCAAATAGACTTTCCGCCGCCTGTCGGCATAATACAGAGTGCGTCATTACCGTTTGAAATATTATCTATTATATTTTCCTGACCGTCACGAAAAGTATCGTGACCAAAGTAATGTTTTAAAATTTCAAATTTATTCATAACAATATTATATAAAAATTCAAAATAATTTTCAAGCAAACAGCCGAAAATGTTGATTATTATCGAAAAATATTTTATACTATATTTGTATAATTATATCAGGAGTGATTTTATGCTATTTTTAGAGTACCCGAAATGTTCGACCTGCAAAAAGGCTAAGAATTTCTTAGACAGCCACGGTGCCGATTACGAGGACAGACACATTGTTGAAAATAATCCGACAGCCGACGAATTAAAGCAATGGCACGAGATGAGCGGACTTGACATAAAAAAGTTTTTTAACACAAGCGGTATGCTTTATAAGTCAATGAATTTAAAGGACAAACTGCCCGAAATGTCGCTTGAAGAAAAATACAGTCTGCTTGCCACAAACGGAATGTTAGTAAAACGCCCCATTCTCATTAACGGTGATAAGGTACTTACAGGATTTAAAGAGGCAGAATGGGAAGAAATAATAGGATAAGGAGCAATTATGAAGAAATTTATATCTTGGAATGTAAACGGTTTAAGAGCCTGCGTAACAAAGGGTTTTCTTGACTTTTTTTATGAAGTAAATGCAGATGTATTTTGCTTGCAGGAAACTAAGCTGCAGGCAGGACAGATCGACTTGCACCTTGACGGCTATCATATGTATTGGAACTACGCCGAGAAAAAGGGTTATTCGGGCACTGCGCTTTTCACAAAAGAAGAACCGATAAGCGTAACCTTCGGACTCGGAATTGAGGAGCATGACAAAGAGGGCAGAGTGATTACTGCGGAGTTTGAGGACTATTACTTTGTTACATGCTATACGCCAAATTCCAAAAACGAGCTTTTAAGGCTTGATTACAGAATGGAGTGGGAGGACGCTTTCAGAGAATACTTGAAAAATCTTGAAAAGACAAAGCCTGTTATTGTGTGCGGCGACCTTAATGTTGCCCACAAGGAAATAGACCTTAAAAATCCAAAGACAAACCGCAAAAATGCAGGCTTTACCGATGAGGAAAGGGGCAAGATGACCACACTTTTGGACAGCGGATTTACCGACACTTTCCGTTATTTTTATCCTGACAAAGAGGGTATTTATTCGTGGTGGTCATACCGCTTTAAATCAAGAGAAAAGAATGCAGGCTGGCGTATTGACTATTTTCTCACATCAAAAGCCCTTGATTCAAGGCTCGTAAGTGCCGATATACACACAGAGGTTTTTGGCAGCGACCATTGCCCTGTTGAACTTGTGATTGAATAAATTAATCAGCCTATGAAATACGAAAAATCTTGCGGAGCTGTTGTATTTACAAAAGAAAACAACATCGATACAGTAAAGCAAATAGTTTATTTTCTTGCTGAATATAAAAATCAGAATGTAAAATTTCAAAGGTCTGAATTATCAGCCGTTAAGCTTTTAGCGTTTGATAAGGTTTACAATACTTTTGAATATAAAAGCTCAAAAAGAATACTGTCTGCGGCTTATGATCATTTATCTAAAGCAGTTTACTAAGCAAAAAGGGGCTGTCGCATTAACGCCCTCAAAAAGAAAAACCGGGTAGCCCGAAAGGG